>WNGA01001358.1_pt1 | contig 37600 bp, 31 predicted proteins | sample 5400061 | NCBI WGS metagenome assembly WNGA01 (sample SAMN13153366, study PRJNA577476) | soil metagenome | isolation source: 100 cm soil or saprolite under grassland replicate 2 | place: USA:California | collected 2016-06-15
GCAGAAACTCGAGCTGCTCCGAGGTACAGTCTGTCGTCGCCACGCTGATCTCCTTCTGCTGTGGAAAGCCTTAGACAAGCTCCACATAACAGCAGCAGATCGCGTGGCGATAACTTTATTGGTGAGAAATACGGGCTAGTCGCTCTCGCGCGCAGCGCGAGTGTGCGGCTACTTGCTGCAACAATCTCCTAGGCCGGCGCGGCCAACCCGACCGCGACCTGCATGTCCCAGCCCGCGGCCCGAAGCTACGGGATAGCGCGGCGTTGGCTCGGGGCCGTCGGGATCTGCGGGGCAACCATCGTCGTCGGCATCCTGCTCGGCTACCACGGTTATGGCGGGCACTTCCGAACCAACAATCCGGCGCTCGACGAGCGGTTGACGCGAGGTTTGTCGGTGTGTCGCTCGTAGACCGCGTCCCGGCGCCTTTTCATGATCGACGGGGGGATCACGGTGCATTCACGACGCCATGACCTCGCGCTCACCGCTGCTGCATCTGGCGTCGCTGACCGTGCTGGTTGCGTGCGCGTGCGGCGGCGGTACCGACCAGACCGGCGGCGCCGGCACGTCGGCCGGTGAAGGCGGCAGAAGTGGGTCGGTCGGCAGCACCGGCGCCAGCGGCAGCGTCGGCGCCGCGGGGACCACCGGCGCTGCCGGCACCACCGCCGGCGCGGGCAACCTCGGCACCGGCGGCAGCACCGCCGGCACGACCGGCGCTTCTGGCGCGACCGGTGGCGGAACCGGCGGTCGGGGCGGGACGACCGGAACCGCCGGCAGCGCGGCCGGCAGGGGCGGCAGCGGTGCGGCTGGCACCGGCGGGGCGGCCGCCGGCGGCCGTGGTGGCACAACCGGCGGGACCGCCGGCGCCGCTGGAGGCGTCGCGGGGCGCGGCGGCCAGAGCGGCGGCGGCACCACCGGATCGGCCGGCACCTCGGGCCCCTGCCCCACCCGCGCGGGCACCTCCACCCGTCCCCAGCTCACGAGCGCAGAGGCTGCGAATTACACCATCGCCAAATACTTCGCCGCGAGCGGCGACAACTGGGATCCGACCGCGGGCCTGGGCGCCGCGAGCTCGTTTTCTCCGAGCTACACCGTCGCGACCGACGGCAGCGGCACCCACACCTCCGTGCAAGCCGCCCTCACCGCCGCCGCGTCCGGATCCGCGCGTCGCTACATCCTGGTCAAGCCCGGCAGCTACCGCGGGGTGGTCTCGATCTCCGGCTCCACGCCCATCACCCTCTACGGCGCCGACACCGACGCCTCGCGCGTCACCATCGTCAACAACGCCTCCTCCGCGGACGCGGGCGGCACCGGACAGAGCGCGACGCTCACGACCAAGGCGGCGGGGTTCCAGCTCATGAACCTCACCATCTCGAATGATTTCCCGACCCCAACGAGCGGCAGCAACATCCAGGCGGTCGCGCTCTACACCACCGGCGACAAGACCGTGCTCGAAAACGTCCGGCTGCACGGATTCCAAGACACGCTGTACGTGGACTCACTGAACGCGACCGCGATCGCACGCGTCTACATCAAGAACAGCTTCATCGAAGGCGACACCGACTTCATCTTCGGTCGCGCCGTCATGGTGATCGACGGCGGGACGATCCGCTATCTGGCGTCGCGCAAGGGCACCGGCGCGGGCGTGCACTTCGCGCCCAGCACCCACGTCAACAACATGTACGGCTTCCTCGCGACCGGCGTGAGCTTCACCGCCGAGTCCGGCGCCCCGTCGAACAAGATCTCGCTCGGCCGGTCGTGGGATCAGAGCAGCACGACCCCGACCCCCAACGGCCAGGTCGTCGTCCGCGAGTCGGTGCTTGGCGCGCACATCTCGCAGACCGCCCCGTGGGCCGCCGCCGCGACCTCGGGCCGCGCCTACAGCGCCACCGGCAACCGCTTCAACGAGTATTGCAACACCGGACCGGGCGCGGGACCGTAGCGCATCCTCGCCGTGTGCGACGGCGCGGCGCGCGGCCGCGCGCTCCTTCACCGGCATTTCGACGCGCCGGCCGACGTAGCCCGAAACGCGGCTAGACTACGGGCGTCGAACTCCGATGTCGTCCGCCCGCGCGCTGCTCCTGGTCGTCTCTTGCGCCTCCGCCTGCACCGATCCGAGCGGCGGCGGTCCCTTCGTCTGCCACGACCCGCTCGCCGGCGATCCGGACGGCGGGGTCGACCCCGATGCGGGCGTCGACCCCGATGCGGGCGTCAGCAGCGGCGCGCGGACCTGCCGGCGCAGCGAGCCCGTGTTCGTGTGCGCGGTCCCCAACGCGCGCGATCTGGTCGGCACGCCAATCGCGAACGGGCAGTCGGTCGCGTGCGGCGCGCTCTACCGCGGCGCGCCCCTCGCCGCCCTCTCCGACGAGGGCTGCCGCGTGTTCGCGCGGCTCGGGATCAGGACCATCGTCGACCTGCGCGAGGACAGCGAGCGCGCCGCGCTGCCCGAGGCGCCGTGCGTGACCGCCGCCGCCACGGTCGTCTCGGCGCCGATGCCGATTCCGTACAACGTCAGCGCCGCCGACTACATCGCCGACCTGAACGCGAGCGCCTCGATCGCGGCGGCGTTCGCCGCGCTCGGCGATGCCGCGGCGTATCCCGTGTACATCCATTGCACGTACGGCCGCGATCGCACTGGCGTGCTCGCCGCGGCCGTGCTTTCGGCGCTGGGCGCCACGCACGCCGACATCCTCCAGGAATACCTGATCTCGCAACAAGCGGTGGGCGCGGCGCCCACCAGCCTGACCGCAGTGCTCGACGAGATCGCGCTTCGCGGCGGCATCGAAGCCGTGCTGACCGCGGCCGGCGTGACGCCCGCCGAGCTCGCCGTGTTGCGCGCGCGCGCCGTCGCTCCGTAATTCGCACGGCGCGCCACCCGAGTCGCTGCCGGTTGCCCGCACCAGGGAACGGTGGTTAGGTGGCCCGTAGACAGGAGGAGCGCACATGCCGCGAGGGGTGACGCCGACGCTTCGCTGGGCAAGCTCGAGCATGGTTTTGCTCGCGAGCTGCACCTCCACCTCGAACAACCGTCCCGATCCCTCGCCGCCCCCCGACACCTGTGGGTCCGCCCCGGAGTGTGGCCCCAGCGCCGAGCAGTTCTTCGACGATCGGAAGCTGGCCGAGATTCGGCTCACGTCTTCGGAGACCGATCTCGAAGCGATCAGAGTCGAGCTGAAACAGCGCGGCTACGAGCTCTGTCCGCCAAACACGGTGGGCGAGGGCGCCTGCACACCGGTGGCCTCCTTGCTGGACCTGCTCTGGGCCAAGTGGCAGCACTGCGGTCCGTACAAGAACTACATCCCGGTCACGATGGAGTACCAAAGCCCAGACGGCGTCGGAAACGTCGTGTTGAGCAAGGTCGGGATGAGGTTGCGGGGAACGAATTCGCGCTACAGCAATCCCCTCCAGGGCTTCAAGCTCAACTTCGAGACCCTGCTCGCGGATCAGTCGGGCGGTGTTGGGCGGCGATTCGGCGGCGGAAGTCGCCTCAACGCGTTGACCGTCGACGGAGACGACACGTTGATGCTCCAGTGCCAGGCGTATGGGCTGATGCGGGCGTTCGGGGTTCCGGCGCCGCGGTGCAACCACCTCAAGGTGTATGTCAACGGCGAGTACTACGGCCTCATGCAGAACGCGGAGGAACCGGATGAAGGCTCGTTTCTTCGCCACGCGTTCGGTGACGCGAACGACGAAGGCTCGCTCTACAAGTGCTCGGCCGGCTGCGGCTACGACGATTTCAAAGCCGATCTGGAATACTACGGTGACGGGTTCACGGAACAGACCGCGCCGGGAGCTCAGCAACCGGGCATGTATCCGAAAGCGTACAACTTGGTTCGGGGCGAACCCGGGGCCCACGAGGTGGACCTGATTCCCATGTTCAAGTGCGGCGGCCCCGAGTCGACCCCCGACGACGCCGCGTTCGCATCCTGCATCCAGGAGTGGATCGACGTCGCCGAGTGGTTGAGGGTCATCGCGGCAGAGTCGCTGATGCCCACCGTGGAATCGTTCGTGGGCTCCAAGCGCAACTACTATCTCTACTTCAAGCCGGAAGCCGGCGCGCCGCACGGGGGTAGGTTCTCGGTCTACTCCTGGGACCTCGACGCCGCCTTCAACCGTGCCGGCTGCCTGCCCTCGAGCTGCGATCCGTTCACCTCGGTGGCCTCGTGGTACACGGGCGGCGGACGCGCGCGCCTGGTCCAGCGCCTGATCCGCGTCTTCAAAGATCGGTACTGCGCGGCCATGCGCTCGTTCCTGAGCGACCTCTACGATCCCGGACGCGTGGACAGGGCGGCGGCGGTTCTGGAGACCGCGATGGCCGGGCTGCCGATCCCGTTCGTCGACCGCCGTGACGTGGCCACGGCGCAGCTCGTACCGCGGGAACCATTGACTCATGGCGCGTGGTCAGCGGCGGTGGCCACCCTCCGCGACTACGTGGCCGCGCATCGAGCCGCTGCGCAGGCGCAGGTGGACGCGCGGTGTTCAGCCGCGAGCGCGCCCTGATCCGCCTCGTCGCCGCCCGATCCCGAGCCCGAACAGGATCACGAAGGCCAGGATGTCCGGGCCGGACCCGGCCCGGTGAGAGCCAACGTCGCACCCGCAACCGCCGCCAGCGTCTCGTCGCGGCGGCGGCGTTCCCGCGGCGCCGGCCGTCCCGGCGACGCCCGCTGTCCCGGCGACGCCGGCCGCCCCGATCGAGCCCGCCGCCCCGGTCGAGCCCGCGCTCGAGCCGGCGGTTCCGCCTGTTCCCAACGAGCCGCTCGCGCCAGCGGCTCCAGCCGTCCCCGCGGCCGCGCCCGTGCCGCCGGAGCCACCGGCGCCACCAGGACCGCCCCCACCACTCGCGCCGCTCGACCCGCCCGCTGCCGCATCCGAGCGACCGCCCACGCCGCCACCACCCGTCGCGCCCATGTCGGCCGGACGATCGCTCGGCCCGGCGTCGACGCCCGCGTCAGTCCCCGCCGGTGCGTCCGACGCAGCATCGGGCGCTCCACCATCGCCGGTGGTCGCCGCCGGCAACAGCGTCACCAGCGAGATCCCAAACCGCGGCAAATCGAAATCCACGCCGACCGCGCCGCCCGCGACAGCTACGGAGCGCGCGGGCTCGAACGAGGTCGGCTCCATCGCCGCCCGCAGCGCCGCGATCTGCGTCGCCGACGGCGCGGCCGGGCTCCCCTGCGAGACCCACACGGTGTACGCGTCCCCGTGCGTCTCGTCGACGCGCAGGTGACTCACCGTCGCCGCCGACCCGAAGCTGCCCGGCACCTTTACGCTGAGGCGAACTGGAGACGCCGCCGCGGCCACGAGGTCGTCGTGGTAGTTCCACACCAGCACCTGGATCTTCTGTCCGCTCTGCGTCGCCATCGCGTCGACGTCCGCTTGCGAGCGCACGCTGTTCGCGAGGATGGCGTCGAGCGTGAGCGCGCCGCTGCTGGTCACCGGCAGCCGGTTGCCGGCGAGGCTACCGAGCAGCTTGAACGCGTTCAACACCGGCAAGTGGATGCCGTTGGTCGCGAGCGCCCGATAGCCCGCGAAGTAGGGCGAGCCCGGGAAGGTGAAGGCCCACGTCGTGAGGCCCTGCAACTTGACGCCGTGGACCACCTCCTGCTCGAGGCTGCGCTTCATCATCGCGACCTCGTACGCGCCGTAGGCGGGAGAGTTCCGATACGCGTCCTCGGGGTGCCCCATGCTGACCGGACACGCCGCGCAGCCGTCGGGATCCGCCTCGCTCACCACGATCGGCGTCTGTCTGAACGCGGGGATGGCGGCGACCGCCGAGAACCCGGTCCGGTGCAGCCGCAACTGGTTGCCCAGGTTCAGCTGTACGTGGCCGCTGACGATCGCGGCCCCGCCCTTGGCGTGAAAGCTGATGAGATCGAGCCGGGTCCCGGGCTGGCCGCTGACCGCGTTGGTTCCGGTGGTGCAGTGCTGAAGGAATTGCGTGAAGAAGCTGCCCGCCGACGCCACCGACGGTCCCCCCACCACCGCGTTCGGCAGCACCTTGCGGATCCCCGCCTCGGTGAAGTCGTAGAGCTTGGCGAACTCCGCGAACGTGCCGTGCCAGTAGTCGATGTCGGGCTCGTTCCACAGCTCCCAGATCCACGAGTCCACGCTCGCCGGGTAGCGCGCCTTGGCGTGCGTCGCCCATTCGGTGATGAGGGCGCCCCACTTCGCGTAGTCCTTGGGCGGGTAGAAGCACCCGCCGTCGAGCGCGTAGGTGCTGGTGTTCTGATACGGCGTCGGCCTGGTCGACAGCGCCTGCGGCATGAACGCGATCTCGTTGAACGGAAGCGCTCCCGCGCCGAGGATGCCGTCCATGATGCCGTCGACCAGCGTCCAGCTGTAGACGGGGTTGCCGCCCGCATCTTCGGTGTAGGCGTTGGTCGATCCCCACTTGAGCGACGCGACGCCGTTCCCGGTGTTGAGAAGAAAGTGCGCGCGGACGTAGGGCGGCGTCCCGTGGATCGTGCCCAGCGTCTTCAACAGCGCCTGCCCTTCCGCGGTCGTCGTGTAGTTCACCTCGTCGTAGCCGTGGTACGGCCAGATCCGTTCGAGCGGCGTCCCCGCCACCGTCGCGTCGACCGAGACATCGACGCGGGCCGGCGCCTGCGCGTGAGCGCTGGCGCCCATCTCGAGGCAGGCGGCGATCGCCAGCCAGGCGATGGCGAGGGTGCGGACGAAGCGACGGGGATACACGGACCTAAGGCGTTTGATCCAAATTAGTTTTTCAACTCGTACGTTTGCTCGCGCTTGTTTTGCTGGTCTAGAACTGCCGGCACGTAGATAGATAATTTACGCGCGCGGCCTAAGGTCACGCTAGGCCCAGAGCGTGGCTCAGGGAAAGGCCGAATATTGCCGGCTTGAACCCGCGCATCCCGTCATTACGTTCCCCGTCGAGCCAGACGTCAATGAGCAAGGTCGTGATCGACATGTCGATGTCGCTGGATGGATTCGTGGCCGGTCCCGACGACGGCAAGGCGCACCCACTTGGGCGCCACGGCGGCGAGCACGTCTTCGATTGGTACTCCTCCGGCAAGGACGAATACCGGGACCCGCTGTTCCGCCCGGAGCCGGGGGTCAACGTCGAGGAGGTCGAGCGCATGTACGCCGAAAGCGGCGCGTTCATCTTCGGACGCCGCACCTACGAGATCGCGAACGGCTGGAACGGCCGACATCCGATCAACGGCGTGCCCGTCTTCGTCCTCACCCACGAGGTTCCCGCCGAATACCCGCGCGGCCCGTCCAACCTCACCTTCATCACCGACGGAATCGACAGCGCGATCCGCAAGGCGCGCGCCGTCGCCGCCGGCAAGGACATCAAGCTCGGCGGCGCCTCACCCGGCAAACAAGCGCTCGCCGCCGGCCTCTGCGACGAGATCCTCGTCCACATATCGCCCTATCTGCTGGGCGGCGGCGTCCGCCTGTTCGACACCCTGCCCGACGGCATCGCGCTCGAGAAGCTGTACGCGACCGACGGCCCGTTCGTGACCCACCTGCGCTACCGCGTGGTCAAACACCCCGCCACCTCGTAGCGCCGCCGGAAACTCTCCCGACGCTGGACCGACAACCCTGCGGTGAAGGTCCGCGAAACGATTCGGATGATACAGGCAGCGGGATGGCGCCTCGCGCGGCAACGGGGCTCCCATCGCCAGTTCAAGCATCCAACGAGGTCCGGGCTCGTTACGATCGCCGGCCATCCGAATGATGACCTCGCTCCGGGCACGCTTGCGAGCGTGCTAAAACAAGCAGGACTAAAGCCATGAAGTACTTGGTCGTCGTCGAGAAGTCAGCCACGGGGTTCTCAGCGTATTCGCCCGACCTGCCCGGCTGCGTTGCGACCGCCGGCACTCGGCTCCAGATCGAGAAGGAAATGGCTAAGTCGATCGCGTTCCACCTCGAGGGGCTCCGCGCGGAGGGCATCGAACCGCCGGAGCCACGCACGTCGTCAATCTACGTCGACGTGCCGATCGCTTCCTGAGTCCGCGGTAATCTCGCGGCGTGGGGCGCGTAGCGCTGGCCTTGTGCGTGGTGGCGGCGGCCGGCTGCGCCACCACGTTCGACGCGTCGTCGCCGAACGGCGCCGCCACCGCAAGCAACCGCTTCGGGTTCGACCTCTACGCGCGCGTCAAGCAAGGCCGCGGCAACGTCATCTGCTCCCCGGTCAGCGCCTCGATCCTGTTCGTGGGGCGGGTGGTCGAGGTCGGGAAGTAGCGCCGCTACCAGCTCCCCTGGTTGGGCATCGACGCCCACGGCTCTTGCTTCGGCAGCGCCCCGCCCCGCTGCAGCAGCTCGACCGAGTGACCGTCGGGCGACTTGATGAACGCCATGTGGCCGTCGCGCGGCGGGCGCAGGATGGCGACGCCGGAGTCCTGCAGGCGGGCGCAGGTCGCGTAGATGTCGTCGACCTGGTACGCGAGGCGGCCGAAGAAGCGGCCCGTGGGGTACGGGTTGGCCTCGTCCCAGTTGTGCGTCAGCTCGATCTCGGCGGCGTCGCCGTCGGCGCCGGTCGAGAGGAAGACGAGCGTGAACCGGCCGGCCTCGTTGGTTTCGCGGCGGAGCTCGCGGAGACCGAGGTGGGTGGTGAAGAAGGTGAGCGCGGCGTCGAGGTCGCGCACGCGGAGCATGGTGTGGAGGTAGCGCATTGGGGGGACAGGCTAGCAGGGCAGGGTCCTCGACCGCATATAACTGGCTCAGACGCTGCCAATCGGGACATCTGCCTCTGAGATGGTTCCCCTACGCCATCTTGATCCCGAGCCCCGGAAGGATTCCCCGCAGCTCTGCTGCCGTAGGGCGATCTCCAGGTGCATAGCTCAGCATTCTCCTAATCAGTTTCGACACCCCAGCGTTTGTCCCGGGGTCCGGGAACTTTTGGGCACCAACGGCCATTGGGTCTGGCGTATCGCCAGTCAACATCTCGTACCAGGAGATCCCAAGGGCAAAGATGTCGCTTGCAAACACGGCCTCGTGCGGGCTTACGCGTTGCTCAGGGGCCATGTAGTACCAGGATCCCAGCTGAATTGATGCGCGCGTTATTGTGTTTGCACCCGTGAAGGCAGGGTTTAGCTCACTCCACTTAACTATTCCGAGATCGCCCAACACATGCTGGGTTCCAAAGCGGAGCATGTTGTCAGGCTTAACGTCACGATGAATGCATCCCGCAGCGTGCAAGTAGGCAAGCCCATCGATGCACGTCCAAACTATTGCTCCCGCTTCCTGCTCGGAAAGCGGTCCGCTGGTCTTGATGGCAGTCCCAAGTGAGCCATCCGCGAGGTCCATTACGAGAAAGGGCGTCTTTTCCCATTCGCCAATGTCTCGGTGCAAGATTACGCGTGGATGGCTGAGCTTGAGACCGTTTCGCGCCTCCCGACGAAATCGCTCGGTTACGTTCTCGAGCGTCGAGGGACCAAGCAGTTGTGCCTGGGGAAGCATGATCTTGATAGCAACCAGATCGTTAGTCGCCTCGTTTCTTCCTTTCCAGACCTGCCCAACGGCGCCCGCGCCGAGAAACTTCTCCAGCACATAGGCCCCGTTCTCCCCTGGAAGGCGATCGCCAGCCTTTGGGACGACTACTTCGGGGTTTACCTGCGTGAATACCTCTTGAAAATGAGCCTCGGAGAGCTTGTCTCCGTCGTGGAGCACTTTGTATTCACCTCCGGGAGGTCAGCAAGAAACGGCGAGATCTTGTTCTTTTTTCTATAGGTGTAGAAGCTGACGGGCGTCCATTTGGCCGCAATGAGAATTTCCGCTTCAGTCAAGATATCTCCAGCCTTCTTATTCTGGAGCCATTCGAAAAACTTCTTCGGACCTTTCGTCAGCTTTGACACTCGCAAAAGGATGCCGTGAACTGGCCTTCTGGGTAAAGAATTGATGCTCACCCAATTCCTGGTGCGTTGGCGAAAGAGACCACCATCGCGTCCCGGCCAGCAGGGCCATCACTCGACGCTCCGGCGGCCCTGCCTACAGTGCACCGCCAAGAACCTTGACCTGCTCAGATGTTTAGTTATACGTTTTAGGCGAGATGATTTCGCTATTCCAAATGGATGCGGTTGCGTGGTTACGGAGTCTGCCGACTTGCTCAGTCGACCTTGTCGTGACGGACCCGCCCTACGAGTCTTTGGAGAAGCATCGCGCCGTGGGAACGACGACGCGGCTTAAACAAAGTAAGTCCTCAAGCAATCCCTGGTTCAGGATTTTCCCAAACTGTCGTTTCCCAGAGTTGTTCGGGGAGATATTCCGCGTCCTGAAACGTAACTCCCACTTCTACCTTTTTACTGATCCGGAAACTGCTTTTGTGGCAAAGCCGCTCGCTGAACAAGCAGGATTCAAGTTCTGGAAGCCACTTGTTTGGGACAAGCAAACAATCGGCATGGGCTATCATTATCGATCGCGGTACGAGATGATCCTATTCTTTGAGAAGGGGAAACGTAAACTCAATGATCTGGGCATTCCGGACATCATTTCGCAGCGTCGTGTTCGGAATGGCTATCCCGCCGAAAAGCCTTCAGAAGTCTCAAGAATCCTAATCGGCCAGAGCACCTCCACCAACGAGCTCGTTGTAGATCCATTCATGGGATCCGGCAGCACCGGAGTCGCTGCTCTTTCACTTTCTCGATCCTTCGCCGGAAACGACATCGCGGAGGAGTCGCTCAGTGTCGCCCGCCAGAGACTGATGGTCCTCGATGGTGACGGGGCTGGGCGCCCGTCAGACGAGATGCTCAGACTCTCGCTCTAGCACCCGGTGAACTAGCAGTCCTCTCTGTCTCATTGTTGCTCTGGAAGGCCGAAGTAGAGCGACAACCAACCGAGCAACTCGTCGAACTCGATCGCCTTCCCGGTAGAAATGAGGAAGGCTTTCATGTTGGAGCTGAACCCGGCCCCCATGAAGACGACAATCCCTGGGATTGGCCAGGCCTGAATATCTTGAATAGTGGAAGGAACCTTTTCTTCCGCTGTTCCTTGAATGTTCTGAAACTTGCATTCGACTCCGAGAGTCCGCCTCGTTTCCATCTGCGTGATCACGATATCGATCCTTCTAACGGCGCCCCAAATTCGGCGGCCGACACGGACCTGCGTACGAGCCTGGAGACCCAGTCCTACCGCAAGGTCCACCACGGCTCGGACCAATTCATCGCCATTTTGAACTGCGGTAGCTCTCCCTGGCATGGGGGCGCTCCTAGACGATCAAGAACTCTGTGACTTTACCGCGTCGGCTGATGTTGCTGTTGACAAGCCTCGACGCTGCCACTGGAACACAAGTAAACCCCGACGAGTAGAGGTCTTTAACGAGTTTGGCCGAAGAGTTCGAGAGAAGAACATGGACGCCGCGTTGTTTTAGCTCGCGTGCGACATCGCGCAGCCTGACTTGGTCTTCGACTCCAAACCCTCCGGACGTGTACGAAGTGAAATATGATGTGCCAGACACGGGAACATATGGGGGGTCGAAGTAAACGAGGTCACCCTCACTGGCGCGCTTAAGCACCGCATCAAAATCCTCGCAACGTAGGTCTGCTACCCGCAGCGCCTCCGCACAAGCCTTGAGATTCTCCTCGTCGCAGATCCGCGCATTGGCGTTGGATGCAAAAGGAACATTAAATATGTTCCGACTGTTAACTCGGTACAGCCCATTGAAACCGGTCTTGTTCAGAAAGATCAGCCATGCCGCGACTTCGGCGTCCGTCTTCGAGTCTATTGGGATCTTTCTCGCTGCAAGGTAAACCTCCTTATCGTTCCTATACGTTTTCAGGATCGCAATGACGTCCGAAACGTGGTTCTTGACTCCGTTATATGCACGTATCAATCGTTCGTTGCTATCCGACAAGAAAGCCAATGATGGTCGGAGCCGGAAAAACACCGCGCCGCCGCCTAAGAACGGCTCGTGATATTTTCCGAACCTGTCCGGAAGGTATTTCAGGATGCTTGGCAGCAACTGTCGTTTGCCACCGGCCCACTTGACGAAGGGCCTAGCGGGAGCACCTCTTTCCGACGTCGCGTTCTTGTTTCGACTAGGTTTTTGGCCACCGGCCGGTGGCCCAGACCTCGGGGACAACTTCCTTTCGGCTGCGCGCGATCGCATTCTTGGTTACCGAACGTCCCTGGCGCAGCTGTGCTGCGCGAAGAACAGGAAATTCAATCCCGGCCACCTTTCGAGGACGACCGTCAAGATTCCCAGCAAGGATGTCCCACCAATTCCTTCGAGTCGAGTTGCCTTCCTTAGCCCATCGTTGCATGAGTGTGTCAATCTGGTCGGCGATATCGTCATACCCGTTGCTCCGAAGCCAACGTTGAACGTCCTCCGATTGTGCCATTCGACGTCTCCGCTCGAGCCCCACTACTTGCCGCAGTGGGGCTCACAAACTCCCCCAGTGTCACAACTGTAATTGAGGTGGTCGTAACTGGTCAAGGCGTCGGCCTTCCACGTCGGGTGGCTGCCCCGCGTTTGGGCCACCTTCGAGCCCACAACCAACATCACGCCATTCTCCGTAAAGACGAACTCAGCGGAGGTCTTGCCGCTGGAGGACGCATGCGTCGATATCATTCGACGCGTGGTCGCGGAACCCAGCCTTCTTACTTGCAGCGCACGCCCCGTTCACCGCGTAAGTACCACCCGAACGGAGACCACCATGACCGCCGCCGCCGACCCGCTGCCCGCAACCGCCACCGCCGCAACCGCAACCCTCAAGACCATGCGCGCTATCACCCACCTCCACTACGGCGTCCCCGGCAGCCCCGACGTCCTCGCCTTCTCGACCATCGACCGCCCCGTCCCCGGCCCCGACGACGTCCTCGTCCGCGTTCACGCGGCGGGCGCGAGCATCGGCGACCACCACGTCGTCACCGGCAAGCCGTACCTCATCCGGCTCAGCCCGTTCGGCGGCCTCCCCGGTCCCCGCAACCGCGTCCCCGGCTCGGCCCTCGCCGGCCGCGTGGAATCCGTCGGCGCCAAGGTCACCTCGCTCCGCCCCGGCGACGACGTGATCGGCCAAGCAGCCACCGGCGCGTTCGCCGAATACCTAGTCCTCCCCGCGAACCTGCTCGCGCCCAAGCCGACCAACCTCTCGTTCGAAGAGTCAGCGGCCGTTCCGTGGGGCGTCACCGCGCTGCAAGGCCTGCGCGACGCCGGCGGCCTCAAGCCCGGGCAAAAGGTGCTGATCAACGGCGCGTCGGGAGGTGTCGGCACGTGGGCGGTGCAGATCGGGAAGGCGCTCGGCGCCGAGGTGACCGCGGTGTGCAGCACGCGCAACCTCGAGAAGGTCGGCGCGCTGGGTGCGGACTGGGTAATCGACTACACGACGCAGGACTTCGTCGCGGGCGGGGCGCGGTTCGACGTGATGCTGGACCTGGTGGGGAACCGCTCGCTCCGCGACTGCCGCAGCGTGCTCACGGACAAGGGCGTCTACGTGCCGTGCTCGGGCGGCGGCGGCGATTGGGTCGGGCCGTTCGTTCGCCTCATCGGCGGGCTGGTGTCGTCGCTGTTCACGACCCGCCGGTTCAAGACGTTCATCATGAAGCCCAACCGAGACGACCTCGCGTTTCTCGCGCAGCTCTGCGAGGCCGGCAAGGCCAAGCCCGTCATCGAGCGCAGCTACGCGCTCACCGAGGTCGGCGCGGCGCTGGCGCACGTCGGCGAGGGGAAGACGCAAGGGCAGACGGTCATCCGAATCACCGCGTAGCGCGGTCCGCCCAAGGACTACGGCGTGAGACACGTGGTGTTCGTGCAGGGCGGCGGCGAGGGCACTCATGATTCATGGGACAACAAGCTCGTGGCGAGCCTCGAGCACGCGCTCGGGCCAGGTTATGCGGTCGCGTATCCACGGATGCCGAACGAGGCCCGTCCCGACCCTGCATCTTGGAAGAAGGCCATCGCAAAGGAGCTCAGGAAGCTGAGCGACGGTGTGATCCTGGTCGGCCATTCGATCGGCGCGGCCATCGTCATCGACTACCTGGCGGATCGCGATCTCGAAGCGCGAATTGCGGCCACCTTCCTGATCGCGACGCCCTTCATCGGTGACGGCGGCTGGCCGAGCGACGACCTGCGCCCGACGAAGGAGGCGGCCGCCGAGCTTCGCGACCGCGCGCCGCTCTATCTCTATCAGGGCCGCGACGATGAGACCGTGCCGCTCTCGCACCTCGGCTTGCTGGCGAAGGCGCTTCCGCACGCCACCGTCCGCCGCCTCGAAGGGCGCGACCATCAACTGAACCACGACCTCTCGGAGATCGCGCACGACATCAGGCACTTGGAATAGCGGCGGCCGCCGCTGGATTGCCGCAGACCAAGACGTACGTATATCTACGTCTCGAGAGAACGACCCTAGGGCAATCCATGACTCGCAAATTAGTGCTCATTGTCGACGACGATCTCGACATTCGGGAAATCCTCGCCGAAACGCTTTCGGGGGAAGGGTTCGACGTCGAGACGGCCGCCAACGGTCTCGAAGGCTTGAGCGGAGGAGAGCCTTCGGGCGACCCTTTACAGCATCGGGGACGGTGTTCTCGCCACCGACGAGCACGCCCGCGTCACCAGGGTCAATCCCGTGGCCGAGCGCTTGACCGGTTGGCGCGAGAGCGAGGCGCTCGGCCGCCCGATCGAAGAGGTTTTCGACATCGTCAACGAGGAGACGCGTGCGAGGGCCATCAATCCGGTCGGCCGCGTGCTCGCGGAGGGTGTGGTCATCGGTCTCGCGAATCACACCGCACTCCTCGGCCGCGACGGCGTCGAGCGGCCGATCGCGGACAGCGGCGCGCCGATCCTCGACGGTCAGGGAAAGCCGCGCGGGGCCGTGCTGGTGTTCCGCGACATCACCGCCGAAAGGGCAGCCGAAGAGGCGGTCCGCCAGAGCCAAGAGAAGCTCCGTATGATGATTGCGGGCGTGCGCGACTGCGCGCTTTACATGCTCGATCCAAGCGGTCACGTCATCAGCTGGAATCCCGGGGCCGAGCGCATTAAGGGGTATCGCGCCGAAGAGATCATCGGCCAATCGTTCTCGCGGTTCTTCACCCCCGAGGACGTTGCCGAGCGCAGGCCGGCGCGGGAGCTGGAGACTGCGATCCGCGAAGGCCGCTTCGAGGAGGAAAGTTGGCGAGTTCGCAAGGACGGATCGCGGTTCTGGGCGAACGTCATCATCACCCCGATCCACGATCCATCCAGCCGCCTCGTGGGTTTCGTGAAGATTACCCGGGACCTGACCGAGCACCGCAAGGCCGAAGAAGAGCGGCTGCGGCTCGCCCACGCGGGGGAAGCCATCCGGCTCCGGGACGAGTTCCTTTCGATCGCTTCCCACGAGCTCAAGACGCCGCTCACCGCGCTGCAGTTACAGCTGCGGAACCTGCACACGCAAGCGGGCGCCGACGAAGACAAGCTGACGAGGAACGTGGATCGTGCGCGCCATCTCACCGGGCGCCTCGGCCAGCTCATCGAAACGCTGCTCGACGTCTCCCGTATCGCCACCGGCAGGCTCACGCTCAACCTCGAATCGTTCGACCTCGGCGATGCATCCCGTGAAATCGTCGAACGGCTACGCGACTCGGCAACCGCGGCGAGGTGCGAGCTGTCGCTCGAAGCCGACGACCGGCTTCAGGGTCGCTGGGACCGTCTGCGGATCGAGCAGGTGCTCATGAACCTGATCTCGAACTCGATCAAGTACGCGGCGGGGCGACCGATTGAAATATCGCTGACGCGCGAGGCGAACACGGCGATCATCGAGGTGAGCGACCATGGCCCTGGGATTCCGGACGCTGATCTGTCGCGCATCTTCGAGCGGTTCGAGCGGGCCGCTTCGCCTCATCACTATGGCGGCATGGGGCTCGGCCTCTACATTGCCCGCCAGATCGCGGAAGCGCATGGGGGAACGATTGCGGCGGCCAACCGCGCCAGCGGAGGCGCTTGCTTCATCGTCCGGCTACCTCTCGACCCGCAGCAATCGACCCCAGCCGCGCTCGTCCGCTAGCCGGACGTTCGTAGCGCCAGCCAGGCCGCGGCGATCGCGAGCGTCGCGAACGTGACCGGGACGCCCGTGCGCAGGTGGGTGCGGAAGTCGATCGACACGCCGAGTGGGCGCGCGCTCGTGACGACGATGATGTTCGCGATCGAACCGACCAGGAACAGGTTGCCGGCAAGCGTGCTCGCGAGCGCGAGGATGGCGCCGGCCTGGGGATGGGTCGCGCTCGGCAAGAGCAGCATCGTCGCCGGGACGTTGGACACCAGGTTCGAGAGCACGACGGCGAGCCCGAACAGCGCCGAGGGTCGACCCGGGTCGAGCCCCCACGAGCGCGCGACGCCGAGGGCGTGAGCCATCGCGCCCGTGCGCCCAAACGCATCGTTGACGACGAACAGCCCGACGAACAGCACCAGGAGCTGCCAATCGACGAGCGACATCATCTCGCGCGAGGCCATCCGTCGCGAGAGCAGCAGGATGCCCGCGCAGACCAAAGCCACCCACTCGCGCGGCAGGCGTGGGAAGAACAGGAACGCGATCACCAACACGGCCGTGATGGCGAGCCCCTTGAAGCTCTGCCAACGGTTGAAGCGCGGCGCGTGGATCTCGGGCTCGGCGAGCTCGCGCCGCCATCGTCCCTTGAATTGCCACGCGATGACGGCCCAGGTGGCGCCCAGGCCGAGGACCACCGGCACGGCCGCATCGATCAGATACCCGGCGAACGAGAGGTGGAGGGCCTGGCCGATCAGGATGTTCTGCGGGTTACCAATGAGCGTGGCGGCCGAGCCGACGTTCGCGGCGCACGCGAGCGCGAGCAGGAACGGCAGCGGGTCGAGCTTGCGGCGCGTGCAGCCTTCGACCAGCACCGGCGCCATCGCGAGACAGACGATGTCGTTGGTCAGCACGGCGCTGAGCGCGCCGGTGAGCCCGACGACCAGCGCGAGCAAGCCCGCCGGCGAGACGTCCACCGCGACCAGGCGGCGGGACACGTGGGTGTAGAAGCCGGCCAGCCGGAACTGGGCCGAGATGACCATCATCGCGAACAGCAGGTGAATCGTCGGCAGATCGACGCCGGACCAGGCGCTGCCGAACGGCTCGCGTCCGACCGCGACCACGCCGATCGCGCCCAGCAGCGCCACCCCGGTGCGATCGAGCGCGAGCCCCGGAATCTCGCCCAGCATCATGCCGAGATAGACCAGCCCGAAGATCACGAGGGTGGCGGTGTCCATGCGAGACGATTCTTACTCCCGCGGCTGCCCGACTTTCTTACTTACAGCGTGCGCACCATCGGCGAAGCGCCGAAGCACGTCGGCGAAGGGAAGACGCAGGGGCGGACGGTGATCCGGTCGCGGCGTAGCGTTGAGAAGCTCGAATCGAAGCAGCCACTCAGCCGAACAAGCCGTCGGGGTCGTAGCGGCGGGCGAGGTCGGTGAGCTTGGCGCGCGTGGCCGCGGGCTGGCTGGCGGTGGGGACGCGCCGCACGTCGGGGTGGGGGGCGAAGTTTCCGTTGGCTTCGGGCGAGAGCCAGCGGGCGAGGTCAGCCGACAGGCGCGCCTCGGCGTCGGGAAGCACGGCCGCGAAGTTGGCGGGGTTCGTGCCGAGAAGGCCCAAGGTGAAGCGCGCGCCGCGACCGCCCACCGCCGAACCGCCCGGCACGTCGCGCGCGGTGGCTTCGCCGAGGTGTCGGACCTCGGCGGCCATGAACGGGCCGTCGGTGCCCGCGCCCACGTGCCGCAGCAGCGCCGAGGCGAAGTCCTGGTCCGCGCTCGCGAGCAGCCCACCGCTGACCCAGGCCGTCACCGGGCCGGACGGGTCGTTGAAGATGCGCGCCACGTCGGCGATCGGCAGCGCCCCCAGCATGTCGAGATGGACGGGCGCGAGCGCGCGCAGCGGCGCGGCCAGCTTCGCGCCTTCCGTCGCGTCGCCGGGATAGGCAAACCGCAGCGTGCAGAGACGCCGGCCCCGTAACGGCGGCGGCACGGTGTCGGCGGGCGGGAACCGAACGATCGCGACGCTGGTCGTGACCTGCGGGTGCGCGTCCGCGGTCCACGTGATCCACGCTCGAAGCGCGGCTTCGATGTGAGGCTCGTCGAAGAACAGCGAGCCCGCGTAGAGCGCGGGCAGCTCGGCCAGCTGCACCCGCACCTCGGTCACCACGCCCAGCCTCGGTTTGCCTCCGCGCAAGGCCCACAGAATGTCCGCGTTCTGGTCGGCGCTCGCCTCCACCACGTCGCCGGTCCCGGTCACCAGCGTGGCGGCGACGAGGCGGTCCGAACCAAACCCGTGGCTGCGAACGAGTGGCCCGATGCCGCCGCCGAGCAGGAAGCCGACCACGCCCACGGTCGGCGACGACCCCGCGATCGGCGCCAGCCCGTGCGGCGCGGCCGCCGCGACCACCGCGGCCCAGCGCGCGCCCGCGCCGGCGATCACCTCGCGTGCCGTCTGATCGATTCGCACGTGATCCATCCGCCGGGTGGTCACGAGCGCGCCCGCGGTCACGGGCAGGTGCGCGCCGTGCCCCGTGCTGTGCACGGCCAGTCGAAATCCACGCGCGCGCGCGAGGCGCACCGCCTCTACCACGTCCGTGGTCGAGCTCGCCGCCACCACGACGTCCGGCCGGTGCACCACCGCGGCGTTGAATCCGGCGATTTTTTCGTCATACCCCGGCTGCCCTGGCTCGAAGCTGGTCATCGCGACTTCCCATTGACGTCTTCGACGAGCTGCTTCTCCTTGCGCGCGAGCGCCTGCTGTTCGTCGACCAGCCAGAACACGACCCGAAGAAACGCGGCGATGACGGTGACGAGGATCGACGACAAGAACCAGCGCAGTACCGCCGCCAGCGGCCCGGGTGGGATCGCCACGTCGACCGCGTACGTCCCCGTCAGTGGCACGAGCACGAAGGCGATACCGTGCGAGGCGCAGTACGGACAGGACACCAGGTAGCCGAGCCACGTTTCCTTGCCGCCCAGCCGGCGGCGCAAGGGCTCGAAGATGCGCTCGCGGGTGAGAGTCTGCGAAAGCCCCATCACGACCGCCGACACCAGCAACAGCTGCTTCACCCCGGGAACCTGGATCCGCGCAGCGGCGAGGGGAAGGGACCTTCACGACGGATGACGGACAATGTGAAGTTCGATTTCCGGAACGAACCGCACTTGCCGAGGTGCAGGCGCGGGCCAAGGTTTGCCCCATGTCGGAATCCAGCGATCGCGTGGTGCGGATGATCGGCGCGTTCAAGCTGACGAAGGCCGTGCTGTTGATCGGTTTCGCGCTGCTCGCGTTTCGATCTGCAGGCGTCGTGGACGTGCCGTCGCATCCCGCTCGCACCGCCGGTGAGATCTTGTTCTGGCTGGGCGCGTTCCCGGGACGGCACGCGGTCGTGCGCACGTTGCATCGATGGTTCGAGCTCGACGCCCGCACCGCCAAGGGGCTGGGGTTGGCGGCGGTGGCCTACGGAGCGGTGTTCATCGTGGAAGGGATCGGTCTGCTATCGCGTAAGCGGTGGGCGGAGTGGCTGACCGTGGTGGTCACCGGCTCTTTCATCCCGATCGAAGTCTGGGAGCTGGTCGCGCACTTCGGCGCGGGCCAGGTGGTGGCGCTGGTGCTGAACGTGGCGATCGTCATCTACCTGGTCGCGCGCCGCCTGGGCGAGCGGCGCAGCGTCGCGCAGCGGTTCCGTCGGGCGCTTGCCTGACGGCCGGCGCGCCCCGAACCGCACCGACCCACAGGTGCGGCCTCACACGACGTAAGAGCTCGCTTCAAGTTCTCTCGAATTCGGCCGGGTGTGAGCTGATCCGCCACCTACTGCTACTGTACTTACGTCGGCAGACTCGCTTGGCGAGTTCCCCCCCTACAGTTAGCACGAGTCCGACGGTCCCGACGCGCTGCGTGGCAGGCGCCCTCACGGAGGCTTTCCATGACACAAACGGCTGTATTGGCGTCGTTTTTTTCCGGTTCCCCGGGGACGAGGTGAGTGCCATGACGTTCTCGAAGAGACGGATCCTCCTCGGCGCCGCGCTCACCATCCAATTGGGGTGCAACGGGACAATCGGGGGCCAGAACAGCACCGGCGGACCCGGAAATTCGACCGGCAATCCCACCGGCGTCAGCACCGGAAACGGGGGTAGCGGCATCAACCCGACCGGCGCGGGCGGTAGCGGCGTCGTCCAGCCGCCCACCGCGTGCACGCCCGGGGTGTCCACGACCTCGCAACTGCCGCGGTTGACCCGGGTCGAGTACGACAACACCGCGCGCGATCTGCTCGGGATCGACGTGCAGCCGTCGCAGCTGCTCGCGCCGGATACCACCGGCGCCGTCGACCAGCGCGCGTGGGACGGCTTCCAAGCCGCCGCCGACTCGCTCTCCGCGCAGGTGATGGCGAACGCGACCGCGAAAGCCAAGGTGATTCCGTGCACGGCCGACACGGCGGCGTGCGCGACGCAGTTCATCACCACGTTCGGCCAGAAGGCGTTCCGCCGCCCACTGACGTCCGCGGAGACCACGCGGTTCATGGGCTTCTACACGAACAAGGCGACGCTGACCGCGACCGGAACCCTCGATCAGGCGTTCCAGCTGATTCTCAAGGCGTTCCTGCTGTCGCCGTCGTTCGTCACCAAGGCCGAGCTCTCCGAGACGGCGCCCGACGCGATGGGCAACTTCCCGCTCTCGAGCTGGGAGATGGCGTCGCGCCTCTCCTACACGCTGTGGGGAACGATGCCCGACCCCGACCTGATGACGGCGGCGACCAACAACCAGCTCACCACGCAGGCGCAGATCCTCGCGCAGGCTGAGCGGATGATCAAGGACCCGCGGGCGCGCACGCGGGTCGCGGAGTTCCACAACACGTACGCCTTGATCGCGGAGGGCACGCGCTGGACCGAGGTCTCGCACGACGCGGCCAAGTTCCCGGCGTTCAAGCCCGCGATGGTTCCGATGCTGGCCGAGGAGGCGAAGCGGTTCTTCGATTACGTGACGTTCGATCCTGCCGGCGGCGGCACGTTCAAGGACCTCATGACCAAGCCGGTCGCGTTCGTGAACAAGGACCTGGCGCCGCTCTACGGGCTCAGCGCGGCGAGCTATGGCACCGACTACGCGGTGGCGAACCTGGATCCTGCGCAGCGCGCGGGCGTGTTCACGCACGCCGGCTTTCTCGCGGCGTACTCGTCGTACGATCGGTCGTCGCCGATTCTGCGCGGCGCCTTCCTCGAGAAGCAGGTGCTGTGTCGGCCGATCGGATCGCCGCCGCCGGAGGCCGCGACGACGCCGCTGCCGACCGCGGGCAACACCAACCGCGAGCGGGTCACCGCGCAGACGTCGCCCGCCGCGTGCACGGGCTGCCACGCGCCGGTGGTCAACCCGCCGGGGTTCGCGCTCGAGGCCTACGACAGCGTCGGCCAGTGGCAGACGACCGAGAAGGGAACCAGTTACCCGATCGACACCACCGCGGACGTGGCGATCGGCGCCAACACGGTGCACGTCACCGGCCCGGTCGACCTGATGAACAAGATCGCGGCGTCGCCCGAAGGACAAAGCTGCTACGCGCAGCGCTGGGTCGAGTTCGCGTTCGAGCGCAACATGACCTCGCAGGATCTGTGCACGGTTCAGATGCTGCAGGGGAAGTTGGCCCAGAGCGGCTACACGATTCTGAGTCTCGTCACCGACCTGACCCAAAGTCAGTCGTTCCGCTATCGCGCGAAGGAGACGCCATGAACCGCAGACGCTTCCTCAAGGGTGTTGCCGGCGCATCGCTCGCGGCGCCTTTCCTCGGGTCGCTGGAGCGGTCCGCGCGGGGGCAAGCCGCGGCGACCAACCCGGCGCGGCTGGTCATCTTCTACACGCAGAACGGGTGCCTCACCAACCGCTGGTTCCCCAAGGTGGAGGCTGGCACCATCGATGCGGCGGCGCTGACCGGGACCACGCTGGCGCCGCTGTCCGACGTCGCGAGCAAGCTGCTGTTCCCACGCGGTCTCGCGATGTTCCCGACCGGAACCATCAACGGCTACTTCGACCCGCACGACCAGGGCATGGGGTCGAAGCTGACCGCGGCGCCGATCGATCCGGCGGGGAGCCACTGGGCGACGGGGCAGTCGCTGGACTGGGTGGCGGCCAACCTGGTGAACCCGGGGACGAAGAGCCCGCTGGTGCTGTCGCCCGGCAACGCGTTCAAGAACGTGAAGGGCATCGTGTCGTACCAGGCGGCGCAGACGCCGTACACCCCGGAGAGCAACCCGAAGAACGTGTTCACGACGCTGTCGGGGCTGTTCAGCACCGGGACGCCGACGATGGCGGACTACCGGGTCGCGCAGGGCAACAGCATCATGGACTGCGTGAAGGGCGACCTGACGGCGCTCAAGGCGATGAACATGAGCCAGGCGGACAAGCTGAAGCTGGACTCGTGGCAGCAGCTCCTGCGCCAGACCGAGATCAAGGTGGTGAGCGCGGCGTGCAACGCGGACAACGCGTCGTCGCTGGGGCTGACCGCCACGACGGCGAAGACGCAGCAGGGGACCGCGGCACAGTTCACGACCGGCGGCGACCTGATGATCAACCTGATCGCGCTGACGATGATGTGCGACGCGAACCGGGTGATCCTGCTGCAGTGGCCGGGGTTCGTGACCTTCACGTGGGACGGGATGGCGCACACGACCGACCACCACGGGCTTTCGCACCGCAACGGCAGCGCGGCCGTGGGGGGAGAGTGCGCGCCCAACGTCATCGAGAACATCGGCCAGATCGACACCTGGTACGCCGGTCGGTACTCGAAGCTCGTCCACCTCATCAACAGCATCCCCGAAGGGACCGGGCAGACGATGCTGGATCACTCGATGGTGATGTGGCTGCCGGAGCTGGCGGACGGCAACGCCCACAACAACAACAACCTGCCGATCGTGATCGCAGGCAGCGCGGGCGGATACCTGAAGCAGGGCGTGTCGGTAAACCTGGATCCGATGGGAAAGACGCTGGGGACCGGCAACAGCGAGGCGAGCTGCTCGAACGGCAACACGTCGGTCGGGTTCAACACCGGGACGAACACGGGCAAGGTGCCGCTCAACAAGCTCTACGTGACGCTGATGAACGCGCTCGGCCGCAACCTCAGCGGCTGGCAGCCGGTCACCACCTTCGGCGCCAACGACAGCAACGACGTCACCAAAGGGATCACGAATCCGGGCGAGCTCGCGACGCTCAAGGCCTGAGCGGCGGAGGCGGCTGCCGCCCCCCACGAGGCCCACGAGCCCAGCTCGTCAGATCGCTTTGACCTAACGTCCGCCGAACGGTGCGGGAGGCACGCTGCGGAGATACGCCCACAGCGCTTGCTTCTCGACCCCATTCATCTTTCCGAGCGCCTCGATCGGCATCATCGGATCGATCTTGCTCCCGTCCTTGCGCACGCCCTGCATGAGCGCGCGGTCGAAGTCGGCGAACGTCCAGTCCTTGAGGCCGGTCTCGTGCGCGGTGATGTTCTTCGGCACCGCCATCGACGGCGGCGCACCCGGGATGGGACCGCCCGACAGGTGGCTGCCGTGGCATCCGAAGCACATCCGGCCGATGAACGCGCCGTAGACAGCGGTCGGCTCGGGCTTGGGGGCCGTCGGCCGTTTGTCGTGATCGATGCGGCGGGCGACGTCGATTTGTATGAGGTCGCGCCGGTCGAGCACCTTGGCGAGCAGCCCGAGCTCCAAGACACCGTCTGGGCGCGTGACGGGCGGGAGGGTGCGAACGTACGAGATCACCGCCCGGACGTCGTCGTCCGGCCACCAGCTGAAGTCCTGCGACGGCATGAAGGTCACCGAGTGTCCGTCCTTCTTGATGCCGTGGAGGATGAGGCGCGCGAGCTCGCCGTCGGAGTAGGCGGCAGCGCGTCCGCCGGCGGTGACGTTGGGCGAGGTCAACGTTCCGAGCGGCCCCATCTTCAGCGGCTTGCCCCCGCCCAGATCGGCGCCGTGGCAGTCGGCGGTCGCGCAGCCGCCCAGCGACTCGGCCAAGTGCTTGCCGCGCTCGAGAACCGCGGTGTCGCTCGACCGCTCGATCTTCGGCGCCGGCACGCCGTACACCGTCGCCATGCTGCTGTTGTAGGCGCGCACCTGGAGGCCGACGAAACCCGCGACCGCGATCAGCAGGATCACGATGACCGCGCCCAGCCCTTTGAGGATTCGTTTCAGCACATCGGGCAGGGTAGTCGCACTCCGTTCACGCGACAAGGATGCGGACGGGCGGGCCAGCCAGATCCCCGTGCGTGCAGCTCGACTGACGCGCCGAGGGTCGTCGCCGTCGGCGATCCCTATGCCTTGAGCTGCGTGAACTCGCCGGTCTTGCCGGTTGGCGCGCTGCCGAAGCTGGTCATCGGTACGCCCATCGCGTTCGCCAACGAGATGAGGAGCTGGTTCGAGGGCGCGTCCTTGTCGTTCGCGGTCCCGGTGCCGGCCGTCATCTTGATGTACTGGCCGCGCTTGAAGTACCCCTGCCCGCCGCCAATCAGCATGACCGGTAGGTCCATCCAGTTGTGCCCGAGCCCGTCGCCGAGGTCGTTCATGTACATGACCGTCGTGTTGTCGAGCAGCGTCCCGCCCGGCTCTGTGTAGGCCGACATCTTGTCGAGCAGGCCCTTGAGCTGGGTGGCGTACCACTGATCGATGCTGAAGAGCGCCGACTTCCAGTCGGCCTCGGGCAGCGTGTTCATCGTGCCGCCGTCGGTGGTCGACCCGTGCGACAACTTGTGGTGGTTGTACATGGTGTTGAGATCGGGCGGCAGCCAGTTGAAGATCGGCCCGCCCGCGCCCGAGCCCCACTGCAAGGTCACGACCCGGTTGTAGTCGCACGCCAGCGCGAGCGCCGTCACGTCGGTCATCATGCCGCCGATCTTCTGGTACTCGCTGTCGCGGGTGACCGTCGACGCGTTGATGCCCATGATCTCGGTCGTGCGCGCCGCGGGCAGGTTACAGGCGGGCAGACCGGTCGCGATCATCCCCACCTCGACGTCGCGGATGGTCGAGAAGTGCAGGTCGAGCTTCTGCTTGTCCTTCGCGCTCAGCGCGCCGTTGTTCTTGAGCGCGTCGAAGTCGACCTTGCAGAGATCGACGACGCTCTTGCGGCGGAGCGCGTTCTTGTCGACCGTCGTCATGCCCGAGCCGCCGGCGCCGACCCAGTCCTTGAACGCCTTCCACGGATCCTGGAATGGGCTCGCCTGCTGCCCCGACGAGACGTACGAGATGCAGCCGAGCACGTCTTTCGCGCGGTAGCCGACCATCAGGTTGAGAGGGCCCTTGCTGCCCGGGTTGACCGCCTTGGCGATCACCTGATCGACCGAGACGCCCTGCGCGTACTTCTCGGTGGTGTCGGCGAGCGGCGCCGCGGTGAGCTTGCAGCCGACGCCGCGCGCGTGATCGTCGCCACCGCCCGGATCGCGGCCGAAGCCGCGCGGCACCTGATGGATCCCGCGCGGCACCAGGATTTTGGGGGCGTACGAGGCGATCGGTTCCATGCCGGTGCCCGTGAACGACGCCGGCGTCAGCGCGCCGTACGCCGTGGTCGGGAACCACTTCTCCATGTTGACGCCGTTGCAGCAGAAGAACACGACGAGCCGCTTGGGCGTCGCCGCCGTCTGGGCGGCGGCCTTGCGCGGCGCGAAGGTCTCGAGAAATGGCAGCCCGACACTGATGCCGCCGACCCCGCGCAAGAACCGCCTGCGTCCGTACGTCCTGGCGGCCATCAATTTTCCCCCGGAGTGCGGAACATGAACGCCTTGCTGCGGGTCATGTCGACGAGCAGGTCGGTGAGTTTGTAGTCGTCGCTGCTCATCTTGGTCGCGAGCGCCTCGATCGCGCAGCCGTCGCCCGTGGTCTCGGCGCGCCCGAACGCGTAACGGACCCACTGCGTGGCGTAACAGCTGCGCCCTTCCATCGACGCGGCGATCGCCGCCGACTCTGTGATCGCGTCGGTAAACGCGGCGTTTTGCTTGGTGCCGGCCAGCGTGCCGGTGGCGTCGATCGCCGCCCCGTTCTCCATCGTCCGGTATTGCCCGACGGCGTCGTAGTTCTCGAACCCGAAGCCGACCGGATTGATGAGGCCGGCGTGGCAGGTGGCGCATGCGTCGGGCGCGGTGTGCATCGTCACCTGCGCGCGCGTCGTCTGCGTCGCCGTCAGCGGCGGCAGCTTGGGGATGTCGGGCGGCGGGTCGGGGATCTTCCGGCACAGCACGCTCTTCTGAATGAAGGCCCCCCGGTGGATGGGCGAGCTCTGGTTCGAATACGCGTGCGACGCCAGAAAGCCAACCTGCGTGAACAGGCCGGCGCGCTGCGCGGCGGGCAGATCGACGCGGGTCAGACTGTCGCCGAAGCTGCCGGTGACGCCGTAGAGCGGGGCGGTCGTCTTGTTGACGAAGGTGAAGGGTGCGGTCATCAGCGACGTGAACCCCTTGCCCATGTCGAACGACACGGTCTCGACGAAACGTTGGGCCTCCTCGATCAGCACCGGCGCCAGGTCGGGCTTCACCGACGGGTATTTGGCCGCGTCCTTGGTGAGCTTGTTCGCGAACGAGTCATCCATGATCAGCCACTGGCGATGGAAGTCGCGCACGGTGAGGCGGCCCTCGGGCGTCGCGATCAAGCGCTGCGCCTCGGCGGCGATGCCCTCGGCGGTGTTCAGGCTCCCGGCCTCGGCCGCGGCCAGCAACGTGTCGTCGGGCGGGCCGTTCTGCAGGAAAAACGCCAACCGACTCGCGAGCTCGTAGCCCCCGAGCGGGGTGAGCCCACCCGAGACCTGGGTCGTCATCTCGGAGCGGTAGAGGAAGAAGGGCGACTGGAGCAGCGCCTCGAGGATCGTCTGCACGCCCTTCTGGAACGGCGTGTTCGTGCCGTCGACCAGCGCGTCGCCCATCCCGAACAGCGTGAAGTAGCGCGTCTTCTCTTCATCGGTCAGAGGACGGCGGTAGACCCGCTTGCCGAAGTCCGCGATGAACGTGCGCGCGCAGGCGTCGCCGGTCGCGGGATCGCAGCCGACCACCTTCTGGTAGGCGGTCGCGTTCGCGACCACCTGGACCGCGAGCGCCTCGGCGGCCGCGCGGTACCCCTTGCCGAGGGCGTCGCCGACCTGGAGATCCATGCCGCGGTCGAAGCCGGCCTGGTTCTGGTCGGCGGGGAAGTCGGCGGCGGGGTGAACGTCGAGGCCGGTGAGCGCGCGGACCGCGTTGTCGTACTGGACGTGGGTGAGCCGGAAGAACCGCGTCGTCGCTGGCGCGTTGCCGGGCGTGCAGAGCGACCCCTGCGTCGGCGTGTCGATGATGTTGGGGTCGTTGGGGTTCGGTCCCCCGCCGGTGCCACCGTGGGGACCGACTGTCCCGTTACAGCCCGCCCCGGACGCGAAGGCGCCAACGGCGAGCGCGAAAACGAGGGGGGGTGTGATTCTCATCGGGATCTAGAGGCGCTGACGCTTCCGAAAACTTCTAACCCAGCACCCGAGGGGGGGAGGAACCGATGGCGAGCTGTCTATTTTACGTGCATCGGCTGCTGCCGACGGCGTTTGAGGTTCCCTCCTGCCGATCCCGGCCGCACCGCGGCAACGGAGCGTCATGCTCGTACGAGCCCCGGCGGGTCGCATCCGGTCCATCTCCGAAGGGAACCCTGGGAGGTTCCCATCCCCTCCCGCGATGATCGCCGCGCGGCCAAGCCCCGCTGCGCTCGACGCGTGTGGATCTGAACCTTTCGGGGCGGGTCGAGGTACGTACTGAGCAGGCCCGGACGACTGTCCGGCGAAAATCATGCAATGTGGATGGACTGATGCCCGTGCAGAGCGGATCGCTGACCAAATCGGGAGCGGGCCCGAGCGACGCCGCCCTGGTGGTGGCCGCGCGCGGGGGCGAGTCCTGGGCGCAGGAGGCGCTGTTTCGCCGCCACGCGCGCATGGCGATCGGGCTCGCGCACCGGCTCTTGCCCCGCGATGGCGAGGTCGACGACCTGGTGCAGGATTGCTTCGTGCAGGCGCTCCGACGTCTCGATACGCTGCAGAACCCGCAGGCGTTCGCGGCCTGGCTGGGCTCGATCGTGGTGCACGCGGTCGGCAAGCGGCTGCGCCGGCAGCGGCTGCTCACCCGGCTCGGGCTGCGCACGCCGGAGTCGATCGACACCCAGTCGATCGCGGCGCCGACCGCGCCGGGCGAGGTGGTGGTGGAGCTCCGGCGCGTCTACGGGCTGCTGGCGCACCTGCCCTCGGAGCAGCGGATCGCGCTCGTGTTGCGGCGGGTGGACCGGATGGAAATTCCGCAGATCGCGGAGCACATGGGGTTATCGATGTCGACCGTGAAGCGGCGGTTGAAGGCGGCGGAGGAAGAGCTTGAACGATCACGTTGAAGAGAAACCGGCGCGTCACGTCGCCGTGGACGTTTCGGAGTCGCGCGTGGACCGGCTGTGGAGCAGCGTCTCGGCGCGGCTCATGCGGGCGCGCCCGCGGCGGGGGTGGGTGCTCGCGGGCGGCCTGCTGTGCGCGGCGGGCGCCGCGGCGGCGGCGATCGCCGTGCGGACGGGACAGCTCGGGCACAGCGGCGAGCTCGCGTCGTCGGCGTGGGAGGGCGCCAGCCTCGAGACCGGCGCCGACGCGCTGTCGGTCAAGCTGGTCGACGGGTCCGAGCTGAAGGTCGATCCCGCGTCGCGGGTCGAGGTCGGCGACCGGACACCGTCGGTGGTCAAGCTCGTGCTCAAGCGCGGTCGGCTGGGCTGCGACGTGACCCATCGCCCCGGGCGATCGTTCGTCGTGATGGCCGACGGCGTCGAGGTGCGCGTCGTTGGCACGCGATTTTCGGTGGCGACCGAGCACGACGGCGGTTCGGCGCGCGTCGAGGTGCGGGTCGAGCGCGGCACGGTCGAGGTGCGCGGCGCCGGTGCGAGCGCCGAGGTCGTGCGCATCGAAGCGGGGCGGAGCTGGTCGCAGGTCACGAGCACGCAGCCCCTCGGCGAGGCCAGCGACGAGGCCGCGGCAGCTGAAGAGCCGCCCGAGATGATTCCAGCGCCCGAACCCGAGCCGCGGCACGTCGCCGCGCCGTCGCGGGCAGCCGCGCGAGCCGTTGCACCGTCGAAGCCCACCCACGTCACCGGCCCGCGCGAGCTGTTCGAGCTGGCGCGCGGCCAGTGGCGCCGTGGTCTCATCCAGGACGCCGCCGACACGTACCAGGCGTTGCTGACGGAGTACCCGCGCGACGGGCGCGCGGGCCTGGCCGCGTTCGAGCTCGGCCGCTTGCGCATGGATCGCCTGGGCGACCTGCGCGGCGCGGTGCAAGCGCTCGAACGCGCGGTCGCGCTCGCGCCCGGCTCCGAGTTCCGCGAGGACGCGATGGCCCGCCTGGTTGCCGCCAACGCAGGCGCCCACGACATGAGCGCCTGCGCCCGCGCCCGCGACCAGTACCTCGCCGACTTCCCGAGCGGCGTCCACAAGCGCACGGTCGCCGCCGCTTGCCGCTAGATTCGGGACTCTGAAAGGGTCGCGCCGTCCTGCGATGAGCCCGTAGGCTATCCTCGCCGGCGAGGAGGCCGCCGTGCCGAGAGTAGAAATCGAGGTCCGCAAACCGTATCCATGTGAGCAGGAGATCGCGCTCATGGACGCGGTCCACGCCGCGCTGATCGAGGCGTTCAAGATCCGCCCCAGCGACAAGAACGTGCGCCTCGTCGTGCACGAAGCCACACCGGTTCGCGTGCCCGCCCGACCGTGCCAAGCCCGAGGCCTACACGCAGGTCGCCATCGACGCGATCGTGGGCCGCTCGCTCGACGCCAAGCGCGCGCTCTACCGCGCGATCGTGCGCAACCTCGAGCCGTTCGGAATCCCGAAGGACCACGTCCACATCGTGCTGCGCGAATCGCCGCTCGAGAACTGGGGCATTCGCGGCGGCCAGGCCGCGTGTGACGTGGAGCTGGGCTTCGAGGTCAACGTCTAATCCAGAACCGCTCGCTCGCGCATGGGCTGGCATCGAACGCGCGACGATCCCGAATGCCCGGCGCTACCAGCGAGTCAGCCGGCTACCACCGCCAGGGTGACGGTCACCTCGCGCGTATGGACGTGGCCAGTGCCGCTGGTGACGACGACGTTCGTCGCCGACGCCATCCGACCCGCGCTCGAGGCTTCGATGGCGTAGGTCCTCTGGCCCTCTCAGGTCTTATCGTGCGTCGGCGCGCCGTTTGTTCGGCGGCAGCCGTAGCGCGCGAACTTCGCGTAGCCCTCGATGAACCCGCGCAGGTGCGAGCTGCTCTCTCGATCGTGTCCAGTGCCTGCGCCAGCCTCGGCAGCATCTCGGGCTTCTGCAGCATCATTCGCCCGGCGTAAATCAGCGACGAGATCGTCGCGCGTCAGCCGCTTCCAAACGAACGGTGCGCGTGGTCACAGCGCCAACGGAAATGTCGCGCACTTGTCAACAACCGAGTGATTGACTTTGCCGGCGCGGAAGGCCTAGCCTCCTCTCGAGCTATCGGGAGGGGGGCGCCGTGATGGAGTATCAGAAACGTCGCGCACTGAGAGTCGTCGCGTTCGCGGTTGCATGCAGCAGCTGCCAGAAGTTGGTCGTGGACGAACCCACCGTCGAGGTTTCCTCGGCGTTGTCCGCGGTTAGTTTTCCCGTTTCGATATCGACGCCCAAGTCCGTTTCGCCTGTTTCGGTTGTGCTTGCGGCCGCGGGAACGATGACGATATTCGGCGGCACGACGGTGACCCGACCAGGGACGGCACTCTCAGTAATCACGAACACGGGTAGCGGAGGTATTGACGCGGAGCCGGACGACGTCTTGGGGGACATTTGGAGTACATCGACGGTGACCTTAAAGGATCGCGTTCACGTTCGGGGTCGAATCCGCGCCCCTACGGTCGTTAAGGGCAATTTGGTCATCATCGACGGCGGTGTGGACTCGACGACCCCACTGACGCCTTCGGAGATCCTCTCTTGGACGGTAACTTACCCTGCGATCTCGGGGACCTCAGCCCCGAACGTGATTGTGCAAAACAACGCCACGACCAGCGCGGCGCCAGGCCGCTTCGGATCAATGCAGGTGTTCGGTGGATCGACTTTGAACTTGCGCGCCGGCACGTACTACGTTGACAGCCTCGATCTCGAATCGAACGCGAAGGTCATTCTCGATCAGGATGCTGGACCGGTTCTCGTTTACGTCCGGACCACGATCATCCTGCGCGGCGCATTCTCGTCCAAGTCCGGCGATCCTCCGGATCTACTACTCGCTTGGCTTGGAACGACCGAAGCGATCGTGGAGTCCTCGTTCAAGGGGACGCTCGTATCACCGTCGGCGAAACTGACGTTGCGGGCTGCGACTGGCGGGCACACCGGTGCTTTCTTTGGAAAGAACATCGAAGTTGGTCCCAACACCACCGTAACCTACCGAGCGCCCAACGTTATTCTGACGACGCAACCGCGTGGCACTTTCAGGACGTGCACGCAGTCCATCGTTCCCAGTGACACTCTTACCGGCGTCGCGCGGGAGCAGCAATACCAGTTGGAGATCCTCCGCTACTGCACTGGTCTCCAGCTCACCTCTTGCGAACGCACGTTGCGAGCGCGGATGAATGTCGATTTCGTCGCGGCGGCGGCACAGATGCTGGGGAACCACATGCCGACTGGCGTCTACGCTCAGTTGATCCGTGACCGGGACGCAGCGGCTTCGGCGTTTCGGAAGAACCCTACGCTCGCTTGCAATGTCGTTGGGCACGACGGAGATGGTGACTTCATTCCTGATCCCACCGATGCGTGTCCTAACACACCGTCGTTGACTCCGGTTCTTCCGAACGGGTGTACAAACACACAGATACCGCCTGGACCACCGATCAGCGAGATTCAGAGCCTTATCAAGGACATCGGTGTGAACATCGATCCTCGTTGCGTTGGGGCGACAACGCCAAGCGTTCCCGCGCCGTTGGGCGCTTGGCGCTTCCCCTCCGACCCGTCGGTCGGCAAGGCGGTCTGGGTCTCACGCGAATCTGCATCCGTCGCCTGTCCCCTTTTCTACCAGATCGAGGTGGTTCTGACCGACGGGCTGGGCGTTCGGTCGGTGACGTTCCCCGCGACGGAGGACGTGTCATTGCCCTGGATTACCCGTCCTGCGGGGGCCGTCCAGTTCAACATGCACACGAGTGACACGGGAAATCGGGGAGCCTGGGCGTCGTATAGCGTTTTCACCCGCTCCTATCGCGCTCGCGCGTTCAACCTCGCCGGCCAGAAGTCAGCGTGGTCGGACTACTTTGCCGGCGGAAACGAGGACTGCGTGGTGGGTGAGCCGTGTCAGGACCGATGACGGGAGGGATGGACGTCATGCGCAAGCATCGTTCGAGAGCGGGTATGTGGAGAATCGGAGCGCTCGCTGTCTCGGCTTTCATATTCGCCGCCGGCCTCGGGTATTCGCCGCGCGCATTTGCGTACAACGGCACCGAGCACATCAGGTTCCCGGATCAGGCGCACCAGATCTTGAACATCATGAGGCGTGGTGGCTTTTACGCCGATCAAGCGAAGCGCATCACCCCATCTGGGACATTTGCGCCGCTGACCGTACGTCCGCCTGGGGTCCCGGCGAGCTCCGATGCGGCCTGGCAGAGCTTCGTCGCGCAGGCGCTGGCTGCCCCGGCGAGGTTGGACAACGTCATGGTCGGCCTTTCGAACCCACCGCGATCGTCGCAGGACTGCGGCGGGGTCTTCGCCAATCTACCTAGTGGTGCTCAGTTTGCGCAGTGCCGCGCGAGAGATCTGGGGTTCGCCCCTCGAAGAGGTTGGGCTGACAATCCGAATGAGTGTTATCGCCGAAGAGGCTATCAGTTCGGTGCCGCCGGAAACGACTCACAAATAGTCATTCCGTTTTTTCAGGAGCTTCCTACCAATTACACCGGCGCACTACTCGGACTCTGGGCGACGCGCCCCGACGATGAATCGAACGACACGGCGGTGTTCATAAGACCTACCAACATTGTGTTACTTGGCGATCTCAAACGTTTGGCCGAGGACGCCGTCGAGTTGGGGCTAGTTGTCGTCCTGGCTCCGCTCTTTTGCATCACTGATTTTCTCTTCACCGGCGACCCCACCGGCTGTATCGACGATGCGGCCGCCGCCTCGCACTCGTTCGATCCGGTGGCCCGAGCCGACGACTACCTGCTCCTGCTCGAAGAGGCGTTGGGACCAGTTCTCGATCCGGTCGGGAACTTCATGCTGTTTGGGAAGTCAAATCCCGCGAGCATGTTTCATTTCATCGTGCCTAGCCGAAGCGGCGACTTCAATTTCATCCCGGGCATGAACCTCGGTGAATCACGCCTAGGAATAGAAAATGATTCGGTTGACGAAGTGTTGACCGCATACTTCGACCTCATAGGGTTGACGGTCAACCCAGCGGACTCGACTGGCCCTTCACGGTATGGGCAGTTTGCCGCCGGACCGCTGGGCCGAAATGACTCTGACTGGGCGGGCTTCTCGATGGCGCACGTCGAGTTCGAACCCGTTGACAACGTCGCCCGCTACGGGTGGCAGCAGTTCCAGCAGACAGGGACCGCGCGCGGGCTGGGATGGGTTCTTCACGCCCTCGGCGACGCGTTCTGCCCTCACCACACGCTCGGGAGCCTCGGTTGGGGGCACCAACCGTGGGAAAGGTTTGCTGGCGTTCGCTGGGTCGCGGGCGACGTGTTTCCTGAGGACCTCGTTCAGGTCCAGTACCCCAATATGGTCACAGAGCTGACCTACGCCTTTCAGTACTGGACGATGGCCAATCAGTTTCCGCAGAACGACTGGCCTGGTCGCCTCGTCGAGCAGGTCGGTATCGAGACCGCCTCGTCACCATTCGCCGTTAAGGGCCGCGCTTTCAAAGGGACTATCTCGGTTCTGTGGAGTGTCGGGTCTGACAGCGACAGCGACGCCACAGACGCCTACGACAGCGAACGGGGCTCCTACAAGGACCTGATGATGCGCGCCGTGGGTGCCTCGATTGCCTTCCTGGCAAAGGCCTCAACCGCAGCTCCGGTGGGCGGGTCCAGTCCCTGTGCCTGCCCAGCTGGGCAAGCGCGATCGGGCGAGGATATCAACGGACGTCCGGTCCAGACCCCTGGTGGCATCTGCGTCACCTGTGGGACGGGAGGATTCGCCCAAGAACCCAATCTTCTAGACGGTCAGTGCGTGGCCGTATGTCCACCCGATAAGCCGACACCTTCGGGTGGGGTTTGCACGACCACTGGTGCCTGTCCAACGGCCACGCCGTTCTTGAAGAATGGTTCGTGCGTCGCTGCTTGCTGCCCGTTCGATTCGACCTGTCCCGTGAGCGCCCCTATCCGTGAGAACGGCGTCTGCGTGCCTCTGGCTCAGTGCTCGACTCCAGTGGTCGTGAACAACCGGCAATGCGCAACGACCTGCCCGCCCGGGCAGACACCCGATCCGGCAACCCTCTACTGCGGAATTCCCGCAACCGGAACACCCCCTGGATGTTCGGGCGCATCCTCCGATTCGTCTGGCGCCTGCTGCAGCCCCGACTCGGCCATCTGTAACAAAGATAGCGACTGCTGTTCAAACAGCTGTGGCTCGCCTGACGGAATTTGCCGAGGCGTAAAAGGGCACAGTTGTCTCGTGGGCAACGACTGTGCCTCCGGCGCCTGTAAGAACGGAGTGTGCACTGGAGGGCCTGGCTCCAGCTGTCAGACCAACAACGAGTGCGTGATTGCCTGCTTCGCGAACAAATGCTGCTCCAACACCGGCGATTCGTGCCAGTCGGACGGCGACTGTTGCGGCAGCGACGTCTGTGGCGAGATTGACACGTGCGACCCGGTTCCGCCCCCACCTCCTCCGGGGTAATCGATCAGACGTGCTACAGTCTGTCTTGAGGTGTCATGCGTCGGATAGGTGCTCTCGTCAGCTTGCCCATTCTGATCGCAATAGCGGGTTGCGGCTCTAATTACCAATGCACTGGAACGGCTATCGAGTGCAAGAACTTCACTCCTGACTTCTGTTCCAACGTCGCTGGATGCGTTGCGCAGGACGGTTGTATCCTGTACAGCTCCGAGAGTGCTGACAAAGCTTGTGCGCTAATTAACGCTGAGTCGAGCTGCGTGGCTCCGAAATGTTCGTGGACCGCGAGCGAGTGTGAAGATATTTGCGTTGCAATCACTGATCTACAGACCTGCAATGACACACACTCAGCCGAAATGATATCGCCTTCCGGCAGCTTCCTGTGGGGCTGCGCGTGGGTGCATTGTCTCGGGACGCCGCTGAAGAAGTTTTGCTCGGACTATTCCGTTAATCAATGTCCCTCCGAGCTCGGTTGCAGCGTCGAAAAGGTGAACGCGTTCTGAGACCGGTAGGGGCGACCATGAGGTCGATTGCTTGCTTCATTCCGTTGCTCGCTCTGTCCTTGGGTGCATGCAAGTCATCGGAGCTTCGGGGTACTGGCGCCGATGGGTCTCCCGCGCAGGACGGGCGTGTTTCCGACGTCCCCGCCGAGATCGCGGGTGGGCCTGACGGCTCCGCCGACGCACGACAGGATCTAACTGGACCGGGGGACGGCGCCGATGCTCGAGCGGACCTCGCGGGGTCAGATGTCGGCGCCGACGCGCGGCAAGACCAGGTTCTGGGTAATGACGGGCGCGATGGCGGAGCGGACACCGGCGCCTGCTTTCCGGCTTGTTACACCATAGTCTCGGCCGCCTGTCCTCGTAGTGGGACCACCTGCATTTCTCAGGCACACGGGACCGATGTGGACTCCTGCTATTCAAATGGGGTGAAGGTTAAGGAGGCACATCCGGATGGTGGATCCGTAACCATCGTGACCGAGACCGACGGCGTGACAACTTGCTACTCCTTTGTTCACACTGTGTTCTCGAACCAATTCATGTATTACGACGCGACGGGAACATTATTGGCGACGGTGGAAACGATCTCGGGAGATGCGGGGACCGACTATCGAATCGTTTGCGGCGGCACGACAACGACGGTCACCGCTGCTCAGTTGCAGAATCCGAGCTGTGTTTCCCATCTGCCGACCTGCGTGGATGGGACCTGCCTGTGACTCACCGAACAGCTCGACGGATCTCCTGGCTCGCGCTGTTCAGCACCGCGCTGGCGTTCGGTTGCCGTCGGGGTGCCCCTGCGACCCAGATCGCGCGCATGGAGGCCGGTGCCCTGCCTCAGGGATGCACGACAGCGGGACGCGCGGATCTCCTCGCGCTTGGTCCCGCGGTCGATATCCTCCGCAGTGGGCTAGAATCTGCGCTCAAGGGAACCGCACTTCCAACCTTGGACGCGCACAATGGCGTTCGGCGAGCGAGTTTCTGCAAGCTGGCGAAGGGAACCTCGGCGAGGACCGATTTCATCCTGGTCCTCGGCGGCGAGGTCCGCCCGGATGCCCTTGCAGCCCTCGCAGCGTCAGACGGATCCGAGCCAACCTCCAGCATCGAGGGGACGCCGGTGGTCGCCCGCGGGGGCCTTTGGGTCGCGCGTCGGACTGCGCGAGATGGTTCCAGCGAGGTGATCTTGGCCAGCGACCTCGATCGAATGCGGGTCGCCCTCGTCGGCCCAGCAGGTTCCTACGCTCTGGACGAGAGCGCGGCGCTCGCGATCACCATCGATGCCGGCGATCTTCCGAGCCGGTCAGGTCGCAACGGACCAGCCGGCGGAAATGGTTTGGATGCAGTACGCGCAGTCAACATCAGCGTGCTCGCGGGAGCGGCCGGCTTGGTCGGTCGATTCTCAATTGGAGAGCAAGTTGCTGCCGAGCGACTCGCGCGCGACTTAAGGCCGCTCATCGCGGGCTTGGCCAATAGGCTCGGAATCGCGACGCACACCTCCCCCCGTGTGCTGACGGAGGTGGAGCGGGGAGACGTCGTCGCAAGGATCGAACTCCCTCCCGGAACGTTGGAGATGCTCGCTTCGTCCCTCGCATCATTGCGCGCCCGCTCGACTTTGCCGCGATGATGCTGACCGCAACTAACCATCCGGCTCGATCCGCGGCAAGCGCAAACTGACCCTGCCCACGTTTCACGGCACCAAGCACACCAACTGATCCGGATGCGTTCGAACTGTCTTGTCCATGAGAGCGATTCTCTCCCGCCCAACGTTCTCGCATGGCACGGTGGCGCGCTCATCGGCCGGCCGATTCTCGAGGAGATGCGACAGCGCCTGGCGCGCGCGGCGTGCCCCGAGCCGCCACCTCATCACATGTTCTTCGGTCTCGGGGCCGCGCACGACGAGGTGCTGAAGAAGTTCGCCGGGCCGCTCGAGCCCCTACCGCCCGAGAAGGCCTCGTTGCGAGAGCGGCTAAAAGGCCGCCGCCGTCTGGGGCGGTCGAAGGAGGCCGGTCGTGCCGAGCGTGGAGATTGACGTGGAGCTGGGCTTCGACGTCAACGTCTAGCCTCGAACCGCTTCGCTCGCTAGTTCACTTCGGCGCGACGTAGCCGGCGGCGAGCGCGCGGCTCTGGTAGAGCGTGTTCTTCTGGTCGTCGAGATAGGCGCGAGAGAAGCTCTTGCCGTCGGTGGAGCGCGAGATGATCCCTTGCCAGTCGGCGCGTAGCCACACGCCGTCGAACCAGGCCGAGTCGAGGCAGGCGCTGCGGTCCTTGAACGCGCCGTCGCAGTAGGTCGCTTGCTCGACGCCGGACATCACGGTCCAGGTGAGCGCATCGGTCGACTGGAAGCTGGTCTTGGTGTCGCCGTAGGCGACGAACTTGCCGTCGCGGTAGG
>WNGA01004944.1_pt1 | contig 37582 bp, 33 predicted proteins | sample 5400061 | NCBI WGS metagenome assembly WNGA01 (sample SAMN13153366, study PRJNA577476) | soil metagenome | isolation source: 100 cm soil or saprolite under grassland replicate 2 | place: USA:California | collected 2016-06-15
GTCACACTGGCGCTCGGGCATCGGGGTGAGCGGTAGCTTCCTGGTGCGGCCCCATCGTATGCTGTCGTCGAACTGCGCCGCCGCAAGTCAACGTCGACAGGAGGGCCGCCATGCCTGTTCCGCCGCTCGCCCAGCCCGTATCTCGACGCTCTTTCGTGACCCGCACGCTCGCGCTCGCCGCCGCGAGCGTGGCGTCGACGCTCCTGGCGGCGTGTGGTGGCGGGGCCGCCCCGCCGCCAGCCAAACCGCCCGAGTCGAAGCCGGCTCCGGCCGCCGAGCCGACCAAGCCGGCCGCTCCGGCAGCCCAGCCAACGGCCGCCCAGGCTGCCCCGGCGCAAGGTAAGGCGGGCGGCAAGCTGGTGGTGGGAGCCTACTCCTACATCCCGGAGGGGATCCCGCTCGACGACATCGTCAAGCAGTACATGGACAGCCACCCGGGCGTGCAGGTCGAGGTCCAGCTCATCGGCGTAGACCTGACCAGGGACGCGCCGGCCTTCGTGCAGCGGATGTCGGCCGAGGCCCAGCAGCGCCGCTCCGCCTACGATATCATCGCTGGGCCGACCACCTGGATCGAGCCAGCCTTGATGGCCCGCGTCCAGGCGATCGATCCGATCGAGCCATACGTTCCCAAGTCGCTCCTGGACGACCTTTACCCGCCGGTCCGCAAGGGCGCGACCTACACGGACGGGAAGCTGTACTCCATGCCCTGGTGGGCCGACGTGGTGGGCTTCATCTACCGCAAGTCGATGCTCAAAGAGAGCGTTGGGACCGACCAGCCGCCCGAGACCTGGGACCAGGTCCTGGACTACTCGGCCAAGATCAAGGCCAGGCTAGGAGACAAGGTCGCGGCTTACGGTGCAGACTGGCCACGCTCGCATCGCCTCTTCCTGCCGATCATGGCCGCCATGACCCAGAACTTCTACACGCCCGAGGGCCTCTGGAACATGGATGACGCCTCCGTCCCGGAGGCGCTCGAGCTAGTCAAGAAGCTGTACCCGTACATGCCGGCCAGCTCGGCCGAAGACCTGGGCAGCTCCAAAGCATTCCAGGCTGGCGGCGTAGCGATGGAGACCTACTGGCCGACCCAGCTCCTGCGGGCGATCCAGGCCAAGCAGCCAGAAGACGACATGGCGATGACGGCCAATCCGAAGGCGAAGACGTCAGGCACGCTCTTCTGGAACGCCGATATCGTGATCCCCAAGTATTCCAACAACAAGGAAGAGGCCGGGCGCTTCATGAACGAGGCGCTGCTCTCCGAGCTCACCGTCGAGAAGAGCTATGCCAACTGGAAGGTGCTGCCATACAAATCGATCAACGAGCGGTTCTTACCGAAAATGCCGGGCTGGGCCAAACCGCTGATCAGCACGCTCGAGACAGGCAGCCCGATCCCGATGAACCCCTTCTGGCTGGGTTTCGAGCAGCCGATCTTCAAGGAGGAAGTCGAGAAGATGATCCTCCAGGACCAGAGTACCAAGGATACCCAGACCAACATCGCCCAGCGGATCAAGCAGCAGTACAAGGAGTTTCAGGGGTAGCCGCCCGTGCCGCCGCGCGACTCGGCGCGACTCACCCTGGTGGCGTCGTGAGTCCCCACGGTCATCCTGACGAAGCGAAGGATCCGATCTGTTACGGCCGGGCTGCGGATTCTTCGCTTCGCTCAGAATGACAAACGGACGATGAGGTGCATGCCATCCTTCGGTTGAGGACGCTCCGTTGGATGCGTCAGGCGCGGTAGGAGCCCGGGTCAGGCCACTCGCGCGTACGGCCGCGGGACAGGTCGCGGCGCGGCGGCAGGAGGCGGCGATGGGCTACCTGTTCATCGCCCCACTCATAGGCGTATTCGCCGCCTTCGTCCTGTACCCGTTGGCGCTCGCCGTCCAGTTCGCCTTCTCGCGTTACCAGTTCCTGACCGGCGAGCCGCCGCGCTTCACGGGGCTAGCCAACTTCGAGCGCTGGCTGACCGACGAGCGAATGCTCGAAACGTTTGGGGTGGCGGTCCGCTACACACTGCTCTACGTCCCGGCCAGCACGCTGTACGCGCTGATCGCAGCCGTCCTGCTCGACCGCGTGGTGAGCCGCCGGATCTCGACGGTCTACCGCGTCCTGCTGTACCTGCCGGTGGTGCTGCCTGCCAGCATCACCTATCACATGTGGAAATGGATCTACGACCCGACCTGGGGCCTGGCGAACCAGCTCCTGGCCTCCGCGGGAGTCGGTAGTCCCCAGCGCTGGCTGACCGACCCGGGCCTGGCCCTGCCGTCGATCGCCCTGATGGAGGTCTGGCACCTGATGGGCGTGACGATGATGCTGTTCCTGGTCGGGCTCAACAACATCCCGCGCGAGCTTGGCGAGGCGGCTAAGGTGGACGGGGCTGGCGAATGGGCCGTCTTTCGCTGGGTAACTCTGCCCCTCCTACGCCCGATCTTCATGATCGTCCTGGTGCTGCGGCTCCAGACGCTTGGCGTGGTCACCCAACCGCTGATCATGACCGACGGCGGCCCGATTCGGGCCACCACGACCTACGGCCTGCAGGCGTATTTCATCGCGTTCCGCGACACCGTCTGGAACATCGGCTACGCGAGCACCTGGTTTCTGATGCTGGGGCTATGTTCGGCCGCAATCGCCTTCGTCGCCTGGCGTGCGATGCGGGCGCATGTGGAGTGACCGATGGTCGCACTCGCCCGCCCGCTTCCGATAAGTAGGCTCTGGCCCCGTCCTCGCCCGAGGACGGTCACCAAGCACGTCCTCCTGGCCCTGGCCTGCGTGGTGAGCCTCGCCCCGTTCCTCTGGCTGACCTCGATCGCGCTTCGCCCGGTCGCCGAGACGTACGTCATCCCGATGCCGATCCTGCCGCGGAGCCTGACCCTGGACAACTTCGTCCAGATGAGCGCGCGCGTGCCGCAGATGGCGATCTACTATCGCAACAGCTTCGGGATCACCGGCGCGTCCGTGGGCGCGGTGGTCATGATCTCATGCCTGGCCGGCTACGCCTTCGCGCGGCTTCGGTTCCCTGGTCGAGAGCTGCTCTTCTGGCTGGTAGTGGCGACCATGTTCCTGCCCAGCATGATCGCGGTCCCGGCCCTGTACACGATCCTGAGCACTCTAGACCTGCTCGACACCTGGGCCGGCCTGATCCTGCCGTACACCGGCTGGTACCTGCCGGTCAGCGTCTTCATCATGCGCGGCGTGTTCACCACGATCCCGAAAGAGCTCGAGGACGCCGCGCGGATCGACGGCTGCTCGCCCGTTCAGCTCTTCTGGCGCATCATGCTGCCGCTCGGGATAAGCGGCGCGATCGTGGTCGCCATCTTCGCGTTCGTGCCGATCTGGGGCGAGTACCTGTTCTCGTTTACATTCACCAGCACGACGAACGCGATGCCGATGTCGGTTGGGATCCGATTCTTCGAGCCAACGCCCGCGACGGGCAACTACACGTTCAACGTCGCCACCGCCGCCGCGCTGATCATGTTCCTGCCCTCGATGCTCGTGTACATCGCGCTGCAGAAGTGGTTCACGAAGGGCATGCTGGAGGGCGCGCTCAAATTCTGAGCCTCACCCTCTAGCCCCCTCTCCCTCAAGGGGGAGAGGGGGAGTCGCCACGCGGCGCGCGAAGGTCAGGAAACCGGTGTGGCTGACCATCTGTTGGACCGGGCGGACCGCCTGGCCCTTGATCTGCCAGGGCCGATAGATGACCTCCAGCGTCTCGGTCTGGGCGTAGCCACCGCTTTCAGCCAGCGCCTCGACAGTCCGCTGGACCTGTATGATCGACGGGCTGTAGAAGGCGGCGATCCCGCCCGCACGAAGCGCCGCCAGGCTGTGGGGAACCACCAGCCACGGCTCTGGTACGTCCAGGACCAGGCGATCGATGTCCACGTCGACGATGCCCTCGTAGATGTCACTCTCGCGGATGAGGAGGTTGGCCGGCGCCTCACCGAAGCCACGAATGTTCTCCAGGGCTGGCCCGATCGCCTCGCGGCGGTTCTCGTACGCGATGACCCGTCCGGTCGGTCCGACCGCTCGGAGCAACGCCAAGGTGAGCGACCCGGACCCCAGCCCGGCCTCGAGGACCGTCGCGCCGGGGTAGATATCGGCCCAGACCAGGATGATGCCCACGTCTTTGGGGTAGACGATGGCCGTGCTGCGCGGCATCTCCAGCACGTAGTCGGACAGCCGTGGCCGCACGGCGACGAACGGAGCGCCCGTCGAGCTGCGCAAGAAGACGCCGTCCTCCTCGCCGATCAGCCGATCGTGATCGAGGTAGCCTTTGTGGCTGTGGACGCGGGCGCCGGACCTCAGGCGCACCAACCGCCGATTACCGGCCCGATCTAGCAGCAGGACAACCTCACCCTCGGCGAACGGTCGGGCCGGCACGCCGGGAGGGTACCCGCCTGATCCGCTCAGTCGCCACCGGGCAGCCTCGAGCGATTGCGACTAGTGGGCCAGTCCCAGCGCGTAATGGATCGCGTCTTCGATGCTGCGGATTTTGTCCGCACCGAGCTGCGAAACCCGCTCAAGCAGCTGGCCGACACGGATGGTGTTGATGTTGTCGAGGTTCGCCACGCAGGGTCGGGGCAATCCGTCCTGCGGGCCGAGCCCTACTTCCGACCGAATGCCGCGAACGCGGGTTGTCAGGGGCGCCACGGTAACCTGATTCCTGGCCCTGTAAGCCGCGCCTCGGGAGAGCAGCACAACCGGCCGCCTGCCCATCGGCCGCCCCATCTCGGCCCACCACACTGCGCCGCGCCTCATTCCCAGGGCTCGCGCGCCAGGGACTTCAGGCCAGCTTCGGCCCAGGCGATCTCCTCCTCCGTCTCCGGGAATCGCTCGTATGCGCGGATGTACTCCTCATCGGCCAACCGGTCGCGCTCGCGCCGAAGGAAGTCTTCCACAGCATGCACGATGAACTCGCTACGGCTCTCGCCCTTCGTTTGCCGCTCGCGCTCAACAGCTTCGAGCGTCTCGCGGCGCAGGCTGATCGTCACTCTGGCCACGACAGACACTTCGCGCCTCCTGCAGCTGTCATACTTCAGTATGATGGGCCGGGCAACCAGGCGCAACCTGCTCGCTCTGGTGCTTGTTATACTCACCGCCTGGAGGGTCGGGGCCTCATGGGCAAGTTCCACATCTGGACCATCGGCTGCCAGATGAACACGGCCGACGCTCGGCGGCTGAGCGAGGAGCTGGAGGGACATGGCTTCGAGGAGACGGGCACCAGCCGCTCGGCCGACCTGATCGTCCTGTACTCGTGCATGGTCCGCCAGCATGCCGAGGACAAGGTCCGCGGCCAACTCGGCGAGCTGCGCAAGGTCAAGCAGCAGAAGCCGTCCACCCGAATCGCCGTAGCCGGTTGCGTCGGAGACGTCGACGACTGGCAGGCCAAGTACCCGTTCGTCGACTTCTTCCTGGCGCCAGGGCAGGACCTGACCGTCCGAGAGAGGCTGGCCGACCTGGTCGAGCTCGACCAGTACTATCGCATCGAGCCCGAGGACGCGGCTCGGGCGCCCCGCGTCTCCGAGGGGATCACTATCCACCAGGGCTGCAACCGCAACTGCACCTTCTGCATCGTGCCCTCCACTCGCGGCAGGGAGCGCTCCCGCGTGCCCGAGGAGATCCTGGGCGAGGTCCGCGAGCTGGTCTCCCGCGGCACCAAGGAAGTGGTCCTGCTCAGCCAGATCGTGGAGCGCTACGGTCGCGACCTGCGGCCGCGAATCAGTCTGGACGAGCTACTCCGCCGCCTCGACGGCGAGGTGGACGGGCTCGAGCGGATCCGGTTTCTGACCTCGTATCCGGGCGACTTCCACCGCGACTTGATCGAAGCGGTCGCCACGTTGCCGAAGGTCTGCGAGGACATCAACCTGCCCCTCCAGTCGGGCAACGACGAGGTGCTGCTGCGGATGCGACGCGGCTACACGCTCGCGTTTTACAAGGACCTGGTGGCTCGCATCCGAGACCGCGTGCCCGAGCTGGGGCTGTCGACCGACATCATCGTCGGCTTCCCCGGCGAGACCGAGGCCCAGTTCGAGAACACCCTCGAGGCGCTGGCCGAGATCCGCTTCGACGTGGTCCACGTGGCCGCGTATTCGCCCCGCCCTGGCACGCCGGCGGCCATCTACCCGGACCAGCTGCCGATCGAGGAAAAGAAGCGGCGGCTGCACGGCGTAGAGGCGCTTCAGCAGCAGATCGCTGAGTCCAAGAACGCTCCGCTGCTCGGCCGAACGGTCGAGGTGCTGGTTGAGGGCGAATCCAAGGGCAAGTGGTACGGGCGCACGCGGACCAACAAGCTGGTCCACATCGCTTCGGCCGAGCCGCTGGCCGGGCGTCTGGTCGACGTTCGGATGACCCAAACCAGCGCCTGGTCACTCCAGGGGGAGCTGCTGGTGCCAGCGGCCATCGCCTGACTGTACCCCAGCAATCGTAGGGGCGCGATTCATCGCTTAACCTAACCCCCCAGCCCCCTTCCCTAAAGGGAAGGGGGAGCTGATGACAAGAGATGGGGCTGGGGGTCAGGTCTGGTCGGGCGGCTCTCGCCGCTTGGCCGAGCGGCGCCGCCAGAGCCACCCGGCCAGGGCGAGCGTGGCGCCGACTGGCGCGACCGCGGCAGCCAGGTCGAGCGCCCCGCCCGTGCGCGGCAATGCCCGTGGCACCTGCGCGGCCGGGGCCGGTGCTGGCGACGCGACTGGGACTGGACTGGGCTGCGGAGCTGGCGCAGCGATCGGTGGCACCGCAACCGGCGGGGCCGCCACGGGCGGGGCGGGCGCGGCGAAGAAGGCGCCGTTGCGCTCACGCCCAATGGCCGCGAAGCTGCTCTTGGACGTGGACGCCGGATCCGAGGTGAACGAGAAACCGTCCTGGCGTGATGACCACGCAGCGGTCGCCGTCGCCTCCGCGAACTCGCCGGTGAATTGCTCCTTCTCGTCGCGGACCGGCGTTCGGCGGGTACCCCCGGCCCAGCGGACCTCGAAGGACACAGTTGCTGGAACGGCCGGCACCTTGTCGCCCATCAGCACGTTGGGGACGTTGTGGTGGTCCATGAGCGCGAAGTTGCTGAGCTGGTAGGAGGCCGTCCCACGGTCGAGATCGACCTGAGCGTTGTCCGCCGGGAGGGGAACGGTCCAAAACACGCCGTTGGGGGCGATGCCGGGGTTGTAATCATTGGTCTGGTTGGCGAATTCGGGGTCAACTGACCCTTTGAAGAGGTCCAGTCAGATGAAGCCGAACGTCCCGTTGCGCCGCTGCCCATCCGTTCCGACGTAGATGCCCTTCATGAACCGCACGTCGACATCGAACAGCAGATCAGTCGTGGTCCCGGTCCGGGAGTCGGTGCCCTTCCCGGTGCCCATCACCTCGGCGATCCCGATCATGCCGTCGAAGTCGGTTATGGTCGACGGCTCCTTGCCCAGTCCCGGAAGAAAGAAGTGTAAAGGCGCGGGCAGCTCAGGATCGCTCCCGGGGATGGGCTTGGGGGCGGCCCCGGCCTGGGCATGTACCAGACTCGGCAGCCAGAGCCCCGAGCTGAGGACGAGGCCGGTCGCGCCGGCGGCGGTCCCGACAAACCGACGCCGGGACACCGCGCGCTCCCAGAAGTGCGTGTGCCCGAAGTCATGGCGTAAACCACCCGGCCGCGCCACTCGGGCCTGACTAGGCATGCTGTGCCCATCCCAGGCCTGGAACCGCTTCAGGCTCATCGTGTCGCTCCTTCACGTGCTCGATCTATTGCGACGCGCCTGTCGACACAGTGGACATCGTCGCGTTAACCCACCCTACTCCGCGGCCGGTCGGCTGTCAATAGGTGCAGCGCGTTCCGAGTGACGCCTGCCGGCCGGGTCTCGCAGGGCGCACGGCATGCCGTGCCCCTACCCTCAAATCCACTGGCCTACTCCCAACCGTCCGTCGACAGGACGAAGGTCACGGGACCATCGTTGCAGATCTCGACCTCCATCATCGCGCCGAATCGACCGCTCGCCACTCGGAAGCCGCGCTGGCGAAGCAGGTCGCAAAAGCGCCTGACGAGCGGATCGGCGACGGCCGGCGGGGCAGCCCCCGCGAAGCCAGGCCGACGGCCCCGGGACAGGTCGGCGTACAACGTGAACTGGCTGACGACGAGGAACTCGGCTCCAACCTCAGACGCGGGGAGATTCATCTTGCCCGCGGCGTCGCCAAACGCGCGCAGCGCAATGATCTTGTCGACGAGCCCCGCCGCGGTGGCCTCGTCGTCGCTCGGGCCGATCCCGAGGAGGATCGCCCAGCCTGGCCCAATGGCGCCAACTTCCTGGCCGTCAACCAGCACCCGGCCCCGGCTGACGCGCTGAAGTACCGCCCGCATCGGCGGACTTATAACCCGGGAGCCAGGAGCCAGGAGCCAGGAGCCAGGAGCCGGGGAGCCGGGAGCCGGGGCGGGGAGCCGGGGCCGGTGCTCCCGGCTCCTGGCTCCTGGTTCCGGTGTGGAGTTTTCTCGATCAGTCTTGCTTCAGGCGGGGATCCAGCGCGTCGCGGAGTCCGTCGCCGATCAGGTAGAGGCACAGCACGGTCGAGAAAATCGCAAGCCCGGGTCCGTAGACGAGCCAGGGCCCGCGCGAGAGGTGCTGGGCGGCATTCGTCAGCATGTTGCCCCACGAGGGCGTGGGCGGATGTACGCCCAGGCCGAGGAACGACAGGGCTGACTCGACCAGAATGAGCCCGCCCACGTCGATCGCCGACAGGATGAAGACGAGCGGCAGCACGTTGGGAAGGATGTGTTGAAACATGAGCCGCCGGTGTGAGGCCCCGATCACGCGGCCGGCGGAGACGAAGTCGCGCTCCCGGAGCGAGAGCGTCTGCCCGCGGACGAAGAGGGTGATGCTCTGCCAGGAAAGGAGGCCGAGGATGCCCACCAGCGTCCACGTCCCCGGGCTAAACAGGACGGCGACGATGAGGAGGAGGAATATGGTCGGGATCGAGTTGAGAGTGCTGATGACGAACTGCACCAGATCGTCGAACCAGCCGCGAAAGTAGCCGGCGGCCAGCCCGAGAGCGATGCCGATGGTCAGGTTGATGAACGCGGCGCCGAAGCCCACAGCCAGCGAGATGCGGGCCCCAAACAGGAGGCGCACGATTTGGCTGCGGCCGATCTCGTCGCCCCCCAGCCAGAAGGCGGGCGTCTGCAGGTCGGGTTTGGCGTATGTATTCAGCAGATCTTGCTGTGTGAATCCGTAGCGGAAGAAGCTCTGCGCGAGCAGATCGGCAGAGGCCGCCAGGACCACGAACAGGGCCAGCCCAACCGCGGCGACAACCGTCACCCGGTCACGGCGCAGGCGGTAGGCTGCATTCGACCACAGCCCGGCGCCCGTCTTCCGACCGGCAACCACGGGCCCGACGACCGCTCGCGGCTTGGCCGCCTCCGTCGCGACCATCTAGCTGCGCCTCACGCGTGGGTCCGCGACACCATAGGCGACGTCGCGCAGGATGTAGCTGACCAGGAGCAGGGCGCTCGATATCACGACGACGGCCATGACGATGGGGTAGTCCTTCGAGCGCGCGGCCTCGAAGGTCATCCGACCCATGCCTGGCCAGGCGAAGACCTGCTCGACGACGACCGAGCCTGAGATGAGGAAGGCGAGCAACCCGCCAAGAGCGGTGATGATTGGCAGCAGGGCGTTGCGGAGCGCATGCACGTACAGGACGGTGCGCTCGCGCAGTCCTTTTGCTTGAGCGGTCCGAATGAAATCCTGTCCGAGAATGTCGAGCGTCTCGGTCCGCATGTAGCGCGAATAGTTGGCAATACCCACCAGGCTGAGGGTGAGAACCGGACCCACCAGATGCGCCAATCGGTCCGCGATATCCCACTCGCCCTTGCCAATCGTCAACATCCCACCGACAGGAAACAGATGGAACTGCACGGAGAGAACGAGGATGAAGAGCAGTCCGAACCAGAATGGCGGAATGGCGTGCCCCGCGACACTGAGAATCCGGATGAGTTGATCGACGAACGTTCCGCGATAGCGCGCGGCGATAACGCCCAGCGGAACGCCCACCACGACGGCGACAAGGAGCGCGAGGGCAGAGAGCTGGAGGGTGTTCGGCAGGCTGGCCGCGATCATCTGGATGACCGGCCGCCGGTACAGGAAAGACTGGCCGAAGTCGCCGCTCAGCGTCCGCCCGAGCCAACTCAGGTACTGCACCGGTATCGGCTGGTCTAGACCGTACGAACGGCGTAGGGCCGCATAGTCCTCCGCCGTCAGGTCGGTCGCGCCGAAGACGAGCAGGCTGAGCGGATCGCCCGGCGCCAGGCGGATGAGCGCAAACGTTATCAGGGTGATCCCGAAGAACGTCGGGATCGCCTGAATCAACCGCCGCAGGGCGAACGTAGCCATACGAGTGGGCAGTAGGCAGTAGATCGGCCGCCTACTGCCTACTGCCTACTGCCCACTGCCTACTGTTTGATCCACCACTTCTCGACGTTCCAGAGGGTGCCGTTGTAGTAATTGGGGAACGGGCCCGGATCGACGCCCTGGAACTTCTTGTTCACGAACAGCAGCGTGTTGGGCGCGAAGCCGAAATTGTAGGGCTGGTCCTCGTTGAGCTGCCTGTCGAACCTCTTGTAAGCCTCCTTGCGGTCGGCCTGCGCACAGTTTGTACGGCCATCCTCCAGGGCTTTGTCGACCACCTCGTTCTTGTAGCCGACCTGGTTGAATCCGCCCTGGATCTGGCTCGAATGCCAGATCGAGTACGCGTCGGGGTCGTCGCCGAGGGACCAGCCGAGGATGAAGGCATCGTAGTCGTGCCCACCCTGGTCCCCGTACTTCGGGTCCTTCGACTTGCCCAGCCGGTCGACGAGAGCCTCGAATGACTCGGTTTGTGGGATCACACTGATCCCGAGCTGCTTGTACTGCTCGGCGGCAATCTGGAGCAGCGTCTCACGCACCCGGTTGCCGGAGTTCGTGATCAAGGTGAACTCCAATCTCTGGCCGCCCTTCTGGTAGATGCCGTCCGGGCCCTTCGTCCACCCTTCCTGCTCGAGGAGCGCCTGGGCCTTCTTCGGATCGTACTTGTAGTCGTTGAGCGCTTCCGGATCGTAGGCCCACGAGACCGGCGGGGTATGGGCCAGCATCTTTTTGCCTTCACCGAACAGGATCTTGTCGATGACCTGGTCCATGTTCAGACCGTAGGCGAGCGCCTGGCGGACCTCTTTGCTCTGGAAGAACTCCTTGCCACCCCGCAGTTGGTTCCAACCCAGGTAGGTGTAGCCGGGCGCAAGGAACGAGAAAAAGTTGAGGCTGTCCACCCGCTTCAGCTCCTCGAGGTCTTTGGGCTCGACCCTCGCCGCGTCGATCTCGCCAGTCTTCAGCGCGGCCGCGACGGCCGTGGCGTCAGGGTAGATCTTGAAAACCCATTCGTCGAGGAACGCCTTGCCGCCGAAGAATCGGTCGTTTCGCTCGAGCGTTATGTGGTCGTTCGGCTTCCACTCCTTGAGCTTGAACACGCCCATCGCCAGGGGCGGCGCGGTGTTCTCCGGCGCGTCGTCGAGATTCTTACTGGGATCCCTGGGATCCATGTATTTCCCGAACACGCTCTTGGGGATGACGCCGAACCCTCCGATGCCGGTGAGTGCTGGGCAGAATGGCTTCTCCAGTGCGACGGTAATGGTCTTTCCGTCAACGGCGATGCCGGAGATGGTATCGGCCTTGCCTTCGCCGAACTCCCTCGCCCCGACAATGTCCTGGAAAATGTTCTTGCGGACCGTCTTCTTGCTGCGCATTACGGCCTCGGCGGTGAACTTGAAGTCGTCACCGCTAAAGGCGGAGCCGTCGCTCCAGGTCAGTCCATCCCGGAGGGTAAAGATCAGCCCCTTACCGTCCGGCGAGAACTCAAACTTCTCAGCCAGCCGCGGCACGGGTTGCCCCGTGTTCCGGTCGACTTTGATCAGACTCTCGTAGACTCGCCACCAGACCTCGGCTGAGGGAACGTCGGTGCTGAGTACAGGACTGAGCACCTTTGCGTCGGAGAAGCTCCCAAAGATGTACCGGCCTCCTGGGGTCGGAGGGCCTGCCGGCGCTGCCGGCGCTACTTGGCCAGCCTTTGCGGGGCTTGGAGCGGCCGGCGGAACTGCGGCCGGTGCGCACGCCGACACGACGAACGCTGCGATCGCGAGCCCGACGAGGGCCCGACGTAACGGGACGCTAAGGCGTAGGCGCATGCTCCTACTCCTCCCTCCTTGCCCCCGCGATAGACAGCCGTGAGTGGGCTGTACCTGCCAGCGGCGTCGATCAGCGGGCGAGCATGCCTGGTTAACGCGCTACACGTCGGTATAGTGTCGGCAGCGACTTGTGGCCTCTTGAAGCCACTGTAGCACGAGTCTCGGAGGCTGCCAAGAACTGGAGTCTTGCGCGCGCGCGACTGAGCCGTCAATGTGCGTGGGGCAGGGCCCTGCGAGCGAACGTAACGAGCGCTAATCGGCCTTGGTAGCCGCGGTGGCAGCCTCGGGCTTGACCGCGCTCCCGGCGGAGTCAGAGTCGCTCTTGGCTGAGTTGGTCGAGTCGGCCGACGTCGAGGTCGCCGTCGCTTCGACGTTGGTCTCGCTCTCGGCGGCGCCGTCCTTCTTGGCTGTCCCGTTCCCACCGCGATAGTCGGTGTTGTAGAAGCCACTTCCCTTGAAGACGATGCCGACCGGGTGAAGCATCTTGCGCAGCTCGCCACCGCACGCCTGGCAGGTCGTGAGCGGTGCGTCGCTATAGCTCTGGCGCTTCTCCACCACGTCGTCGTCGCAAGTCTGACATTGATACGTATAGATCGGCAAAAGTGGCCTCCTCCTTCCCGACTAGCTGGCGTCTACGCAAAAGCGATCAGCCCACGAGCTGATCGCGCGTGTCCGCCGCGGTCAGTATAGCAGGATTCGCGACGAAGCACGCCGCGGTGAGATTGGCCAGGGCCTGCCGTTCCGGCTATCATCGGGCCAAGGCGAGGAGGTCTGAGCGATGGCGGGAGAAACAAGGGCAGACGAGGGGCTGCGACGCTTGCGGGCCGAGAGTGACGCGGTCTGCGGCGAGATCGCCCAGCTCGGGGCCGACGACTGGGATCGCCCAACGAACTGCGATCCATGGACGCTGCGAGTGCTCGTGGCGCACGTCGTGCGCGGGGGTGAGAGCTATCTCACCAGCTTGGAGCGCGGCCGCCGGGGTAACCTGGAGCCCGCCTTGACGCGTGAGCAGCGGGCGCAGAGGATGCAGGAGATCGCCGCCCAGCCGACCGACAAGATCGTATCGGACCTCCGAGCCATGACCGATCTCTTCGAGCGTGAGTTTAGGGCGCTCATCCCCGACCAGCTCGACGTCCTGGCCATGCACCCGTACGGGCCTCGGCCAGCGCGCTGGTTCATCGAGCAGCGCCTGGCCGAGGTCGCCTTCCACCGTTGGGACTTCCACCACTCGCTCGGGCGCGCGGCCAGCCTCGACGAGGACACGGCGGCCTACTTGCTGCCCCTGCTGTTCGGAAAGAACCTGCCGGTGATGATGGGCTCGGACGGACCGCGCGGGGAGGGCAGCTTCAAGTTCGCCGTCCGCGGCAGTCGGCAGGCCTGGCAGGCGGTCGCCGGCCCGGGCTCGATGACCGTGAGCCGCGACGCCGGAAGCGCAGTAGACGTCACGATGGAGGGAGACGCGGCCTCGTTGGCGCTACTGATCTACGGCCGCCACACGCTCGCTGAGCTCGATCGAAGCGGCAAGATCACGGTCAGCGGCAACCGCGAGCTGGCCGGCCGTTTCAACGAGATCTTCCGCGGCCCGTAGCGCGAAGATCACCACCAAGACACCAAGACACCAAGACAGCGAACGTCCCCCAGGTCCTCCTTGGTGTCTTGGTGGCGATTTGTCCGGTGGTTACCCGCGTTCGAGGACGAATACCTCGCGAGTCGTGGCGTCGCACAGCCAGAAGACGCCGTCGTGGATCGTCATGCCGTGCGGCTCCGGGCCGTTGACGCCGATCGCGTCGAGGATCCGTCCCTCCGACGGGTCGAGCTGGAAAAGGACCTGGCGGTTGGTATCGGCCAGCCAGAGTGTGTCGTCCTGGAAAGCCATCCCGTGGGCGCGGTCGCCGGGAATCGGGATCGAGCCGAGAATCTCGCCATTGTCGGGGCTCATCCGAAAGACTTTTCGCGTCGCCGGTACGTTGAACCACAGCTCGCCGTCGCGCCACTCGATGCCGTGGGGACCGCCGGAGCGGTCGTAGGGCGGGGTGGGGTACGCGGCCAACTCGCGGCCGCTCTCGGCGTCATACGCGATTAGCTCGTAGCCGAAGGTGGAGGCGATCCAAACGCGGCCGTGCGGATCACGCGTAATGCCGCTGCCGTGCAGGCTGCGGGTGGGGATCTCCTTGAGCGAGTCTCCGGTCTCCCAATCGAGTAGGAAGATGCGGTTCGGATCGACCTGGTCACAGACCCACAATCCCTCTGGCGACGACTGCAGCCCGTTGGGCATCGGGCCGGGACTCTTCCACAGGACTCGGGTGCGAAACGGCGACGGCATGGCTCCTCCGGATGAGTAGGCCAGTAGGCCAGTAGGCCAGTGGACGGTAGGCAGTGTACCCACTGCCCACTGCCCACTGCCCGCGGGTTCGGCTAGTCGCTCCAGCGGACGAGGCCGAGTGGGAACGGGACAGGCAGGCGCGGGTGTTTGGGAGTGACCCGGACCGCGTAGCCGTGCGGACCGCTGTGCTGGCTCTGGACGCCCTCGGCCGCGAAGCAGTAGCAGGCCTCGTCGGCCTGGCCCCGCGGCTCCAGCCGAATCAGTTCCGGACTCGCCAACAGCCCATCGTCGTCCAGAGGCCCGAGCGCGAGGTGGACCTGGACCTCGTCGGGTGGCAGTCCGCCCAGGCAGACTTCCGCCTGGACGTCAAACGGCGTGCCGGCCGCAACCTCGTCGGGAAGCCCGCCGATCGAGGCAACCCGAACGCGTGGCCACTTCTCGGCGGCGCGAGCCAGCCAGGCCGCCAGTTCGCGGGCCGGTGCCAGGCCGTCCTCGGCCAGCCGCCTCACCTCGTCGGCAGCAGGCTCATAGAAGCGACTGGCGTACTCGGACACCATCCGATCGGTGCTGAAGACCGGCGGCAGGCTGGCCATCGAGGCCTGCATCCGGGCGATCCAGGAGTGCGGAATGCCGTTCGCATCCCGTTCGTAGAACAGCGGCACAACCTCACGCTCGAGAATTTCGTACAACCCGGCGCTCTCGATGTGGTCCTGCTCGGCCGGATCCTCGTACGCGCGGCGGTCGCCGATCGCCCAGCCCAGGCCGGGCCTGAACGCCTCGTCCCACCAACCATCGAGGGTGCCAACGTGAAGCGCCCCGTTGGCGACCGCCTTCATTCCGCTCGTGCCACTGGCCTCCAGCGGCCGGCGGGGCGTATTCAGCCAGATGTCGGCCCCCTGCACCATGCGGCGCGCGACGCCAAGGTCGTACTCTTCGAGAAAGACGACCTTGCCGCGCAGGGCGTCGCCGCGGCTGAACTCGTAGATCTGGCGGATAAGCTGCTTGCCGCCGTCGTCGAAAGGATGGGCCCTGCCCGCGAAGATGAACTGGACCGGCTTGCCGGGCGCGTTGACAAGGCGCGCCAACCGTTCAGGATCGCGCAGCAGGAGGGTGGCACGCTTGTAATCGGCGAACCGGCGCGCAAAGCCGATCGTCAGAGTTTTGGGCTCGAGCGCGTCGCCCGCTCGGCCAAGCTCGCTCGGCCCGGCGCCGCGTCGGGCCAGCTCCGCGACGAGCCTGCCTCGCGCGAAGCTCACCAGCTCGGCCCGCAGCCGCTCGTGTCGCTCCCACAGCTCGACCGGCGGCAAGCTGCCACCGGGCCCAGCCTCTTCATCTGGCGAGGCCACGCGCTCGTCCTGGCCGACAGTGAGGTCGTGCACATCGGCAAGCTCGGGCGCTACCCACGAGCGCAGATGGACGCCGTTCGTCACGCTGTCGATCGGGACCTCCTGCTCACCGAGACCGGGCCACACGTCGCCCCAGATCCGGCGCGAGGTCTCGCCGTGCAGCCGACTCACACCGTTGCTGCGCGCCGCCAGGCGGAGCGCCAGGATCGTGAGTGAGAACGGCTCGGTCTCGTCGACTGGGTCCTGGCGGCCAAGCGCCATGAACTCGGTGCGGGTCAGGCCGAGCGCTCGATAGTAGTCGCCCAGGTAGTTGTCGATCAGCCCGGGCTCGAACGCGTCGTGCCCGGCCGCGACCGGGGTGTGGGTGGTGAAGATCAGCCCGGCCGCAGCGACGGTCCTTGCCTCCGCGAAGGTCAGGCCGTGCTGGACGATGAGCTGCCGGATTCGTTCGAGCGCCAGGAAGGCCGAGTGACCCTCGTTGAGGTGGCACACCTGCGGCCGAAGGTTCATCGCATCGAGGGCCCGCAGGCCTCCGATCCCAAGCAGCAACTCCTGGCGAATCCGCGTATCGCGGTCGCCGCCGTACAGGTGATGCGTGATCTGACGGTCGGCCGGGGCGTTGACCTCGACCTCACTGTCGAGGAGGAACAGCGGCACGCGGCCGACCTGCACGTGCCAGACGCGGGCCGCCAGAACGCGGCCCGGCAGCTCTATTGTTATCTGGAGCGGCTGCCCGGCACGGTCCAGCGCCGGTCGCATCGGCAGCGCGGCTGGACCATTGTCGACGTACTGCTCCTCCTGCCAGCCATCAGCCCTGATGCGCTGCTGAAAGTGCCCGTATCGGTAGAACAGCCCGACGCCGGTCAGCGAGAGCCCGAGGTCGCTGGCCGACTTGAGGTGGTCGCCGGCCAGGACGCCCAGGCCGCCCGCGTAGATCGGCAGGCACTCGGCCAGCCCAAACTCCGCCGAGAAGTAGGCGACACGAGGACGGCTTGCCCGCTCGCCATCCACGTCCAGATAGGCGCTCAGCTCGGCCGCCGCGCCAGCCAGCTGGCGGCGGAAGCCCGGATCGCGCGCCAGCTCCTCCAGGCGCTTCTGGTCCGCCGTCCGAAGCAGTCGAACAGGGTTGTGATTGGTGGCGGTCCAGCGACTCGGGTCCAACCGGCGGAACACGTCCGCGGTCTGATGGTCCCAGGTCCAACGCAGGTTGTAGGCTAGCTCGCTCAGGGCCGCGAGGGGAGCTGGAACGGTAGGCACGACGTTGAAGACGCGGGAAGGTCGGAGCATACAGCGCCAGTCATTGTCATTCTGAGCGGAGCGAAGAATCTCGGTCCTCGGCTCAGATCACCGAGGTCCTTCGCTTCGCTCAGGATGACAGTAGAGGGTCAGGAGGACAATAGAGGGTCAGGATGACAATAAAGGTCAGGATGACAATTATTGGAAACCCGTCTGTTATACACGGGCCGCGCTATTCTTTGGTTGATGCCGAGTCCGGGGTCCAAGCGCCTGGGTCCAAAGCCCGCTCCAGAGTGGATCGAGTTTCCGCTGGCCACAGGCGAGCGAGCGGCCTATGAGGTCAGCCAAGTCCGGTACAGCGGGCGAACCGAGTTTCAGTTGGTCGAGATCGTCGAGACCCGGGCGCACGGGCTCGCGCTGTTCCTCGACGGCGTACCGCAATCCGCGCTCGCCGACGAGTTCATCTATCACGAGGCGCTCGTCCACCCGGCCTTGATCGCGCACCCACGACCGGGCAAGGTCTTGATCGCCGGGGGCGGCGAGGGCGCGACCCTGCGGGAGGTGCTCCGGCACCCAGAAGTCGAGCGAGTGACGATGGTCGACATAGACGGCGAGCTGGTCGAGCTGGCCCGCCGGCACCTCGAGCCGATGCATCGCGGCGCCTTCGACGATCCGCGCGCGGAGGTCGTCATCGGCGACGTGCTGGGCCATCTGCAGAACCGCGACGCGCTCTACGACGCGATCATCCTGGACCTGACCGACCCGCCCGCGGACAGGCGACCGGCCGAGCTGTACGGCGAAGGGCTGTACCGGGCCGCGGCCTCGCGCCTGGCAGAAGGTGGCATCGTGGCGACCCAGGCCTTCAGCCTGGCTCCGAACAATCTCGACTGGTTCGTACGCATCGCAAGCACCCTGGCAGATGTTTTCGCCCTGGTCAGGCCGTACCGCGCCGAGGTCCCATTCTTCAAGGATACCTGGGGCTTCTGCACTGCCTCAGATAGCCGCGACCCCGCGGCGCTCGGGCCGCTGCTGGTCGACTCCAGCCTCCAAGCGCGGGGCCTCGCCGACCTCCGCTTCTACGACGGCGAGACACACGCCGCCTTGTTCGCGCTGCCACGCTATGCTCGTCAGGCCATGGCCGCGCCACGGCCGTAGCACCCAGGCGCCTTGTTCGGGCGGGATGGGGGCTCTTACCATCAAGCGGAATGCGAGACCGGGCCAGGTACCGCAACCTAATCCCCCAAGCCCCCTTCCCTTCAGGGAAGGGCGCTAGGGGGTTAGGTTTGCCCGGTCGGCGAGCAGTCACGTGGTCCAGTCGATTGCAAAGCGCGAGCGGTGGGCCCGCACCGACCACGTGCTTAGCGCGCTGGCCGGGGCAGCGATCGGCGGAATGCTGGCACGGCCCTCACACCGCGAAGCGCACTTGTTCTCTGGCCCCCTCTGCCTCAAGGGGAACCCCCTCACCCCTGGCCCCTCTCCCTCAAGGGGAGAGGGGTGGGGTCTGACAGGGCGGCGGGTCGGGGCGATTCTGGCCTGGGCCGGGCTGGGCGCCTGGTTGTGGCGCGGCGCTCGGTTCGGCCAGGCGAAGAAGCCGCTGGTGTTGACGGCGCGCGCCAGGCGCCTGGCGGCCGGTCAGGCGCTGCTCGGAGTGGGGGTGGCGGTCGGGCCAAGCCTCGGATTGGCGATCGGAGGCGGTCGCCACCGCAGGCGCGCGAGCGGTGCGTTGCTCATCGGTCTGAGCAGCGCCAGTCTGATGACGCCCCTGATCGCCGCCGGCGCCAACCTGCTGCTCTGGCCCGCGGAGGAGAGCTTGCGTCGTTACTACCTTCGAGACGCCGCTCGGCGCCTGCGCGCCTACGGCCCCACGGTGGTGGCCGTGGCGGGCTCGTACGGCAAGACGAGCACCAAGGAGTTCTTGGGCAGCCTCCTGGCGACCCGTTGGAGGGTGCTGAAGCCGCCGGGCAGCTACAACACACCGATGGGCCTGAGTCGAGTGATTCGGGAGCAGTTGGCGCCCAGCCATGAGCTGTTGGTGGCCGAACTGGGCGACTATCGGCCCGGCGACATCCGGTTCTTGTGCGGCCTGCTTCGACCACGCATCGGGGTGTTGACCACGATCGGTCCGGAGCACCTCGAGCGTTTCAAGACGCTCGAGCGGGTTGTGGAGACGAAAGCGGAGCTAATGGAGGCTCTCCCGCCGCACGGCATCGCTATCGTGAACCAGGACGACCCGCTGGTTCGGGCACTCGGCGAACGCGCGGCGGCACGCGGCCTGCGGGTCGTGCGATACGGACAGGACGAGCCGGGAGCCCAGGTCACAGCCCGAGACGTTCAGACAACCAGCGACGGGCTGGCCTTCAGGGTGGCCGCGAAGGGTCACGGGGAGGCCGATTTTCGGGTCGGCGTGCTCGGCCGACACAACGTGGCGAACGTCCTGGCGGCCACGGCGGCAGCCCTGGAGCTTGGAATGTCGCTGGCCGACGTCGCCAGCGCCGCCGAGCGGATCGGGCCGGTCGAGCACCGCCTTCAGCCGATCCGCGGCGAGGGCGGGGTGCTGGTGATCGACGACGCCTTCAACTCCAACCCGCGTGGGGCCGCCGAGGCGTTGGATGTGCTAGCCGAGCTGGACGGCGGCCGACGCGTGCTGGTCACGCCCGGCATCGTCGAGCTGGCTGAGCGTGAGTTCGATGAGAACCGCAAGCTGGGCCGAAAGGCTGCCGCGGTCTGTGACGAGGTGATCCTGGTCGGTCAGGAGCGCGCCGCGCCGATCCTGGCCGGCTTGTGGGACGCGGGCTACCCACGCGCGAAGACGCACGTGGTGCGCGACCTGGCCGAGGCCACCTCCCGCCTCCAGGGCCTGGTCGGTCCCGGCGACATCGTCCTGTTCGAGAACGACCTGCCGGACACGTATGAGTGAGTAGTGAGTAGACGGGGTAGGGGCGAAGCATTCGCGCATGAGGAGGCGGGAGGCCAGCAGACGGTGCGCGAATGCTTCGCCTCTACGTCCCCGATCCTCGTCAACGGACTTCGCGTGGCCTATCGCGAGACTGGCCGGGACCTGCCGGGCGTGCCGGTTGTGGTCCTGCACGGCTGGGGGTGCAGCAGTGAGTCGGTCGTGTCGATCCAGCGCTGCCTGGAGACGGCGCACCCCACACTGGCGCCCGATCTGCCCGGATTTGGCGAGAGCGACGCGCCACCCGAGGCCTGGGGATCGACCGAGTACGCGGCGTTGGTTACAGCCTGGCTTGGCGAGCTGGGAGTCGAGCGGGCCAGCTTCGTGGGCCACTCCTTTGGAGGCAAGGTGGCGATCGTGATTGCCAGCGGCACGCCTGCCCTCGTCGAGCGTCTCGTACTCGTGAACAGCGCCGGCATCCGGGCGCGCCAGGGTCCGAGCTACCGGGCTCGTGTCCTGGCGTTCAAAACCGCACGCCACCTGATCGGCGCCGCGCCGCTGCCCGGCAAGCCAGCGATGCAGGAGTGGCTCGCGCGCAGATTTGGGTCAGATGACTACCGACAGGCCGGGGCACTTCGAGACACGCTCGTCCGCGTGGTCAACGAGGACCTACAGCAGTTGCTGCCGCGAATCGCCGCCCCGACCTTGCTCATCTGGGGCGACCAGGACGACGCGACGCCACCCGAGAACGCGCGGAGCATGGAGCGCGAGATCCCGGATGCGGGGCTGGTAACCTTTCCCGGCGCCGGCCACTTCGCCTACCTCGACGACCCAGGCCGGTTCTGTCGAGTGGTCGGCAACTTTCTCACTGCCACACGAAGCTATCAGCCGTCAGCAGTCAGCCCTCAGCGGTCCGCTGATGGCTGAAAGCTGACGGCTGATGGCTGCGGGCGTTAGATGAAAGAGTCGACGCGGAAGCTGCGGGTCGCGGTGCTGTTCGGCAGCCGCTCGGTCGAGCACGAGGTCTCGATCATCACGGCCATCCAGGCGATGGACGCGATGGACCCGCGGCGGTACGAGCCGGTCCCGATCTTCATCACGAAGGAAGGACGCTGGGCGAGCGGACCGGAGCTTCGACGGATCGACGCCTATAAGGACCTGAGCGGGCTGCTGGCCCGCTGCCGGCCAGTCTTCATGCGCCCCGAGCCGTACGGCGGTCGGCTGTTCGTGCAAGAGTCCGGGCCACTTGGAAGCCGGCGCACCCGCAGCACTCTGGTAGACGTGGTCTTCCCCATCGTCCATGGAACGTTCGGCGAGGACGGCACGATCCAGGGGCTGCTCGAACTGGCGGACGTGCCCTACGTCGGGGCTGGCGTGGTTGGCTCGGCCGTCGGGATGGACAAGATCGTGATGAAGGCGGCTTTCCGCGCCCACGGGCTGCCCACCGTCGAGTACACCTGGTTCACGCGCCAAAGATGGCGGGAAGCCCGTGAGCAGGTCATCGAGGAGGTCGAGGCGGCGCTGCGCTACCCGCTGTTCATCAAGCCGGCCAATCTTGGCTCGAGCATCGGGATCACCAAGGCGACCGACCGTCTGAGCCTGGCCGAAGCGCTCGACGTCGCAGCGCACTACGACCGCCGCCTGCTGGTCGAAGAGAGCTTCGAGGGCGCCATGGAGATCAACTGCTCGGTCCTGGGCAATCAGGAGCCGATCGCGTCGGTCTGCGAGCAGCCGGTCCGCTGGACAGATATCTTGAGCTACGAGGACAAGTACCTGCGCGGCAGCAAGGCCAAGGACTCGGGCGGGGGCATGGCCGAGGCCGAGCGCCGCATACCCGCCCCGATCTCGGCCGAGCTAACCGCCGAGGTCCAGCGCATGGCGATCGAGGCCTTCCGAGCCATCGACTGCGCCGGGCTGGCCAGAGTCGACTTCCTGGTCGATCCGGAGCAGGGTAGGATCCGCGTCAACGAGATCAACACCATGCCCGGCTCGCTCTCGTTCTATCTCTGGGAGCCTTCAGGCATCTCGTTCCCGGCCCTGATCGACCGCCTGATCGAGCTCGCCTTCGAGCGGCATCGCGAGCGCCAGCGGACGACCTTCACCTACGACAGCGCGCTCCTCCAGCGGCTGGCGAAGGGGGCCAAGGCCTAACCGCCCTGGACAACCTAACCCCCCAGCCCCCTTTCGCCATGGACAACCTAACCCCCCAGCCCCCTTCCCTAAAGGGAAGGGGGAGCTTGTTCGACTGTTGGGCGTGAGCTGGGGCGCTTGGCGTTCGCCATCCGGTTGGTCGCGAGCGCGCCAATCGAAGACAGAACCGCCGGCAGGTTCTGGTGGACCTGTTCGTTTGTGACGCGCAGGACGTACAGACCTCGTGCCGACAGGATCTCGTCGCGCTCGGAGTCGTAGCCAGTCTGTTCGACGTGCACGGGGCCGTCGACTTCCACGATCAACCCCGCTGCGTGGCAGTAGAAATCGACAATGAACCCGTCGATGACCTGCTGGCGCCGGAAGTGGAGGCCCCCAGGCGGTTAGTTCGAAGCGCCTTCCAAAGGATGCGCTCCTCTCTGGTCATGCGGCGACGAAGCTCCCAGGCCCGGCCCGCTTTGGCCTCGTCCACGGGCTGCCCAGTGACCACCCCGTGAGTGGGGAGTTGCGTCACGGCCATCCACTCACGACTTCCATCAGCATCGCATGAGCACCGTACGCCTCACGCAGTTCCCTGTACGCCTCACGCAGCTCCCCGTATGCCTCACGCAGTTCCCCCTTCCCTTTTAGGGAAGGGGCCTAGGGGGTTAGGTAATCGGCCCCCTACGGCATCGCCGACCGGATCGCCTGCCAGACGCGATTCGAGGTGGCTGGCATGTCGAAGTCGGTGATCCCGAGCGGCAGCAGCGCGTCTAAGACGGCATTGCGTACGGCGGGCGTGCTGCCGATGGTGCCGGCCTCGCCGATGCCCTTCACGCCAAGGGGATTGCGCGGCGAGGGCGTCTCCGTTCGGTCCAGCTCGAACATCGGGAAGGCGTGCGCTGTCGGTAGAGCGTAGTCGTTGAGCGAGCCGCTCACGAGCTGGCCCTGCTCGTCGTAGATCACCTCCTCGAACAAGGCCTGCGCCGCGCCCTGGACGATCCCGCCGTGCCGCTGGCCGTCGACCAGCAGCGGATTGATGACCGGCCCGCAGTCGTCGACCGCTATGTGCCGACGCAAGGTGACGCGGCCGGTCTCACGGTCGACGTCGACCACGGCGATGTGGACGCCAAACGGATAGGTCTCGCCCTCTGGCTTGAAGAACCGAGTCGCCTCCAGGCCGGGCTCATCGCCCGCCGGGACGTTACCCGTGTAGGCAGCCGCCGCGACGTCGGCCAGGCCTACCGACTTGCCGGCCACTCCGCGCACCGCAAAGCGGCCGTCGCCCAGCTCGACGTCGTCCACCGAGGCCTCGAGCAGATGGGACGCGATTCGACTCGCCTTCTCCTTGACCTGGGTGACCGCCAGGAACATCGCGCTGCCACCCACGACGGCGCTGCGGCTGCCGTTGGTGCCCATGCCGGTCGGGGTGGTGGCGGTATCGCCGTGCAGGACGACCACGTCGTCGACGGCCACCCCCAGCTGGTCGGCCACGATCTGGGCCATCGCGGTCTCGCTGCCCTGGCCGTGCGGCGACGTGCCGGTGTAGGCCGTCACCTGGCCACCCCCGGCCTCCACTCGGACCGTGGCGCTCTCCCAGGGTCCGAAGCCGCAGATCTCGACGTACGCCGAGAGGCCGATGCCCATGAGCTGGCCGCGCGCCCGGGCCGCCCGCTGCTCGTCGCGGAGCTGCCCGTAGCCAGCCAACTCGATCGCCCGCTCGAGCGCCTTCTGGTAGTCGCCCGTGTCGTAACTGGTCCCCAGCGCGGTCGTGTACGGGAATTTGTCCTTAGGGATGAAGTTGACCCGCCTGATGTCGGCCGGGTCGCGGTCCAGCTCGTGGGCCACCTTCTCCATGAGGCATTCCAGCAGGTAGGTAGCCTCCGGGCGGCCTGCGCCGCGATAGGCGCCGACGGGCGTCTTGTTGGTGAACGCGCCAAGCAGCTCGTAATGGACGTTCGGGACGTCGTAGGGGCCCGGGATCATCATCCCCGTCAGCAGCCCCATGATGGGCGTGACGAACTGGTAGTAGGCGCCCAGGTCACAGATCGCGCGGACCTTGATCGCGATGACGCGGCCGTCGTCCATCACGGCCGCCTCGACCTCGTCGAGCTGGCCGCGGCCGTGCATGGCGGCCTGGAAGTTCTCGCGGCGGTCCTCGACCCACTTGATCGGCCGCTCGAGTCGCATTGCCATGATCGCCGCCAGCGTCTCCTCGGGTGACACGTCGATCTTGTTGCCGAAGCCACCGCCGACTTCGGGGGCGATCACCCTGACCCTGTTCTCGGGCAGTCCGAGCAGCTTGGCTAGCTTGGTCCTTACGGAGTGCGGGACCTGGGTGGAGGCCCATAGCGTCAGTTGGCCGCTCTCGCCGGCCTGGCCGGGCCGCCAGTCGGCCACACAGCCGCGGGTCTCCATGGCGACTGGCAGGACGCGCTGGTTGAGCAGGCGGACCGTGACGATGCGGTCGGCCGACTCGAACGCGCCCTCCACGTCGCCGGCGTCGCGGAGTTGCCGGTGGCCGAGGTTGGTCCCGAACTCCTCGAAGAGCAGCGGCGCGCCGTTGGCCAATGCCGCCTCAGGGTCGACCACGGCCGGCAGCGGCTCGTAGTCCACTTCGACCAGGGCGGCGGCGTCACGAGCGACGTAGCGACTGCCGGCCACGACCGCCGCGACCGGGTCACCCACGTACCGCACTTTGTGGGTCGCCAGCGCGTAGCGGTCGGGCGCCTTGGCGTTCTGAAATGCGCTGAGGTCGAACTCCCAGGGCAGCGGACCGGTCGTGGCGCCCTCGATGTCCTTTGCCGTGACGACGGCGAGCACGCCGGGCGCCTCGCGGGCGGCCTCAGTCCTGATGTCCTTGACCCGCGCGTGAGCATAGGGACTCCGCACGACGGCCAGATAGGCCAGGCCGGGCAGTCTGAGATCGTCGACATAGGTGGCCGAGCCCGTGATCAGGCGCGGGTCCTCGCGCCGCTTGATCGGCTGTCCAAGTGTCTTCGGGGGAGCGGCTATCGCCATCGGTGTGCCCTCCGCGGGTTGGGTTGGCCTATCGCCATCGTACCACGGCCATTTCTGGCCTGCTATCCTGCCGATGACGGAAGGTGCGCGTCCCGGCTTTGGATCCGCTGGCGGGCGACGAGGCGCCCTGACCCCCCTGGCCCCTCTCCAAAGCGTGGGAGAGGGGGGAGGGTGAGGGGACAAAAAGGGGAGGGACGAAAGTGAAAGCGGCGATTCTGAACGAGTACCAGCAGCCGCTGAGCGTGGAGGAGGTCCAGCTCGACCCGCCCAAAGCGGGCGAGGTCCGGGTCCGAATCGGCGCCACAGGCGTCTGCCACAGCGACTACCACGTCATCAAGGGCGAGTGGAAGTACGGCCTGCCGATCCTGCTGGGCCACGAGGCGGCCGGGTTCGTCGAGGAAGTCGGGCCCGGGGTGGCGGGTATTCAAACGGGGGACCATGCTGTGCTCTCGTTCCGGCCCCAGTGCGGCCGATGCCGGCTGTGCACGCAGGGCCGCTCGGTGCTGTGCGAGGGCTACGCTGGCAACCGCTTCGTGATGCACGACGGCACCGCCAGGGTTCATCGGGACGGACAGGACATCATGGTGCTGGGGCGGATGGGCAGCTTTGCCGAGTACGTCGTGATGCCGGCGGAGCAGGTGATCCCGGTTCGCAGGGACGTGCCGATGGAGGTGCTCGCGCTGATCGGCTGCGCTGTGACGACCGGCGTGGGCGCCGTGATCAACGCGGCCAAGGTCCAGCCCGGCAGCAGCGTGGCGGTCATTGGCTGCGGCGGGGTCGGGTTGAACGTCGTCCAGGGCGCGGCGATGGTCAGCGCTGGCCAGATCGTGGCGGTGGACCTGCTCGACAACAAGCTCGAGTACGCGCGCCAGTTTGGCGCAACCCACACCGTGAACGCCTCGCAGCGCGATCCGGTCGAGCAGGTCCGTGAGCTGACTGGCGGCGGGGTTGACTACGCGTTCGAGGTGATCGGCACCGGTAAGACGGTCGAGCAGGCAGTGGCTATGACCCGCGCCGGGGGGACCGCCTGTATCGTCGGCATGGCTCCCCAGAACTCGCAGTCGACGATCGACCCGCTGATCTTCGTGACCAAGGAGACGCGGCTGATCGGTACCTGGTACGGCTCGGCCCGCCCGCGGATCGACTTTCCCCGCCTGATCGAGTTGACGCTGGCCGGCAAGCTGAAGGTCAAGGAGCTGGTCTCGCGCCGCTACACGCTGGACCAGATCAACGAGGGCTTCGAGCGGCTGGGACGCGGGGAGGTGGCGCGCGGGGTGATCACGTTTCCGCTGTGACCCCGTCCCCGAGGCGGAGAGGGGCCTGGGGAGGGTCCGCCGCGGGCACGCGCTGGGCGACCGGCTATCATGGCTGTGGCGCCAGATAGCGTGGAACAGCCGACCTGACACGAGGGAGCACACGCCGTGAAACTCCACTGGTTCCACCTGATGCCGTGGCAGAAGCTGCCGGCCGACTTTACCCAGCGCTACCGCAGCGTCTGGGTGGACGTGCCGAGCCACCTGTGGGAGCCGCTCGAGGGCCACCGCCTGTACAACGAGTACCTCGACGAGCTCGAGTATGCCGACCAGATGGGCTTCGACGGCATCTGCGTCAACGAGCACCACCAGAACGCCTATGGCCTGATGCCCTCGCCTAACTTGATGGCCGCCGCCCTTGCACGTCGCACCTCGCGCGCGGCCCTCGTGGTGATGGGCAACAGCATCGCGCTCTACAACCCGCCGGTCCGAATCGCCGAGGAGTTCGCGATGCTCGACGTGATCAGCGGCGGTCGCCTCGTGGCCGGCTTCCCGCTCGGCACCGCCCAGGACACCTGCCTCAGCTACGGCCAGGTGCCAGCCACGCTGCGCGAGAAATACGACGAGGGCTACGAGCTGATCATGCAGGCCTGGACCCGGCCGGAGCCGTTCGCATTCAATGGCCGCTTCACCCAGCTGCGCTACGTCAACCTCTGGCCGCGTCCGCTCCAGCAGCCACATCCCCCGATCTGGGTGCCCGGCAGCGGCAGCATCGAGACGTGGGAATGGGTGGCCCAGCGTGACCACGTCTACTGCTACCTGAGCTACAACGGCTACAAGCGCGGCAAGGCGCTCTTGGACGGCTACTGGGAAACGATCGATCGACTCGGCATCGAGCCGAACCCGTACCGGGCCGGCTTTCTCCAGCTCGTGGCCGTATCCGAGAGCGACGCGCAGGCCGAGGCCGATTACGCCGAGCACGCCAAGTACTTCTACACTCGCTGCCTGCACCTCTTCGACGGCTTCACCGGGCCGCCGGGCTATCGGAGCATCGCCAGCCTCAAGCGCGGCTTCGCCACCCAGCTGGGCCGCAAGGTGACCGAGCAGCGGCAGGCGCTGAGCTGGCGCGACTTCGTCGAGCAGGGGTACGTCGTGGCCGGCAGCCCGGCCACGGTCCGCGACCAGCTGCGCGAGCTCATCCGCAGTCTCAGGGTAGGCCACCTCATGCTGCTCCAGCAGTTCGGCAGCATGCCCAAGCACCTGGCGATGAAGAACACCGAGCTGTTCGCGCGAGAGGTGCTGCCGAGCCTGCGCGATCTGTGGCCGGAGTGGGAAGATCACTGGTCCCCACGCAGCCTGCCGAGCGAGCGGCGCGTCCAGCCAGCCCCGCTGCCCAGTGGAAACGAGCTTGCTGCGCCACTTCGAGAAGCTATCCGGTGAGTGCCGAGCCTATCGAACGCAGCGAGGCGGTGCGGGGTGGGATGTTCAAGGTCCGGCTGTTCGAGGCAGGCTCCGGGCGGCCGCTCCTCTATTTGCACGGGGCCGAAGGGCTGCTCGGCGGCTGGCAGCCGTTCCTGAGCCAGCTCGCCAGCCGTTTCCAGGTCATCGCGCCGGAGCACCCCGGCTTCGGAGAGTCAAGTGGTGTCGAGCAGCTCGACGACGTGCTCGACTTGATCGTGTACTACCTCGACCTGCTCGACGCCCTCGGCCTGGAGCGACCCCACCTGATCGGCCACGACTTGGGCGGGATGATCGCGGCCGAGCTGGCGGCGCTGGCCGGCGCGCGAGTCGGGCGGCTCGTGCTGGTGGCCCCGCTCGGCCTCTGGATCGACGAGACGCCGGTGCTGGACTTCTTCGTGGTCGGCCGCCAGGAACTGGTGGCCGCTAGCTGGCACGAACCGGCTTCGGCGCCCGCGCGGCGGGTTCTGGCGCCACCGCTCGCGGAGGAGGAGCAGCGGCTAGCGGCCCTGCAGCGGACCCAGAACCTGGCCGCGGCGGCCCGCTTCCTATGGCCGATTCCCGACCGGGGGCTGGAGAAGCGACTCCATCGTATCACCCCGCCGACGCTCCTGGTCTGGGGGGCCGAGGACCAGGTCGTTCCGATGGCCTACGCGGAGCTGTTCGAGGCCCGGTTGCCGAACGCGCGCCTCGAGGTGGTCCCGAACTGTGGGCACCATCCGATGCTCGAACGGCCGGAGGCCTTCGTTCAAGCTGTGGTACCGTTTCTGACTGCGTGAACCTGGCTGGCTGGCCACGTGAGGACCACAAACGCCCCGATTCGGTGCCCCCACGCCGCTGACAGGGACCCGGATCCGACGTTGGGAAGCATTCTCCCAGAGGGCCGAGAGCGAGAGGGGGTAATGATGCTGCCCGAGCTGCTCGTGACCGACTTCGCCGGGACCACGATGCGCGACGATGGAGCGGTGCTGGCGGCGTATCGGCTCGCTCTGGGCGAGCACGACATCCCATATACCGAGGCCGAGCTGGCGGCTCGGCGCGGGGCTAGCAAGCGGGCGGTGTTTCAGGAGCTGGCGGCGCGCGGCCGCCAGGACACGGACGCGGCGGTGGTGGCCGAGCAGGCGCTGGCCACGTTCGAGTCGGCGCTGCGCCATGAGTACGAGAGCGGCGACGTGCGCGAGGTGGAAGGGGCAGAAGCGGCGCTCCGCCAGCTCAGGCCGGCGAGCATCAAGCTCGCCCTGACCAGCGGCTTCGACCGCGGGCTGCTCGACTTGCTGGTCGGCAGACTCGGCTGGGCCGAGCTGTTTGACCTTATCCTGGCCAGCGACGACGCGCCCGCCGGCCGCCCGGCGCCGTACCTCATTTACCGCGCGATGATCGAGCTGGGAGTCCAGGACGCCGGCCGGGTCGCGGTCGTGGGGGATACGCCACTGGACCTTCAGGCCGGCTGGAATGCCCGGGCCGGCTGGGTGATCGGAGTTCTGAGCGGCGCCCACGGCCTGGAGACCCTGGGGGTCAGCCCGCACACTCACCTGCTGCTGAGCGTCGCCTCGCTGCCGGCGTTGTTCTTTCCGGTTCCATTGTCATCCTGAGCGAAGCGAAGGATCCGTACCCACACGCCGGGCCGCGGATCCTTCGCTGCGCTCAGGATGACAAGAGAAAGAGCTCACGATCACAGAATGCGGGCGTGCTTATCCGGCCGCCGCTTTGCCCAGGGCGGACACGCGGGTCCGCCCCTACGCTTCCCGCGTTTCATGACGGCAGCGCACCATTGGCCCGCGATCCGTGATGCCGGCCAGCCACTCCCGTGTAGCTCGCGGCGAGCGGAGGCGTACGACATGCAGGTGGGCATGTTCCGGCAGCTCGAACAGGGCGGCATACTCTCGCCGCCGTCGGCCGTATGTTCTCAGCGCCCAGAGAAAGAGTGAGCGGCGGCTGAAGAGCTGCTCGCGAAGCCGTTCTCGGTTGTCATTCCACAGCTGCTCGCGGGTCACGAGTCGCCAGATCGTGCGCCGCAGCAGGCGCCACATCACTCGCGGAAACGAATAGTCGAGCCAGACGACCATCTCGGCGCGCGGCCAGACAAGGTCGCGAACGGCGTGGTAATTGCCGTCCACTACGCAGGCGTCGCCGGCTACGGCCCGAGCGGTTCGCTCTCGAAAGGTGGCGTCGGGAACCTCGGTCCAGTTCGGGCCCCAGTGGAGCGCGTCGAGCTCGACGTGGCGAATGTCCAGTCGCCGAGCGAGGACGCGAGCCAGGCGCGTCTTGCCCGAGCCGGTGGTACCGACCAAGACGATGCGCCGCGCGTGTCGAGGCCTCATCGACGGTCTCCTCTGGCGTTGACAGGCCTTTTTGACATGACGTATTGTGCCTTGCTGGTTTTGGCGTACAATACACGGACACTCCGCTAAGGAGGGGCTCGAAATCCAATCCCGCAACCTGCCTCCGCGCCCACCTGTGGGGCCGCGCGTCAACCGTGCCATTCGCGTGCCCGAGGTGAGGCTCATCGACGAGGACGGGACACAGCTGGGGGTCATTCCGATCGCCGATGCGCTCGAGATGGCTCGATCGCGCGACCTGGACCTCGTCGAGGTCGCGGCAAACGCGATTCCGCCGGTCTGCAAGCTCCTGGACTATGGCCGGTACAAGTATGAGCAGACCAAGAAGGAGCGCGAGGCAAAGAAGCACCAGCACACTTCCGAGCTGAAGGAGCTGCGGCTGCGGCCGCGAACCGACGACCACGATCTGGCGGTCCGTTCGCGAGCGGCCCGCCGCTTCCTCGAGGAGGGTCACAAGGTCAGGCTGCTCGTCCGCTTTCGGGGCCGCGAGGCGGCCCACCCGGAGATCGCTCGGGCCCAGATCAACCGAATCGCGAGCTCGGTCAACGACATCGCGGTGGTGGAACAGGGGCCGGCCATGGAGGGGCGGGCGATGTTTGCCGTGCTGGCCCGCTCACGCTCGGCGCCGCGGCCGAGGCCAGCCGAAGAAGAGGTTGCCATCCCTGCCGAGCCCGCCAGGACGACGTAGGGCCGGTCCCCGCACCTCACGCCGCAGCCAGCAGCGCCCCTACCGAACGGGGATGCCGGGCACGGCGACGCGCAGGCGGTAGACGCTGGGGCGGGCCGTAATAAAGAGCGTCTTCCAGTCGGCGTCGCCCCAAGCGCAGTTGGCGGGACGCTCGGGCGTGATGATCCGCCCGAGCAGTGCACCGGCGACGTTGAACACCCAGCTCGCACCCGGGCCAGTGCAGTAGACGTTGCTCTCGACGTCGATCTTCATCCCATCCGGCCCACCCTCGTCGGAATGCTGCAGCTCGGCGAACACGCGTCCGTTGCTCAGGCTGCCGTCCTCGGCCACGTCGAAGGCGCGGACGTGCCGCCGCGCGGTGTCGTCGACGTAGAGGGTCTGTTCGTCCGGCGAGAAAGCGAGGCCGTTTGGCTTCTCGAAGTCGTCCAGCACGAGGTGCAGACTGCCATCCGGATCGATTCGGTAGACTCCCTGAAAGTCCAGCTCCTTTCCCTCGGTCTGCTGATACAGTCCATACGGCGGGTCGGTGAAATACACGGCCCCGTCTGAGCGCACGACGATGTCGTTCGGACTGTTCAGGCGCTTGCCCTGCCATCGATCGGCAAGAGCAATGACGCTGCCGTCGGGCTCGGTGCGTGAGACGCGCCGATTGCCATGCTCGCAGGCCAGCAGCCTTCCCTGGCGGTCCAGGGTCAGGCCGTTCGAGCCCATCTGGGCGACCCGGGTAGCAGTCCCGAGCGGGAAGCCGCTCGGGCAGCGGAACGTGGTCACCTCTGGCCCTTCCGGCAGCTGGCGCCAGCGGACGATCCTGTTGTTGGGAATGTCGCTGAACAACAGATGGTCGCCGTTCCAGACCGGACCCTCGGTGAAAGCGAAGCCGGCTGCGATGCGTTCGACGGTCTGGCCCTCTGGCACGAGCCGGCGGAACGCTCGATCGTGGACCTCGAATTGGGCTTCCAACGCAGCACCCCCTCTGGCGGCTCGAAGGTCGGTAGCGCGGGGGCTTGTCCCCGCCAATGAAGCGGGGGGACAAGCGCCCGCGCTACGGATGAGATGGTAGACTTTGGCGGTAGGTACGTGGCTGATTGGGATGGACGCCCAGCTTCTACTGGTAGACGACGATCCGCTACTGACCGACTCGCTGGGCTTCTTGCTCAAGCAGGAGGGCTACCAGGTCCGCGCGGCGACGACGGCTACCGAAGGCATAGAGAGCGCTCGGCGCCACCCTCCCGACCTCGTCCTGCTGGACATTGGCTTACCCGACCTGAATGGAGTCGAGGCGTGCCGACGTCTGCGCACCTTCTGGTCGGGGCCGGTCATCATGCTCACAGCTCGTCGGCAGGAGACCGACAAGGTTGTCGGCCTCGACGCTGGAGCGGACGACTACATCACCAAGCCGTTCGCGCAGACCGAGCTGCTGGCACGCGTCCGGGCTGCCCTTCGCCGCGCCCGCCAGCCGGCCAGCGGGCCAGCCGTGCAGGGCGAGCTGAGCGCGGGCGACCTGACTATCGATCTGGACGCTCGGACCGTGACGGTCCGGGGCACGCCGGTCCACGTCTCGGCGCGCGAATTCGATCTGCTGCACCTGCTGGCCGATCGGCCCGGGCGAGTGCTGACCCGACGCTACCTGTTCGACAGCATCTGGGGCGCCGACTTCTATGGGGACGTCCGGGCGCTCGACGTGTACATTCGGGCGCTTCGAAAGAAGATCGAGCCGGACCCCGACAACCCAAGCCACATCCACACCATCCGCGGTGTCGGATACAAGCTCGAGCCACCCGAGGATGCCTGAGGGCCTGCGCGCTCGACTGACCATCACCTTCGGCGGGCTGACGCTGCTGGCCGTTGCCGTTTTCGCCTTGCTCGTGACTGGCACGCTCGAGCGGCTGCTGATGGAGCTGCTGGCGCAGGACCTAGAGGCCCAGGCGCGCCTGGTCGGCGGGCAGGTTGGGCGGGACCTGGCCCAGCACGACTATCGAGCGGTCGAGCGGACACTCGTCAGGGTGGACACGGAGACCACCGCCCGCGCGATCGCTGTCGACGCCGAGGGCCGCTTGGCCGGGGCGTCGGAGCTGGAGGAGCGCGGGCACGCTGGGCTGGCGGCTGACGATGCTGGACTCGCGCCGGCCCTCCACGGCCAGACAGTCAGAGGGGTGCTGCCGCGGGGCGGACCACAGCGGGAGGTGCTGTACGTCGCGGTCCCTGTCCAGAACGACCAGGCTGTCGTCGGGGCGGTCCGCCTGTCCTACCAGCTTCAGGACATCGAGCAGGCGATTGTACAGCTCAACGTCGCGATCGCCGCTGGCGCGGCTGGCACCGCGGTCGTGGCGGGCGCCCTGGCGGCGGGATTCGCTGGAGCCGTGACGACGCCGGTCCGAGCGCTCAGCCGGGCCGCTCAGGCCCTGGCCGCGGGCAACCTGGAGCAGCGGATCCCAATCCGCGCGCGTGGCGAGGTCGGTCAACTGGTTGAAGCCTTCAACGAGATGGCGGCGCGGCTGCGCGAGTTCGAAGTCGCGAGGCGAGAGTTTGCGGCCGACATCTCGCATGAGCTTCGCTCACTGGCGGGCGCCATGGAGACGGCCGCCGACGCGCTCGCCAGCGGGGCTGACCGGGAGCCAGCGCTGCGCAGCCGGCTGGTAGGCGGGCTGGTCAGCCACACCAGCCGCCTGGCCCGCCTGGCAGACGACCTGCTCGAGCTGGCGCGGCTGGAGGGCGGGCGGCTGGCGCTCAGCTTTCGCCCACTGTCCCTGGCCGAAGTGGTCCGCCACTCGGTCTCAGAATGGTCTGCCGAGGCGGCTCAGCGTCGCGTCCACCTCGAGGTGAAGATCGCGGCCGACGCGATCGTCCGCGGTGACCACGAGCGCCTAGTCCAGGCCAGTGGAAACCTGATCGAGAACGCCCTGAAGTACACCCCGGCTGGCGGCTGGGTGCGCATTGCGCTCAGGCCGGGCGACGGGGTCCACCACCTGGAGATTCGAGACAATGGGCGCGGCATTCCAGCCGAAGAGCTGCCCTTCATCTTTCACCGCTTCTACCGCGTGGAGGGTCGAGCGGGTGAGGGCCCCGGCGGCATGGGCCTGGGACTGGCAATCGTCGAGCGAATCGTACGCGCCCACGGCGGGACCATCACCGTCACGAGCACGGTGGGTCAGGGAACGAACTTCCACCTCAGGCTGCCGGCCGGGGCCACGGCAGACGGTGTGACCCCCGGCGAGTTGGTCGGCCAGCGCACTTAGGCGCCGGAGGCGCCCTCACCCCGCGAAGCGCACTTGTTCCCAGCCCCTCTCCCTGCCGCGGGAGAGGGAGCGGCGTAAGGGCGATCTGGAGAACAGCGCCGACGTAGCGGCTGGACGTCTTCAGGCCATTTTAAGATGCGCTTCACCTGTCCCTAACACGCCAGCCGGCAGCGCGGTCTATCCTGATCTCGCGCGCGCAGGGAGCCGGGAGGAGCCATGAATGCTTTCGGGCGAATCGGACGCGGACGGGTCGCCCGCAACGTGAATGAGATTCACGAAGCGACGACGACGTTCGGCGAGCGGGTGGCAGATTCGGTCGCCCGGTTCGGCGGCAGTTGGACGTTCATCTTCATATTCCTGGCCGTCATGCTCCTGTGGGTGGGGATCAACAGCCTCGAACTGCTGCTTCGCCCGTTTGACCCTTTCCCGTTCATTTTCCTCAACCTGGTGCTCTCCTGCCTCGCGGCGCTTCAGGCGCCGGTGATCATGATGAGCCAAAACCGCCAGACGACGCGGGACAGGATTGCGGCCGAGCACGACTACGAGGTCAACCTCAAAGCCGAGCTCGAGATCGAGGAGCTGCACCAGAAGATGGACGTGATGCGCGAGGACCAGTGGGCGGAGCTGGCACGGATGCAGCAGCACCAGATCGCCTTGCTCGAGGAGCTGCTGACAGTGCTGGGGCCGCTGGCGCCGGCCGATAAAGACCGCCTGACCAGGGCGGATGACGTCGGTCAGGATGGCCGCGGGCAGGGCCGCTCCGCCTCAACCTCATTGTCATCCTGAGTCCCCATTGGCATCCTGAGTCCCCATTGTCATCCTGAGTCCCCATTGTCATCCTGAGCGAAGCGAAGGATCCGCATCCCGAGTACGGATCCCTCGCTGCGCTTTGAATGACAAGCCGGTGAGACCAGCGCCTAGCCCACGATTTTTTCACAACCTCTGAGCGAAGCGAAGGACGACAGCAGGAATCACAAGTCCAGCCAGACGTCTGCGTAGCTCCAGAGTGTCGTGGTCGGATGCTGGCTGAAGCCCTGGACGGCGGTCTGCGTGAAGTCGATCATCTCGGCTGTGAACAGCCAGAGGTGGCCCGGTTTCTCGAGCAGGACCGCCTGGACCTGGTCGTAGATCGGTTTCCGCTTGTCCACTTCGGTCACCAGGCGGCCCTGTTCGAGCAGCTTGTCCAATTCGGGATTGTCGATGTTATTCCAGTTCTGGGCCTTGGAGTGGAACGCCCTATAGAAGGCCAGGTCTGGATCGGCGTAGCCATTGGTGGTGTTCAACGTCGCCTGGAAGTCCTTGGCTTGCCAGCGCCTGATCCAGGCCGCGTATTCGGTGCCTTCGACTTTCAGGTCGATGCCGATTCGTTTCAGGTTGGCCTGGACAACCTGGGCGTTGGCGAACATGGTCGACAAAGTTGGGATCGTGAGCACGGTGGCCTCGAAGCCATTCGGATACCCGGCCTCAGCTAGCAGCCTGCGCGCCCGCTCCAGGTCCACCTTGTAGAAAGGCTCCCACCTGGTCCTATCGAGCTGCCACTGCTTCATGGCCGGCGTGCACGGCGCGGTCAAGACCGCCAGACCCTGGGCCGCTGCCTTGATACACTCGCCGCGGTCGACGGCATAGTTGATGGCCTGAATGACTTGCGGCCTATCGAACGGCGGGACTTTCTGGTTGAAGTTGAAGAAGTCATAGCCAAGCCGTGGCGCGCGGTACGCCATCAGGCTCCTGTCATCCTTGAGCAGCTCGAAGTTCTTACTGTCCTCGAGCATCGCGTGATGGATCGTCCTGGCGCGCAAGCCGGCGATGATGTTGGCTTCGTCGGGGATGATCTTGAGCAGCAGGCCGTCGAGGTAGGGCTTGTTCTTCTCGAAGTACTCTGGATTCTTCCTGAGCTTCAGCTCTTGCTCGGGCTTCCAGTCCTCGAGGATAAAGGGCCCGCTCCCGACAGCGGTCTTGCGCAGATCGCCGTTCTTCTCGACGGTCTCCCGATTGACGATGGCACCCCACCGCGAGTCGGCCATCGAGGCGAGGAGGCCGGCGTTGGGGGCGCTGAGCGAGAAGCTGAGCGTGTTCTTGTCGGCCACTTCGATGCCGTCGATGGCCGCGAAATCAGCCCTACCAGGGGATTCCTTGAGCAGTCGTTCATAGCTGTACTTGACGTCGTCGGCAGTCACCTCACGCGAGACAGGAGGATGCCACTTGACACCCTGACGGAGTTTGAACTCGATCTGCTTGCCATCTGGGGAGACCCTCCACGACTCGGCCAGATCAGGCCTGATCGAGCTGTCCCCGTCCAGCTTGACCAGGTTACTGTAGGTCAGCATTGTGAGCCGCTGGCGCGACAAACTGGGGTTGAGCTGGGGGTCCAGGTCGGTCGGCTCAGTCGTCTTGGCGACGATCAGCGTGCCGCCCGGCTTCGGCGCCTTGACGGCCGGCCTGGCAGCCACTGTGGGCTTGGCGGGCGGCACGGGCTGTGCCAGGGGCGCAGTCGCGGTCGGGACGGGTCTGGCCGTCTCGGTCGGCCTGGTCTCGGCTGTCGGGGCGGGACGGGGACCCGCCTGGCAGGCAGCCAGCAGGGCGCTGGCTCCGGCCAGGCCCAGCGCGCCGCGCAGCAGCGCTCGGCGGGCTATCCGCCGCGGCCGGCTGAGGCCGGTCTGGGGAGACTCGTCCATCACGCTGTTTTCCTCACCCGGCCTCGGTATTCTAAAGCTCTCTCACCGCTGAGCCACAGAGGACGCCGAGGCCTCCACTTAATAACGACTGTGCGTCCTCCGAGCCTCGGGCGCTAGTTTCCGGGCCCAGCTCCGCAGGCGGTAGTCCAGGATCAGACCGATCATCCGCGAGCCAACCGTCAGGGCGGTGATGCGCGAGCCGGTGATCTTCGAGTCTCCTACTCGTCCCCGGTAGTTGATCGGGATCTCGATGATCTTGAGGCGATTCAGCAACGCCAGGATGACCATTTCCGGCAGGAAATGGGAGCCGCCCACGCTAAAGCGCTGCTCCATCTTACGAAGCGCGTCGCGCCGGATCAGCCGCATCGTGCAGCCACAATCGGACAACGATGGCCCGTCGAACAGGACCTGCAGGAGCTTCGCCACCGCCAGGTTCCCGATTCGCAGAAACCAGTCCATGTTAGCCTGGTCCCAGATGAGCTCCCTGGTGGTGCGGGTCCCCATCACCATGTCGAACTCGTCCGCGTACGAGAGAAGTTTGACCACATCATTGGCCACGAACGTGCCGTCTGGCTCGGCCATGATCAGATACTCGCCATCGGCCTCGCGCAGGCCACGCTGGAGGGCGTAGCCGTAACCCTGGCGCTGCTCCTGGACGACGCGCGCGCCAGCTTCGCTGGCCAGCGCGAGGGTGTCATCACCCGAGTTGTTGTCGACGACGATCACCTCGTCGACGGCCTGGACGGCTCTGAAGTCTCGAACGGCCTGGCCAATACTTGGAGCCTCGTTGTAGGCGGGAAAGACAACGGAGACCC
>WNGA01006660.1_pt2 | contig 37582 bp, 35 predicted proteins | sample 5400061 | NCBI WGS metagenome assembly WNGA01 (sample SAMN13153366, study PRJNA577476) | soil metagenome | isolation source: 100 cm soil or saprolite under grassland replicate 2 | place: USA:California | collected 2016-06-15
CGTCACGTCGTCGCGCGGGCTCTCGGTGCCCACGACGTCGCCGGGCTTGGTGCCGAACGTCGCGTCCTTGTAGTAGTCGGCGATCTGCGACTTCTTAAGGCCCGGCGTCGCGTACACCAGGTTCGAGTACATGTCGAGCTGGTCCTGGCTGTTCGCCGGCATGGTTCCGTCCGCCTCGAAGGCGAGGAGGTCGGATGCGTTCGCGTTGTGTCCCTGGCCCGGCGGCAGGACGTTGCGAAAGCCGCCGGCGTCGTGGGTTCCGTAGGGATCCGGCTCGGGCCCTGCGGCGGCAGCGGGAGCCACAGTCGCCACGCACGCTGCGCAGAGCACGGCGAATACGAGCGCACCACTGACGCTCGCGCTTACGCGAATTGTCGCGTTACTGGCGGTATCCGCCACAAACGCGCCAGATCGACCTCTCGCCATGAGGCGCGAATGTAGTTACTCGGCACGCCTGGCGCGCCGATCGCCCTGCCCTACTTGCTTCCGTTCGTCCCACTTTGACCTGCCGCCCGCTCCCGCTCGTAGTCGAGCTCGGTCCGCACGCCCAGCGCGGCGAGCGCGGCGCGAGCGTCCTCGATCGTCTCGGTTCCGGCCACCGCGCGCGCCAGGGGCAGCTCGCTCGCCGCCGTTCGCAAGTCGAAGAAGAAGCTGAGGGCGCCAATCGGCCCGAGCTCGACGCGGCGCCGGCCCTGGCGGATGTAGGCCACGCCACTCTCGCCGCGCGCGCAGCGGGCGACCTGCAGGCTCGCCTCGGTCGGCACGACGGTCGCGGCCTCGGCGAGCTCGTCGGCGATCTCGCGGGTGGGGCCCCATGTCCCAAACCAGGCCCCGGCCCGACCCAGATCGGCCACCCGCTCGAGCACCTGGGCGACGCTCAGCTCACCGTCGCACCCGGCGCCGATCACCGCCAGGAGCGGCTCCACCTTCCCGGATGCCTGGAGGAGCGCGGCCACCATGACCGCGTCGCAGAGCGGGCTCTGGAGGCCCGGCTCCTCACCCCGGGCCAGCACGTCGCCGCCCACGTCCACGCCGACCACGAGATCGCAGCCCAGCGCCTTCACGGCGGCCTCGATACCCGCGGCCGCGCCGAGGGCGCCGCCCGTGACGTCCACGAGCACGGTCTCGGCGCCGAGGTGCGCGGCCATGCCGGCCTCGGCGAACGGCGTTCCCTCGGGCGTTGCCGTCTGTGGCCCCGCGAGGACCGATCCCTCGCCGATCGGGCGAGCGTCGCCGATCTCGGTCAGGGGCCGGGGGCCGGGGTGGGGATCGACGGCGAAGCGCTCCCAGGCGATGCCGCCGAGCGCGAACGGCGTTCCCAGGGACTCGCAGAGCCGTGCGACGGCCAGCGCTCCGACGACGTCGCCACCGCCCCCGATCCCGAGGACGAGCACCTTGCCTGCGGCTTGGATCCGCTGGATCAGGCCGGGACGGGCGCGCCTTCGGCCTCGCCGCAGATCGAGCGGATCTCGGCGGCGGCGCGCCCGAATTCCTCGTCCGCCATCACGGGCGTGCCCTCGAAGGGCAGCTCACGATCGATCTCCACCCACGAGCGGCAGCCGTGGTACTCGTCGCGGACCCGAACGGTGACGGGCCGCGGGATGCGGTAGACGCGGAGCAGGAGAACGTGCAGCGGGTGACGCGGCTTCCAGCTGAGGCGCTTCTGCGCGTAGTCGTGCGTCCACACGTGGAAGGGGGAGAGGCTGTCGACGATCCGCGGGTCGTTCGTCTCGAAGTGGTCGGCGACCTCCGCCCAGGAGCGGATGCGAACCCGGTCGGGCTGCGGGATGCCGCCGTCCTGAAGCAGCGCGCGCGGCGGCGGCTCCTCGTCAGGCCACACGCCCTCCTCGAGGGCGCGGCGAAGCTCGGGATGGTGTGACTCACGCACCAGGTCGTTGCGCTGGTGGTCGAAGGTCGGATAGAGGAAGAACCGGTCGTGTTCGACCTCGAAGTGCTTGTTCTCCTCGCGGATCCCGCCCTTGCGCATGGCGACCAGCTGCTCGCCCTCGGCCAGGGCGCGCACCGTCACGGCCCACTCTTTAAAGGCAATAGGCATGGCTCAAATCGTCGATCGTGAAAAGGGGAGCTTCCGGGGGCCGGTGTCGCCTGGCTAGGCACTGGTTTCCGGCTCAGGGCGGCGCATTCTAGAGGAGGAAGGCCAAATCGCCAAATTTGTAATTCATGTTGCGAGCCCGGCGAGGAATCCGAGGAGGGCGTCGTTGACCGCATCCGGGGCCTCGAGCTGGCACCAGTGCGCGGCGGCCTCGATCACCGCCGTGCGAGCGTCCGGGATTTCCGCGGCGATGGCCTGGGCGAAGTCCGGCGCGGTCACAGGGTCGAGCTCGCCGCACATGGCGAGCGCGGGGCACGGGACGCGTTCGAGCTCCACCATCTCCGCCGAGGCGGTGGCGGCCGCCCAGTCCGCATACGCCTGTGGTTCGTTCGAGGCGATCAGCTCGCGAAACAGGCCGTCCAGGGCCGGATTCTCGGCGCGGCAGCGCTCGCTGAGGCCTGTCTGCGCCACGGCCGCGGCGATCTCGTCCATCCGTCCCGCCCGTGCGAGCCTGACGCGCTCCTCGAACACCGCACCCGCCTCCGGGCGCCAGCGAATGGCGCCGCCCACCAGGACGAGGCCGACAGCTCGATCGCCAAGCCGCACGGCCGCGTGCTCGGCGACCATGCAGCCCACGGAGTGGCCGACGAGGGCCGCGCGCTCGATCCCCAGCCCGTCCAGCACGCGCTTCAGGTCCTGCGTCCAGAGCTCCACTGAGTACGGCCCGGGAGGCTTGGAGCTCAGGCCGGCGGCCCGCTGGTCGTAGGCCACGGCGCGGCGGGCCTGGGCCTCACACGCTGCGAGCTGCGGCCACCACGAGTAGGCGGATCCCCCGAGCCCGTGGACGAACACGACCGCCTCGGGCGCCTGGGGGCCGCGGTCCTCGTAGCTCAGGCTGACGTCCTCCAGCTCGATGCGCTTCGCCACGCCCCCAGCCTATTGCCGCTCGATCGTCGTGACAGAATCGCCGCCGATGGGGGAGAGCGAAGTCCCGTCCGGCGCCCACGCGTCGGGAGCGCTGCCGGGTGACGAGGAGCTCGTCGCCGCCCTTAGACGCGGCGACGAGGGCGCCTTCAAGGCGCTGGTGGAGGAGTACAGCCCGTTCCTCTTGCGTATGGCGATGATGCACGTACCGAGCAGGGCGATCGCCGAGGAGGTGGTGCAGGACACGTGGGTGGGGGTCCTCAAGGGCCTCGACCGCTTCGAGGGCAGGTCCTCGCTGCGCACCTGGATCACCAGCATTCTGCTCAACAACGCGCGTACCCGCGGTCAGCGCGAGGGCAGGATCGTGCCGTTCGCGCTTCTGCGCCGCCGCTACGAGGAGGGGCATGGCCCGGCGGTTGACCCGGACCGCTTCCAGGGCCGCCGCGGCGAGCGGCCCGGCTGGTGGGCGCGCCCGCCGTTGGCCTGGGAGAGCCCGGAGGCAGAGCTGAGCGCGAACGAGACGCGCGAGGTGCTGATCGAGGCGATCAAGGGCCTGCCGCCGCGCCAGCGCGAGGTGATCACGCTGCGTGACGTAAGCGGCTGGTCCGCCGAAGAGGTGTGCAACGCCTTGGACATCAGCGAGACCAATCAGAGAGTGCTGCTTCACCGAGCGCGGTCGAAGGTCCGCGCCGCGCTGGAGAGCCACTTCGAGCAACAGGATGCCGCCTGATGGGCGACCGCGAGATTCGACACATGATCACCTGCCGCGAGCTCGTCGAGCTCGTGACCGACTACGTCGAGGGCCGGCTCGACACGGAAAGCGTTGCGCGCTTCGAGGAGCACCTCGCGCAGTGCCCGCCGTGCGTCGGCTATGTGGGCCAATTCCGCCAGACCATCGACGCGCTCGGGCACCTTCCGCCGGAGTCGCTCTCGCCCCAGGCCGAGCAGGAGCTCGTAGCCGCGTTCGGCGACTGGCGCGCCGGACGGGAGGATTAGGCCGGCCGGCCGTATCCGCCGCCGCCGGGCGTCTCGATTCGCAGCCGGTCGCCGGGACGGAGCTCGCCCGCGGCCTTCGACGGCAGCGGCTCGCCGTTCAGGAGGTTGTGCCCCGGAGCACCGTCGGCGCCGCCGTCGCGGCCGCGCGGAGCATGGCGGCGGCGCTCTGTGATCAGCGTGAAGGCCATGGGCTCGAGGGCCTCCAGCTCACGCACAAGACCGTCCCCGCCGCGGTGGCGTCCCTCGCCGCCGCTTCCGCGGCGCACGGCGAGCTCGCGAACCCGCAGCGGGAACTCCGTCTCGAGGGCCTCGATGGGCGTGTTCAGGGTGTTGGACATCGCGACGTGCACCGCGCTGGGCCCGTCGGCATCGGGACAGGCGCCCTGACCGCCGCCCAGCGTCTCGTAGTAGGTGAAGCTCTTGGCCGCCAGCGTCAGGTTGTTCATCGTTCCCTGGCCCTGAGCAGGGGCGGGGACCGCCTCGCCGAGCGCCGCCAGGACGAGGTCGGCGACGCGACTGGATGTCTCGACGTTGCCCGCGGCGACCGCCGCGGGGGAGCGTGCGTTCAAGAGGCAGCCCTCGGGGGCGATCACCTCGACCGGGCGGAAGGCACCCGCCGAGGGTGGGGCGTCGGGGTCGGTGAGCACGCGCACCGCGAAGAACGCGGCCGACTTCGTCACGGGCAGCGGGCAGTTGAGGTTGCCGTCCACCTGGGCGTCGGTGCCGCTGAAGTCAAGCGTCAGCCGCTCGCCGTGGATTCGCGCGCTCACGCGCAGGTGGATGTCCCGCGTCTCGCCCTCAGCGTCGTCCTCCATCACCTCCTGGGCTTCGTAGACGCCGTCGGGAAGCTCCGCGAGCCTCGCTCTGGTACGCCGCTCCGCGTAGTCGAGGATCGCCTTCATCCCGGCCCGCAGCTCCTCGGTTCCGTGTCTGCCCTCGAGCTCGAGCAGGCGCCGTTCCCCGGTCAGGTTGGCGGCGCGCTGCGCGCGCAGGTCGGCCAGGCGCTGACGCGGGTTTCGCATCTCGCCGGCGAGGCGGGCGAGCCCCTCGTCGTCGGCACGGGTCGGGGAGATGACGAGCCCCTCGTCCTCGAGCCGTCTCGATCCGACGGGCATCCCGGCGGGTGTGGGCCCGCCGACGTCGGCGTGGTGGGCGCGGCTGGCGGCGAAGCCGAGCAGGGGGGAGGCACCCCCAGCGCGCTTATGGGGCGAAGCCCCCGTGTCGCGCTCGTCGCCGGATGGGGCGAAGATCGGCGAGATTAACGTGATGTCCGGCAGGTGGGTGCCGCCCCGGTACGGATCGTTGAGGATCCAGACGTCCCCCGGACGCTGCTCCTCGCCGATGACGGCGGCGACGGCGTCCGGCATGGATCCGAGGTGGACCGGGATGTGCTCCGCCTGCATCACGAGCTCCCCCGCGGCGTCGAAGACGGCCGTCGAGCAGTCCCGCCGCTCCTTGATGTTGGCGGAGTGGGCGGCCCGGACCAGCACGGCGCCCATCTCGTCGCAGGTTGCCCGCAGCGCTCCCACGAGGACCTGGAGAGTCACCGGGTCGATCTCCGGCCTCATCGCTGCCTCACCGCGGCGATGGTGCCGTGGCTGTCGACCTCCGCGCTCCAACCCGGCGGCAGCACCAGGGTCGCCTCGGGCAGCTCGAAGACGCAGGGGCCCGTGGCCGTCGTGCCCGCCTCGGGCTCGCCGCGCATGACCTCGGCATCGACCCACTCGCCGCCGAACCGCGTCCTTCGCGTCGACCGCTCGAGTCGCCCCTCACGCGCCGCCTCCGGTTCGGGGGCCGACGCCGGAATCGTCAGCGCGAGCCGCACGTTGACGAGCTCGACCTCAGCATCGGGATCGCGGTAGCCGTAGCGGCGCTCGTGCTCGGCGGCGAAGCGCTCGCACAGATCCGCAGGATCGGGCTCGGTTGGCCCGGCTATCGCCAGCTCGAACGCCTGCCCGGCGTAGCGCAGCTCGAAGGTGGCCTCGGGCGCCGCATCCTCGAGGCGGGAGCCGATCGCCTCGCGAAGCTCGGCGACCACGCCGGCGAGGCGCTCGGCGGTCAGCTCGTCGCCGGAGAGCAGCACCGTCCGGGTGATGTCACGACGGCGCTCGGAGGCGATCAACCCGAGCGCGGAGAGGACGCCGCTTGCACGCGGGCAGAGGATCCGCTCCATGTCCAGCTCCTGGGCGAGTGCGGCAGCGTGCATCGGACCGGCGCCTCCGAACGGCATCAGCGCAAAGCGGCGGGGGTCGATGCCGCGCTCCACGGTGACGACGCGAAGGGCGCGCACCATCTCCTGGTTCGCGATCCGGACGATCCCCTCGGCCGTCTCGAGCTCGTCGAGCCCCAGTTCGGAGGCCAGGCGGCCCACGGCGTCGCGCGCGGCGTCGACATCGAGCTCGACCCCCCCGGCGAGCGTCGAGGAGGCGTCCAGATAGCCGAGCAGCAGGTTGGCGTCCGTAACCGTGGGTTCCGTTCCACCCCGCCCGTAGCAGGCGGGCCCTGGCTCGGCGCCGGCGGAGCGGGGCCCGGCGCGGAGCGCGCCGCCGGGGTCTCGCCAGCCGATCGAGCCACCGCCGGCGCCCACCGTGTGGACGTCCACCATCGGCAGCTGGATCACCCGGCCGCCGATCTCCCGGGAGTCGGTGCGCCGGACCCGGCCGTCCTCGACGACGCACACGTCGCACGAGGTTCCGCCCATGTCGAGCCCGACGGCGTTGCCGTCCCCGGAGAGGCTCGCCAGAAGACCCGCGCCCACCGCGCCGCCGGCTGGGCCGGAGAGCACGCTCCAGGCGCCGGCGCGTCCCGCCTCTTCCGCCGGGGCGACGCCGCCCGAGGACTTCATCACCATCGGCTCGGGCAGCCCGTGCTCGCGACCAGTGGCGGATAGGCGCTCCAGGTAGCGGCCGAGCAGCGGAGACAGGTAGGCGTCGATCACCGTGGTCGAGCAGCGCTCGTACTCGCGGAACTGCGGCAGCACCTCGTGCGAGGCCGAGACGTGCAGCTCGGGGAGCTCCACCCGCAGCCGCTCGGCGATCGCCCGCTCGTGCGAGGGGTCCAGGTAGGAGAAGAGCAAGCACACCGCCACCGAGTCCGCGCCGCTCTTGCGCACTGCGGCGCTCAGACGCTCGAGCTCGTCGTCGCCGAGCGGGTCGATCACGCCGTCGGCGCCGGTGCGCTCGCGGGCGCCAAGCCGAAGCTCGTCCTGGATGAGCGGCGCCGGCTTCGGGGCGCACAGGCGATAGAGCTCGGGGCGGTTCTGACGCGCGACGTCGAGCACGTCGGTGAATCCCTCGGTGGCGACGAGCGCCGTACGGGCCCCGCTTTCTGTGAGCAGGGCGTTGGTGCCGACGGTCATGCCGTGGGCGAAGGCTTCGATCCGGTCCGCGCCGGCGCCCGCGCGCTCCAGCGCCGCCTCCACCGCGGCGAGCACGCCGCGCGACTGGTCGTCGGGCGTCGTCGGCGCCTTGGCGGCGTGCAGGGCGCGCCCGTCGAAGATCACCGCGTCCGTGAACGTCCCACCGACGTCGACGCCGAGCAGCATGCTCGAAGCCTAAGCGGGCTGATGGCACGCGTTTGGGGATCCCAGCCGCCCATGGACGGCTTCAATCCCCAAACGCGCCAAGGCGGCGCCGCGAGGGCACGGAAAGACCCCGGCGCATGGCCGGGGTCCTCCGTCGCCTCCTCAGGCCTATGCCGCGGCCAGCGTCCCGAGCTCGCGCTCGACGGTCTCGAGCGGAAGCTCGACGCCCTCGAACGTCTCCTCGAGGTGCTTGTGCGACGGGCAGTAATCCCTCCCCGGCAGCGGAGTGCGCTGACAGGGCGTGCCCTTGCGGGTGTGCGCCTGGCACTGCGGCGGCTGGCCGTCGAGTCCAACGCCCTCGGGCAGCCGGGCCAGGAACTCGATGGCGAGGCCGATGTTGCGCTCGACGACCGTCCAGACCAGAAGCTGGTCGATCATCGTGAAGTACGGCCGGATCTCGTTGAACAGCGAGCGTGCGGGACGCGCGAAATACCGCCGGTCATAGGTCAGGCGCCGAATCGCGCCCTCGCAGGCATCCAGCACCTTCTGCTTGTTGCGGCAGGCGGTGGGATCCCACTCGTCCTCGACCACACGCGGACCCAGCTCCCTGTAGATCGAGCGGCTGAAGCGATACATCTCCATCCCCTTTGGTTGTCCGTTCCCAAAACGCCTCCGAGCGAACTCCTGGTGCTGTTCCTTGCTGGAGGCGAACGGCACTAAACCAGTGTGCGTTTAAGTGCAAAGGGCGCGAGATTAAGCGCGTGTTAAGGGCATTTCGTGCGTTTGGGGCACGATTGCGAGCCGCCGCTCACGGCCAGCGCTCGCGGTGGGGCTCGCCGTCCGTGCCGATCACGACGTGGACCCCGTCCAGTTCCGGGTCGCGCAGCGGGAAGTCCGAGCGCCGGTGCGGGCCGCGCGACTCGGTGCGCTCGAGCGCGGCGCGGGCGATCAGCCGCGCAAGGGGATAGGGGTCGTCGAGAAGGGCATCGAGCCCGGACGCGTCGCGTCGCGGCCCGGCATGGCGCCACACGGCCTCCCGGGTCGCCGCGGCGGGCGGCTCGAACCTCCATTCCGGGAGGGGAACGGTATCCCCGCGCTCGGGCTCCCCTGCGGCCGCCGTGGCGGCGCGGGCCCCGAAGACGAAGCACTCGGTCAGGGAGTTGGAGGCGAGGCGGTTCGCGCCGTGGACCCCGCTGCACGCGCACTCGCCGACCGCATAGAGGCCGGCCAGCGTCGTTCGCCCGTCGAGGTCGCAAACGATGCCGCCCATCAGGTAATGAGCGGCCGGCGCGACCGGCACCGGCTCTCGCAGCGGGTCCAGTCCCGCCGCGCGGCACGCGGCGAACACGTTCGGGAAGCGCTCCGGATCGATCGAACGCAGGTCGAGCCGCACGTGATCCGTCCCGTCGGCGTCCATCCGGTCGAGGATCGCCGCGGTGACCTGGTCGCGGGGCGCGAGCTCGTCGGTGAAGCGCTTCCCGGCGGCGTCGAGGAGCCGTGCCCCCTCACCTCGCAGCGCTTCGGTCAAGAGCGTTCCGTCGCTGTCGGATCCGGGGAGCGCCAGGGCGGTGGGGTGGAACTGGCAGAACTCGAGGTCGGCGAGCGCCGCCCCCGCCGCGTGCGCGAGGACGGCCCCGGCGCCGATCGCGCCCCACGGATTGGTCGTGCGTTGCCACAGCGCCGCCCCGCCGCCGGTGGCGAGCACGGTGGCGCGCGCGGAAACCGCGCCGTCCTCCGTCACCACGCCGGCGCAGCGGCTGCCGTCGCTCCACAGAGCCACGGCGGAGGTTCGCTCGAGCACCTCGATCCCGGGCTCGGCCTCGACGAGGTCGATCAGGAGATCGGTGAGCGCCCGTCCTGTCGCGCTGCCGCCTGCGTGGACGATGCGGCGGGCGGTGTGCCCCCCCTCGAGGGCCAGCGCCAGCTCTCCGTCGGCCTCGGTGTCGAAGCCCACGCCGCGGCGCATGAGCTCGGCCACCGCGCCCGGCGCCGCGGCCACGAGCACCTCCACCGCGGCCGTTCTGCACAGCCCCCGGCCGGCGTTCAGGGTGTCGTCCGCGTGCCGCGCCGGGGAGTCGTCCGGGGCGAGCGCCGCCGCGAGCCCGCCCTGCGCCCAGTAGCTCGCGCTCTCCGTGACGCTCTCGGAGAGGCGCTTGCGGGAGATCAGCGACACCCTGGCGCCGGCCTCCGCCGCGCGGAGCGCCACATACAGGCCGGCGGCGCCGGCGCCGACGACCGCGACGTCCGTTTCCGCTCCGCGCGTCACGCGGGGGTACCGTAAGCCACCGATGGGGCTGTACCTGTCCCACCCCTCCTCGCTGGAGCACGACACCGGCGGTCACCCGGAGAACGCGGGACGCCTGCGGGCGATCGAGACGGCGCTCGCCGACGCCGGCTGGCCGGGGCTCGATCGCGTGGAGGCGCCAGCCGCCACGCACGAGCAGCTGCGCCGCGTCCACAGCGACGAGCACATCGAGGCAATCGAGGAGTTCTGCGCCCGCGGCGGCGGCATGATCGACCTCGACACGGTGGCGAGCGAGCGCTCCTTCGAGGCGGCGCTTCACGCGGCCGGGGGCGCCGTGAGCGCCGCCGAGCGCACCCTGGCGGGCGAGGCCTCGTTCGCCTTTTGCGCCCTGCGTCCTCCGGGCCACCACGCGGAGGCCGCGCGCGCGATGGGGTTCTGCCTGTTCAACAACGTCGCCGTCGCGACCGCGCACGCGCTGGCCGAGGGAGGCGTGGAGCGCGCTCTGGTGCTCGACTGGGACGTCCACCATGGCAACGGCACCGAGGCGATCTTCGCGGGCTCGGACAGGGTGCTCTACGCGTCGATCCACCAGTGGCCGCTGTATCCAGGGACCGGGCCGGCCGAGTACTTCGGCGAGGGGAAGGGCGAGGGTTACACCGTGAACCTGCCCGTCCCTCCGGGCTCGGGGTCAGACGAGTTCCTCTCCCTCGTGCAGAACGTGGTGGCGCCGATCGCCCGGGCGTTCGCACCCGGCCTCGTGGCGATCTCCGCGGGGTACGACGCCCACCGAGACGATCCGCTTGCCGAGTGCATGGTGGAGACCGAGGGCTACGGCGAGATGGCGGCCACGGCGCGCGACCTGGCGGCGGAGCTCGGCGCTCCGGTCCTGCTCTGCCTCGAGGGGGGATATGACCGCGGGGCGCTGGCGACCTCGGTCATCGCGACCGTTCGGGCACTGGACGGAGACGGCGTGCCCCGGATGGCACCGGTCGAGCCCGCCCAGGCCCACATCGAGCGCCACCGCCGGCACTGGCCGGACCTTTGAGCCTGGCTACTGCGCTGGGGCGACCGCGGGCACCGCGCGCGCGGCGGCGGGGCGCTCCTCGGCGACGGTTACCGCGGGCTCGAGCGCGAAGTAGCCGAGCAGGCGCCAGGCGTCGTCACGGCGCAGCAGGGCCTTGCCGAGGTAAGCGCCGCGAACCACCTGTACGAGCTCGTCCAGGACGTTGCGGACCAAGAGGCCGGGGTTCTCGCCGGAGTCGTAGTCGATCTTGAGCGCCTCGCGATCCGGATCGAGCGTTCCAGGGCTGACGTAGGTGCGGAAGCTAAAGCCCGCGAAGCCGTCGCCGTGCGGCTCGAGTCGGTAGGAAGGCCACAGGACCCGCGCGGGCCAGCGGGCGTTCGCGGTCAGGAGGTTGTCGCCGGTTTGCGCCGCGGCGTCGAAGCGCTTGCCGGCCCACGGCATCCAGACCGAGCCAAGCGCGCGCAGCGCGAGATCGGCGGCCCGGCCAACGGTGGGCGTCACCATGATGCCGCGCGTCACGCCGTCGAGCGGGGGATCGGGTGGCACGCCGAGGCGAAAGATGCGGTTGAGCGTGTCGTGCGCCTCGTGGGGGCGCTTGCCGGCGCGGGCGCCGGCAAGGCGGATCTGGTTCCAGGCGGCGCGGCGGGCGAGCTCGGCATTCGCCTTGCTCAATCCCTGAACGGCCTCGATGTAGCGCTCGACGTCGTCCGGCCCGGGCTCGAGCGGATCGGGCTCGAGCGCGGGGATCTGGGTGAGGCGGGTGGCCATCGGGCGCGACCCTACAGCGTGACCTTCGACTTGATCTCCGTCAGAAACGATTTCGGAAGGCCAGGCACATAGTCGAGGTCGTCCACCGAGTCGAAGCCGTCCAGGCGCTCGCGGTAGTCGAGGATGCGCTTCGCCTGCGTGACGGACATCCCGAGCCCGCGTAGCTCGTCGAAGGTGGCGGTCGAGAGGCTCACGGCCTGGACCGCGGCCTGGTCGGACTCCGCGGGCTCTGCCTCGTCCGCGGTGGGCTTCGAGCGACGCCCGCGCCGGCGCGGTCTCGATGTCGCGCCCTCGTCCTTTGGCGCCGCCTTGGGCTCTGCGGCCTTGGCCGGGGGAACGTCGCTGGTGGGGCTCGTCGTCGAGCGCGCACGGTCCGTGACCCCGCCTGCCCGCTCGGCCACCTCCCCGATTCGCCCCTCGACCGCCTGGAAACGGAGCTCGCGCTCACGCTCAACCTCGCGCCGGCTCTCCAGCTCGACCTCGGTCGCCCGGCGCTCGGCAGCCACCGCGCGGTCGTGCGCCTCGTCGAGCTGGCGGCGCGTCGCCGCGAGCTCGCCCTCGATCGCGGCCTTGCCGCGCTCCAATTCCTCCTCGCGTACGCGGTACTCCTCCTTGGCCTCCTGCTCGGCGGCGAGTCGGGCCGCGGTGACCTCCTTCTTGATTCTCGACTCCGCCTCTGCCTGCAATCGCTCCGCCTGCTGCCGGAGCTGGGACTCGGCGCGCTCGGCGGCTCCCTGCTCGGCTTGCGAGACCGCCTCCCTGATCTGCTGCTTGGCGTTCGCCTCCCCCTCCTGACGGAGCGATTCGGTCTGGCCGCGCAGCCACTCCGAGGCTCCCGCCCGGGCCCCAACCGCCGTCTCGGCGGCGGCGCTCTCGGCGGCCCGCGCTCGCTCCTCGCCTTGCTGGGCCTTGCGTTCGGCGGCCGCGACGGCCTTGGCGCGCTCCGTTCGCTCGGCGTTCAGCTCCGCCGTGAGCGCGGCTGCCCGCTCCTCGCCTTCGCGCTTTGCCGCCTCGACCTCGCGACGGACCCGCTGCTCGGCCTCCTCGCGAGCCTGCTCCGCCTCGAGCCGCGCGCGGTCCTCGGCTTGGCGAGCGCGTTGCTCCGCCTCGGCGACTGAGCGCTCGGACGCAGCCTCGGCCTCGGTGACCGACCGCTCCGCAGCCGCCTTGGCGTTCGCCAGCTCCTCCTCTCGCGCGCGCACCCTGGCGTTCGCGGCCTCGGTAGCCGCGGCGTTGGCGCGCTCGGTCTCCGCGGCGATGCGCCGCTCGGCGTCCTCGCGGAGCCGCTCGGCCTCCTGGGCCAGCTCCTGCTCCGCCGCCGCGACGCGCTCGGCCGCGGCGACGGCGCGCTCCTCGATCTCGCCCAGGCGGCGATCGGAGCTCTCGATGATCTTCGTCTTCTCCTCGCGCTCGGTGTCGAGCTCCTCGGTACGGGCTCGCAATTCGGCGGCGAAGCGCTCCTCCGCGGCGGTACGCGCAGCCTCGACTTCGATGCGCGTGCGCTCCTCCGCCTCCGAGCGAATGCGCTCGATTTCCTCCTGCGCCCCGGCGTGGGCCTCTTCCCGCGCCCGCTTCTCGATCTCGCGCCTGGACGTCTCCGCGGACTGAAGCGCGGTGTCCTCCAGCTCGCGCCGCGCCGCCTCCGCCGCCTCTCGGGCGCGCTCCTCGGCCTCGGCCTTCGCCTTCTCGGCGGCCTCCCGCCGGGCGCGCTCCTCGGCCTCGCGGATCTGCTCGGCGGTTTGGGCTCGAAGCGTCTGGAGCTCGCGTCGCAGATCCGCGGTTTCGGTCTCCACGCGCACCTCCGCCTCCTCCCGCAGGCGACGCTCGGCCTCCGCCTGCGCCTGCTTGGCGGCGGTTGCACGCGCTTCCGCCTCCTGGAGCTGAGTGAGCGCCTCGTGGACGGCCTGGCTCGCGCTCGGATCGGCAGCGACGGGTGCCGCCTGCCTCGCCGTCTCGGCTTCGGAGCGCGCCGTCTCCATCGCCTCCCGTCGCGCCGCCTCGGCGGCTGCCTTCACCCGGCGCTCCGCTTCGCGCTCCAGTCGCTGCTGCTCCGTCTGGACTTGCTTCTCGATCTCGGCCTCGAGCCGCTGCTGCATCTCCGCGCGCACGGTGTCGGCGGTCTCGCGGCGGATCTGCTCACCACGCTCGGCGAGCTCTCGCTCGGACTCGCTGCGGAGCTCCTCCATCTGCGATCGAAGCCACGCGGCTGCCGAACCGCGGGCCCGTTCCTCCGCCTCGGCGGCCGTTGCTGTCGCCTGCTCCTCGGTCTCCCGGCCGCCTGCCGTCTCGGCGGCCTGCGCCCCCTCGCGCGATCGCGCTTCCTCGAGCCGTGTCCTTGCCTCCTCGACCTCCTGTTCGGCGCGAGTGGCGCGCGCCTCGGCCTCGGCCCGAAGGCGGTCGGCTTCGCCGGCCCGCGACTCCATCTCCGTCAGGCGGCCCTCCATCCCCTCGAGCTTCGAAGCGGCGTCCGACTTGGCGCGCTCCAGGTCCTCCTCCAGCGCGTGGATCTCCTCGACCGCCCGCTGCTCGGCGGCGTCGGCGGCGTCGGCGCTGGCCACGCGGATCCGCTCCTCGGTGTCGCGGCGCGGCTTCTCCGGTGGCTCTGCCGCGGATGGTGACTCGCCGGCGTCCGCGGGACTGTCCGGCTTGGACCCCTCCTCCGTGGGCGCGGGCGCAGACGCTTCCTCCGGAGGCGCGGCGGGTCCATGGATGTCCACCGGCACCTCCCACTCTTCGGTGGGCGGCGAGCCCTCTGAGCCGCGACCGCTCGGCTCCTCCGGCGTCACCTCGGGGGTGTCTGGGTCGGGCTCAACGGGACGCCGTGCCATTGCGCTCGCACTTTACGCAAGATCCAGTAGAACCTCGCGGTAGGCGACCAGGACCCGCTCGGCCATCCGGTCGGCCGCGAACCAGCGCGCCCGTTCGCGCCCCGCGACTCGCGGATCCGCCGTGTCCAGGTGTCGCCGCGCGATGGCCGCCCAGCGGCCGGCCTCGAACGGCGCGGCGAGACATCCGTCGATCCCGCGCAGCAGCATGGGCGCGACGCCCACGGGCGTCGAGAGCACCGGGACGTCGCAGGCCAAGGCCTCCACGGCGACGAGGCCGAAGCCCTCGTTGTTCGAGGTCACCAGCACGGCGTTCGATGCGTTGAACCATGCCGGCAGCCGCTCGGAGTCGAGCGCTTCGCCGGACAGGAGCTCCGCGTCCGCCGCCCTGGCCAGCTCGACCGCGCGGTCGTGTCGCTTTACCCGTCGCGAGGGCGCTGCGGGGAAGAGCAGGTAGCGGCCGTCCGGGTCCAGGCCGAGCATGCGCCGCGCCTCCGCCCTGGGCGCCGGTTTGAAGCGCTCCAGGTTGGCGCCGCACGGAAGCACGGCGCTCGCGCCCGACCGGCGCCGCAGCCCGGGCCGCCCGGACTCGCGCTCGAACAGCGCCCGGGATGCCCCGGCGACCAGGCGCAGACGGCGCTCGAGCAGCCGCGAGAGAGGGCCGACGACCGGGTGGCGCGCGTCGGTGCCGTGAAAGGTGACGACGAGGGGAGAGGCGCCGGCGAGCGAGGCGCACCAGCCGGCGAGGCCGTAGTGGGCGTGGACGAGGTCGAACCGCTGCCGCCGCAGGAGGCGGCGAATCGCAAAGGTGGCGGGGGGGTAGGCGCGGCTTCCGACGGGAAACGAGAAGAGCTCGACGTCCACGCCGGCGTCTCGCAGCGCATCCACCTGGTCGCGCACGAAGCTGCCCCGATGCGGGGTTGCCTCGTCGGGGGTGATGTTGGTGACCACGAGGACCCGCACGGCAGGCCAGCGTATCCGCGCGGCTCCAACGCCAACCCTTGACCGACGGCGCAATACCGGAGAGGATGGGGTTCTCGATCGCAAAGCCGGGGACCTCCCGGCGCCGGTCACTGGAGGAGACACCTTCATGAGCAAGAGCAGATTCCGGCCGTCCCCATCGATGATCGTCGCGCTGATCGCGCTGTTCGTCTCGATCGGCGGGGTCGGGTACGCGGCCTCGACGATCGGGACCAGCGACCTCGAGAACGGAGCGGTGACGGCGACGAAGCTCCACAAGAACGCGGTGACGAAGGTGAAGATCAGGAATTCGGCCGTCAACGGCAACAAGGTCGCGAGCGACTCGCTTACCGGTGCCGACATCTTCGAGGACACCCTCGGCGAGGTGCCTTCGGCCAAGCAAGCGAAGAGCGCGGACAACGCCACGAGTGCGGACAACGCGAAAGCTCTCAGCGGCGACCCGGCCAGCGCGTTCGAGCGCTCGACGCGAATCCTCTACGCGAGCGGGACGAGCAACGCGCCGACGTCGCAGCTGCTCTTCACGTCATCGGTGGCGGACTTCGATCTGGGCACCGACGGCGACGGGGACAACTTCACCCAGCTCCTGCTGACGAACCACAACACCTCCGGCAACCTGATCGGCACCGTGTTCACCGGTAGCGGCCCGCCGACGGCCTTCGGGGTCATGGCCGGCACGAGCGGGCAGATCGGCCCGGCTACCGGCACCGGCACCGACTTCCTCGACACCTTGATCACGGATGCCGGCAAGCGGCCCAAGTCGGTCTGGGTGCACTGCCTGTTCAACTTCAGCGCAGGTGTCCCGTCGGCGTTCTGCTGGGGCATTCAGGCCAGCGCCTAGAGGAGAGGCTCGCCGGCGTGAGAAGCTTCGGCGCCCACTGAGAAAGGACGCCCAATGCACGTTGCCGAGTTCACGTTGCACGCCAAGCCCGGGCACTTCGACGAGGTCGCGCAGATCTATTCCGAGTTCGCGGCCAACTTCCTGAGCGACCACCCCGCGCTGGAGAGCGTGCTGATCCTCGGCGACGAGGCACCCCGAGTTCGCCGCCTTCAACGATCGCGTGGGACCGCTGCTGGCGAGTCCCTCCGAGCGGGTTGAGCTGCAGCTGCTCCACCAGTACGCCGGCTAGCTCGCGACGCGGCCTCAGCCCAGCCAGCGAAGCGACTGGCGGTACGAGATGTGGCTGTTCCCGCAGCCGCGGGAGCCCGGCGCTCCAGGGACCCCGAAGCCGTCGGAGCGCTCGCTCGTCCTCGTGCAGGCGGCGAACCGCCACGCGAACACGGCGGGGAAGCGCACGGTGTGGGTGATCACGACCCTCGTTTGCGAAGGTGGGCGGCGCCGTTGCCTGACCGTGTCGACGAGTTGGAGGCGGCGTGGATGGCGACGCGAGCCGTTTCGCTGCCCGTAGTAGAAGAAGACGCGCTTGGCCGCCTCAACGCCATAAACGGCGCGCGGATAGCGGAGCGAGTAGGAGAGGCGCAGCTTGTGGCGCCCGGGCAGGCGCCGCCGGCGATCGCAGAGGTTGCAGCGCACGCTCAGGAGTTGCGGCTCGACGTAAGCGGTCCGGGTCGGGCTGTGCGCGGAGGGCTGACCGGATCGCGCGACCCGGTACCGCGTCGCGGTGCTCGGCTGCCGCGCGAATGAGTAGGCGCCGTGATGGCCGCTGGTCCTTGTGGCGACGCGCCTGAAGCCGGATCCGAACGGAAAGGCGTTTGCCCAGAGCGCGACCCGCACCCCCGGGTGGCGGGTGCTGATCGCCCCATGGATCCTCGCGGGATGCGTGTAGGTGACGACGTGCGGGGAGATGTGTGCCGACAGGGCCGGCATCGCCGCCGCCGGCGCGGCGCCGATCAGGACGCCCGCCGCAACGGCGGCCGTGGCGGCCCCCCCGCCTGCAAGGCGGCGCCTAGCGCGGCAGCCCGCGGAGAAGCCGTTTCGCAATCCCCTCCTCCGTTTTCTCGCCGTAGACGTGACTGGGATCGAACTCCGTGAGAACCGCGATCGCGACCCGCTGGTGGTGGCGCTCGAGGAAGGAGACCTGGTTCTCGACGCTGCCGTCGCCCACGCCCCAGCCGCTCTTGAAGAAGAGCTTCCAGCCCGTGGGCCTCGCCTTGGCCACCCCCCAGCGCTGCGAGGGGACGATGCTGGAGAGCAGCTTGCGCGCGTAGTGCCAGTGGCGCCGCGGGATGTAGCGCCCCAGGTGGTACATGAAGGTGGCCTGGTCCCGGGAGCTGATCCGGCTGAGCCCCCAGACCTGGGGGTCGTAGCGGAAGTCCCGCATATGGGCATCTCGGGCGAGCGCCTCGATCGCCGCCGGTCCGACGATCGCGGAGACGCGACTTGCCGCGTCGTTGTCCGAGCGACGGATCATCGGGCTGAGGAGGTCCTTCTCGCTTTGGTTCAGGTCTCGGTGGCGAACCGAATCGCGGCGCAGGTAGGCGGCGAGGAACATGACCTTGATGACGCTGGCGGAGGGCACGGTCTGGGCGGCGTGGAACTTGTGCATCCTCCCGCCGAGGTCGATGAACGCGAAGCGCACCTCTCCGGCGCGATCCCTCGCGTAGCGCTTCGCGCTACGGACGTGAGGCTTCCAGCTTCGCCCGCCGCCCGCCACCGGCCCCGCCTTGGAGATCCCGGCGGCGCCGGCGGTCTCGCCCCGGGGCACCGACGCCAGACCGAGCCCAAGGAGCACCGAGACCACCAGACAGGACAGCGCCTTGCGCATCCTCCAACCGTAGTCCGTCAAGCTCGCACGCACTCAAGGCCTTGCCAATCGGCTCCGAAAGAAGGATGATTTGTCGTGCCCGTGGGCTTAGGGCAACTGGGAGCTTCAGAGATCCGTCATGGACGACTCAAGTCAGCCTGACCACAGCGCGGGGGAGAACCACCGCGGGGTCGCCGTGCGCCGGGGCCGGATGGCGCTCTGCCTTGTGGCGGTCGCGGTCGCCGTGCTGTCGATCGCCGCCGCGACCGCGCTCGCATCCACGGGGGCACTCACCGGACAGGGCTGCATCCAGAACTTCGGCAGGACCGATTGCGGGGTGACCGCGCCCGGCCTGATTACCGCCAACGGGGTGGCGGCGAGCCCGGACGGCAAATCGGTCTACGTCACCTCGCTCTTGGGCGACGCGATCGTCCGCTTCGATCGCGACACCACCACCGGCGCCCTCACCCCACAGGGCTGCATCGCCGACGCCGGGATCTCCGGCTGTGGCGTTGGGGTGACCCAGCAGGGGCTCGACGCCGCCACCGGGGTGGCGGTGAGCCCGGACGGCAAGTCGGTCTACGTCGCCTCACAGGCCGACGACGCGATCGTCCGCTTCGACCGCGACACGACCACCGGCGCGCTCACCGGTGCGGGTTGCATCCAAGATGTGGGCAAGGCGGACTGCGGCACCAACACCCAAGGACTCCACGGCGCCTACGGCGTGGCGGTGAGCCCGGACAACAAGTCGGTCTACGTCGCGTCGGCCCAGGACAACGCAATCGTCCGCTTCGACCGCGACACGACCACCGGCGCTCTCACCGGCCAGGGCTGCATCGCGGATGTCGGGGACGCCGCCGGCTGCGGGACGGTCCAGCAGGGCCTTGCCCAGGCCACCGGGGTGGCGGTGAGCCCGGACGGCAAGTCGGTCTACGCCGTCTCGTTCGGGGAGGGCGCGATCGTCCGCTTCGACCGCGACACGACCACCGGCGCCCTGACCGGGCAGGGCTGCATCGCCGACGTCAATGACTTCGCCGGCTGCGGCACGACCCAGCAGGGCCTCAACGGCGCCGACGGGGTGGCGGCGAGCCCGGACGGCAGGTCGGTCTACGTCACCTCGCTCCAGGACAGGGCAGTGGTTCGCTTCGACCGAGACACCGCCACCGGCGCCCTGACCGGGCAGGGCTGTATCGCCGACGTCGGCGACGCCGCCGGCTGCGGCACGACCCAGCAAGGCCTCGCCAGCGCCAACGGGGTGGCGGTGAGCCCGGACGGCAGGTCTGCCTACGTCGCCGGATTCGACGACGACGCGATCGTGCGCTTCGACCGAGACACAACGACCGGAGCGCTGACCGGGCAGGGCTGCATCGCCGACGTTGGCGACGCTGCCGGCTGCGGGACGACCCAGCAGGGCCTCGACGGCGCCATCGCTGTGGCGGTGAGCCCGGACGCCAAGTCCGTCTACGTCGCCTCACAGACCGACGACGCGATCGTACGCTTCAATCGCGAAGACCCGCCGGAGACCCAGATCGACTCGGGCCCCTCCGGCACCACCAGCAATACCACGCCCACCTTCACGTTCTCGTCGGACGAGGGGAACGTGACGTTCGCGTGCAGCGTGGACGGCGCGGCGTTCGCGGCCTGCTCGGGTCCGGGCAACTCCCACACCACCGCAGCGCTCGCCGACGGCGCCCACACGTTCGAGGTCCGCGCCGCCGACACCTTCGGCACCGCCGACCCCAGCCCGGCCTCGAGGGCGTTCACCGTCGACACCACCGCCCCCGTCGCCCCCGCGATCACCGCCTCCTCGCCCGCCTCGCCGGCCAACGACAACAACCCCGAGCTCACCGGCTCGGCGGAGGCGGGCTCGACCGTGAGCCTCTACACCTCCGCCGACTGCACCGGCTCGCCCGCCGCCACCGACACGGCCGCCAACTTCGCCGCGCCGGGGGTCACGGCGACGGTCGCAGACGACTCCACCACCACCTTCACGGCGACCGCCACCGACACCACCGGCCACACCTCGCCCTGCTCGGCCGGCCTCACCTACGTCGAGGACTCGACCGCGCCCGAGACGACGATCGCGTCCGGACCGGCCAACGGTTCGACCACCAACGATCGCACCCCGGCCTTCGGCTTCTCATCCAGCGAGGCCGGCTCGAGCTTCGAGTGCAAGGTCGACGGCGGTTCCTTCGCGGCCTGCAGCTCCCCGAACACCACCGCCGCCCTCGCCGACGGGGCCCACACCTTCAAGGTTCGGGCCACCGATCACGCCGGCAACACCGACCCGACCCCCGCCAGCCGCTCGTTCACCGTCGACACCCACGCGCCGAACACGAAGCTGACGGGCGGCCCGCCGCCGGTGACCACCAAGCACACCGCGACCTTCAAGTTCAAGTCCACCGAGCGGGGCTCGAGCTTCAAGTGCAAGCTCGACCGGCAGCGGTTCAAGCGCTGCAGGTCGCCGAAGACCTACAAGCACCTGAAGCGCGGCAAGCACGCCTTCAAGGTCGAGGCGATCGATCGGGCCGGAAACGTCGATCGCACGCCGGCGAAGCGAAGCTGGCGGATCAGGTAGAAGCGAAGCTGGCGAATCACGTAGCGCCTTGCAATCGGCTCGAAATGGAGGATGATCCCTCGTGCCCGTGGATTAGGGCAAGGAGAGCTTCAGCAATCGGTCATGGACGACTTACTTCAGTCTGAGCACAGCGTGGGGGAGAACAGCCGCGAGGGCGCGAGGCGCCCGGGCCGGATGGCGCTCTGCCTTCTGGCAACCGCGATCGCCGCGCTCTCGATCGCCGTCGCGACCGCGCTCGCCTCGACGGGAGCGCTCACCCCGCAGGGCTGCATCGCGGACGTCGGTGACCTCGCCGGCTGCGGGACGACCCAGCAGGGCCTCGCCGCCGCCTTCGGGGTCGCCACGAGCCCGGATGGCAAGTCGGTCTACGTCGCCTCGGAAATCGACGACGCGGTCGTCCGCTTCGACCGCAACATCACGACCGGCGCCCTCACGCCGCAGGGCTGCATCGCCGACGTCGGGGACGCGGCCGGCTGCGGGACGACCCAGCAGGGCCTCGATGGGGCCATCGGCGTCGCGGTGAGTCCGGACGGCAAGTCGGTCTATGCCGCCTCTTTCCTCGACAATGCGGTCGTCCGCTTCGACCGCAACACCACTACCGGCGCCCTCACCCCGGCCGGCTGCATCGCCGATGTCGGGGACGCGGCCGGCTGCGGGACGACCCAGCAGGGGCTCGGCGAGGCCGTCGGCGTCGCGGTGACCCCGGACGGCAAGTCGGTCTACGTTGCATCTCAGGCCGACGACGCCATCGTCCGCTTCGACCGCAACATCACGACCGGGGCGCTCACCCCACAGGGATGCATCGCCGACGTCGGCGACGCAGCCGGCTGCGGGACGACCCAGCAGGGCCTCGACGGCGCCGGCGGAGTCGCGGTGAGCGCGGACGGCAAGTCGGTCTACGTCGCCTCGAACTTAGATAGCGCGGTCGTCCGCTTCGACCGCAACACCACCAGCGGGGCGCTCACCGGGCAGGGCTGCATCGCCGACGTGGGGGACACCGCCGGCTGCGGCACGACCCAGCAGGGCCTCGACGGCGCCACCGGGGTCGCGGTGAGCCCGGACGGCAAGTCGGCCTATGTCGCCTCACAAAACGACTTCGCGATCGTCCGCTTCGACCGCAACACGACCACCGGAGCCCTCAGCGGACAGGGCTGCATCGCCGATGTCGGGGACGCGGCCGGCTGCGGGGCGACCCAGCAGGGCCTCGACGGCGCCTCCGGCGTTGCGGCGAGCCCGGACGCGAAGTCGGTCTACGTAGCCTCGAACGGCGACAGCGCGATCGTCCGCTTCGACCGCAACACGACCACTGGCGCGCTCACCGGGCAGGGCTGCATCGCAGACGTCGGTGACCTCGCCGGCTGCGGGGCGACCCAGCAGGGTCTCGACAGCGCCAAGGGGGTCGCGGTGAGCGCGGACGCCAAGTCGGCCTACGTCGCCTCCAGCGGGGACAGCGCGATCGTGCGCTTCAACCGCGAGGACCCGCCGGAGACCCAGATCGACTCCGGTCCCTCGGGGATCACGAACGATCCAACCCCCACCTTCACCTTCTCCTCCGACGAGGTGAACGTGACGTTCGGATGCAGCGTGGACGGCGCGGCGTTCGGGGCCTGCTCGGGCCCCGCCTCCCACACCACCGGCGTGCTCGCCGACGGCGCCCACACGTTCGAGGTGCGCGCCGCCGACGCGTTCGGCACCGCCGACTCCAGCCCGGCGTCGAGGGCGTTCACCGTCGACACCATCGCGCCCGCGGCTCCCGCGATCGCCGGCTCCTCGCCCGCCTCGCCGGCCAACGACAACAACCCCGAGCTGGTGGGCTCGGCGGAGGCGGGCTCGACCGTCAACCTCTACACCTCGGCCGACTGCACCGGCTCGCCCGCCGCCACCGACACGGCCGCCAACTTCGCCTCGCCGGTGATCACGGTAGCGGTCGCAAACGACTCCACCACCACCTTCAAGGCCACCGCCACCGACGCCGTCGGCAACACCTCGCCCTGCTCGGCCGGGCTCACCTACGTCGAGGACTCGACCGCGCCGGAGACGACGGTCGACTCCGGACCGAGCGACGGCTCGAGGACCAACGACGCCACCCCGGCCTTCGGCTTTACGTCGAGCGAGGCCGGCTCGAGCTTCCAGTGCAAGGTGGACTCGAGCGCCTACGCTGCATGCAGCTCCCCGAACACCATCGCGGCGCTGGCCGACGGCTCCCATAGCTTCGAGGTCCGGGCCACCGATCAGGCAGGCAACGCCGACCCCACCCCGGCGAGCCGCTCGTTCACGGTCGACACCCGCGCGCCCAACACCAAGCTCACCGGCGGCCCACCGCCGCTGACCACCAAGCACACCGCGACCTTCAAGTTCAAGTCCACCGAGCGGGGCTCGAGCTTCAAGTGCAAGCTCGACAGGCAGAGGTACAAGCCCTGCAGGTCGCCGAAGACCTACAAGCACCTGAAGCGCGGCAAGCACGCCTTCAAGGTCCGGGCAACCGACCGGGCCGGAAACCTTGATCCGACGCCGGCGAACCGAGGCTGGCGGATCAGGTAGACGGCGCGCGCTCAACCGTACTTTTCCCTCTATTGACGAGTTGTCAATAGATCTGCTAGCCTGCCGCCCATGCCGGATCCGAGGCGCGTGAGCGAGATCGCTCCCCTGGGACTCAGGACGCGCGTCTTCGAGGTCGGGCCCGAGTACACAGACGAGGCCGTGGTCTTGCTCCACGGCCATCCTGGCTCAGCGGACGACTGGCAAGGGCTGATGCCGCGGATCGCGCCCTTTGCCCGCGGCATCGCCTTCGACCTGCCGGGCTTCGGCAAGGCCGAGAAACCGAAGGAGTGGGACTACTCCGCCGGGACGTACGCCACCTACTTCGCGGCCGCCTTCTGGGAGCTGGGCGTCAAGCGTGCTCACCTGGTGATGCACGATCTGGGCGGGGTCGGGGTGATGTGGGGCGCCGCCTGTCCGCAGTCCTTCGCCAGCGCGGTGCTGATCGACACCGGCATCCTGCTCGACTTTCGCTGGCATCCCGTGGCCCGGCTGTATCGGACCTGGCCGATCGGCGAGGTGATGACCGCCCTCACGAATCGGACCGGGTTTCGCGCCGTCATGCGTCTTTACAACCCCCAGCCCCGCAAGCTCCCCCCGGAGATCGTGGATCGCTGGTGGCGCGACTACGGGCTGCGAACGAGGCGCGCGGCGCTTGGCTTCTATCGCGCCGCGCCGCCGGAGGCCATGCAGCGTCTCGTCGAGCCGCTTCGCCGCCTGGATCGTCCGGCCCTGGTGGTCTGGGGCGCTCACGATCCCGCCGTCCCGGTGGAGCAGGCCGAACGCCAGCGCCGGAGCTTCCCCAGCGCCGAGGTGGTGGTGTTCGAGGACAGCGGTCACTGGCCCTACCTGGACGATCCGGAGCGCGCCGCCGAGACGATCATTCCCTTCCTGGAGCGCCAGATTGGCGGGCATCGCCGGTCGAGAACACACACACGCCTCGCCGCTGACGCCGGGTCATCATGAGGGGCCACAGGCTGCTGGCTCTGGCAGGTCTGCCGTTCATCCTGGGCGGCGCCGTCGGCCACACCTTCCTCGCCGAGCGAATGGCCAAGAACTACGCCTGGGCCCCCAGCCCGTGGTTCCAGCGCCAGCTGGCCAGCTTCGAGCTGCCGCATCTCTACGCCCTCGCGCTCCTCCTGCGGGGGCCCGGGCGAATCGACGATCGCGTCTATGTCCGCATGTTGTCCATCACGTCCGTCCTTCTCGGGCTCCACCACATCCTGGCCATCCGCCGCGGCGACACGGCCGGAGTGCCCAATGTGGTTTCGGCGAGTGCGGCGACGGGGCTCGGGCTGGCTGGGCTCGCCCTGAGCCACAACCAAGCGCCGGCGAGCTAGCTTGCCCGTTCAGTCGCGAGCTAGCTCTCCGCTTGAGTATCGACGCCGGCGGACGCCAGCGCGTCCCGCAGGGCCTGGGCCAGCAGATCCAGCAGTTGATCGCGGGGCAATCCACGCTCCTTGAGCCACTCCAAGACCGCACCCTCCTGAAATCCGGCCCACCCGCGAAGCGCGATCCGCAGGCGTGGGCTGGGCCGCTCGACCCCGAGCGAGCGCGTGATCTCCTCGAGCCCGCGCCAACGGAATTCCTCACAGAGCGCCCGGACCTCCGCGTCGCTGCCGTTTCCCCCGCTCATGAGGGCGACGTACGCAGGGGCATACTCCTCGGCGAAGGCCAGATGGGCGCCCATCCCCTGGTAGAGCCGCTCGAGCAACGGCCTGTCGAGATCGGCGGTCGTAGCCGCCAGCAACTGCTCCCCGACGAACCGAAGGGCGGCGAGATACAGATCGCGCTTGTCCGAGAAGTAGTGGTAGACGAGGCCATGCGAGACGCCGGCGGCCTCCGCAACGTCATCCATCGAGATCTCGTCGTATGGCCGCGCTCCAAAGAGCTCGAGGCCGACCTCGACCAGCTGCTGCCGCCGCTTCGTTGTTTCCAATCGGGATCTCGTGGCCACCAACGGGCGGGCACCTTACCACGCTATTGACGCTTTGTCGATAGATGCGGTAGGTTGTCGGGGTGGCGCCTACGGGAACTCGGGGCTGATCGTGGAGGTCGCTGGCACGCGCGTCCTCCTGACCGGCGCATCGAGCGGCATCGGCCGGGCGCTCGCCCTGGAGCTGGCGGGCAGGGGCGCCCATCTTGCCGTCGTTGCCCGGCGCCGTGAGCGACTCGAAGACCTAGCCGCTGAGATCGGCGACCGCGCGCAGGAGCGACCGAGGGTCCTGATCGGGGATCTCGCGAAGCCTGGTACCGCAGCCCAGCTGGCCGAGCAAGCGCTCGAGGAGCTGGGCGAGGTCGACATCCTGATCAACAACGCCGGCGGCGGAGCCGGCGGCATGCAATGGGTGGTCGGTGACCACGAGAAGGCTCGCGAGGCCCTCGAGATCAACTACTGGAGTCCTTTGGCGCTGATCAGTGCCCTGGTCCCGGCAATGCGCGAGCGGGGCAGCGGAGCCGTCGTGAACGTCACCTCGACGGGCCAGGTCATGGCCCTGTGGCTGATGGGTCACTACACGGCCTCCAAGGCCGCCCTCGCTCAAGCGACCGAGGCTCTGCGCTTGGAGCTGCACGGCTCCGGGGTCCACGTCCTCGAGGTGATTCCCGGTCCAGTCGACACCGCGGTCCAAGGCGAAACGAGGCTCATCCCGGGCGCCGAGGAGGTGCTCAAAGGCGCCCCCCTCGGCAAGCCCGAGGTCTTGGCCGAGCTGATCGTCAAGGCGCTCCGCAAGGAGCGCAGGCGCATCGTCTACCCGAGGGCTCTCGCGGCGGTCTACTCCCTGCCCGGCCTTTACCGCTGGTATAGCCGGCGGTTGAGGCGGAAGCTCGATGCGCATATCGACCCGGATGACCGCCGGGTGGTACGGACCGGCTCGTGCGGCGACGAGGAGGCGCGCAGGGCGCGCGAAGCGTGGGAAACGCGCGATCTGTGACGGCTCGGACCCGTCGGCAGGGCCTCGACGGCGCCAGCGGGGTCGCGGTGAGCGCGGACGGCAAGTCGGCCTACGTCGGCGCGAGCCTCGACAACGCGATTGTGCGCTTCAACCGCGAGGACCCCCCGGAGACTCAGATCGACTTTGGCCCCCCGGCCACCACGACCGATTCCACCCCACCTTCAGCTTCTCCTCCGACCAGGGGAGCGTGAGCTTCGAGTGCCGCGTGGACGGCGCCGCATTCGGGGCCTGCTCGGGGCCCGGCGAGGGCTTCCATACCACCCCCACGCTCGCGGACGGGGCCCACACGTTCGAGGTTCGCGCCCGCGACACCTTCGGCACCGCCGACCCCACCCCGGCCTCGAGCAACTTCACCGTCGATACCACCGCCCCTCCGATCTCGATCGACTCCGGTCCCGCCGGGGCCACCAACATCCAGCGCCCCACCTTCGCCTTCTCCTCCACCGACGGCACCGCGACGTTCGCCTGCTCGATCGACCAGGGAACGGAGAGCTTCGGCGCCTGCTCGGGGGCCGGCTCCCACCAGCCCGCCTCCGACCTCGCGGATGGCTCCTACACCTTCCGCGTCAGGGCCACCGACCCGGCGGGGAACTCGACAACCGCTACGCGCTCGTTCACCGTCGATACCCGAGTGCCCAACACGAAAATCACCGGTGGGCCGAAGGCGGTAACCACGAAGCGCAGCGCAAGGTTCAAGTTCAAGTCCAGCGAGCCCGGCTCGAGCTTCAAGTGCAAGCTCGACAGGCGAAGGTTCAAGCCCTGCAAGTCGCCGAAGACCTACAGGCACCTGAAGCGCGGCAAGCACGCCTTCAAGGTCCGGGCGATCGATCGGGCCGGCAACGTTGATCCGCACGCCGGCGAAGCGAAGCTGGCGGATCAGGTAGACCACACCGAACCGGGCCCGGCGACTTTCTTCACAACCGCGGCGCGAAGCCGCGGCACGCTGGTCTGGATCTGTATCGCGATCGGCGCCAGCATCGGCCGAAACCGAAACCAGGAGGCCCGATGCTCTACAAGCTCGCCGCATACGTCCACACCCAGTTCCTGCGCCGCTCCCGCCGGATCGTCGCCGCGCTCGAGGGTGAGCGTGCCCAGGGCACCGTCGAGTACGTCGGCCTGATCCTGCTCGTCTCGCTCCTGATGGTCGGCATGGTCGCCGCGATGAAGGGCTTCAACGGCAAGCAGGGGGTCGAGCTCGCGGACGTGATCGTGGAGAAGATCAAGCAGGCCGTCAACTCCGTCACGTACCGCTAGCGGCTCCGCGGAGCCGTGCTTCCACGGTTTCCCTGGGGACCGCGGAGCGCCGCCGCCCGCCCCGGTCGTCCACCGCGCGTGGGCGAGGAGAGCGGGCGGCGGCGCCGCCGGCGATCCGTGCCAGGCTCGATACCCTCGGCTCGGTGGGCAGGCAATCCAGGGGTTTCATTCCGCGCCTTCCTCTCGTCCTCGGTGCGGCCTTGACCGTCGCCTACCCGGCGGCGGTCAGCTTGGCCTCCACCGGCGACGGCTCGGCCGCGCTCGCCTGCTCGATCGACACGGAGGTCGCGAGCTTCCGCGCCTGCGCGGCGGCCCAGGCGCACCACGCTCCCTCTGTCCTGGGCGATGGCTCCTACACCTTCCACGCCAACGCCACGGACCCGGCCGGCGACGCGACCACCGCGACGCGCAGCCTCTCCGTCGACCCTCCGGTGCGCGCATCCTCGGATGGGTCCGAGCCGGACCGCACCGGGCCGCACCTCGACGCGCGCGGCCCCTTGCTCGACACCGCCGAGGTGTCGGTCGGCGCTGACGCTGCGACCCAGGTCCATGCCACCGACCCAGGTAGCGGTGTCACCTCGATCGAGCTGCTCGTCGACGACGAGCGCGCCGATCAGCTGGTCCAGGCATGCCCTGACGGCGGGTGCGAGCTTCAGGGCACGCTCGAGCCCGACCTCTCCGCTCTGTCGCCCGGACGGCACTCGTTTGAGTTCGTCGCGACGGACGGCGCGGGCAACGCGATACATGAGCTGGGAACGTTCAGCCTGGCCGCCAAGTCCACTGGAGGGGTCCCGAGCGGGGCCCCAAGCGCGGTCCCAGCGTGGTACATGACGGCGACGAATCGCCACGATTTGAGGCTCCAGGCGGCACACGACGCCTGCGCCTTCGCACGGGGTCAGCCGAACAGGACGCGAGTGCTGATGCTCGATTTCGGAAAGGCCGAGATATGGGAGGGCCGCTACGGGGCCCAGCTCAGGACCGGCCCCCATTTCTCGAACGCCGACGTTCTCGACGCGATGAAGGCGGCGGCGCACGCATACCGCGGCAACGGACCCTGCTACAGGCGAGGATCGGTGCGCATCACCTACGGCAACACCAACAACATGCCGACCACGATGGGCAACTCCAGCACCCGCAAGGCCGGCCGCCACCAGGCGCGGACGGCCCACCGTCTCGGCGCCTACCAACGGCGCCAGGGCTCTGCGTACGGACACCAGGGCGTGGCAGTGGCCGGGGACATCGAGCCGCAGTGGAACCCACCCCGGATCACCAAGGCCCTCGTCAGCGGGGCGGCCGCCAACGGGCGCGGCGGCCTCTACCTGAACTACGGGGCGGCGACGTACTGTCCACCTCAGGGATCGGCCTGCGCAAACGACTGGGACTTCGACGATCTCGGCGACGTGTCGTTCGGTGGGGCAAGGAGGCCTCTACCGGAGATGTATCAATCCTGGGAGTCCGAGCAGTGGACTCACGTGCGGCGGCATTGGAACACAAGCCACGGCAGCAGGTACTGCTTCTACGGCGCCACCGCCACGCCCGGCTTTCCCCTCTCGCCCGCCGAGGGCTGGAGGAGCTTGGACGCAAGGAATCCGTGCGTGAAGAGAGAGCTCGTGAACATCCGCGACAATTGAGCCCGCGAGCGCGAGGTGTTATTTGCGATCGAGCGAGCGAGCCGTGATGGGACGTACGCGGTAGACCAATGCTTGGCAGCGCCCGAAGTCGGTTGGTCGCGGGAGGGGTCGCCGCGGTCGCGGCGGGCGCCGTCGCCGTGGCGTTGGCGACCGTGGGATCCAACACGGATTCGGGGACGACGAGCGTCCCCAGGGAAGCAACGGGCGGCGAGGCGACGAGCGTCCCCAGGGAAGCAGCAGGCGGGAAGGCGGCGAGCGTTCCCAGGAAGGCAGCGGGCGGGAAGACCGCGAAGGCGGTGAAACGATCCGCGCCGCCGAGTCCGCGGGCGGCGCATCCGCGCCCGCCCCGCCCACACCAGGGCCCACCCGGAGGGCCGCTGCGCGGCACGTACCCGGCCCACATGCTGGGACGCGAGCTGGCCGAGGGGGGCCTCGTCGAACCCGCCGAGCTGTGGCCGGTGCGCAACGGATGGGAGGTCTCCGATCATCGGATGCTGACGGCCGTCTACGCGGGAGCGGATCCTTTACACCGCTCCACGGGAAGGCTCGTCATCTTTCGTCAGGACTTCATCCAGGTCACCCAGAAGTCGGACATGGTCAACGTGGTCGGCACGGGCCCGCTCAAGATCACGTCCGCACCGCGCGGCACGGAGGTCGAGACCTCTATCGGCGCCAAATCAAGACCCTCGGCGGGCTTGCGTTTGGGAGACTGGGCGCGATGGCTTCCGTACGCAGCTACGACCGCGCGCCCGGCGATCTGCGGCCCGTCGAGATCGAGGTCGGGTTCGTGCGGACGGCGGACGGATCGGCGCTCTACTCACAGGGGGAGACGCGGGTGATCTGCACCGCGTCCGTGACGAGCTCGGTACCGCGCTGGCTGAACGGGTCCGGCCGCGGCTGGGTGACGGCCGAGTACGCGATGCTCCCCGCCTCCACCGGCGAGCGCAAGGAGCGCGACTCGAAGCGCGGGCGTCCGGACGGTCGCGCGGTGGAGATCCAGCGCCTGATCGGCCGCTCGCTCCGCGCCGTCGTGGACCTGGAGGCGCTCGGCGAGCGAAGCGTGTACGTGGACTGCGACGTCCTGCAGGCTGATGGCGGCACCCGATGCGCCGCGATCACCGGCGGCTACGTGGCCCTGCGCTCCGCGCTGGCGAAGCTGCTCGAGGCGGGCGAGCTCGAGCGCGATCCGCTCACCGGCTCGATCGCCGGAGTGAGCTGCGGGATCGTCGACGGCGACGTGCTCCTGGACCTCGACTACGCGGAGGACTCCCGGGCCGAGGTGGACGCGAACATCGTCATGAGCGGCGACGGAGGGCTGGTCGAGGTTCAGGCAACGGCCGAGCGGACTCCCGTGTCGCGCGCCTCGCTCGACGAGCTCCTCGCCATCGCGGAGCCCGCGATCGCCCTGCTTCGCGACGCCCAACAGCAGGCGGTCGCCGTCGCCGCGGGCTGATGCCGACCCGCGCCGTGCTCGCGACGCGAAACGAGCACAAGCTTCGGGAGCTGAGTGAGATCCTACGCTCGCTCGAGCTCGTCCCGCTCCCCGAGGGGGTGGAGCTGCCCCCCGAGCAGGGCGGGACCTTCGCCGACAACGCGCTGGCCAAGGCGCGGGCCGCTCACGCCGCCACCGGGCTGGCGGCCGCGGCGGACGACTCGGGCATCGAGGCGCGCGCCCTCGGGGGCCGTCCGGGTGTTCGCTCGGCGCGCTACGCGGGTCCCGGCGCGACCGACGAGGAGAACCTGGCGCTCCTCCTTCGGGAGCTCGACGGCGCCGAGGACCGCTCGGTGGCCTACGTCTGCGCCCTCGCCTACGTGGAGCCGGGCGGCGGCGAGCACCTGTTCGAGGGACGCTGCGAGGGCGAGCTCGCAACCGAGCCTCGCGGGTCGCGCGGCTTCGGCTACGACCCGGCCTTCGTCCCGCACGACACGGGGGATGGCGACAGCCGCACCATGGCCGAGCTGAGCCCCGCCGAGAAGCACGCGATCAGCCACCGGGGGCGAGCCGCGCGGGAGCTCGAGCGCTGGCTGGAGGCCCAGCGATGATCCGCTCGAAGTCCGGCGCCGCGACGCTCAGCGTCCTCTCCAACTCGGTCTTGATCGCGCTCAAGATCGCCGCCGGCGCGATCACGGGCTCGATCGCGATCATCACCGAGGCGGCCCACTCCTCGATCGATCTCATCGCGTCCGTGATCGCGCTGATCTCCGTCCGCAAGGCCGACGAGCCGCCCGATCCCGAGCACCCCTACGGGCACGAGAAGGTCGAGAACCTCGCCGCGGCGATCGAGGGCATGCTGATCCTGGTGGGGGCCGCGATCATCGTCTTCGAGGCGACGCGGCGGCTGGTGGTCGGCGCCGAGGTCGAGCACCTGGGGGTGGGGTTCGCGGTGATCGGCGTCTCGGCGGCCGCCAACCTCGGCGTCTCCGCATACCTCGGCCGGCGGGCCCGGGAGCACCGCTCTCCGGCGCTCGAGGGCGACGCCGCCCACCTGCGGACCGACGCCTTCACCTCGATCGGGGTGCTCGTCGGGCTCGGGCTGGTGCAGTTGACGGACAACGCCGTCTTCGACCCGATCGCCGCGCTCGCCGTCGCCGTCGCGATCGTCTTCTCCGGGATCCGGATCCTCACCGGGTCCTCGCGGGTGCTGGTGGACGAGGCGCCCCCAGCGGCGGAGCTCGATCGCATCGAGGGGGCGATCGCCGCCGTCCGGCCACCGGAGATGGCCGGCTACCACAAGCTGCGTGCGCGCCGGGCGGGCGCCCGGCGCTACGTCGACCTCCACGTCCAGTTTCGGTCCGGCACCACGTTGGAGGACGCCCACCGCCTCGCCCACGCGCTGCGCGACGCGATCGAGGCGGAGGTCCCGGGCTCGGAGGTCCTGATCCACGTCGAGCCCGAGGGTGCCGTGCATGATCCGCGCGCCCCCGGCGCCACGCCGTACAGGGCCGGGTGAGGGAGCGGTCGGGGCTTCAGAGAGCCCGTCGCCGCGGGCCCTAGAGGAGGTTGACCGCCGCGGAAAGGCCGACGGCCCCGATCACGATCGGGTAGCCGACGTAGCCGTTGACCAGCAGGATCAGCGCCGCGATGGCGCAGATCACGACCACGGTGAGCCACGAGGCTCGCTCGAGCGACACGTCCATATATTGGCGGGATGAGCGGAGCCAACGCGGAGCGGGCCTCCAAGGACCGGGCGGCCGACGTCGCGGTCGCCCGGATGGGGGAGATGTCGCCGGACCTTCGCGGGTGTGCGGTGCTGGACTCCGAGGGCCGCGTCCTTGCGGCGAGCGCCGATCCGGAGCGGTGGACCGCCCCCGCCGCGGCGCTCCTCGCGGCGGCCGACGCCGCGGGCGGGGAGCGGGCAACCCACCTCCAGGTGGCGACCGAGGACGGGGAGGCGTTCGCCGTCCGGCACGAGGGCCTCACGATGGTGGCGGTGGCCGAGCGCTTCGTGCTCGCCTCGCTGATGGTCTTCGACATGCGCGCCGTGCTGCGCGACCTCGCCAGGGAGACCGGTTGATGGGAGGCGATGCACGGTGACGCAAAAGCCGCAGCGGACGATCCTCGGGCGCGTGTCGGCCTACGCGGAGGAGGCCGCCGGCTACCTGCGCCGCCGCCGGACCACCCGCAAGCCGTTCGCCCGGGTGCACTACGCCGGCGGGCGGAGCGCCGCCTACGAACCCGACACCGAGGCCGGGCGGGCGCTGTTCCTTGCCGCCGCCGACCTGATCGACGCCGCGCGCCCGCAGCCATGAGGCCAGGTCCGTGACCGATCGCGCCACCGCCCCGCTGATCGACGGCGAGCTGGCCGGGCGCGTGCTGGCGAAAGCGCTGCGCCACGGCGGCGACTTCGGCGAGGTCTTCTGCGAGGAGCGCTCGGGCCTCGCCCTCTCGATCGACGAGTCGCGGGTGGAGCGGGTGCAGAGCGGCTCCGAGCGCGGCGCCGGCGTGCGCGTCGTTCAAGGGGAGACGAGCTACTTCGCGCACGTGGACGGGCTGGGGGAGAGGGACCTCGAGCGCGCCGCGTCCGCCGTCGCGGCGGCCGCACGAGGCCAGCGCGTCCAGCCCCGCGCCCTGGGAGCGGCGCAGGCCGAGCCGCTCCAGGCGATCGCGATCGAGCCGGCCGAGGTCTCCGCGCAGCGTAAGGCGGACCTCCTCCGCGCCTGCGACGAGCGGGCGCGCGCCGCCGGGGGCGAGATCGCCCAGGTGCAGGGCAGCTACTCGGAGGGCCGCCGCGTCGTCACCGTCGCCAACTCCGACGGGCGCTTCGCCACCGACGATCGCACCCGCGTTCGGCTCGGCGTCCAGGTTGTCGCGCGCCGAAACGGGGCCGTCGAGACGGGCTTCGAGACGCTCGGCGGCCACCGGGGCTTCGAGCTCGTCGAGGGCGGCGCAGCGGAGCGCACGGCCGAGCACGCGGCGCGCATCGCGCTCACCCTCTTGGAGGCGGACCCGGCGCCCGCGGGGGCGATGCCCGTGGTCGTCGGCGGCGGCTTCGGCGGCGTCCTGTTTCACGAGATGACGGGCCACGGCCTGGAGGCCGACCACGTGCAGAAGGGCGCCTCGGTGTACGCGGGCAAGCTGGGGGAGCGGGTCGCCGCGGCGGACCTCGACGCCTTCGACGACGGTCGGCTTCCAGGCGAGTGGGGCACCGACGGGATCGACGACGAGGGCACCCCGATGGAGTGCACGCCCGTGATCCACGAGGGGCGCATCACCTCCTACCTCTACGACCTCGTGCGGGCCCGCAAGGATCGGGTCGACTCGACGGGAAACGGCCGGCGGGAGAGCTTTCGCCACCTGCCGATCCCGCGGATGACAAACACGTACATCGCTCCGGGCGACGCCCGGGTCGAGGAGCTGATCGCCGAGGTCGGGCGCGGCTTCTACGCGGTGTCGTTCGCCGGCGGGCAGGTGGATCCGACCACGGGCGACTTCGTGTTCGGCGTCTCGGAGGGGTACCTGATCGAGGGCGGCAGGGTGACCAAGCCCTGCCGCGGCGCGACGCTGATCGGCAACTGCCTCGACGCTCTCGGCAAGATCGACGCCGTCGCCTCGGACTTCGAGATGAAGACGGGCTTCTGCGGCAAGGGGGGCCAGCGCGTGCCCGTCGGCACCGGCCAGGGCCACGTGCGGATCCGCGAGCTCACGGTCGGCGGTACCGCGGTTTGAGCCGCTAGCTCAGCGCCCGGAGCCGCCGCTCTTCGAGCCCTTGGCGGGGCACCAGGGGTTGTCGGGCACGCCGCGGCACGGGTTGGGCATCGACTCCTGGCGCGGCAGCCTGTGCATGCGGACGTTGCCCGGCGTTGGGTAGTTCATGCTCGGGTCGCAGGGGAGGACCCGCGAATCGCAGCCCACCTGCGCCAGGAGGGCGCCGCTGTCGGCGCCGGTCTGCGGCATCGTGCCGCACACCGACTTCCCGTGGATGGTCTGGACGCCGGGCGGGTCCGTGGTGGGATCGTCGCCGTTGGGGCGCACGTTCGCGTACCAGCAGTTGCTGTATTCGGGCTCGTCGCCGGAGAGCTCGGCGAGGTCGCCGTTCGTGGGGTTGCCGTAGAAGCCGTTGCGGCTGACCACGTTGTGGTGGACCTGGTTGCCCCAGTCGTCGTAGTAACAGGAGCCGGGGCCGAGCACGTCGGGGGTCCCGCCCTCGCAGTGGGCGACGGGTGGCGGCGGGCCGAAGTCCGGGTACGGCACCAGCAGGATGCCCCAGGCGCCGTTGTGGGTGACGCGGTTTCGCATCACGGTGTCGTCGCGTCCGCCGGCGATCACGATGCCGGTGCCGATCGGCGAGGGCGTGGTGAGCGGCGTGTGGGGGTTGTTGTTGTCGTGGACGTTGTTGTGCTCGAAGATCGTGCAGGAATACGTGCCCGTCGGGCCCGTGCCGTGGGGGCAGGCGCCGTCCTGGGGAGAGGGGGCGTCGTCGTTGTTTTGGCTGTTGGTGACGATCCCGCTTGCGTTTTTGTCCCACTCGGAGTTCTTCAGGATCAGCTTGCCGCCCGCGTTCGTCCCCGAGTAGCCGAGCGCGTTGTACTGGAAGTGGGAGTTCGTCACCACCGAGTGGCAGATCTGCTGGCAGGCGCCGATGTAGACGCCGGCGTCGTTCATGTTGGACGCGTAGGAGTGGGAGAGACGCCCCGGGCCGCTGGCGTTCGAGGCGAACTCGCCGTAGGAGGCCGAGGGCTTGTTCTCGTCGAAGAAGGTGGACGTCGCCGAGAGGTAGCTGCCGTACCAGGCGCCCATCCCGACCTCGCCGGAGCCGTCGCCGCCGTTCCACCAGATCTGGTTGCCCTCGCCGAGGAAGTTGCAGGCGGTGAGGTTCTCTACCCACACGCCGCTCACGGTGACCACGATCCCGTTGCGCCCGACCCGGTCGCCGCCCGCACCCTTGGGGCCGAAGTCCTGGTTCGAGGCAGAGGAGCTGCACGGCGAAGCGCCGCGCTTGGTGCCGTCCACGATCACCGTGTTGCGATTCATCCCGCGGAGGTGCAGGCCGGTCGTGCCGATCAACACGCCGGCGCCCGACTCGTCGGGGGGCGCGTGGTGGCGCTTGCTGTAATCGGCGCGCTCGTGGTAGTCGCCGGGTCCGACCAGGACCCAGTCGCCGCGGTGCGCGGCGTCCACCGCGTCCTGGATCGAGCGAAAGTCGCCGGGGACCCCGTGCCACGTGCCGACGCGCAGGACGTCCGCCTGGGAGGCGGGTGCGGCGAAGCAGGCGCTCGCGAGCGCGAGCGTCGCGACGATGAGAAGCCGCCTGCCACGGCGAGGGTTCGAACTGCGGATGGGGTCCATCCCGCGTTGCAGCCTACCGCGTAGATTGCGAGCGGTGGACCTCGGGAAGATGGCAAGGCGCGCCGTCGAGGCGGCGCTCGAGGCCGGCGCCGGCGACGCCGAGGCCTATGCCCAGGACTCGGTGGGCCGCGAGATCCGGATCTTCGACGGCGAGGTGGAGAGCCTGACGGACGCGGGCCAGCGAGGGCTCGGCGTGCGCTGCTGGATCGACCATCGCGTGGGCTACGCCTACGGCACCGACCTGAGCGCGGACGGCGTGCGGGAGGTCGCGGCCGCGGCCGCGGAGGCCGCCCGCGTGGCCGACGCGGACGAGTTCGCGACCGCGCCGTCGGGCGACGGGGCGGCGAGCGCCCCGGAGATCCCCGGCCTCCACGACCCTCAGGTCTCCCGGTGGAAGACGGAGCGAAAGATCGAGCTCGCCAAGGCGGTCGAGCGCGCCGCCAGGGATGCGGACGATCGCATCGCCGCGGTGGAGACCGCCGTCTACGCCGACGAGGAGGAGCGCGTGGCGATCGCCTCCTCCACCGGCCTCGCGGGCGAGTACGAGGCGAGCTCGACCTACGCCTACCTCCAGGCGATCGCGGAGTCGAACGGCGACAAGCAGACGGGCCTCGGCTTCGGGATGGGCCGCTCGCCGGAGGCCCTCGATCCGGAGGAGATCGGCCGCGAGGGCGCAGAGCGCGCCGCGTCGCTGCTCGGCGCCGAGAAGCCCGCCTCGCGCTCATGTCCCGTGGTCCTCGACCCGATCGTCGCCGCCAGCTTCGTCGGGGTCATCGGCGGCACCCTCTGTGCCGACGCCGTCCAACGCGGGCGCTCCCCGTTCGCGGGCCGCCTCGGCGACTCCGTCGCCTCGGCGGCCCTCACCCTCGCCGACGACGCCACCGACCCCGCCGGCCTCAACTCATCGCCGTTCGACGCCGAGGGCTCCCCCCGCGCCCCCACGACGCTGATCGAGACCGGCAAGCTCGCCGCCTACCTCCACGACTCCTACACCGCCCGCCGCGAGGGCGATGGCACCCGCAGCACCGCGAGCGCCTCGCGCTCCGGATACCGTTCGCCGCCCTCGGTCTCCACCTCCAACCTCATCGTCGCCCCGGGCGGCAAGTCCTTCGGCGAGCTCGTCGCCGAGGCCGCAGGCGGCGTATACGTCACGGACGTCGCCGGTCTTCACTCCGGCGTCAACCCCGTCTCCGGCACCTTCTCGGTGGGCGCCACCGGCCGCCTGATCGACGACCACGGCACGCTCGCCGCCCCGGCGGACGAGTTCACGATCGCCTCCGACCTCCCCTCGATGCTGAAGGCGGTCGCCGCCGTCGCCCGCGAGGCCCGCTGGGTCCCGTTCGGCGGCTCGGTCTTGACCCCCGCCATCCTCATCTCCGAGATGGCGGTGGGGGGAACCTAGGCGGCCAGCCGCCGCGCTCCGCCCTCGCTGCGTCGAGTCACCCGCCATACCGCCAGCGCACTAAGGGCAAGCCGAAGAACTGCCGATCAAAGATGGCAGAGCGGATGAGGCAAGCCGCTCGATCAGGCAGAGAACATCTACTTCGCTCACATCCGCTCCATCTCGTCCTCCGGGGACGGCTCACAGATGCCGCCAAGGCATCCATGAGAAACGGCAGGTGGACCCCGCGCCCTCTCGTGGTCGCGGCCTCCGTGTCCATGGCGCTCGGCGCCGGACAGGCGCTCGCCAGCGCCGCAGGCGACTCACCGTTGCCACCGCCACCTCCGCCGCCGCCAAGCAGCGAGAGCGGCTCCGACGGAGATGCTGGATCCACGAGCGGCTACCCCGACGCCTCGCA
>WNGA01005091.1_pt1 | contig 37531 bp, 36 predicted proteins | sample 5400061 | NCBI WGS metagenome assembly WNGA01 (sample SAMN13153366, study PRJNA577476) | soil metagenome | isolation source: 100 cm soil or saprolite under grassland replicate 2 | place: USA:California | collected 2016-06-15
CTACTCGCCGCCCAGCTCGAGAGCTGGCGCCAAGAAGCGGCCACCACCCGTGCGACCGATGACCTGCGCGAGGTGACCTTCCGCCTCGCGGATCTCGCCCGCGCCGCCGGCGACCTGGGACAGGCGCGTCGGCTGCTGACCGAGCTCACCGCCCACGGCGCCTCCGACGCGCAGACCGCGCGTCTGACCTGGGAGCTCGCCGAGGCAGAGGGCGACACGGAGGGCGCGTTCGCCGCGCTCGCGCAGCTGGTGCCGGTGTCGACAGGCGAAAGCCAGCTGACCGCCGCGCACCAGCTGGTCGCGCTCGCCGAGCAGAACGGGCGCGCCGCCGAGGCCGCTGCCGCGATCGAGTCGGCCTATGCGTCCAGTCCCGGACAGCCCGAGCTCGGCAACCTGCTCGCCGCGCTCTACGAGCAATCCGGCGATTTCGGCAAGCTCGCCGGACTGCTGCTCGACCAGGGCAACCGCAACCCCGACGAGGCGCAGCGATTCGAGCAGCTCACGCGCGCGGGATCGATCGCGATGCAGGCCGGCGACGCGTCGGTGGCGGTGATGTCGCTGACCGAGGCGTTGGCCATCCACCCCGAGGACGAGCAGGCGACACTCTTGCTCTCCGACGCCTACGTCATGTCGGGAGCGCCCGCCGAGGCGGGCGAGCTGCTGAAGCCGTTGGCCGCCGCGCGCAAGGGCAAGCCGTCGCAGATGCTGGCGGCGGTGGAGCTTCGTCTGGCGCAGGTCGCGCGTATGGCCGGTGACCGCGATGCTCAGGTCGCGGCGCTGGCGCACGCGCTCGACGCCGACAAGAAGAACAACGAGGTCGTCGCCGAGGTCGCCGATCGCGCCGAGGAGGCCGGCGACGACGAGCTGGCCCTCAAGGCGTTGCGCCTCATCGTGGCCAACACCGGGCCCGGCCCGATCAGCGTCCCTGCAGCCTTTCTTCGCCAGGCCCACATTGCGCTCCGGCGCAACGACACCGACCGCGCCGTCATGTTCGCGCGCCGCGCCGCCCACGACGCCCCCAAAGGCGACCCGGCCGAGATCGACGCCCGCGAGTTCCTGAAGCTCCACGCCCCCGCGCCAGCCCGCCCGCGCCGTTAGCCCTCCCGCTTCGCGCACCCGGCCGCCGTCGTCGAAAGCGGAAGCTAGCTCATCATGACATCCACGCGGGGCCGCCGCGGCGAGCGGGCGCATTTTGGCCCGCGACGCGGATGACCTTATGATGCGCGCATGCTGATCCTGCGCGCGTTCGTTCCGTTCCTGTCGTCCGGCACGATCTCGCGCGTGCGCGGCGCGGGCGGCAAGTTTGGCGACCATGGTCGATCCGTCCGCGCGACAAACACATCTGGCATGGCCGGGATCTGCTGATGATTGTCAGCGACGATCCAGCATCGCCCGTGCGCGTCGCGCGCCACGCTTTTCACTACGCGTGTGTCTTCGCTGTCGCTTTCGCGCTGTTTCGCGTGCAGGAGATCGCGACCACTTACATTTCGGAGTACCCGACCCACGTCCAGATCGCGCGCGAGCTGATCGCGCCCAATCCATTCGGCTTTGCGGTCCCGCACCCGGGATTTCACTGGCTCACTCTCGCGCTCGGCAAGCTTGCTCACATCCGGCTGGAGGACGCCGGAGTGTTGGTGCTCGCGAGCTTCGTGGTGGCGATCGCCGTCGTGAACAACCAGGCCCTGCGTAAGGCCCACCAAGGTCTTTGCTCGGAGCGCGAGATACTCTGGCAGGGCGTCGCGATGCTACTCGTCAGCGCGGTGTTCTTTCCGCCAGTCAGTCAGAATTTTTACTTGGGTCAGGGCACAGCCAACTTCTGGGCAACCCCGACGTTGGTGGTCGTGAGACCATTTGCCGTCGCCAGCGTGCTCTTGCTCGTCGCGCTCTTCGACAAGGCGAACAAATCGGCTCGCCCCCGCACGGCACTGTGGCTGAGCGTGTGCCTACTCCTCAGCGTCGTGATGAAGCCGAGCTTCCTCATCGTCTTCGCTCCGGTCGCAGCGGTGTACGCGGCGTGCAAATGGAGGCAGATCGATCGGCGACTGTTCTTGCTGGGCGTGCTCGCCTGCCTGCCGTGCGTGTTGCTGCTCGTGTACCAGTACTACACGAGCTTCCGCGTTACGCCAGATTCAGCACAGTCGGCCTTGTACCACGATTCAGTCCAGCTCACCTGGTTCGGCGTGTGGCGCGGGTTTTCCAGCAACATCCTAGGTTCGATCCTGCTGGGGGTGGCGTTCCCGCTGGCCCTCAGTCTGTGTCGCCTGCGCTCCTTGCTGCGCAATGACTACTTGCTCATCAGCTGGGGGATCTGGTTCGTTGGGTTCTTGCAGTTTGCCTTCGTTGCCGAGACCCAGAGATTCGCCCACGGCAACTTCAGTTGGGGGTATAACCTCGCGTTGTCGCTGCTGTTCGTGTTTTGCACCGCGGAGTGGGTGCGCTGGGTGAAAGAGACGCCAGCCGTGCGCGGCTTGCAGAAGGTCGCGCTCGGGGGCGTTTCGGCGTTGTTCGCGCTGCACCTGGTGTCCGGCGTGGTCTATCTGCTCTGGCAGCTGCAGGGGAAGATCTACTACTGACGCGGCCTTCGTAGTCGCAGCCGACCATCGTTGCGAACGCTCGTCAGGGCACGAGGACTTCACTAACGCCCATACCCCCGCGGCCGTGGTCTGACCCAGCTCACGTCCGGGGAAGCTGACGGGCGAGGTGCTTCGCGAAGTTCCCGCGCCGCCCCACGGCGATGCTCGCGAGACCCAACCAGTCGGCCAGCAAACGCAACTCGCCCGCGAGCGCTTCGGCGGCGTGCGGCGGGATGCCGGCCTCGGCATGGACGGCGATGACCTGCAAGCGATCCTGCTTGCGGTCGCGCTTCAGATCGACGCGGGCCACCAATCGATCACCCAACAAGAACGGCAACACGTAATAGCCATGCTTGCGCAGCGGCGCCGGCGTGTAGATCTCGAGGCGATAGTGAAAGCCGAACAGGTCATGGGTGCGCTGCCGTTGCCAGACCACGGGATCGAACGGCGCGAGCAGCGCCTGGTAGTCACGTGCTCTCGGAGCGCGCGCGGCCCGCGCCACGTAGTAAGCGTCCCTGAGTCCCTCGATGCGCACCGGCACGAGCGCGCCGGCTTCGACGAGCTCGGCGATGCATCGATCGGTGTCCGCAAGTGCGGTGCGAAAGTAGTCGCGGATATCGCGGCGGCTGGCGATACCGAGGGCCCGCACGGCCCGGCGGGTCAGCTCGAGGTGGGCATCGTGGTCGCTCGGCGTCGGCAGCGCGAGGATGCCGGCGGGCAGCACACGCTCGGGCAGATCGTAGACGCGCTCGAACGAGCGACGCGTCGCCGTCGTGATCTTCCCCGACCAGAACAGCCACTCGAGCCCGCGCTTGGCGTTGCTCCAGCCCCAGAACCAGCTCTTGGTGGTGCGCTTCTCGAAATCACCAGCGACCTTGGGACCTTCGTCCCGGATGCGCGCCAGCATGTCGGCGATGAGCGGCTGATGGGCACGCCCGAAGTCGGCGAGGACCTTCCAGACGCCGACACCAAGCTCCGCGCGCCGCATGCGCCAGCGAAACAGCGGCTGCATCGCGAACGGCATGAGCGAGGCCTCATGTGCCCAATATTCGAACAGCGATCGTTTCGAGCCCCACGCCGCTTCGTCGAGCAGTCCGCGATCGTAGACACCGAGCCGCGAGTAGAGCGGCAGATAATGCGCCCGCACCAGGACGCTCACCGAATCGATCTGGAACAGCTGGGTTGCAGCGACGACGCGCTCGACCGCTTTGGCAGCGACCGTGCCGCGCTTGCGATCGAAGCCTTGGGCGGCGAGCGCCCGGGCGCGCGCTTCGTGCAGCGACAGGCTCTCGGCCTTCAACGATCGTCTGGCGTTTGCGCCGCGACGTCCGAAACCGCGGGTGGTTCCGCCGTCGTCCTCTACTTGCCGTAGCCTGCGGCGACGATGTTGGCGTGGATGGCGCTGTCGGTGGCGTCGCTCGGATAGCCGGCGACGATGGCGCCCTCGTAGAAGGTGCCAAACGACAGGTTGGTGTTGGTCAAACAGCAGTCGCCGCCGCTACCGAGCACGATGGACCCTTGCTTCTTCATGGGCTTCTTGCTCGCCGGCAACGAGCCCGACCAGTACGTGTTCAACGTCGGGCTGGTGGCGTCTGCCGCTTTGAGCGCGAAGTTGGCCGTGCCGTCGTTCTTCTCCATCGCCGTGACGTAGGTGAACGGCTGGCTGAGCAGGTTGGGGTTATTACCGCCGCTCCCCCACGCGATCATCCCGTCCTCCATGTCGGCCAGGATCCAGGGCCCCGCGCCCGCGCCGTGCGCCCACTGCATCGACGAGCCGAAATAAATGGCATCCATCGTCGGCCCCGCCTCGTAATGGCGGCTGAGCTCACCGTTGCCGTAGTCGAAGCAGCAGCCGCTGTTAAAGTGCTTGCCGCTCGTGACCATGTAGATGCCCTGCGGCTGGCTGCCGGTGGGCATGCCCGTCTTGGAGCCGTCGCGCCAGTACGCTTGCGAGCCTTTCATGTAGAGCGAGTAGACCTTGCGGCCGCCGACCATCAGCGATTCCTGGGACGCGTTCGCCGCCGTCATGCCCGAGGCTCCGCCGACGGTGCTGGACGGCGTCTCCGCCTCGACGAAGTTGCCGTGCCCCGACTGATCGTAGATGCGCCAGACGGTACAGGTCGTGCCCATGCAGAAGGTGTCCTGCGCGGCGGCGTCGGCGACGGCTCCGGGGCTTAGAGGGGGGATGTCCTTGGTCATGCCGTCGGCGCGCTTTACTTGGTAGAGCGGTCCGCTGTAAGCGCCGAAGAGCGCGCGAACGGTGCTGTGAGCCGCGACGCAGGGGGTGTTGCCCGCCGCGTAGATGTCGCACGGCCGCTGGCCCGACGAGCCACCGGCCGCGCCACCGGTACCGGTGCCCCCGGTGTTGCCGGTGCCGCCCAGTCCGCCGGCCACGACCGCCGCTGCCGGTCGTCCCCGCGCCGCTGGTCCCCGCCGCGCCACTCGTGCCCGCCGCGCCGCTCGTGCCCGCCGCGCCGCTGGTGCCCGCCGCGCCACTCGTGCCCGCCGCGCCGCTCGTGCCCGCCGCGCCGCTCGTGCCCGCCGCGCCCGACGAGGCCTGCTTCTCCAGCACCACCGCGCCCTTGTATGACGGGAAGTCCGGCGTGAGCGTGAGCTTGTTGCCGGACACGCAGTACGAGTAGTTGACGTCGGTCATGAGCTTGTTGCCGTCCGTCGAGTAGACGCCGCTCGTCGATATCGGATCCATCGAGTAGCCGACGCCGCCGTGCAGCTCGATGACTGCGGAGCAGTTGCACTTGTCCCCACTCTGGGAGCACGTCATCCTCCAACCGAGCGGCACGAAGGCTTGCGCCGCTTTGTCGCAGGTCACGGGAACACTCGAGACCTTGAGACAGTCGGCGCTCAGGGAAACGTTCGCAGAACCGCTCGCCGTCGTGTTGTCGACGTACGTGCCGTCGGCGTTGGCGGTGAAGGTACCTGTGGTGGTGAGCGTGCCGGTCACGGGGACCTTGGCGCAGCCGAGGCTCAGGTAGAAGCCGTCGATGTCGCCCGCCAACGCCAAACACGAGGACGGCGAGACGGCCCAGGTCCCCACCACCGAGCCTCCGCACGGGGCAACGTCGGGACAAGTCGGGCCGGCACCACCGGTTCCCCCGGTACCGCCACCCGAGCCAGGGCTGGTGCAGGCGGAGGCAAAGGTCACGACCGTGGCGAAAAGCCCTACGCCCCGGAATCCGAAGAGTGCGTGTGTCATTGGAGTCGTCCTTTGGCGGTTGGCCGCGTTCTCGTCAAGATTCGCCTTTGGGTGATGCTCTGATGCACTGCGCTTACAGCGCGACTTTTTAAACGAAAAAGACAAGAGTCCGGCGGTGGAGTTAGCCGCTGCGTCAGTGGCGGCGTGGCCGCTGGCGAGTGCGGTGTAGAGCGCGCGAGAGCGCTGTTTGCAACTCTACCCGCTTTCTTGCGGCGCTTGGTCGTAGCCGGGCGCGCTCACCAGAATGTGAAATCGAAAGAGATGCTGATGGTCGTTCGGCTGCGCGACGTAGAGCTTGCTGTTCATCTAGCCGTGGCCGTGGCCGCCGTGCGCGAGGCCAGCCAGTCGAGCAGCAGCGCCGCCTCATCGCGCCGGTACGCGCCGAAGCGCCCGCGCGCGAAGGGGCGGAGCGCGGCGGACGCCTCGGCGGTCTTCCCGAGACGCGCGAGGCACAGCGCTCGGTTGTACGTCGCTTCGGGCGCAAGCGCGCCCGCCGGGTAGGTAGCGAGGTAGGCCTCCCAGGCGGCGAGCGCGCGCGCCGGCGCGTCGTCGACGAAGTGCGCCCGGTGCGCGCGCGCGTAGGCGGCGGCCTCGGCATCGCCGCTGTCAGCGGCGGCCGGCGCCGGTTTGGCGACGGCGCTCGCCGCCGGGATCACGCGCGCGGGTCGGCCGCCTCCGGAGCGTCCGACGCCGCGCGCCGCCGGGCCCGGGGCGTCCGCGTCGATCGTCCGCGGCTCGGCGCGCCAGCGCCCGACGGTGGTCCAGGCGGCCGCGCCCGACGCGAACGCCACCAGCAGAACCGCGGCGAGGACAGACGCCCGCCGGACGGCCGCCCCGCGCGCCACCCGCTGCTCGGCGCGCGCCAGCACACGCGCGCGCGAGGCCGCGCCGTCCGTCGCCTCGTCGGTCACCGCGCGGAAGGCGCGCAGCGCCGCATCGTAGGGGGTCCCTTCGTGCTTCACGGTTCGTGGTCCTCATTCAGGTGGTCGCGGAGACGGCGCCGGGCGTGGAACAGGCGCGTGCGCACGGTGGCTTCGGGGATGCCCGCCAGCGCGGCCGCCCGCGCCGACGTCATCTCCTCGATCTCGCAGAGGACGAACGCCTCGCGCTGCGCGGGCGGCAGTCGATCCAGCGCCGCGGCCAGCCGCTGCGCCAGCTCGCGCCGGTAGGCGTCGTGCTCCGGATCGCGCGGCCCACGCTTGTCCTCGTTCGTCAGTCGCTCGAGCGCACGCCGCAGCCGCGCCGCCGCGCGGTGGTGGCGCCGCGCCCGCTTGACGGCGATGCCCAGCACGAACGACTCGAGGTCGACTTCGCCCCGGAACCGCGCGACCGCGCCGGCCAGCACGGCGAACGTCTCCTGCACGACGTCCTCGGCGGCGGCGTCCGACACCAGCCGCCGAGCGAGCACGCGCACGCGTTGGTGCCAGCGATCGAACGCGCGCGCGAGCGCGTCGAGTCGCCCGGCGCGCAGGCCCGCGGCGATCGCGTCGTCGTTCGCGTCGCCGCCGATGACCCCGGGGCGCGGTGGGGAGAGGACGCGAAGCGCAGCTGGTGAAGACGGTCCGGTCATCAGTCGAAGCGGACCCTCAACCCGAGCGAGGTGGTGACGAAGTGGTCCCATCGACTCCCCGCGCTTCCGAGGTGTCCGCCGGTGCTCGCCAGCAGGTCGAAATGCCGCGCCAGCGACACGCCCGCCGTCGCCTGGGCCCTGAGGTACAGAGCGAAACGGGAAACCGGGATCCCCAGCGACACCGTCTCGTTGCCCGTCGTCATGCTCACGGGAACTGACCCCTGGTAGACCTCCAGACCGAGGCCGCCGGTGGCCTCGATGAAGGTCCTGCCGAAGCGGTGGCCGGCTCCCACCAGCGCGGCGGCGCCGATGAGAGACTTGGCGCTGCTATCCGCCATGTCAGGGCCGACCTCCAGCGCCGCGCCGAGGATCAGGCTGCGCGCGGGCACCTGTCGCTGAAGCTCCAGATACCAGATGCCCACCCCGGGCCAGGTGGGCAGGTTGTACTCCGGGCCTCCGGCCCAGAACGCGGTCGGCCCGCCGCCTATCGTCAATGACCAGGTCGGGTGCGAAGCGGCGGCCGGCCCGGGTTGCGCCGCGACCACGCCACCCGGCGCCGGCGCGAGGTCGCGTGGCGCGCGTTCCGGCAGCGGCGGGGGCTCGGTCGCCGGCGGTGGGGCCGGAGGCGGTGCCTCGGGGGCGGCGGGCGGCGTGTCGACGGACGCCGCCGCGACGGCGAGCGGCGCGGGCACGGGCGCGACGACGATCGGGCTCACCTGATCGCGCGCGAGGTTGCCGGCCAGCCAGCCGATCGATTGCAGCCGCGCCTTCCGATCGCCGGGCGCGGCGACGACGCGCGAGACGACGCTGGCCGTGTGCGCGCGCAGTGACATCCGGATCTCGGCGCGATCGACGGCGACAATCAGGAGATCGGAAGTGTCCTCCGCCGCCGCGTCACGCGGCGCCCGCACGGGCGTCCGCAGCTCCGCGGCGATTGCCTGTCGGACCTCGGCGGGATCGACGGCCGCGCCGGGGCGGGTCTCGACGACGACGACCAGGGGTTCCACCGCAGCAGCGGCGAAGGACGGCGCACCCGCCGCCATCGCCGTCAACAACACACCAACCAGGGACTGACACCGCTTCATACCCTGATGTCGCCGCAAGTCGGGCGTTTGTTCAACCCCGACGAGAAAGATCACCGAATGTCGATCTGCACGGCGGTCGTCTGGGCGTGATCGGGGTCGCGTTTCGCCCCGTCCTCGCCCGGGCCGGCCCCGCCTCGGCCATGTGCAAACGATCGGTTGCACGTCCGCCGGGGCGGCGCTAGTGTGCAACCAGGAGGTTGCACATGACGTCGACGGACAGGATCGAGAAGCAGGTGACGCTGCGTGCGCCGGTGTCGCGCGTCTGGCGTGCCATCGCCGACGCGCAGGAGTTCGGACGCTGGTTCGGCTTCACGCTGGAGGGTGCCTTCGCGGCGGGCAAGACGATGAAGGGGACATTCGACGGGCAGATCGACGAGGCTGCAATCGTCGAGGCGCAGAAGCAGATGGGCGTCGAGCCGTCCGGCGTGAAGGTGCCCGCGAGCAGCACCACGCTCTTCACCGTCGAGCGCATCGAGCCCGAGCGCACGTTCAGCTTTCGCTGGGTTCCTTACGGGATCGACGCGGACGCCGATCCCGAGCGCGAACCGACCACGCTGGTGGAGCTCACGCTCGAGCCGGTGGCCGAGGGCACGCGCCTCACCATCGTCGAGTCGGGGTTCGACCGCGTGCCCGCCCACCGGCGTACGCGCGCACTCCGCATGAACGAAGGCGGCTGGGCCGCGCAGGCCGACAACCTGAGGAAGTATGTCGACCGCGCGTGAAAAGGCCTTCGCCGACGTCTTCTTCGCGCTCGGCGACGGTACGCGGCTCTCGGTCGTGCGGAAGCTGGGCGCGGGCGGGGCGCTCTCGGCCACGGCGCTGTCCGAGGGCGCGCACGTCACGCGCCAGGCCATCGTAAAGCACCTCCAGGTGCTGGAGGGCGCCCGGCTCGTCACGCACGAGAAGCGCGGTCGCGAGGTCCTCTATGCGCTCGAGCCCGTGCAGCTAGATGACGCGCGCGTGTTCCTCGACGCCATTTCCCAGGGCTGGGATCGCGCCTTCGAGCGGCTGCGGCGGATGGTGGAGGACCCGGTCCCTGTCACGCGAAAGTCGCCGGAGCGGCGCCGATCGGAGTCGTCTCGCGGCCAGAAAGCGCCGCACGCGGGCGGCTAGCCGCCACTTTGCCGCGAGCTCGACGCAGAGATCGTGGCGGAGGGCGTCGACGTTGAGGAAGAGCGCGATTGCCTGAACGGTCTTGGTGGCGATCTCTGCCAAGGCTACCTCTTCGCTCGGCCCGGTCGCGGCTTCCCGCTCCCCATCTATTGACCAGTCGGGCTATCAGTCGGCGCAATCAGCGACGTTTGATCTTGTCGATCAATGTCGTTCGGTTGAGGCCGAGGGACTTCGCAGCGCGGGTCTTGTTCCCGTCCGCATTGCGGAGGGCCTGTTCGATGAGGGAACCTTCGATGGCCCCCAGAGTCGCGACCAAGTCGATGGAACCCTTCGCCAGCTGAGTTGCGGCGCTGGCCGCCCCAGGCGAAGAGCTCTCACGGCGCATGCGGTCTGGCAGCTCGTCGGCGCTGATCGTTCCGGTTCTGTTCAGGATGACCAAACGCTCGAACAGGTTTTCCATCTCGCGAACGTTGCCGGGCCAGCCGTATACCTTGATGAGCGTCAAGGCATCCTCGCCGATACTCACCGCCTTCTCTAGTCGTCTATTCACCGCGTCGAGAAAGTGACTCGCCAGCAGGGGGATGTCCTCGCGCCGTTCGCGCAAGGAAGGCAGTCGAATCGGGAGCACGTCCAGTCGGTAGTAGAGGTCCTGGCGGAAGCGTCCGTCGCGGACCATGGTCTCGAGGTCCAGATTAGACGCGGCGATGATGCGGATGTCGATCGGACGTGCACGCGATTCGCCCACCGGCGTGACCTCGCGCTCCTGCAAGACGCGGAGCAGCTTTACCTGCATCGACAACGGCAGATCTCCGATCTCGTCCAAGAACAAGGTTCCGTGGTCAGCCGCGACAAACCTTCCCATTCGGGCGTCGATGGCTCCTGTAAAAGAGCCCTTTGCATGCCCGAAAAGCTCGCTCTCGAGCAGATTGTCGGGGATGGCGCCGCAATTGACGGCGATGAACGGTCCGCTCGCTCGCCCCGACGAACCGTGTAAGAGGCGCGCGACCACCTCCTTTCCGGTACCGCTCTCTCCGGTGATGAGAACGGTCGCGTTCGTGTGGGCGATGCTCTCGACTGCGTCGATCACGGCCTTGATGGCGAGCGAGTCACCGATCAGAGCCACTTGGGGTCGCCCGTCGTCTGGTCTTTCGCCCGCCGACGGCGACGTCCCTGTGGCGCTGTTTCGCGTTCGTACCGCTCGACCGACGAGCTCCAGCAGATCCTGCGAGTGAAACGGCTTGATGAGGAAGTCGAAGGCGCCGGCACGCATCGCCTGAACGCAGTCACGAATCGACCCCTCCGCCGTGAGGACAACGACGGGGGTCTTGGGCTGAAGCTCGCGCGCCCTGCGGAGGACCGCGAAGCCGTCGGCGCGTGGCATGGCGAGATCGGTGACGACGACGTCGAACCGGTGGCTCGCGAGCTGATCGATTGCGACCTGGCCATCGTCTGCCTCGACGACCGTCTGACCCGAGCGGGTCAGCAATGCTCGAAGCAGCGTTCGTATCCCGACGTCGTCGTCGGCGACTAGGATCGGCACCGCCCAAGTCTATACCAACGCCATCCGAACGGTTGGCTCATGCCATCCGAATCGGTTAGTTGAGGTCGGGTTGCGACCCGATCGAGCGAGCTCTTGGCAATGGTGACATCGCCACGTGCGCAAATGCCGATAGGCCTCGCGCAACGGCTCTCATGGCCTTCGAACCGACGTTTTCCGCAGATCTGTTGGCGCGGTCGGACGTCGGGAATGCGGCGCTCTCGGGGGGGGGGAGACGTCAGGCTATCGACAGCCGTGTCCACAACAGGCTGATTTTACGTCGCTTGATGACATGGTCCCCACATTGCGTGGCTACCGCCTAGAGGGACATCATGAGTGACGAAACGTTCATTCCGGAGGATCACCTACGGGGCTTCATCACTGAACGAGACTTCGACAAAGCGGAGGAGATCTTTCCAGGAATCGGAAGCTTCTACGAACATTGTCGGAGGAAGCCGGCAACGTTCCTCAATCTCGTGTGGCAATTTGAGAAGGCATTCCCAGATCTCGTGACGCCGCAAGGGTCATTGCGCACCGCTGAACGAGACCTCTCGGAAGTTGCCCCCAGCCGGCGATGTGTCCGGGTGAGCGACAGGGACTGAACTACGCGATAGGCAATGTGAATCGAAACGTCGTGCCCTTGCCCGGCTCGCTCTCTGCCCAGATCCGACCGCCGTGCTCGGCTACGATCTTCTCGCAGATGTGAAGCCCGAGACCGAGGCCCCGGCGCCTCGCGCTGTCGATCTGCCAAAACCGTTTGAAGATGTTTGGCATTTCGTCGGGACCGATACCTGGGCCGCTGTCCTGCAGCCAAAACTCCACGTTCTCAGCTCGACGTGCGACATGAACGGTGACCGTCCCTTTTGCCGGCGTGAACTTCAAAGCGTTGCCGAGCAGGTTCGATAGCACCTGGACGATGCGATCATGGTCGAAAGAAGCGAAGACAGGCTCCGGGGGCTTGTTGACGGCGAACGCGATCCCGCGATTCTCGAAAAGTGGCTGGTACGATCGGTATACCTCGGCCAGGAACGCGCACACGTCGTTCTGGCATTTGACCACACGAAGAGTTCCCGATTCGATGCGGGCGACATCGAGGAGGTCAGTCAGCAGCCGCTCCATTCGTGCCGTCGCGCGGCTCACCTCGTCGACCGCCGCAAGCGCTTCGGGATCTTTCACCAACTCGGCGATCATCTGTGTACTCATGCAAATGATGGCGAGCGGGCTCCGAAGATCATGAGACACCATCGCGAGAACGTCGCCTTTGGGCGAATGGCCACCGTACGCGTAGGCAAGTGCGGCTTTGGTCTCTCCGAGAGTACGCACAGCCGCGTCGGTGTTATACCGTTCCAACGACAGCTGATCGTCGGTGTTCTGGCGGCGCGCTTTCGTTCCATTGCGATCAGCTTCGTGCGTCCGTCTCTCCGCTTCTTTCGCCTCGTCGACTCGATGCCGTTCTCCATCGACGATGGCGTCGGTAGCCTTGCGTTCGGCCTTCGTGCTGTCATCGGCGATTTGGCGCTCAATCGCGACGGTACTATCGCCGTCCAATGCAAGCCGCTTGTCAGCCAGCGTCGTGTCGACGTCATCGCGGAATTTCCAAAGCTTTCGGTCCGCCAGTAAGCGATCGTGTTCGATGATGTCGTCCAGCTTCCGCTGGGCCGAATCGGCCCCCGCACGTTCCGCGCCAAGGCTTTCATTCGTATGCGCACGACCTGCTGCGATGTTTCCTCGAACTCGATCCATGAGTGGCTGCTTTCTCTCTGGGACTTTACGGAGGCGCTTTCAAGGCAAGCGGCGATCGAAGAGAGCTTCCATCACCTTCACCGCTTCAGCGCCATCGTGGGCCAGCGTGACCGCATACCCCGCTGTCGGCAGACGGCCTAGGTATCGTGCAAAAGCCTGCTCATCCTCGACGAGAAGGACTCGCGCAGGTACCTTCACGGCGTCGAGAGGGACGCTCTTCATTGGGACGTTCCCCTCGAGGTCTCAGCAATCCCTCGAGGTGTCTCGAAGACGAGCGCTTCTAAGGCCGGGGCGATCGACGCAGATCGAAGCTCGAGGGAGGAGTCAGGCGCGCGACCGTGCCTTGAGGGAACCGCTCTCGCAACCCCAACGTTCATGCCTCCCGACCCTCCCCTGGCGGCGGCTCCCCAGCGCCTCCAAGCCTCGTTACAGTACGCCAGACTGCAGATTCAAGATAGGGAATAGAGCATCAGTTTCTGAGCGGCGAAAGCAGCGCACTCGGGCACGCTCCGGATTGACGAGCCTTGCCCGCGCAAGACTGCGCCCAGGTGACGGGACAACCGAGGCCGCAATGTCCGACCTGCACCAGCGGCAACATGACGTCCGTGCGCCTCGACGTCCACGACGGAACGACGGGCGAAATCTGGCGCGTCTTCATCAGCCCCGAGGGGCAGGGCGCGCTCGACGAGTGGGAGCGCGCCGGTGAAGCGGCCTGGGCCAAGCCGATCTCTCTCCGTCTCGTCTACCGCCACGGATTCCAACTTTACGTCGCGTTCGGATTCACCATTCACGATGAAGACGGTCTGCTCATGGCCTCCGACGGCGCGCAATTCGTCCAGGCCCTGGTGGCCGAGGACACCCCGTCACTGTCGGTGACGATGGGCACGCCCATCTGCAGCGAGTGCGATCGCTGCCGCACCTTCCGGGAGTACAAGTTCACGGGGACGACCTCCGCCAACGTCGGCGTCGCCGACGGCGAGATCACGATCGGCTCCCGCCGCTACGGTGTCCGTAACCAGGGTGCCCGCACGCTCGAAGAGGCGTGCCGGGGCGGCGACGCCGAGGAAGCTTCGCCGTGGTCGATCTGGGTGCGCCCTTAGCCGATCCGCTGGGCCAGCGCGACGATGACGCCCTCGGGCCCGTGGACGTAGCAGAGGCGGTAGATGTCCTCGTACTCCGCGATCTCGCCGATGAGGTCGTTGCCGCGTGCGCGGAGGCGGGCGACGGTGTCGTCGATGTCGTCGACCTCGAACATGATGCTGCGGTAGCCGAACGTGTTCGGGGGCGCGGGGGTGGGCGTCGGGGTGAGCGGCTTCGGGGAGTGGAACTTCGTCAGCTCGACTTTGCCGTGCCCGTCGGGGGTGACCATCATGACGATGTCGACGCGGACGTTGTCGATGTTGTTCACGCGGTCGACCCACGGGCCTTCGACGGGCGTCGGCTTGCCTTCGGGTTTCAGGCCGAGGGTGGTGAAGAAGGCGACCGCGGATTTGAGGTCGTCGACGACGATGACGATGTGGTCGAGGCGGGGGTACATGGACGGGGTCACGGGGGAAGGATAGGCGGGGTTCGACCTAGGGGCAGCGGGGAATGTCCTGAGACCGACGCCGTGGTAGTGGCGCCCGCGACGGACGCTTGAAAGCCGCGTCCCACGTAGGTGAACCCAAGCAGTTCCCCGGCGAGCCTCCGAACGTCGGGTTGCTAGGCGCCCGCGACGCAGCGCCGTAAACTCGCGACGGCGTGACGCTAGAGATCTTGAGAAAGATCGCTTTAGCAAGTGTGGACGAGCTGCTGGACTGGACGCGAAAGCCTCTCGTAGGAGGAAGCAGGGAGGCACAGGTGAGGTGCGGGCTCTGGTTCGCCCGTCGAGCATGACTCGCGGGCGCACGAGCAGGATTGGACGCAATGACCCGTGTCCTTGCGGTTCGAACATGAAGTACAAGAAGTGTCACGGCGACACAGCACGACGAGATCAATCCGCGACGCCGGCTCGCAATTCAGCGCCAAGAGCTGTTGGAGGGCCACGTGTTCTCTACAAGTTCATGGAGCGCAGATGGGCCGTTGAGTTGACTACGAAGGGCAACATCCAAATCGGCACGCTCAACGGTTTCCGAAAGGCTGAAGCGCACCGTCCCGGGATAGGTGACACCGGCGAAGGTACCCGGGTTCTCCAATCGGGACCTCGATGGACGAACCGCGGTGAAGACCTGGACCTTCCTGGAATCAAACTTGAAGGGGTGAGTCCGGGGACGTTCACCCTAAAGAACGTTTCGTTTGTCGGCAGCGTGAGGAACGCGCTGATTATTTGCCTGGCGGGGCACAGTGGTGCAAAAGGGTTCCCTCCCGAGTACGACACGATCGTTGAGATCGCTGACCCGCGGGGCTTCCTCAACGCGGTGAACGACGACCTTGAGAAAACATTCTCGGACCTACGAAGTCTCGGGCTCGTGGAATGCGTCTATGCGGCCCGCGAGGCACCGCTCAGTAGTCGCGTATCCGGCGGCGGTGATGCCTGGTTCCGAAAGCCAGTCGGCTTCCAACTTCAATCTGAGTTCCGAGCGGGCTGGGTGACCGAACATATTGGCGACGAACCGATCGTTCGGGTGGTGCCAAAACTCTGCAACTTCGTCCGAATTCTGCCCTGATGCTGCTGGCCGCGACCGCAGGCGCGCCGATCGCGACCACGCACGCCGTGGAAGCCGTGAACTTGGCCTCGACACCGGCCTCGAGACTTCTCCCAGGTTGATCGCTCCGCGTTGGGCGCGATGGAAGCGACCCGCGTTCGGACGAGTGGCCGTCGGCGGGACGGCGGCGGTCGGGGCGAGAGGTCGGCCGCGAAATGAACCTTGGAGAGATTTCCTCGTCGACCACGAGGCGAGCCCCTCCCTTCCGCGCGCGGTACTTACGAGGGCCGGAAAGCGGGCCTTGCGCCGACACAAAACTTAAGTGTTATCAGGGCCTACGGTACCTTGCATCGCGGGCGAGGTCTCGCTGGTATACTGAACATACGAACAGTACAGGTATGATGGCAAAGGCGCGATCGACATCGCAGGGCAGGGCCAATCGCTTCGGAGGGGACTGGACCCAAACGAAGTTGGAAGTGCTCAAGGAGTACCTGGCCGCGTACACAAAGGCGCTGAAAAATAAGCCGAGGGCCGCGCAGCCGTTCCGGAAGGCGTACATCGATGCCTTCGCCGGCACCGGGTCGCGGACCGCGCGTGAACGCGAGACAAGCGGTTCGCCCGAAACCTTGCTCTTTCCCGACCTCGCCGAGCCTGCACCCCAGAAGCTACTCGACGGTTCGGCGAAGCTCGCACTGCAGGTCGAGCCTCGCTTCGACAAGTATGTCTTCATCGAACGAAGCCCCGACCGCTGTCATCAGCTCGAACGGCTGAAACTCGAGTTCCCCAAACTCGCCGACGACATCGACATCCGGCAGGGGGAGGCGAACGAGGTGATCCAGAAGCTCTGCGCGCCGCTCGACGCATGGAAGTCGCGCCGCGCGGTGCTCTTCCTCGACCCGTACGGCATGCAGGTGGAGTGGAAGACGATCGAGGCCGTCGCCACGACGAAGGCGATCGACCTCTGGTTGCTCGTGCCACTCGGCATGGGCATGAACCGGCTAACGACAAGGTCGGGGAAGTTGCCGGAGTCGTGGCGTCAACGCATGGACGCCTTTCTCGGCACGAGAGCCTGGTACGACGAGTTCTACAAGGTCGAGACGAAGCCTACGCTCTTCGGCAATCATCAAATCCAGGTAAAAGCGTCGATGGACGTGATGGCTCGCTATTTCAACGAGCGATTGAAGCAGGTGTTCGCCGGCGTCGTCGAGGAGCCGGGCGTACTCTGGAACTCGGCGAACAACCCGCTTTATCTCCTCTGCTTCGCGGTGGGCAATGAGCGGGGCAAGGACGTCGCCCTGCGCATCGCTAACCATCTGCTCAAGCCCCTCAAGGAGGTGCGCTGATGGCGTTCGGCTCCGGCATCGAATGGACCGAGTCCACTTGGAACCCCGTCACGGGATGCGACAAGATTAGCCCCGGTTGCAAGTACTGCTACGCCGAGCGCATGGCAGAACGCCTGCAGTCCATGGGGCAGCAGAACTACAAGGACGGCTTCAAGCTCACGCTGCAGCCAAAGATGCTGGACCTTCCACTCCAGTGGAAGAAGCCGCAAACGATCTTCGTGAACTCGATGAGCGACTTGTTCCACAAGAACGTGCCGCTCGAGTACATCCAACGCGTCTTCGACGTCATGCGCCGCGCGGACTGGCACCGCTTCCAGATCCTGACGAAGCGCGCTGCTCGGCTCGCCGAATTGAGCGAAGCCATCGACTGGCCCGAGAACGTGTGGATGGGCGTGAGCGTCGAGAACGCTGACCACGTCGGCCGTATCGACGACCTGCGCACGACGGGCGCTGCCGTTAAGTTCCTGTCGCTCGAGCCGCTGCTCGGCCCACTGCCGCAACTGAAGCTGAAGAACATCGACTGGGTGATTGTTGGCGGCGAGTCCGGCCACCGCGCTCGCCCGATGGACCCGGCCTGGGTTACCAACATCCGCGACCAATGCGCGCGGACGGGTGTCGCGTTCTTCTTCAAACAGTGGGGCGGCAAGAATAAGAAGAAGGCCGGCCGTGTCCTCGAAGGCCGCACATACGACGGAATGCCGGAACCGGCGCCGTCGGTCGCCGCGGCAAGCAGGCCACGTGCGCAGCGCTTCTTGCCCGTGATGGGTTGACCACGCCAGCCACCGCGATCACACGTGCCTAGCTGCGGCTTGAGATTTGGTGCCGGCAATATCAATTCCCACCGGCGCCACCTGAAGTCGTCATCGTCTCGATCCTCCTCTTCGGCCCTGACCTGCATCGCCGATCGAGAGAGAGACGACGCCGTTCTGGAAATTCTCGCGACACTGAGACGATCGTCGCATTATCGCAACCTAGGTCGAAACGATCTCGTCGATCTCTACCGAGACCAGGGTGTTCCGGCGCTCCTTTGCTTGCGCGCGTGCTCGTTCGACATGCTGTTCGAATGTCTCCCCGGTGAGACGACGGGATGACCTGCGAACGCCGATGCTTACCGTAGGTGTGTGATTGTTCGGCATCCTTCGTGAGGAAAACGTGCGCTCCACCGTCGACCGGATCGTGTCCGATGCTCTTTGTCTGTTTGAGCGACATACCCGGGAGGAGCACTCCGGCCTCGTCACCGCCAAGTCGATAAGCCGTGTCCGCCGGGACGGCCCCTCGCACTATCTCAAAGATGCCCCGAAGAATGTCGTCGGCTCCCGAGTTTAGGAACGGGGAGTTGAGATCCTTCAGGCGATCGACATCCAGAAGGAGCATCGCACCTCGAACGTCAGGTCGCGGAGCTGAGCGAGGTCGTGTTCGAGCAGCAACGCTCGCTCGACGCTTTGCGCGCGCAGCTTCGGATGATGAACGCCCGCCTCGAGCAACAGGGCGACGCGCCCGCGAACGAAGAGCCGCCGCACTACTGAGGCGGCGGGCGGAGCGATCGGCGTAGCTCGCTGATGAAGATCGCGACGCGCAGCGGCGTGTCGATGAACCGCAGCCCGACGCCCACGGGCGGGTCACCGACGTCGACGGACAGGTGCCAGGACGTCGATCAATTCGCCCTCACCCTCCGTCTCGAGCGTCAGGGTGACCCGTTCGTCGGCGCCGAGCAGCCGGACCGTCGCCACGCGAGACCCGCGGCCGAGGTTAGGTACGTTCACCACGGAATCCGCCGACTGAGCGTCGCGACTTCAATCGTATGGGTGGCACTCGGCCGGGTACGAGAACAGTTCGCACCCGGCGATCTCGCAGTGGCTGTCGATGGAGAAGGCCTCGTGATCCGAGGTCTCGAGCTGCAGGTCGAAGTTGACCGTGAACGCGTCGGGCGTCAGGTGCTCGACGACGATCGTACCCGACACCGGCGTGAGCGGCACGAAGTCATAGCCGTTCAGGTCTGGGTCGACGGAGGACAGGACAAACTCCAGGTCGGGGTTGGAGGGCGAGAACGCGTAGCTCGCCGGACCCTCGCGAGCGGGCAGCGACAGCATCACCTCCAACGTGTCTCCGTCGACCACGCCATACGACGCGGACGCGCTGATCATGGGACGGACCGAGCAGGTGCCGTCCGGGCCGAGGCAAGGCCCGCAGCCGGAGCGAACGGACCTGGGCGCGCCGAAGCGCGTCGGCGCGGTCACGGTGACGGTCTTCGTCGGCTCATTGCATCGGGTCGCGACGCCGCCGGGGCTGCAGTATTCGTCGCGTCTGCAAGCCGCAACCAACATCAGGCTCGCGATGACGACAGCCCGCACGACACGTCGATGCTACAGCCTTTCGAGAATCACGATCCGCTCATGGGTATCGATGGGTCTGAATCCATGCGAGACGCGCCGCCGAGGTTAGGTAGGTTCACGACGAAGCTCGCCGGATGGCGTAAGTGTCGGCCATGACGAACTTCAGCTGCAGACAGCTCTTCCCGCCGGATCTGGCGACGATGCACGCGTTGCTGGCGGCGTTCGGCGAGGCGTTCGACGAGCCGGAGACCTACCAGGGCGCGGTTCCGAGCGAGGCGTATCTGACCGGGCTGCTCGGGCAGCGACAGTTCATCGCGGTCGCCGCGCTCGCCGGAGACCGTCGCGGTGCGCCGGCGAGCGGGCTGCCCGCATCGACGCTGATACAAGTGTGCCGGTTTCTATCGCGGGAGAACCGGCCGCAGTATCGTCGCGTAGTGCTGCCGCCGCGAACCCGATTGCCTCCGTGTCTCCCGGCCTTCCTGTTGGCCCTTCTCGCGTGTGCCGGAGGCGGCTGCGAGGCAACGACGATGACGGGTGGCCACGTTCCCGTTCCTATCTTGCTCGGACCCGTTGCTTGCATCGGTTGTGCACCGAGTCCCCCTCCGCCCACGAACACCCCGATAGCGGACGAGACGCACTACGAATACCTGCTCGGTTCCGGCCCGACCGGGACGGCCTGGTCCAAGGAAACGAGGCGGACAATGCTGGGGCAAAAGGCCTTCGAGGCCGCGGGCAACAAGTGCCGGGGGGAGCTGCGCGTGACTCGCTTAGCCGCGAGCGCCTTCGATATCTTTGCCTTCGCCCTCGCGTTTTACAAGGTGGCGATCGAGGTGGAAGCCGTCGCGACCGCGGTGCCTCAGGAGACGTGCCTGGGGTCCTCCGCGCCGGGCGATTCCGACAAGGGTAAGCCCGAGTGAAAGCCGGCGCGTGTCGCCTCGTTTTCAGCGTCGTCCTGCCGGCTGTCGCGGCCGCCGGCTGTGCCGGCGCCCGCGTCAACGTCACCGCGGAACGCGCGCAGTATCCGATCTCGCTATCCGATGCCGTTCGCGACCAGAGCGGCGCGCTCTATGCCCCGCAGTCGTTGCAGCGGGTTGGGGACTTTTCCCTCGAGGCGAGCCGGATGGGGGTCTTCTACTCGTTGTGGACGCCGCGAGCAAATCTCGACATCTCCGATGCCGTCAATGTGCAGGTCGCCGCGGCTAAGGGAGAGGCGGTGATCCGCCTTTCGGTCACGGTGTCCGACAGCTGCGCGGTCCTGAACGCGATGCCGGTCCTGAACGTGTTGCCGCTCTGGCCGGGCTGCGTGCCGGTCAGCATCTCCGGGCAGATCGTACGCCGCAAGCAGAAGCCGTAGCTATTCCATGTCCGATGGGCGGGTGGTGGATCATCGTGATTTCGGGGACGGGCCGACGGCGCTTGTTCCTCCTGTCCCCCGTTGACCGCGACCGCGTTGTCGGAGACCGTCGATTGATGCGGGCAACATCGTGGCTGCTAGTGCGGTCGTGATCGCGGGTGGGTGCAGCTCGGGACCGGGAGGCGCCGGAACAGGCGGACATGGAGCTCGTTCCCACGAAGGAAAATCCAGCGAGGATCCCATTTAGTGAGATGCGCCCCCGCTCGAAGTTTGTCCTCCTCGTGTTCCTCTCACCCTTCGCCTGGTTCGGCTGCCAGGATTCGACCCAAAGGGGGGGAACCGGTGGCTTGGCCGGCTCGGCCCACGGCTCAGGAGGCGGTCCTGCCGGTGCCGATGGCACAGCCGGCGGCGCGGGCGGCGGCACGCCGGGTGGCGCAGGCACTGGAGGTGTGGCCGGCGCGGCCGGCAGCAGCGGCGGCGGTGCGGGCATGGGTGGCGCCGCCGCGGGGGCAGGGGGCGCGGCGGGGTCGGTTGGTGGAACGGGGGCGGGGGGCACGGCCGGAGGCAACGGCGGACGGAGCGCCAGCGGCGGGGCGGGCATGGGAGGTCACGGCGGAACGGGCAGCGACCCCGCCAGACCTAAGTGGGGTCTCGTCGAGAATCCCAGCGCGGGTTGCAAGATCCCTCCGCTACCCAGTGTCGACTCGCTGAGCGCAAATGCCAAGTTGCCTGATCCTTTCACCAAGATGGATGGCACGCGCATCACCGACAGAAGCGAGTGGCGGTGCCGCCGCGAGGAGCTGCTTCAGGAGGCCTATGCGTTCATCTACGGCGAGAAGCCGGTGGTTTCCGAAGGCGCCGTTTCGGGGTCGGTGAGCAACAGCAGCATTTCCGTCCAGGTCAACGAGGGCGGCAAGAGCACTTCGTTCACGGCCAGCGTCAATATGAATGGAGCCACTGCGCCCGCGCCGGCGGTCATCGGGTTTGGCGGCCTCGCTGGCATGCCCATCCCTCGCGGGGTGGCGACGATTACGTTCAGCGCCATCGAGACGGCGGGGACCAGCGGTGCCAAGAAGGGGCCCTTCTACGACGTCTATGGCACCAACCACCCTGCGGGCTACCTCGCGGCTCAGGCCTGGCAGATAAGTCGCATCCTCGACGTCTTGCAGAAAGATCCAAGCGTCATCAATCCGACGAGGATCGGGGTAACGGGATGTTCGCGACTAGGGAAGGGTGCCTTCGTCGCTGGCGTGCTCGACAACCGAATCGCGCTGACGATGCCGTTCGAGTCGGGCATGGGTGGTACCGTTGCACTGCGCTTGGTCGAGGTCCTCGATCCGACCGGCGAGTGGGCTTATAACGCCATCGGTGGCATCTCGCGCTGGCTGTCCGAGGTGCAGCTCGGCCGGTTCACAACAGGCGGCAACGCCCGGGCTGACAACACCGACAGGCTGCCGATCGACATGCACGAGATGATGGGCCTCATTGCTCCACGCGGTCTGTACATCCTCGACAACCCCAACCCCGACATCAGCTGGGCTGACGAAAACTCCTCCTGGGTGACAGGGAACGTGGGCAAATTGATCTTCGAAGCGCTCGGGGTCGGTGACCACATGACCTACGAGTCGACATCGGGCAGCCACTGCCAGTGGCGATCCGGCTACGAGGCGTCGTTGAACGCCATGATCGACAAGTTCCTGCTCGGCAACGAATCGGCCAAGACAGGGAACGTCCATACCGAAGGCCGCAATCTCGCGAATCCCAACGACCACTACGACTGGGACGTGCCGCAGCTGTCCGGCGAGCTCTGACCGAGATCCGGCGCCACCGGGCCAGCAATTCGGTCCAAAGGGCGAGCGCGCTCAGGGGGCGGCTGGTCCGACTTCCGAAACGGAGAGCGGGTGCCGAACCGGGACGGCCGTCGAGAATTCGTCGGCCCCGACGTCCAGCGCGCCGCTGCGCGCGTCGCCGTCCATGTCGGCGGTGACGAAGGGGAGCGCGCCGACGGCCGCGTCGATGGCCGCGCTGCCCGCGCCGATCCGAAACACGTCGTTCGGTCGTTGAACGAGCAGGGGATCGGCACTCACGTACCCCGAGGCCGGCATGATCCCCGGCGCGTTCGTCCCCCAGAGGAGGTTCCCCTCCCAGGTGAAACCGGTGGGAGCGACGAGCTCTCGCGCAACCACGTGCCCGTCGCCCTGAATGAGGTTATTGGCGATCAGGCAGTCGGCCGGGCCGTAGGCGTTGCCTCCCGTGCCGATCTCGATGTTCGTCGCGGTGTTCACGAGCGTGTTGAACGCGACGACGGCGCGGTCGGGCCGGTCGTAGCCGCTGTAGCCCGCCGAGGCGTCCACGACGTCGCCCGAACCGAGCACGATCGTTGCCAGATAGCCGGTGCCCGTCGTGCCCTCGAAGTAGTTATTGATGATCCTGTTGTCGTTTCCGTACAGGCGAATTCCGTTGCCGCCGGGCAGAAAGAAGTTGCCCTCGACGGTGGCGCGGTGGCCGGCCCGCAACACGAGCGAGCCCGTGTTGTTCAGGAACGTGTTCCAGCGATAGGTGTTATCCGACGATTTGCTGGAGATGACCTCCCCGTCGCCGTTGCACTGCTCGAAGCGGTTCGACTCCACGCGCGCGAAGGCGCTCAGAAGCTGCACGTCGCCCGTTCCGACGCGCAGGCACTCGCCGCGATCGCCCGGCGGGAAGAGCTGCCGGTAGAAGTAGTTGTGGTCGATGACGTTGTACTGCGACAGCGTTCCCGCGGGTCCGCCGACCACGAGGAAGATCCCTTCGCTCGTCTTGTTGTCGAACGTGTTGTGATCGATCCGGTTGTCACCGCGACCCGAGTTCTTGATGAACAGCCAATGCGTGAGTCCAGAGTCGGCGAGGTGCAGGTAGTTCCGGGTGAACCGCACGTGGTTCGAGCTGAGGATCGTCATGCCGATACCGGGCGTGCCCGGAACAGTCGCGTACGTGAATCTGAAACCGCACACGGTGACGTAGGCCGCGCCGGAGATGTTGAAACCCGCGCTCCCGGTGATCTCCGCGCCGCCGATCGTCGCCGCCCGGATGACGATGTGGTTCGTCGCGTTGCCCCGCTTCTGGACGGGAATGGCGCTCGTCAGGGAGTAAACGCCGTTCGCGACGCGAATCTCGTCCCCCGGAAGCGCCGCAGCGATCGCTTTCGAGAGCGCGCTCGCCGAGCTCACCGCGACCTTGCGCAGGATGGGCGTGGTGTCGCAGGCTGGGGCGCTCGGAACGGCCGCTCCGGAGGAGGAGGGACCGACGACCGAGGAAGGATCCGTCTCCGCACCCGCTTCTTGCGGCGCGCCTTCGAGATCGGGCGCGCCGGCGCAGCGGGCCGCCAAGGCAACGGCCAAGAGCAACGTCCGGGCGCCTGAGCGGAACGACGGCTCGTTCATAGCGTGTCCTCCATCGTCAGCGGGCCTCGAAGATCGAGTGGGCATTGTTGACGTGCCAGAGGCCGATGCCCGGTCCGAAGGCCACCGTCCGCTTCGATCTCACCGCACCCAACCATGAAACAACTGACCAAGAACAGCCCAACCGTCAACGATGATCGTGCGCGCGCTCCATGCATTGCGCCCTCACTGTAGTTTGGCAGGCCACAACATCGGCCCGCGGTCTCCCCTTCGTTCGCAGAGTTCGTGACGTTCCGGCGCGGGACCTTACGTGTTAGATGGTGATTGCGTGGCGCGATGTTGGTAGCGGCGACTGTGGGCGCGCTTTTGTTTGCGCTGGGGTATCCGCTCGTTCGGGTGGAAGGCGACGCGACCTGCCCGACGCCCAACCAGGTGGCGGAGCGGCTTGAGCGCCTGCTGCCCGACCGTCCCGCCGACATGGCGCCCGATCGGGCGCGCCTCGACCACCGCGGCGCCGGCGTACGCGTCGAGCTCCGGCGCGGAGCGGACGCCACGCTGGTGGGCGAGAAGCCCGGCGCGTCGGTCGCGGCCAGCGGCGATCGCTTTCGTTTCGAAGCGGGTGTCGGCGCGCGCCGTGCCGCCGGGGCCGGTTCCGGGCGCCGGCATTCGCCGTCACGGACAGCCGGGCAGAACGACGTCGATCGGCAGCGGGACATCCGCGCCGGTCATGCCGGGGCCGTTGCCGAGCGCGCCCGCGTTCCCTTCCCCCCAACACTGCATCTTCCCGGACGCGAGCAGGGCGCAGGTGTGGTGCGCGCCGAGGCCGATCTCAACCACGCCGGTCAGCCCGACGACCGCCACCGGTGTTAACCGGTTCATCGTCGTACCATCGCCGAGCTGGCCCGTGTCGCCTTGTCCCCAACAGCGCGCGCCCCCCGACGAGAGCAGCGCGCAGGTGTGCGCGCCGCCGGCGGCGACTGCGACGGCGCCGGTCAGGACGTCCGCGGTCGGCCTTGGCGTCGGGTTGACGTCGATGGTGCCGTTGCCGAGCTCGCCGAAGACATCGGAGCCCCAGCAGCGCACACCGCCCGCCCGCGTGGCCGCGCAGTTGTGATTGATCCCGGCGGCGATCATCTGAACCTCCCCCAGCACGTCGGCGGTCGGTGGGGCGAGCCGGTCGTTGGTCGTACCGTCGCCGAGCTGGCCTTGGTCGTTGAGCCCCCAGCAGCGAACGCCGCCCGAGGTGAGCAGGACGCAGGTGTGCGCGTAGCCGGCGACGACCGCCGAGACGCCGCTCATCACTTCGTTGCCCGGAACCGCCCGGCTCGTCGTCGTGCCGTCGCCGAGTTGGCCGTTCATGTTGTTGCCCCAGCAACGGAGCCCACCCGCCGCGCCGACGATGGCGCAGGCGTGAAAGGCGCCGACGGCGATCGCGCGCGCGCCGCCGAGGGCATCCGCCGGTGGCGGTGTCGTTCGATTGGTGGTGGTGCCGTCTCCGAGCTGACCAGAATCGTTCTTCCCCCAGCAGCGGACGCCCCCCGAGGTCAGGAGCGCGCAGGTGAAGGAGCCCGACGTGGCGACCGCTTGCGCCCCCGAGATGACGTCGTCCCCCGGCGGCACGTTGCGCTGCGTTTGGGTCATGCCATCCCCGAGCTGGCCATCGAAGTCGCTGCCCCAGCCGCGCACGCCGCCCGACGCGAGCACGATGAACGTATCGAAAGCGCCGGGCGCGATGTGAACGATCTGGCAGGCGGCGATCGTCCCACCACCCGCGCCGGCACCGGCGCCGGCGCCTGAGCCGCCCCCGGCGCCAATGGCGGCGGCGCCGCCCGCACCGCCCGCGCTCGCGCCCCCGCGCCCGCCATCGGCGCCCGCGCCTGCACCGCCGCCCGCGCCTGCCCGCGCGCCGCCGCTCGCACCGCTGACGCCGCCCTCGCCGGCGCTCGTGCCGGCGCCGCCGTCCGGAGCGTGTTGCGCTCCGACGATCAGCAGCCGGCGGCAACCGGACGCAAGCGGCGAAAGGATGAGGGCAAGCGCGATCGTCGCGACGGCGCATGTCGATGCTGCCCGCCGCGATCGCGGTTGGCGCGGCGGGAGCAGAGAGAGCATGACGCTGACCACGATGTCGGTCTCGAAACCTCCATCCTCTATCACACGCCGGCGGTTCCCCGAGTTCGTGATGGCCGACGCCCGGACCTTACGAGCGCGTGCGCGCCGCCCGCGCGATGTGATAGAGCGGTCCACGGGTCATGGTTGCCGCGGTGGTCAGGGTCGCTCCGTTCCTCTTCGCGCTGGCCGCCGATCCGCTGGTGCGCATCGAAGGATCCTCCACCTGCCCGCGCCCGGAGCAGGTGAGCGGCCATCTGGCGCGCTTCTTGCCAGCGCGGCCGGCCGACGTCTCGGCCGATCGGGCGCGCGTCGATGCCGTCGCCGAGGGCGTGCGCGTCGAGCTGCGCCGCGGCGCCGACGCCGGCATCGTCGCCGAGAAGACGCTGGCGCACGGCGCTTCGTGCGCTGAGCTGGCCGAGGCGATCGGCCTCATCCTCGCGATGTGGGAGTGGCCGCTCCACCCCGGGCTGGCGCCGCCGATCGACGACGCCGCGCTCGTCCCCTCGGCCCGCGTCCCGGCCGCGACCGCGGCGACGACGAGCGCCGGCCCGCCGGCACGGCGCGATCGGTTCCGGGTCGAGACCGGCGCCGGCGCGCGCGCCGTGCTGCCCGGGCCAGTGCCGGGCGTGGCGCTGGACGCCGTGCTGCGCGGGCGCGCGAGCGGCTGGGGCGGGCGGCTCGTGCTGAGCGGGAGCTGGTGGAACGAGTTGGATCTGGCGGGCGGGCAAGCGTCGTGGACGCGGGCCTATGCCGGCCTCGGCCTGGTCAAGGGCTGGGAGGGAGAGCGCTGGTTCCTCGACGCCCATGCCGACGTTCTGGGCGCGGCGCTGTTCGCGACGGGGCGGGGCTACGACGAAGCACGCGCGCCGGTCGCGTTCGACCCGGGCATCGGCCTCGGTCTGCGGGCCGGCCTCGCCACGGGGCGGCTGGCGCGGCTCTGGGTCGAGGCGACGCTCGCCTGGTGGCCGCTGCGCCCCGAGCTCGGCGTCGACGGGGTCGGCCAGCGGGTGGAGGTCGCCGCGCTCGAGCCGGCCCTGGCGCTGGGCGGAACTTTCTTGATCGGGCGGTGAAAGGTGCGGCCCCGATCCGTCACAGTTCCTGTCGTGGAGCAGAGTGCCGCCCTGCGCACCGCGATGCCGGACCCGCTGGAGATCGAGGAACTGTATCGCTCGCACGCCGCGGCGGTCGGACATTGGGCGGCCCGCCTGGCGGGCCCACTGCTCGACGTCGAGGACATCGTCCAGGAAGTCTTCCTGATCGCGCACCGGCAACTGCCGAAGTTTCGCGGCGATTCGAGACCCGCCACCTGGCTGTTCGGCATCACGGAGCGGGTGATCTGGCATCGCCGGCGCAAGGATCGGTGGCGCCGGTGGCTCGGCGGCAGCGCCCAAGAGGTGGTGGGGAGCCTCGCGGCACCTGGGCTGTCCCCGCTCGAAGAGCTGGAACGCAAGGACGCGACGCGCCTCTTCTATCGGGCGCTCGAAGGGGTCAGCGAGCGCTACCGCTCGGCGCTGGTGCTGTTCGAGCTCGACAACGTCAGCGGCGAGGAGATCGCCGCGCTCAAAGGGGTCCGCCTGCAGACGCTGTGGGTCTGGTTGCACCGGGCGCGCGCGCAGCTCCTGCGGCGCTTCGTCGCGATCGAAGGAGGGCGGTCGTGAGCCGACGCGTCCCGGTGATCGCGCCCTTGCGCCAGGAACCGCCCGGGCGTCACAGCCCCGCCGCGCGGCTCGGCGAGGTCGTCCGCGCCGTCGGCGGCCCGGCGCCGCTCGGTCAAGGCGCCCACCTGCGGGTCCTAGCGCGACTGCGCGCCGAGGCGAGCGGGGCGGGCACGCGCCGCCCGGGGCCCCGGGGGCGTTGGGCGCGACCGGCCCTGGCGGCCACCCTGGCGGTGGCGTTGTTGCTGCTCGCGATCGGCGCCAAGGCGGGGCTGTCCTGGATGCGGCGCGCCGGCCTCCTCGGGGAAGCGCAGGCGGAAAAGGTGATCGAACCGCGGCACGCGCGGGCGGGCTCGCGGATCCGCGGCCCGCGCCTGCCCGCCTCGCCCGACATGGGCGACCCGCAGCCGGGCGAGCCGGAGATCCCGGCGCCGGAGGAGCCGGTCGGCGCGGCGGGCGAGACCGCCGCCGGCGGCGTCGGCAGCGCGCGGACGGCCCCGCGGCCGCCCGTCCGGCACGTGCGGTCGGAGAGCAACCCCGCGGGTGCCGGGCGGGCCGCGCACGATCCGGTGCCCTCCTCGCCGCTCGCCCAGGAATCGCGCCTCCTAGCCCGCGCGCTCGACCAGCTTCGCGGTGCGCGCGACTACGCCGGCGCGCTCGCGACCTTGAACGAATACGACGCGCGCTTCCCCGCGGGGCTGCTGCGCAGCGAGGCGACGCTCGCGCGGCTCGACGCGCTGGTCGCCGTCGGCAACTCGACAGCGGCGCTCGCGTTGCTCGACGGCGCGGCGATCCGCGGCCCGCGCGCGCTCGAGCTCCTGGTCCTGCGCGGTGAGCTCCGCGCGGCGGCGGGCCGGCAGCGGGAAGCGATCGCGGATTTCGATCGCGTGCTCGGGCAGACCGCGCCCACGTCGCTGCGGAAGCGCGCGTTCTACGGGCGTGCCTCGTTGCGAGCACGGATCGGAGACGTCGCGGGCGCAGCGGGCGATCTCGATCAATCCGGATCGCGTCCGCCCACGTCGCCGCGATGATCGCGCGGGCGCAGCGCCGGATGGTCACCCTGAATCGACGTGGATCCCGATGCAAGGTCTTGCACCCTACCGTCACCATTGAATTGATGACGACCACAGAAAGTCGGCCCGGCGCCGGTTTGATGCTGGCCTGGACGGTCTTGGCGGCGGCGGCATTGGCATGCGCGGCGGAAGGGCCGACCGGCGACGACGTTCCAGCGGAAAGCGCGGCGATCGATGATGCGGGCGGGGGCGGAACGGGCGGCGGGCTGTCCGAAGGCGGCACGACCGTATCGGATGCCAGTGCGACCGGCGATGCCGTGCCCGGCGGACCCTTTCGCGTCTATCTCGCTCCCGCCGAAAGCGGCGGCGACGATGGCAACTCGGGCGCGGACGCAGCTCACGCCATCCGCACCTTGCCTCGTGCGCTCGCGATCGTGTCGGCAAGCGCGCCGACGGCCGACGTGGAGGTGTTGATCGCTCCGGGGATCTATTACAACCACAGCGTCACCTGGACGTACACGAACCCAAGCCACAGCCTCACCTTCAAGCCCCGCGACCCGGGCTCCGCGGTGGTGTTCGACGGCTGCATCAATGGATCGACCAACTATGCCCAGAGCTGTCCCGACGCGACCGGGGACGGCGACGGACATTTCTTCCTCCTCGGCAGGCATACCGCCGGCGATACCAATCTGATCTTCGACCACCTCGAGATTCGCCACTATCGCAACGGCATTCGATTCGCGGATGGTGTCAGCGCCCGCAACCGCATCTCGTCCTGCTACTTCCATCACATCGGCAATGGCTGGGCGGCCAATCTGACGTACGCCAACTTGCCCGGCTACGGGGCGGTGCGATCGTCGGAGTCGTCGTACAACCAGTTCAGCGGCAACCGGTTTTCACACATCGAGAACGTCCCCGGCGCTTGCGATGTCTGCGCCGGTCACATGCACTCCTATTATCTGAGCAAGAGATCGGACTACAACACGCTCGAGAACGATCGTCACGACCACGTCAGCGGCGGGCCGGTGCGATTTCGTGACTACTCGAATCACAATGTCGTTCGGAACAGCACCTTCATCGCGGGCGGCCTCAATAAGGGCGCGGTGAGCGATTTCTACAGTTCCGACGGCGGCGAGTGTCCCTGCTATGACCTGAAGATCTCCGGCCTCAGGGTCTACGGCGACTGGGACTGCGCCCACTCGACGAAGGTTTGGGTACCCTACGCCGCAACCAGCACTTGCACCCGTCCTGCGCTCAGCTCACGAGCCGCCGGATCCGGCAACTGTACGACGGTGGTTGCGCCCTATTGTTCCACCGCGACGGTGTGCAAGGCGGCCAGCCTCTGACGCCGCTCATTCGCGCCCAGGCGGCACCGAGCGAGAGGCGGGATCGCCCGGTCGGTGCGCTGTTGCATGGGTTCCGGCGGAGAGCCCAGTCGGACCGCGCGTGCTTCGTTCCCGAACGGCGTCCGTGATTTTGCCTGCAGCGGACCCCTGCTTGCGAGTGGTACGGGCGGTTCACGCTACGGCTGCCCCAACTCGCTGTGACGCGCCGCGAGTCCGTCGTGGCGAATCCCGGCCGCAGAAAAGTGGTCTGGTTTTGGGGCCACACGAGTCCTCCTGTGCATGGGCAGCAAATCGCCTTACGCGCGCCATTGTCGCCGACGCCCGGTCCCTCTTGGCATGGGCCCGCCCGGGCGAGGCGGTACGACGATGAGCAGGCCTCCGCTCAAGACTTCTTCTAAGATCTCGCTGCCGGATCGATTTCGTACCGCCCTTCCGCTGGCGATGGCGCTGCTGGTCGGCTGCTCGGGGAAAATTGGCGGGATCGGCGCGCCCATCGGCAGCGGCTCGGGCGGCGGATCGGGCGCTACCGCCGGATCGGGCTCCACCAGCGGTGGCGGCGCGGCCGGCGGCGTGACCGGCGGCGGCGGGTCGGCGGGTGCCAGCACGGGGACAGCGGGCGTGGGCGTCTCGGCCGCGTGCCTGCAACCCGCGGTGCGGCCGGGCCGTGCGCTCGTCCGCCGGCTGACCAGCTTCGAGTACAACAACACCGTTCGTGACCTGCTGCAGGACACCACCCAACCCGCCAAGGATCTCCCGTCGGAAGTGCTCGGGAACGGGTTCGGCAACGACGCCGCCCAGCAACCGACGGACGAGGGCCTGATCAATGCGCACATGACGGTGGCGGCGGGTATCGCCCAACGCGCCACCGCCAACGCGACCGCCCTCGGCAAGCTGGCACCCTGCGCGACATCGGTTACCGCGGCCAACGAGGAGACCTGCGCCCGCACGATCATCGACAACCTGCTCCCCAAGGCCTATCGGCGGCCGCTGGTCGCCGCGGAAGCCATGGACCTCCTCACCACCGTCTACCGGCCCGCACGCATGAACACCAGTTTCGCTTCCGGCGTCGCCGCGGTGATCGAGGCGATTCTGCAAGCGCCCGACTTCCTCTACAAGGTCGAACTCGGCGTGGCCGATCCGGGCAACGCGAGCCTGCGGCGCCCGAGTGGGGACGAAATGGCCACTCGGCTGGCGTACTTCTTCTGGGGGACGATGCCGGACGAGGCGCTGCGCGCCGCCGCGCGCACCAACGAGCTGCTCACGAACGAAGGGGTCCTGGCCCGGGCGCGGACCATGCGGGACGACGCCCGTACCCGCCCCATCGTGAAGTACTTCTTCGACAACCTCCTCCCCATCAGCTCGCTGTCGGCGCTCGAACGCAGCAAAGAAACGTTTCCGACCTTCTCCGCGCAGATCGGCGCCTACCTGCGCGAGGAGACCGAGCGCTTCCTCGATCACGAGATCTTCAGCGGCACGGGGACCTGGGACTCGGTGCTCACGGCGCCCTTCACCTTCCTCAACGGACCGCTCGCGACCTTCTATGGCGTGACCGGGGTGACCGGAAACGAGTTCCGCATGGTGCCGCTCGACACCAGCAAGCGGCTCGGGCTCCTCACCCAGGGCGGCGTCATGGCGGGCCCAATCCATGCGAACGAGACCAACCCGGTGGTTCGCGGCTCGTTCATCTTGCAGAAGCTGATGTGCCGGACGATCCCGACACCCACCGGCGAGATCGCCGACATGGTCAAGCCGCCGCCTCCCGATCCCACACGTACCACCCGCCAGCGCTACGCGGCGCACAGCGAGTCGAACCTATGCGTGGGTTGCCACCGGATGCTCGACCCGGTGGGGTTCTCGTTCGAGAACTTCGATGCGGTCGGTCTCTATCGCGCCCAGGAACACGGTATCGACATCGACGCCAGCGGCGGCGTCCCCAATTCGGACGGGACCACAACGCCGACGGCGAATCCGATCGAGTTCGCCAGGCAGTTCGCCATGAAGGACGAGGTGCACAGCTGCTTGGCAACCACGTGGGCCAACTACGGCTATGGGGAGACCCTGGGTCTCGGAGCCGGAGATCTCGCTCAGGAGGACGTTTGCACCAAGGAGCTGATCGCCGATGCGTTTCGCAAGTCGGGTCACAACATCCAGCAGCTCCTCCTCGACCTGACCCAGACCGACGCCTTCCTCTACCTTCCCGTCCGGTAAGGAGCTCATTCCATGCCAAAGTTTCGCTTGAGCAGACGATCGGTCTTGAAGGGCGCCGGGAGCATCGCTATCGGGCTGCCGTGGCTGGAGGTCATGCGGCCCGAGCGCGCGAACGCGCAGACAGCGATCCCGGCCAAACGCTTCATCGGGATTTACCAGCCGGGCGGCGTGGTGATGTCGAAGTGGCGCCCGACCGGCAGCGAGTCCTCGTTCACGCTCAGCCCGATCTTGGCGCCGCTCGCGCCCATGCAGAGCAAGATCCTGGTCGTCGACGGCCTGGACCTGAAGAGCGCGGCCGGCGGCGAGCAGCACCAGGGCGGGATCTGCGCGCTCCTCACCGGTACCCCACAAGCGCCACTGCCCGTCACGGCGAGCTCCTACGCCAGCGGTCCTTCCATCGATCAGGTGCTGGTGTCGCGCCTCTCGGTTGACAAGCGCAAGGCCAGCCTGCCTCTCGCCGTCCGCTGGGCCACGGGAAAATCGCACGGCCTCCTGCACCCCATCAACTCACTGAACTTCGACGCGGTCACCAAGAAGCCGATGTCACCCCTCATCGATCCGGTGACCATCTTCAACGACCTGTTCGGGACGGTGGGATCGGTCGGCGAGGCCGAGGCCAAGGCGGCGCGCCAAAAGTCGATCCTCGACTACGTCGACCGGCGGCACGTGGCGTTGTCGATGAAGCTCGGCGCGGCTGACAGAGCCAAGCTGGATGAACACCTGACCAAGCTGCGCGAGGTCGAGAAGCGAGTCGCCATCGTCGCGCCCACCAACTCGATGTGCACGAAGCCGATGGCGCGCGACACGAGCGGCTACAACCCGCGCAGCGGCGTCAACTCGTCCGACGACGGATCGATCAGAGATACCTCGACCGACGCCGTCATCCCCACGGTGGGGGAGCTATTCATGGACATGATCGTGATGGCCTTCGCCTGCGACTTCACCGGCGTGGCCACCCTGCAGTGGACCGACACCGAGGCGAAACACACCTTCCCGTGGCTGCAGCTCAGCGAGCACCACCACTATTACCAGCACGACGGCGGCGGTCCGGCTCCCGACTATTACCGGGTGGCCGAGATCGAGAAGATCTGCAACTGGTACACGAAGCAACACCTTTACCTGCTGCAACAGTTGCAGAAGGTCACCGTGGGCGATCACACGCTGCTCGACGAGACGGTGGTATTCGTCGGCTCGGAGATTTCGCACCCGCAGAGCCACAGCAAGGTGGACATGCCGCTCCTGCTGGCCGGCGGCGGCGGGATGCGCACGGGCCGCTGGCTGCGCTACAACCACCAGTCCCACAACGACCTCTTGGTCGCCATCCTCAATCTGTTCGGCGACGCCCGCACCACCTTCGGCGACCCGCGCTACGTGGGCTCCGCCCGACTCTCGCCGACGTTGACCTAAGCGCGGCGACACCGTTTCTCGGGGTCGAGTCAGGGCGCGCCGAGCTCTCCCCCGAACAAGGCGCGGTACGACAGGTCGCCGTCCAAGAACCATTCCGCGCGCGCTGTCACCGCCAACCAGGCGCCGAAGGTAACCTTGAAGGATGGCCCGACGTAGGTGCCCCCCACGTCGATGCCGGGCAACGGGATGGACGTGCAACCCTCGCACGCCACCCCGCGGGAGAATCCGTTCGGGGTCCAGATGTGACCCACGATCACGGCGGGCACGAGCGACGTCGAGGACGCGGGGCGGAAGCGGTGCTGGTATCCAGTCTCGAGGCCCAGCATGATGCCGCTCGTCACTCTCGACTCCTGGGCGTGAGGCTCGCTGCAGCCCAATGTGACCCCGTTGTGGGTCGTGCAATCGACGACGAACTCGGTGAACGGCTCTCGATCGTCCAGGAACAGGCGGCCGAGCGTAAAGTTGATCGGCACGTGGTCCCAGAGCGCGACGCCCACCGCCAACGACACGGATCCGCCCGCGCCGGCCCGCGCCCGTTGCTCCGCGCCCAGCTTCAAGGCGGCCGGGCCGCCGGCCATGCCGAACGTCATGCCGGTCAGGACGCCGCGGGGAGCCTCGGATTCGTTGGCTGTCAGCATTTGCAGGCTCCCACCCTCGACGGCGGCAGGCACCTCCGGATGGTTCTTCGCCAGGAACGCCTCCGCCGCCTGCCGGGTGACCGCGTCGTCGACGGCGACGATCGGCCCCGTTTGTCCGGCAACTACCGTCAATCTACCGACCAAGGTGACCTTCCCCGGCGGTGCGTTGAACACGGCCACCGAAGCGCCGGGCGACGCCTCGTAGATGCCGGGCATCCCCTCGGGGAAGATAGTGGTCACGCCGTAGCTCTGCCGGCCGGTGCGCGGACTGAGCTTGATCACGATGAAACCGTCTTCGCTCCGCGCCCACGCGGCCGCCTTCGTCGCGGTTCGGCGCCATTTCCCCGCGAGGTCGCTCTCGCCTTCGAAAACGAATAGGCGGCAGCCCGGTTCCACCGCCATGACGACGGTGGCGTCCGGCTCCGAATTCGCCAGCCCGACGCCGCGGACGCAGACCAACGACACTCCGACGCCGAGGCACAACCAGCGTCGGAGACACCACCGCACGGTACGGACGCTATCACCAACGTCAGATGGCCGCAGCCGCCTCGCGCGCGCCGGACCGTGTTAGCCTTGTCGGTTCGAAGGTTGGCGTTCGTGTCGTCGTCGTCCATGTCCGGTGTGAGCTCGTCGGCATCAGGCGAGGTGCTGATGCCCGTGCGGGCGGGCGATGTCCTTGCCGGCAAGTACCTCGTCGAACGCGTGCTCGCGGTGGGTGGGATGGGCGCTGTGGTGGCCGCGACCCACCGTGACCTGGGCGATCGCGTGGCGCTGAAGTTCATGTTACGGGCGCTCGCGGCGTCGCAGGTCGAGGTCCGGCGATTCATGAAAGAAGCGCGCGCGGCGCGCGCGATCACGAGCGAGCACGCCGTTCGCGTCAGTGACATCGGCACGCTCGAGGGAGGCGAGCCCTACATCGTGATGGAGTACCTCGAGGGCCACGATCTGGCGCAAGAGGTCGCACGTCGGGGACCGCTGGCGGTGGACGTTGCCATCGACTACGTGATGCAGACGTTGCAGGCGATCGCCGAAGCGCATTCGAAAGGAATCGTTCACCGGGATCTGAAACCGTCGAACCTGTTCCTCACCCGGAGGGCGGACGGGACGCCGCTCGTGAAGGTGCTCGATTTCGGGATCGCAAAGGCGCGCGCGGCGGACCCATCGACGACACTCGCGGGCAGCGATTCGTCGGGATCGATGCCGCTCGGATCGCCGCACTACGTCTCGCCGGAACAGATCCGCAACTCGAAAGACGTGGACGCGCGCAGCGACGTCTGGTCGATGGGCGTCATTCTCTACGAGCTTCTCACCGGGAGGCCGCCGTTCACCGCCGACGAGGTGGGTGGCGTGTTGGCATCGGTGTTGACCGACAGGCCCAAGCCAATGCGGGAGCAGCGGCCCGAGCTGCCTGCGGAGCTCGACCGCATCGTGCTCGCGTGTCTGGCCAAGGATGTCGAGCGACGCACCCAGAGCGTGGCCGAGCTCGGCAGCGCGCTGGCAGCGTTTGGAAGCGCCGAGGCCCGGCTGTCTCTGGCGCGGATCGTGGGAATCAGCGGCAGCGCGGCGGTCCCGGTGTCGGCGCGTCGGTCACCCGCGGTCAAACTGGCCGCTTTCGGGGCCGGGCTGGCGGCGAGCGCGATCGTCGGAGTGATCGTCGCGCAGCGATCGACGCACGAGCGGCGCGCCCCCGAGCCTGCGCGCAGCGCTGCCACCGTCGCGGGCCGCATGGAGACGGCGCCGGCCGTAAATGTGCGGCCTGCGCCACCTGCGCTGACGCCGCTGCCCGCAACGCCGGCGGCGTCGAGCGTGCCGGCGGTGGTTCAGCGCGAACCAGAGGGAAAACGCGGGCGCGTGACGCCGGCCTCCCGGGGTGCGGCGCCCACGCGGAAGCGGTCGCTGGCGCCGCCGCCCGCCGCGGCCGGCCCGGAGCAGCGTCGGCAACGCGCCATCGATACCCTGTTTGAAGAGCGAAAGTGACGCGAATGTTCGCGGGCCGGGAGCGTCTGGTTGCGTGCGCGACGGCCATCGTCGTGCTTCGCGGCTCGGGCGCGTGGGCGGGTGATGCCGCCTTGGCCGACGCGTTGTTTCGGGAAGGCAAGGCGCTCATGCAGGAGCGCGACTACGCGCGCGCGTGCCCCAAGCTCGCGGAGAGCTTTCGCGCGGATGCGGCGACCGGCACGTTGCTCGCGCTCGCGGTCTGTCAGGAGGAAAGCGGGCAGCTGGCGAGCGCTTGGGCCAGCTATAACGGCGTGGTCTCGCGCGCGAAGCAAGAAGGGCGGAGCGATCGCGAACGCGCCGCTCACGAGCGGGCTTCCGCGCTCGCGTCCCGCTTGTCGACGTTGCGCGTGGATGTCCCGACCGAGCTCGCGGCGCTTCCTGGGCTCGTGATCACGCGTGACGGCGTCGCGCTGTCGTCCGCGGTCTGGGGGACGGCGGTGCCGACCGATGCGGGAACCCACGTCGTCGAGGCGACGGCCACCGGGCGCGTTCCGTGGCGGCAGACCGTCACGGTCGGTCCGGAGGCGGACCGGAAGACCGTGAGCGTGCCGGGGTTGGCGATGAACGAGCCGCCGCCCGCCCAGGCGCCGGTTCCGGGAGGGCCGGGAGTAGCCGCTGCCCGCCCGCCGGTTGCCACGTCTGCGGCACCGAGCACGCTCGGCATGGGCGGTGTGGCGCCCTCGCGCGCGGGCGCCACATATCAGGTCGTCGGACTGACGACGGCGGCCGCGGGTGTCGTCGCGCTCGGCGTGGGAACGGCGTTCGGCGTCTGGGCGAAGCGCCTCGACGACGACTCGAAGCAAGACGGCCACTGCACCGCGACCGACGGATGCGACGATTTCGGGCGACCGCTCAACCAAAAGGCGGTGGCACGCGGCGACACGGCGACGGTGCTCTTCATCGTCGGGGGCGCGTTGGTCGCGGGCGGGGCGACGCTGTATCTGATCGGCCGGTCGCAGGCGAGGGCGGAGCCATCGCTCGCGTTCATACCCGACGTCGCCCCGGGTTTTGGCGGCGCGGCGGTGGTGGGCCGGTTCTGATGACGCCGGCGCACCGCTGCTGCGCGATCGTGTGCCTGGTGCTGGTGGTCGCCTCCTGCAACGCCATCCTGGGAATCGACGCGCTGCCGAGTCGCGACGTCGGATCGCACCCGAGTGGCGGCGCGGGGTCCGGGGGCACTCACGATGGCGGCGTCGATCAGGGCGCGGCGGGCGTCGCGGGCGTCGGGGGCATCGGCCCGACGGGCGTCGCGGGCGCGAGCGGCGGCGTCACCGGCGCCGGCGGTACG
>WNGA01002259.1_pt1 | contig 37530 bp, 34 predicted proteins | sample 5400061 | NCBI WGS metagenome assembly WNGA01 (sample SAMN13153366, study PRJNA577476) | soil metagenome | isolation source: 100 cm soil or saprolite under grassland replicate 2 | place: USA:California | collected 2016-06-15
CTCATCGGCCAGTCGGCGCATCAGCCGGCGGCAGCCCTTGAGCCAGTTGCCTTGCGCGGTCTGCCACAGTTCGGCTGCGTCGGGATCTGTGTAGCGGGCGCGTTCGACGGCGCGCAGGACGCCGAGGATCCGCGGGTGGGATCGGGCGATGTGGCTGGCCCACTCGGTCAGCGCGGCCACCGCGTCGGGGCAATCCCAGACGGCCTGCAGGGATCTGGCGAGGTCGTCGGTCTCGCCGAGGCTGCGGTACAGCGCGGCCAGCAGTTCGGTGCGGGTGGCGTAGTGCAGGTAGACAGCGCGGCGGGTCACCCCGGCGCGTTCGGCGACCGCCGCCATGGTCAGCGCCGCGAACCCGTCCTGCTCGATCAGCTCGCGGGCGGCGCGCAGCAGCGCCGCGCCGGTCCGCCGGCTCCGGGCGTTCCGCGGCTCCTCGATGATCTTCACATCGGCGCCTCTCCCAAGAAATGCACATCACGTGCAGTTTAGCCTAGCCTTATTTACACATGACGTGTAGTTTAGAAACTACACACCAGGTGAAGCTGACACCCGAGGAGGACCACCATGACCACCGCCCCAGCCGTCACCGCGCCACCCCACCCGGCCACCGCCGTGCGCACCCGCGGCGCGCTCGTCGTCGCCGGCGCCACGCTGGCCCCGGCCGCCGTCTGGCTGATCGCCCGCGCCGCCGGCACCACGTTCACCCTCACCCTGGCCGGCCAGCCGCCGATGACCATCGACCTGCCGTTCGTCGTCGTCACCGCACTCGCCGCCTCGCTGGCCGGTTGGGCAGCGCGGGCCGTTCTGCAACGCGCGACCAGCCACGCCCGCGTGCTGTGGACCGGCCTGGCCGTGGCCGCGCTGCTGCTGTCGTTCGGTCCGGTCGCCGCAGCGCAGACCGACCCGGCAACGCGGGCCTTCCTGGCCCTGATGCACCTGGCCGTCGCGGCCGTCCTGATCATCGGCCTACGCCGGACCGTCCCCACCCACGAGGCCGCCGACCCTCAGCGCAGCCACTCATGAGCATCTTCACCGACGCCGAGCTGCACTACCTGCGCAGCGAACGCCGACTCGGCAGGCTCGCCACAGTCGGGCCCGACGGAATGCCGCACGTCGCACCGGTCGGCTGGCGCCTCGACCCCGACCCCGACCCCGACACCATCGTGATCACCGGAACGGACCTCGCCGCCACCAAGAAGTACCGCGACATCGCCAACACCGGCCAAGCGGCCATCGTCATCGACGACGTGCCACCGCCCTGGCAGCCCCGCGGAATCGAAATCCGCGGCCGGGCCGAGGCCATCGACACCCCCGAACCACAGATCCGGATCCACCCCACCCGCATCGTCAGCTGGGGCCTGGACGGCCCCCGCACAGCACGCACCATCCCGACCACACCCACCCCGCCCCGCACCTGACCCGAGAACTGGGTCCCGGTCACGCGCCCTGGCGGTGGCGTCGGCGAGGAACGTGTCCGCGTTCCGCAGTAGCCCTGGTGACCGCCCCGAGCCTGGCGATCGCGACCAAGCCGCGGTTTGCGGGCGCGGGCGGGACCTACCTGTTCGGTCTGGCTCTGGCCGTCGCCGCTGCCCTGACCCTGTGATGCGCGCTCGGGCGGGGCAGAGTCGCGGCAGGCACGACTGTCCATTGCCAGCATCGGGCCCTGCCGGCTACAGGGCAGATCATCACCCCCCACGCCAGCGAGCGCGGCGGGGCCTGGCCGCCCCGCTACACCGCCAGATGCGTGAGCCGACGCGGCCGCCCGTACCCGTCAAGGCTCCACGTGATGTCAGCGGATTGTCGGCGGATGTCGGGGACCGGGGTGGAACCGAGGCACGCGAAGGCCCGGCGCGCGGGCCATCGCCGGAGGTAGCTGTCCTCCGCTCCTCCGAATGGCTACGGGGGTGTGCGGCTAGCGTCGGCGGTTGCCCGTATACCCGGAGTTCGGTTGACCGCCTGTCACCCCGCCTGAGGTAGGAGGACACTCCAGGCATGGCCGGGTGGAGGGCCGCCGCTGGCGTCGGGCTTGTGCTGCTCGCCGTGGCCGGCTTCGTCGTCGGCGTCTACGTGGTAGTTGTCCGTGGCGGCGGCGCGCTTGTCGGGCAGACCGACTCGCTGCATCTGGGCCTGTCGGTGCTCGCCACGGCGATCGTCGCGCTCGGGTTCGAGCCGGTGCTGGCCCGGGCGCGCTCCTGGTCCGCCAAGCTGTTGCGTGCTGGCCGGGCGGCGCCGTACGAGGTGCTGACCAGGTTCTCCGCCCAGGTCACCGGTGCCTACCCGACCGAGGAGGTGCCCGCCAGGATGGCCCGGCTGCTGGCCGAGGGCACCGGAGCGGCGTACGCGCAGGTGTGGCTGGTCGTCGGTGGCAGGCACACGCTGGCCAGTACCTGGCCGCCGGATGCTGCCACCGCGGAGGATCCGCCCGACCCGATGGATGAGGTCTCGGTCCCGCGCGGCCGGCGGGTCATGACGGTCCACCAGGCGGGGGAGCTGATCGGTGTCCTGCTGGTCCAGGAACGCCAGCGGCAGCCGCTGACCCCGGTGGAGGAGAAGCTGTTCGGGGTGTTGGCCGCCCAGGCGGGACTGGTGTTGCGAACGGTCCGGCTGCGCGCCGAGCTGGCGCGGCAACTGGCGGAGATCTCACGCCGGGCGGTCGAACTGCAGGCGTCCCGGCAACGGATCGTGGCCACCCAGGACGCGGAACGGCGGCGGCTGGAACGGGACATCCACGACGGCGCGCAGCAGCATCTCGTCGCGCTTGCCGTGAGTCTGCGGCTGGCGCAGATCCTGGTCGCCCGCTCCTGGGACGGCGCGGAGGAGGTGTTCGCTGACCTGCGTGTCGCGGCGGCGGACACCATGAGGACGCTCACCGACCTTTCCCGCGGGATCTACCCGCGCACGCTCACCGAGGCCGGCCTGGCGCCCGCGCTGCGCGCCGCGGCGGCGGCCTGTCCGGTGCCCGTGACCGTGAGCGTGGACGGGCTGCACCGGGAATCGGCCGACCTGGAAGCGGCACTGTACTTCTGCTGCCTCGAAGCGCTGCAGAACGCGGCCAAGCACGCTCATGCGACGCGCGTGCTCGTTCAGGTGGGCCGGCGGGACGGGGCCCTGACGCTGGTGGTCGCTGACGACGGCGTCGGCTTCGCGGGGGACTCGCCACCTACCGGCAGCGGACTGGCGAACATGCGCGACCGGATCGAGTCGGCCGGCGGCACCCTTACGGTGGTCTCACGACCCGGCCGGGGCACCGAGGTAACCGCACATGTCCCGGTCGCCGATCGTGCCCGCACGGGCAGCGGCTGACGCGGTGGATCAGGCGCCGGTGGATCAGACGCCGGTGGGCGAGGCGCCGTTGGCCAGTGCCCAGGCCTCGACCAGGCGGTCCGGGCCGAAGGCCGACTTGGCGATGTAGGTCACGGCTCCACATTCAGCGGGCGGGTCGCAGTCGCACTCGTCGTACGTGGACAGCAGAACCACGACCGGAGGGTTGGAACGGGCGCGCAGGCGGCGGGTGGCCTCCATGCCGTCGATGCCGGGCAGGTTCACGTCCATCAGGACCAGGCCAGGTCGCAGGCGCTCGGCAGCCTCGATCGACTCTTCACCGGTCCCGGCGCTTCCGGCCACGGTGAAGCCTTCTGTGGCTTCGACGACCGACCTCGCGACCCGGCGGAACGACTCGTGGTCGTCCACGATGAGGACGGACACAGACGGCAACGGGACACCTCCAGACGTGTACTCCAGGATCGCCTACCGGAACGCTCCGCGCCCAGGGTGCCTGCCCCACCGCGGGGTGGGGCCAGCCCGCTGGTTGGCGGCAGCCGTTCCAGCCGTTGGCACACAGCAGAGCCGGGGTGGCCCGTCAGGTGCGGGCCACCCCGGCGACTGCGGGCGGAGGCGCTGGCTACTCGGTGACGACCGCCCGCAGCACGTCGACCTTGGCGGCCCGCCGTGCTGGTCCGATCGCAGCGAGTACGCCGGCCACCGCGGCGAGCGCCACGTACACCGACAGCTGCCTGCCAGGGATCGCGACGGAGCTGATGCCCTGTTTCTCGAGCAGTCTGGTCAGGGCGACGCCGAGGCCGGTGCCGAGCACGGCGCCGACGCCGGCCCCGATCAGGGAGATCACCACCGACTCCCACCGGACCATGGCCCGGACCTGGTTGCGGGTCATCCCGACGGCCCGCAGCAGGCCCAGCTCCCTGGTCCGCTCGAAGACCGACAGCGCCATGGTGTTGACGATCCCGAGCAGGGCGATCAGCACGGCCAGGAGCAGCATCACGACGATCAGCGCGAGGATCTTGTCGACGTCCCCGCCGATGGCCTTCTCGACTCCCTTCCGGTCGAGCACGCGGGTGTCCGGGTGGGCGGCCAGCACGGAGCTGATCTTGTCCTGGACGGCCTTGGCATCGGCGCCCGGGTCGAGCTTGACCAGCCCGCTGGTGTCCAGCCGGGCAGGGTCCTGCTTGTCGTGCGCGGTCAGCGAGATGAGGTAGTCGGCGTTGAAGAGGCTCTTCTTGGTGAAGATGCCCTTCACCGTGAGCTGCTGCGCTCCGGTCTGCCCGAACTCCGCAGGTACCCGGTCACCGATCTTCCAGTGCTGGGCGTCGGCCTTCTGCTTCGACACCAGCACGCCGTCGTCGGTCAGATCACCGGCGCGCCCGGCCGCCATGCCGAGGTCGAGCACCTGGTCCACGGTCGCCGGGTCCACCGAGGAGAACCGCGTCAGTCCCCCGGCGAACCTGGCCCGGCCGAAGCCGGTCTCCGACACAACCGCGACCCCGTCGAGCGACCGTACGGCCTTCGCCACGTCGGGGCTGAACCCCTCGGCCTGCATGGAGGCCGTCTCCAGGTACAGCTCGGCCTTGGCCGACTTCCCCAGGACGTCGTGGAACGACGCCTTGAGCGACGCGGCGAGCACGCTCACGCTCGCCACCATGGTCACCCCGATCATGAGAGCCATCGCGGTGGACGCGGTGCGCTTCGGGTTGCGCATCGCGTTCTGCCGCGCCAACTCACCGGGGATGCCCCGCGCACGCAGGGGTGCGCCGATCACCGAGGCCAGCGGGCGGGCAACCAGCGGTGCGAGCGAGGTGACGCCCAGGAAGACCGCCACCATGCCGACCGCGAGGAAGGCCGGTGACGCGCCGCCGACGAGTGCGGCGGCCAGCGCTGCCACGCCGGTCACCGTCACGACCGAGCCCGTGACCAGCCGCCGGCGGGAGAACCGGTAGCCGATGGGCGTCGCGTCCCGCATCGCCTCGACAGGCAGCACGCGGGTGGCCCGCCTAGCCGGCGCGATGGCCGCGACGAGGGTCACCAGGGTGCCCACCAGCAGCGCGGCGAGGACCGTGCCGACCTGCAACCGCGGGGCAGCGGTGGGCAGGTCGAGCCCCAGGGCGGACATGACCAGGGGGAGTCCGCGTGCGACTCCGACACCCAGACCGAGGCCCAGCACGGACGCCCCGAGGCCGAGGACCAGGGCCTCGACCAGGACGGTCCGCATCACCTGGCGGCGGGTCGCCCCGATCGCCCGGATCAGCGCGAGTTCCCGGGTCCGCTGGGTCACCTGCATGGAGAAGGTGTTCCAGATGATGAAGGAGCCGACGAAAAGGGCGATCCCGGCGAAGACCAGCAGCGCGTCGTTGAAGAAGGTGAACTGGCTCGTCACCGCCCTGGACGACTCCTCCGCCAGGGCTTGGCCGGTGACCGCCTCGACGCCGTGCGGCAGCACCGAGCCCACCCGGGTGGCCAGTGCGTCGTCGCTCACGCCGTCGACACCCCTGACCGCAATGGCGTCGTACGTACCCCGCTGGCCCAGCACGCGCTGTGCGGTGGACGGCTCGAAGTACGCGGCGGTCGACCCACCGAGGTCGTCCTTGCCGGCGAACTGGACCGTTCCGACGACCGTGAACCTCTCCGCCGGTCCGCGGAAGAGGATCTTGATCCGGGAGCCGAGCGGGATCTGGCCGCTCTTCGCCGAGGTCGCGTCGATGGCCACCTCACCCGGCTTGTCCGGTGCCCGCCCGGTATGAATGGAGACCTCACCGCGCAGGTCCGCGTCGCGGGGGAGGCTTGAACCGAGGGCGGGGGCGCCGCTGCCGGGCCGGACGGGCTTGCCGTTGACGTCGGTGAGCAGCGCGTAACCGCTCACCTGTCCCTCGGCGGCCGCCACTCCCGGCACCGACCGGATCGTCGCCAGCAGGCCGGACGGAACGGGTTTGGGCTGCAGGTCTCCGCCGGTGGACCCGCCCTCGCCGCGTACGACGACGTCGGTGCCGGCGGTGAGCTTGCCGAAGATGTCGTCGAACGCACGCTGCATGCTGTCGGTCAGCATGAGCGTGCCGGCGAGAAAGCCGACCCCCAGGGCGATGGACAGCGCTGTCAGGGCAAGGCGCAGCTTGTGCGCCAGCATCCCCTTGATGGTTGCGGTGAGCATTGGACTCACGCCCCCAGACGCTTCATGTAGTCGAGAACGGCGTCCGCGGTCGGCTGGGTCATCTCATCGACGATCTGGCCGTCGGACAGGAACACCACCCGGTCGGCGTAGCTTGCCGCCACCGGGTCATGGGTCACCATGACCACGGTCTGGCCGAACCGGGTGACGGCGTGGCGCAGGAACCCGAGCAGTTCTGCGCTGGACCGCGAGTCGAGCGCGCCGGTCGGCTCGTCCGCGAACACGATCTCGGGCCGGCTCGCCAGCGCCCGCGCCGCGGCAACCCGCTGCTGCTGCCCACCGGACAGCTCCGCCGGGCGGTGCGACAGCCGTGGCCGCAGGCCGACCGCGTCGATGATCGTGTCCACCCAGTAGGCGTCCGGCTTGCGGCCCGCGATACGCACCGGCAGCGTGATGTTCTCCGCGGCGGTGAGCGTGGGCAGCAGGTTGAACGCCTGAAAGATGAACCCGAGCTTGTCCCGCCGCAGCAGGGTCAGGTCGCGGTCGTTCAGGGTCGTGATGTCCACCCCGCCGAGGCGGATCTCGCCCGAGGTCGGCCGGTCAAGGCCGGCCAGGCTGTGCAGCAGGGTGGACTTCCCGGACCCGGACGGCCCCATGATCGCGGTGAACTGGCCGGCGGCGAAGTCGACGGTCACGGCGTCGAGGGCGAGCACGCTCGCCTCGCCGGCTCCGTACGCCTTGCTGACCTCGACCGCGGAGGCCGCGACACGGCGCTCAGTTGTGGTGATCGTACTCATGGCGGCTGGCCTTTCGTTGGGATGCCCGTCGCGCTCCGACGGCTCCCGACAGTCAAGCCAGCCGGCGCCGCCGCACCCACCGTGCCGACCGCCCACCCTGCCGGCGCCGACCGCTTGATGCCGCTCGTGCCAACCCCGGGCCCTGCTGGCCTTGATCGGGGGCTGGCCGCACCGACGGATTCGGCTGACCGCCTTCCGACCGGCGGCAAGGCGCAGCACACTGCAGGAATGGGCAGGCAGATGGGCCTGGTGGCCTGGAGCCTGTGCGCCGCGACCGTGCTCGGGGCCACCATCGAGCTGGCTCTGGTCGCCTCCTCGAGCGGCCCGCTGCTGACCGCGCACGTCCTGCTCAACCTCGGCGTCCAAGCGGGCGCGGCGGTCCCCACGGCGGTTGTGGGCGCGCTCATCGTGTCGCGGTACCCACGGCATCCGATCGGCTGGCTCTTCTCCATCGCGGCATTCGGCAGTGCTGTCGGGTCCACCGCGGGGACCTACGGTCAGCGGGTGCTGTTAGAGGGTGACCTCGGCGCGCTCTGGGCCGGTCAGCTGGCGTTCCGGGTCTCGGCGCTGCTGTTGAACGTCTACCCGTTGGCTCTGATTGCGATGATCTTCCTGTTGGTGCCCGACGGCCGGTTGCCGTCCCGGCGGTGGTGGCCGGCGCTGGCGCTGCCGGTCCTCGGCCTCGTCCTGTACTGGACTGCGATCATGTCGCTGGGGCCCCCGATCCCGACCGATGATGGCAAGATCATCGCAGCAGAGGTCGGAGCCCTCGCGCCGGTGCTCGGTCCGGCGGGCATCGTCACGGTGCTGCTCGCACTGCTGCTCGCTGGAGTGGCCGTGGTGCGGCGGCTGCGAAGGGCCCATGGCGAGCAGCGGCAGCAGCTGCGCTGGATCGCGACGTCCGCCGTCAGCCTGGTGGTGGGCGCGCTGATCGCGATCACGTCGGCGGCGACCGGGGGCGACCAAACGCCGTTGCTCGGGGTCGTCCCGCTGGTCGTCGCCTACGTCGGTCTGCCGGTGTGCACCGGGGTGTGACGGCGGGCTACGTCACGGTCGTGGTGCTGATCGGAGCCGTCCTCGGCGGGCGTGCCGAGGGACGGTTCTGGCCCTCGCTGCTCGCGACGGCCGTGGTGGCGCTGGCGTTCCAGCCGATACGCAAGCGGGTGCTCCGGTGGGCGGACCGGCTCGTGTACGGCGAGCGGGCGGTGCCGTACGAGGCGCTGGCCGACTTCAGCCGGCAGATCGGGGCGGCGGCGTCCCCCTCGGAACTGCTGCCGCTGTTCGCGGAGGCGGCGGCACGGAGCGTCGGTGCCCGCCGCGCCCGGGTCCACGTGGACGTGCCCGGGACGAGCGGGCTGTCGGTTTCCTGGCCGGAGGGCGCGCAGGGCGCGGACGATCAGCCAGGCTTCCAGCTGGCCGTCAGGGACCGCGGCGAGTTGATGGGCACGGTATCGGTGACGATGCCGCCGGGGCGGGCGCTGCGCCGGGACGAGCAGCGGCTGCTCGAACGCTTCGCCGAGCAGGCGGGCCTGGCGCTGCGCAACGTACGCCTGGAGGCGGAGCTGCGCGCCCGGGTGGATGAGGCGGCTCGCCAGTCGAACGCGCTGGAGGCTTCCAGACGCCGTCTGCTCGGCGCCCGCGACGCCGAACGGCAGCGGGTGGCGGCGACCATCAACCGCGGCGTCCTGGCCCGCCTCGAGCCGCTCGTCCCCGCCCTGGAGTCGGGTTGGCAGGCGGGCCCGAAGGAGGCGGCGGACGTGCTCCGGCGCTTCGATGCCGCCACCGGCGCGACCCTCGACGCGCTACGGGAGGTCACCCAGGGGCTGTTCCCGGCGGTGCTGACCCGGCGCGGACTGGTGCCCGCGCTGCGGGCCCACCTGGCCAAGACCGGCCTGACCGACGTCCTGCGGGTGCCGGACTCGATCGAGCACCGCCGGTTCTCCCCGGCGACGGAGGCCGCCGCGTACTTCTGCTGCCTCGCGGCGATCGAGGACATGGTGTGGCCGGCGTGCCTCGAACTGACCCTGCGCGAGGGCCTGCTCGTCCTGGATGTCAGCGGCACGCCCAGCGACGTCACCGGTCTGTCCGACGCCGACGGCACGCGACGCGACATCGGCGACGCGCCGCTCGAGGAGCAGCCGGGGTCCGCGGAGCGGTCCTTCCTCGCCGACCGGGTGGAGGCGGTCGGCGGGCGGGTCTGGCACGACCGCGGGCCGAACGGCGCGCTCGTGATGCACGCGGAGCTGCCGGCGGCGGTGCAGTCAGGGGCGTGACGCCCCGCCCGCCTCCAGGAAGGTCAGCACCGCCATCACCCGCCGGTTCGTGTCCGTTTCGCTCGCCAGGTCAAGCTTCTGGAACAGCCCGCTGATGTGCTTCTCCACCGCCCGTTCGCTCAGGTAGAGCGTGCGGGCGATCGCTGCGTTGCTGCGCCCGGTCGCCATCTCCCGCAGCACGTCGAGCTCGCGGTCGGTCAGGCCGCGCAGCGGCGAGCGGCCCTCGGCCTGCTTGCGGGCCAGCAGCCCCTCGACCACCTTGGGATCCAGGGCCGACCCGCCGCGGCACACCTCGTGCAGGGCCCGGACGAGGTCGTCGACCTGGCTGATCCTCTCCTTCAGCAGGTACCCGAGCCCGGCGACCCCGTCGGCGAGCAACTCCAACGCGTAATCCGGCTCGACGTACTGGGAGAGCACCACCACCCCGACGCCCGGATGCTCGGCGCGGATCCGCTTCGCCGCCTCGATGCCCTCGGTGGTGTGGGTGGGCGGCATCCGGATGTCGGTCAGTACGGCGTCGGGCGACAACTCACCGACCGCCTTCATCAGCGAGTGCGGATCCTCGACCAGCCGTACCAGGTCGATCTCGTCCACCTCGGCCAGCAGCGCCGCAGTGCCCGCCCGGACCAGGTAGTTGTCCTCGGCGAAGACCACGCGGAGTGGGCGACCGGCAGCCATGCACGGGACAGTAGCGCCGGGACGGGCGGGCGGAGCGGTCCGGCGGCGTCATTCCTGCCCGCTGACCGGCTCGGGGTGTGATCACCACCGTAGCTCGGATCCGCTTCCGCTTCGGCTGGCCTGCTGCTGAGGCCAGGTGGCGGGCGGATCACAGCTCGAGGGCGAAGGCCGCGGCCACGGCGGGGGAGCACGGCCACGACTGCCCGCAGGCGGAGCAGTTAGCTCGGTCCCTGATGTGTGTGGCAAGCACGCCAGCCGCGGTCCGGTGGTAGCGCTCGAGCATCGCGTCCCAGGCTGCGGCGGCGCCTTCGCCGACCGTCGCCATGCTCAGTGTGCTGGGCTGCTCGGTGGTCTGCATCTGCAACATGGTGTCCTCCTGGGGGAGCGTTGCCAGCAACGTAGGCCCGCGCCTGGTCCGGATCGATGGCGCCAGCCGTACCGGGAGACGGCGGGGCCGCACTGCTGCGGGTCGGGTGGCGCCGCGCCCATGCGGCTGCGGCGGGTGCTGCCCGTACCCCCTCCAGGGTGCTGCCTGCCGGCCGTCCCAGCGCCACCCACCGTCGAACCGAGCACTGTGCTCGATCTCTCCCAGCTACCCCACGCGTCGGTCGTTCAACGCTGCCGTGATCAGATCTCTCGCTCGTTGCCCGTAGACGGCCAGCTTGGACAGCGCCTGGAACGCCTTGGCGTACAGGGCGATTTCGCGCGGCTGCGTGATGGTCAGCTCGGCAGATACCAGCTCCACCTGGACGGCCCGGTCGTCAAACATGACGAACTGATTCGTCGGCACCCGGTAGGGGTGGTTTGCCGGCAGGATGCCGAGCCTGACGCGCGGCAACGACAGAACGGTCAGCAGTCGGTCAAGTTGCCCGATCATCACGTCGGCATCGCCAACCAGTGTGCAGAGCGCCTGCTCAGCAAGAATAAGATGGAAGCGGTGGTGGCCCTTGTAGAGGATCTGTTGCCGCTCCATCCGGGTCGCGACGCCGGCCTCCAGATCATCCGGTATCTCGTAGAAGTCGATGACGCGCCGCATGACCGCGGCTCCGTACTCGGCAGTGTGCAGAATGCCCGGCACCAGAACGGGCTCGTACCAGCGCATGAGGTTCGTCTCGGTTTCAAGCGCGATCGACTTCTCTTGCCGTCTCCTCGTGCCCGTGCGCAGCCGCCGACGCCACTCCACATACATGGCCTCGATGTCGCGTACCGCGGCAATCAGGTCTTCAATCTGGTCCGGCGCCTCGCAGTACCGGCACCAGGCACGGATGTCGTCCTCGGATGGCGCTTGCTTGCCGTACTCGATTTTCGACACCTTGGAGCTGTGCCAACCGGCACGCAGAGCAAGCTGCCTGCCGGTTAGCCCCGCGTCCTTCCGCAGGTCTCGGAGTCTCCCGCCAAGGGCTTCCTTGGCCTGATGAACGGTGCTCGGCAAGGGAACACCGCGCTAGCGGGCAGCGTATTCGTGCGTGGGGATCGCTTGTGCCCAGACCTGATCGCGTGCTCGACGGCAGTGCTCGACAATGACGGGATCGGCGGTCTGAGCGCCGCCAGCGAAGCGGCCGCTCGGCTCGAAGACGGTGAAGACCACCCGGTTGCCGTCGAATAGCCAATAGTCATCGGTGGTGAGGTCCATGCCATGCGTCAGATGGCGTGGCAGCCACCGGATTTCTTCGCCAGCCTCGATGTTCAGTGGCGCGATCGTCAAGCCCCAACGGGTGTAGTCGCCATGGGGCACGCTGACGACGCGAACGCGAGTGATTACCTTCCCGGCTTGGGTGGCTTCGCGGACCAGCTCGAGCCACGGCTGATGCCAGGCGAAGTCGTCGGGTTCGCCGCGCAGAAACAGCTTGAACGGCCCGGCCTCGTCCGGTGTGTGGTAGGCGTCCTGCAGCTCTAGGTGAAATGCCGTCCGGACAAAGCTGCGGAACAGGTTGTCGAACGCCTCACCCTGTAGCAGCTCCATGGGCGTCACCTTCCCGTCCCTTGCCGACCTCAACGCACGTCTCGTGACCCGGTACGTCCATCTGGGCGAGGGCTTCCGGATCGGTGACGGGCACGCCGGCCAGGACGTAGCTGTCGTGTCCAGTGTCCTGGAGGATCGCGGCCAGGCCGGGGAGGCCCGCCAGGTGTCGCAACAGCTTCGTGGGGATCTCCACCCTGGCCGACTGACCAGGGACCTTCCAGCCTTGGACGACATAGGTGTCCCGATCGGTCGCGAACAGGGTGGGAGAGCCACCGCCCTGGGTCTCCTTGCCGAGGAACGTTAGCTGCATGATCAGCCTCCGGTGGTGATGGTTGCGCCGGTTTGCTCAGCGTCAGCCTGATCCTCACGGGAGGTGCCTGGCGGGTCAAGGATCTCAGTCCGAGCAAACTCGGGCAAAGTCCTTGGGGCTGCGCTCGGCGCCGTCTTAGGGTCGCCGGCAGGCCACGAAGCCACCCCTGCGGAGTCCCGACCAGGAGCTGCGCCACACACCTGAGCCGGCGACGTTCCGCCTACCCCCGTGGAGCGACGAACGATGACCCCCGCTGACCAAGCCCCCGCCACCCTCGAAGCCCTCTCCCCCCGCGAGCGCAAGCGGTTGCGCCTGCTGGCCCTGCGCTACCGCATCCGGGCGGACACCACGCTGCGCCCGGTGGCTGATGTGGTCTACGACCTGCGCTCCCGCCACGGCCTCCAGCTCAGCAAGGGCCAGGTCTTCGAGTTGCTGGGCAGGGGGGCTGGGCGGTGATCGTCACCAGGGAGACCGGCCTGCATCCGGTGGACAGCCTGAACGCTGAGCTGGCGCACCTGACCCAGCTCGCCACCGTCGTCTTGAACGAGCACGTCAACGACGACGGGCTGTGTGCGGTGTGCACCGGCGTGGCGTTCCCGTGCGACTCCGCCGTGTTGGCCGAACACAACGCGGCCTTGCTGTAACCATGAGCGGCAGAGCCGGGCATGGTGAGCACTCTTGCATGGGCATGTCGTTCGCTCCGATGTAAGCCCTCTGCTGGGGAGAAGCCCGCGCCCGGTTCTGCCTTCCAACGGCTGGAGGGTGTTCCGCTTCACGCGACTCACGATTTGGGAAAGGCGTGGGAGAACGGGGAGCGGGACACTCTCCTCGGCGTCACATGAGCGCGGCCGGCGACCCCCGAAGCGGCCCGCACAGTCACTCGGCGCCGATGACGACGAAGGCGCCCCAGCTTGCCGGATCGGAGAAGGGCGTCGCGCGGTAGGCCGGGCGCCGGGCCAGCAGCAACGGCTCGGACCAGTCGATGCCGGCGGGTATTGCGCCGCGCCGGATGCGCCGGGCAAGCACCTCCCAGCCCAGCGACTCCTCGGGATCCCCGGCGGCCCGGCAGGCGGCACCGAGCGCCCGCGCCGCGGCGAGCGCGAGCCTGGCGTCGGCGGACCGTTCGGACTCGGCTCCCCACCGGCAGGCCAACCGCACCAGGTCGGCGGCCGGCATGTCCCTGACCCGGCGCTGGGCGGCCACCAGCGCCTCGCTCAGGCCGGCAAGGGCGAAGTCCCCGGCCGGGTCGAGCCGCTCGGCCCAGGCCGACATGACCAGGTACGTCGGCAGGTCGGGCACCGGCCACAGGGTCAGCACCAGGGCGCGGGCGCCGGCGGCGAGCAGCGTCCTGGCCAGGCCGGCGAGCTCGTCGCCGGGACGGACCTGCGCCTGGCCGGTACTGCACGCGCTGAGCACGACGGTGACGCCCTCCCAGCGCAGCCCCGCCAGCCGGGGCAGTTCGAGGACCTGGCCGCTCCCGCCCGCGGTGCCCGCTCCGCCGGCCAGCCGGATACCGCTGCGGTCCGGGCGGTACGGGTCGAACTCGGCATGGCAGGCCAGGTGCAGCAGCCGTGGCCGGCGGGTGCCCGGTCGCAGGGCGCGGGCCAGCCAGTCCGCGTCGACGTCCGGGCCGAGCACCGGCGTGGCATGCAAGCGCGCCGCGACGGCGCGGCACTCCAGCTCGGCGAAGACCAGGTCCCCGAGCGGGTCGCCGGCCACCACGACCCGGTCGCCGGTCCGCGCCGCCCGCCGGTCCATGGTCAGCACGGATGCGCTGGGCAGGAAGTACGTCCGCGGGCGCGGGTCGAGCGTCCCGCCGGCGGTCTGCCTCAGGTGCAGCGGCAGGCCGTGCAGGACGCCGTGCGGGACGAGATACCTCGGGCCCTCGGCCGACAGTTGCGGCCCGATCAGGTCGCCGGCCAGCAAGGCGAGTCCGGCCAGCCACGGTCTGGCACCGGACAGCGAGAGGTCCAGCCGGTCGGTGGCCGCATGCAGTTCGACCGACGCCGCACTGCCCGGCTCGAGGGTGGTGCCCGCCGTCACCGCCGCGCTGTCCGCGGCCAGCGTGATTGCCGAGATGCGATCGGGTCCGGCCAGGAACTCCACCAGTGCGCTGCCCGGCGAGCCTGCCAGCCTGGCGCGGACCGCCGCGGCTGTTGTCGGCCGGCCGGCGCCCGGCGGCGCGACACCGCTGGCCGCCAGCGCCTCCAGCAGGCTGCGCGCCTTCGCCCGTTCCAGCAGGTGGACCGCCTGGTCGGCGTCCCCCAGCTCGACGGCCAGCGCCGCGGCCTCCTCCAGCGGGGGTTCCCACAGGCCGGCCAGCTCGGCCGCATCGCCGACCCCGAGGCTGCCCTCCCGGATGTCGTCGTAGGCGTCCGCGGACCGGACCAGGGCGGCCAGCACCTCGGCCGACCGTTCGCCAGCCTCGAGCCGGTCGCGGGCCAGCGCCGTCTCGGCGGCGTACCGCAGCCGCGCATGGTCCGAGCCGCGGGCGATGGACAGCAGCTCGGCGCCCAGCCGATCGGCGTCCGCGCGCCGCCCGGACCCGGCGTACACCTGGTGCAGGCGGCACATCCGGAACACCAGCCGGTGCTCGAACTGCGGGGTCTGGCGGGCCACCTCGATCGAGGTGAGCAGGTGCCGCTCGGCCAGCTCGAAGGCGCCGAACTGGCTGCACAGCCTGGCCAGCATGGCGTCGGTCACCCCGACGTCGAGCTCGGCGATGGCAACCGGTCGAGCCTGGCCGCGCCTGGTCGTCATCACCGCCTGCACGGCGAGCAACACCCGCGCCTGCACGAGCAGGTCCATGGCATCCAGCGGCGAATGGAAGACCGAGGCCTGCAGGCGGGCCAGCTCGACCAGGGCGCCCCGCTCGGTACGGACATCGCCCAGCTCCCGGGCCAGCGCCCTGCTCTCCAGCAGCTCGCCGGTCGCCAGCGCGAAGTCACCGGTCTCGAAGTGGAGGCTGCCCAGAGCGGTCTGCGCGGTCGCCGTGCGGTGCTCCAGGCCGGCCCGCCCGAACAGGTCGAGGGCCGCCCCGATCTGCTCCGCCGCATCCCGGTACCTGCCCGCTTCGAATAGGCGCAGCCCCTCCCGCAGCATCGGCTCCCCGACGGAGTCCGCGAGCACGCACTCCCGGGGATGCATGAACTCCGCGTCCATGCGGATCTCGTTGACCCGTTGCCAGTGACGGGCGTACCGCGCCGTGTCGTCGACCCGGCGTATCGCGTGGACCAGGTCGTAGGCGGCGGTGAACGCGTCGACGGCGGCCTCGGCGCGGCCCAGCGTGCGCAGCACGACCGCGTGGAAACCGAGCGACTTGTACCGGTCGAACTCATAGCCCGGCCGGTCGAACTCACCGGCGGCACTCCCCGACGCCAGCACTGCCTCTTCGGCCCGGCCCGCGCCGAGCAGGCAACGGGCCAGGTTCTCCAGCACCACACCGCGGAAGTTGGGCGGCAGGCTCTGGACCGCGAGCGCCTCCCGGAACACCTCCTCGGCGCCCGGCCAGCCATGGTCGGCCAGCACCCGTCCCTTGTTGTTCAGCGCCAGTGCCCGCCCGGTCCCGTCACCGGCCTCCGCCGCCAGCGCGGCGGACTCGTCGAGGAGCTGGACGGCTTCCCGCGGGCGGCCGTCGGCCACGGCGAGCAACGCCCTGCCCTCCACGGCGGCCGAGGCGAGCCCCGGGCTGTGCAGTGACTCGGCGATGTCCGCGGCTTCGGTGTAGCACTCCTCGGCCAGGTCCAGATCGGCCGACAGCCTGCCGACCTGCCCGAGCATCCGCGCGGCGAAGAAGGCCAGGTCGTCAGGCGGCCGCTCCCGCGACAGCTCGCGGGCCGTCGACAGCGGCTCGACCGCCAGGTCGCCGCGGCCGGACCTGATGGCCAGCTCGGCCCGCTGGATCAGCTCGAACCGCGGATCGTCGTCCGGCAACGGCTCCTCTGCTCGCCTCCGCGCTCGCTCCGCTCCTCGCTCGTTCCTCGCTCGATGCTCACTCGCTGTCGGCTCGCGGCGCCCGTCGGTCATCGGCTTGTCGGTCATCGACTCAGGCGTTCCGCAGGATGTCTGCCGGATCGGCGTCGTCGATCTTGAACGGTTCCGGGCGGCCGGGCTGGCGCAGCTGGTCCAGCCGTTGCTGCTGCTTGGTGAAACGGCGCTGGTACTCCGCGAACAGCAGATCCTGCTGGTGCTCGGTCAGCTCGTCGCTGTGCAGCGCGCCGACCGTGCGTCGCCAGGTGCGCAGCGCCGCGTCCAGCTCGTCGTCCCTGAGGTGTTCCTGGGTGCGCTGCCAGAGCCGGTAGAACTCCAGCCTGCGGTAGTCCTCCCGCAACCGCCTGGCGGCGAGCTGGACGACCATGAAGTCCTGTTCCCGGTACGGCTGCCAGCGACCGGTGCCGTCATCCCAGGAGCTCAGCCGGCCGTCGATGACCGACAGGCCCCGGGCGCCGTGCCGGATGACGCTGTCCGGCGGCCTACCCATGATCACGTAGGACATCGGGCGCAGGGTGTCGGAGGTCCACGAGCGGTGCTCGCCCAGCCGGAACTCCAGCTCCTGGGCGCCGACCAGCCGGCTGAGGCCCCGCACGATCGGCGCCGCAACCGGCGCGGCCGCCGCCAGCCCGGCCGCCCCGACCGCGCCGGCCACGTCCTCCAGGACCGATACCGAACGCGCCAGCCAGTCCACCGTCTGGGCGCGGAAGAGCGCCATCAGCAGGCTGACGTCATCGCCCTCGTACGGCGTCGGGCCGGCGATCCGGACGTCGGTGACCTCCGCCTGGTCGGTACCCGCGGCCGCCTCGATCTTCTCGGCGAGCGCGGTCGGCCCGAGCACCGCCGGCACCGTCACCGGCTCGCCGCGGCGCAGGAACCGGGTCACCACGGTGGCGACCGGCTGGAACTCGCGCGTCCACTGGCGCTTGTTCGCCAGCCACAGTTGCTGCAGCCGGACCTCGAGGTAGACATCGCCGGCCACGAACGGCTCCGAGTCCGGTGGGGCGGACGGCAGCGGCACCCGGTACAGCGCGTCGCTGGCACGGCCACGCATCCACTCGACCAGGTCGGACCACGACATGCCAACCCCCGCTGGACGGACGCCGCCGGAGCGCGGCACGTGCCAGCATGGCGCATCGGTCCGGCGCCCGGGGCCGTCGAAGAAACAGTCGAAGTTCAGCACAGCCGTCGGCTTGCTGTGCAGCCCGAGCTCCGCCCAGGTGGTGGGCGGGGGCCCGGACGACCCGGACCCCCGCCGCAGTTGGTGTGACTACTGGCTCAGCGCGGACAGGAACGCCGCGCCGTTGGCGGAACCGACACCCGTGACGTCGTCGTACCCGGGCACGGTGTGGATGGTGAGCTGAGAGTCGAAGCTGAGCGAACGGAGGAAGTAGGTGTAGCCGTCCGTCGCATCGACACTGTTCACATAGTTGGCGCGCACCACGCCCAGCGGGGATGCCGGCGGCACGATGTCGTGGTAGGCCGCCGAGCCCGCGTGGGCGTAGATCGTCGGGTTCATGAACCCGAGCGGGTGCCCTGCCTGCTGCTGGACGAGTGCCATCAGGCCGGCGGTCAGCGGCGAGGCGAGGCTGGTGCCGCCGATGCGGTACTCGCTGTAGCGGGTGGTGCCGTCCGGGAACGTCTGGGTCTGCCCGATCAGCATGCCCGTGTTGGGGTCACCCAGCGCGGCGATGTCGGGAACGACCCGCATCGGGGCGCCGCCGTAGGTCCTGGACATGCTGTCCGGGACCACCCCGGCCTGGTAGGCCGGCTGGGGGAACAGCCGGCTGGTGCCGCCACCACTGCCGTACAGGTATGACCCGGGCGGCGTCGGTGCCCACGCGCCGGAGGTCAGGCGGCTGTTGCCGGTCTGCCAGCCGGTTTCGAACAGGTAGTTGTTCGCCGCGCCCACGGCCAGGCTGGTGCCGCCGACCGCGGTCACCCACGGGCTGGAGGCGGGCCAGTCCGGGGTCGGCGTGGCACCTGGGACACCGGAGGTCTCATCGCCGCTGTCACCGGAGGAGAAGTAGACGCCGATGCCGGTGGCGGCCGCCTGGATGAGCGTGTCGTTGTACGGCTTGATGTAGCCGGGCGGCAGCGCCTCGGTGGAGAAACCGTAGGAGTTCGTCACGATCGTGGCGAGATGGGAGTCCACGACGTGGTTGAGTGCGGCGTCGAGGTCCGCGTAGTTGTTCGCCGCGCCCACGTAGAGGATGTTCGCCCCGGGCGCCATCGAGTGGACCGCCTCGACGTCCAGCGTCTCCTCGCCGTACCAGCCCTGCGGGTTCTGCGCCGGGTTCTGCGGCTGCCGGAACGTGCCCGGTGCGACCAGCTGGCTGAACTGGCTGCCGGTCAGCAGCGGCAGGCCGTGCAGGCTGGAGTACTGGTTGGCGTCGGCCAGGATCGTCGGCGAGGCGTACGCGTCGATGATCGCCACCGTCTGGCCGGCACCGTTGGTGCCGCCGGCGATCGCCGAAGCGACCCCGTAGCCGCCCTGGAGCTGGCTCGGGGTGTAGCCGCACGGCGCCCACGGCTGGAAGCTCCCGTAGGCGGTGGGGATCGCCGTGCCGTCAGCGCCCGACGTGGTCGCGGTCGACTTCTCCGCCCAGTACGTCGAGCACGGCGGCGCGTTGACGAACGCGGCCGCAGGCGGGGCGTCGACGTGGTCGTAGTGCACCAGCGCCGCGCTGTCGTCCAGACCCACGACACCGGCCACCGTCGAGGCGAGCGTGCTGGGAACCGACAGCAGCCGGTCCGGCGCGCGCAGCGTCAGGCCCTGCACGGTGTATTTCGACAGCGTCACCGCGAATGCCTGGTTGGCCTGCGCCACGGTGCCTTCGGCAGCCACGTAGTGGCTGTTGGCGGGCGCGTAGTCGAGGGTGAAGCCGCCGTCCCGCAGCCACCGCTGGACAGCGGACACCGCGGTCTGGGAGGGCGCGAACTGCTGGCGGAACTGCGCCGCGGTCAGGAAGTGCCGGTACTCCGGCGAGCCGGGTGTGGAAACCGACATGGCAAGCTGGGCCGCGGCGTCACCGCCGCGCCAACCGAGATACACCCGGAAACCCACGTGTTCGGTCCCCGCGACCGGCCCGTGTGCAGCCGCCGGGCGGGCCCAGTCCGGGACGCTGCCTGCGAGTTGGGTGCGGTTGGACGGTGCGGCGCCCGCGGGCGCCGCACCGCCGACGACCCCGATCAGGGCCACGGCGACGCCGGCCACGGCAAGCCGTGTAGAAACGTGCATATTTTACGCACCTTTCCTTGGGTGATGAAGCTGGCACAACCTAGACCGCAACCGGGGCTGCCCGCCACCGTGCCGGGTCCCGGCCTGGGCGGCGCGGTGCACGCCGGTCACCGCGGGCCAGGTCGGTTGCCGGGAGCCGCGCCCGGGCGGCCGGGCCGGATCAGGCGCCCCCCTCCGTGTCCGCGACGTAGATGTTCTGGTCCAGCCCGCCCTGCGACAGGCAGGAGTCGTCGATGGCCGGCGAGGTGTAGGACGCGGCGTTGATGTCGTTCGGCACGTACGTGCACGGCTGGTAGACGTCGAAGCCGTCCTGATCGTCGGCGGCACCGGTCTCACGTGGGTCGGCGCCCGGCACCAGATCGCGCGAGTCCGTCCAGACCGCGACCGTGCTTCCCGCGACGGCCGAGATGTAGATGTAGTCGCCCCAGAAACCGAAGCGGCGAGATCCGTGCGTCTCCCAGCCGAAGTTGCTTCCGGCGGTGGAGACCTGGGTCTCGGTCCAGTTCGCGCCGCCGTCCGCGGACCTGGCCACGAGCGTGTGCACGACGTTGCCGGAGTTCTGCCCGCTCGCCGTGTTGCCCGGTGGCAGGCTCGGCGAGTACGCCGGGTCGCCGCGCGAGTCGTAGAAGACGACGTGGATCACCCCATCGGCCGAGGCGATGTCGGGGAACCACTGGTGGCCTGCCGGCACGGCGTCAAGGGTCGCGGCGGCCGGCCAGCTCGTTCCGTCGGGCGAGTTGGCCACGAACACCTTGGACTGGCCGTTCGCCAGCTCGCCGTTCCAGACCACGTGCACGCCGGCGGCGTCCGCGGCGACCGCGACCGTACTGGTGAACCGGGAGAACGTCAGCCCGCTGGGGCATTCGAACGGTCCGTCGCCGCATTGTGTCGCACCGTTGCCACTGAACTGCGTCGAGTCGAACAGGCTGATCGTCGCCACGTGGGCCGCCGGCCCGAAGGAGACTCCGCCGTCGGTGGACGCCGACAACCAGACATCGGAACGCGGGTTGGACGCGGACGGGTAGGTCAGGAAGGCCAGGTACACCGTGCCGTCGGGGCCGACGGCCAGATCGGCGAAGGACGCGGTGCCGAGCGCGACCGGGGTGACCCGGACGGGCCGGGAGTAGGTCAGGCCGTGGTCGGTGGAGCGGGAGAGCAGCACGCCGTTGGTCGGGGCGAAGGAGTTGTACTGGGACCACGCCACGTAAACGTTGCCCGAGAACGCTCCGGCTGTCTGGTCGACGGTCAGGTTGATCTTGTCCTGGAAGAGGCCGGTGAGGAACTGACCGGACGGAGTCCCCCCTTTGACCTGGACGGTCCGGTCGTAGGTCCCGCCGTCGCCGGTGTAGCGCGCCACGAAGACGCCGCCGTTGACCGGCTTCGCCCGGTTGAAGCAGATGAACGCGTAGAACAGGCGGCCGTCGGCATCGAAGGTCTGGGAAGGGTCGCCGGCCGCGCCGCACTGCCCGTGCACCGGGGACGCGACGCCCGCCGCGGAGGTGTCGGCCGGGTATCCGGGCACCAGGCTGTCCCGCCAGGTGGACCCGCCGTTGGTCGAGCGGTAGTAGCCGACCCACACGTCGCCGTTGACGATCTGGGTGCAGTAGTCGTTGGCGCCGGCCACGACCACGTCGGTGTTGTGCGGGTTGACCGCCACCGTCGGCTCGTTCTGCGAACGCCTCCCGGTGCTGCATGCCGCCGTCGTGGCGTCACTGTTCCCGTCGTAGCGCAGATAGCTTCCTTGGGTGGCGTCGTTCGTCACCAGCGCGTTGCCGCTGAGGGCGTACGCCGGGCCGCTGACGGAAGCGGCGACCGCCACGGCAACGGCCGCAACGATCGGAAAACGCTGAGATCTCATCGGACCCTCCCCATTGAGGTTGTCCTGTGCCGTCGTCCAACTGGCGTTCGCGAGTCCCGCCTGAGGCCCCGCCAGGCGGTACCCGGATCACGACCAGGTACCGTCCGATGTAGGAACCGAAGCGACAAGATCTATCACAAGACCCACCAGAACGCATCACTTCCCGGCCGGGCCGCGTGACCGGTGACCGCTGCCGGCGCCGGCAGTGCGGGCAATATCGGGTGCCTGCCGGTGGTCCATCCGAGCAGGCGGCCCACGTGTCCTACCACGTGGGCAAGCTGCGCGGCGGCGGGCTGGTCACGGCACGGCAAAGCTCGGCGGACCACCGCGACACCTACTACACCGCGGATCTGGGCCAGTTCGCCGACCTGCTGGCCGCCGCCGGCACTGCGCTGCATCCCGGCCTGACGCTGATCCCGTTGCCCGTCGACCGGGCCGGCCGGCGGCGGGCGGCGGCCCCGGTTCGGGTGTTGTTCCTGTGCACCGGCAACAGCGCCCGTTCGCAGATGGCCGAGGCGCTGCTGCGGCACCGGGCCGGCCCCACCGTGCGGGCGTTCAGCGCCGGCAGCCACCCCAAGCCGCTGCACCCGAACGCGGTGCGGGTGATGCGCGAGCGGGGCATCGACATCCACCGCCAGCGGTCGAAGCACCTCGACGCGTTCACCGGGCACCGGTTCGACGCCGTGATCAGCCTGTGCGACCGGGTCCGTGAGGTCTGTCCGGACTTCCCTGGACCTCCCGAGCTGATCCACTGGAGCATTCCCCGACCCAGCGGCCGGCGATGACCAGCAGACCTACCCCGCCTTCCAGCGCACCGCGGCAGAGCTGGAGACCCGCATCGGGTTCCTGCTGCCCGCCCTGCGCAGCTCACCAGACCTTCACGGCACCCCGCCACATTCCGGACGTAGTACGTCCTGAACGGACTGTACGGTGCCGCCATGACGACCGACGCCACTCCGTGGGAACCGCCGCTCGCCGGCACCGAGGTCGAGCACCTCACCGGCGCGCTCGACCGGCTGCGGACGACCTTCCGCTGGAAGGCCGGCGGCCTCGACTCAGCCGGGCTGCAGACCCGCATCGGTGCTTCCTCGCTGACCCTCGGCGGTCTGCTCAAGCACCTCGCGCGCGCCGAAGAGCAGATGTTCAGCACCAAGCTCAGCGGCACGCCGCTCGGCGCGCCATGGGACGCCGGCGACTGGGACACCGACCCCGACTGGGATTTCAACTCGGCCGCCGACGACACCCCCGAACAGCTCTACGCGCTCTGGGACAGCACCATCGAACGGTCCAGGGCGAGGCTCGACGCCGCCGTGGCCGACGGCGGGCTCGACCAGCTCGTCCACCTCTCCTGGGACGGCCGCCATCTCAGCCTGCGGCGCCTCGTGTGCGACCTGATCGAGGAGTACGGCCGGCACACCGGGCACGCCGACCTGCTCCGCGAGGCCGTCGACGGTCTCGTCGGGGAGGATCCTCCGGCAGGGTGGCGCCCGTGACAAGGCGATCACCGCCGAGCGGCTCGCGGGCAGGCGGTCAGGGGGCCGCCGGGTGCCGCTGCCGGGCGCACAGCCGTCAGGGGTGTCGGGCCGCAGCGGTCGGGTGTCGCGGCCGTTGGGCTGCCGGGCGCTGGGCCTGGCCGGTGGAGGTGGGCCGGCCGGCTTAGTGGGCGAAGTCCCAGCGGGTGGCGCCGTGGGGCTCGGCGGTGGCCACGCCGACGGCGGTGAGCAGCGTGAGGCGGTACAGGTGCCAGGGCGCGGGGCCCGCGCTGGGTGCGCTGTACGGGGCCGTGAGCGCGTCGCCCTCCACAGAAGCCGGCCAGCCGCCCGTGCGGTAAAGCCCCGCCACATGCTCCAAAGTGGATGCGTCGGTGACCCGGTGGGCCTCGCCCTCCAGCACCAGGTCGATGCCGCGTAAGCGCACCGACACACTGCACGCCGGATTCGCCGCCAGGTTGCGCGACTTGAGCGTGCCCGGCCCGCTCGTGAAGTACAGCGCGCCGTCCACCCACGTGGCCCCGACGCCCGCCGAGTGCGGCCGCCCGTCGGGCCGCACGGTCGCCACGAAGAACGTCAGGTCGGCCTCGGGCGTGTCGCTGGCCAGGATGTCGCGCGGGCGGCTCCACGGCAGCTCCGGGGACCCGTATCGGTCGAGATTGCGCGTCGAGATCGGCTCGGTCATGGTGTCAGTCATACCCGTGCGTCGAACGGGCGACCGCAATCGACACCCGAACGACGAAAACCGTCCGTCTCAGCTAAACACCCCAAGCCGACTCGACCTGGTCGCACCGACTCACGAACACCTGGCCGAGGTCGGGATCTCACCCTCCCGGATCGGGCGGATCCTGGCCGACCTGGACCTCAAACCGCACCGGGTACGCGGCTGGCTGACCCGCCCCGCCGACCCCGACTTCTTCACCAAGGCCGCCGAGGTGTGCAACCTGTACCTGCATCAGCCAGCCGGTTCGGTGGTGATCAGCGTGGATGAGAAGACCGCGATCGCCGCCCGCAGCCGCAAGCACCCCAACCGGCCAGCCGCACCCGGGCGCATCGCCCGCCGCGAGTTCGAGTACCTCCGGCACGGCACCATCTCCATCCTCGCCGCCCTCGACGTACACAGCGGTCACGTCCTCACCCAGACCATCACCCGCAACGACTCGGCAACCTTCATCCGATTCCTGACCATGCTGCACCAGCACCTCGACCCCAAGCTGAGGATCCACCTCGTGCTGGACAACGGCTCCTCACACACCTCCAAGGCGACCAAGCGGTGGCTGCGTGAACACCCCCGCTTCCAGCCGCACTACACCCCCAAACACGCGTCCTGGCTCAACCAGATCGAGCTGTTCTTCTCCATCCTGACCCGCCGACTGCTCCGCCGATCGGTGAACCTCAAGCGCATCGGTGAACCTCAAGCGCCTAGTGCTTTTGTCAACGCCGGCTGAAAGCCGCGCCGACTTCGACGAGCACGACCAGTCGATCCGGCAGCTTGCCGCCCGCGGGCTGGCCTACGGCGTGCACCTGGTGCTATCACGGCGCGCTGGTCGGATCGGACCTCAGCATGATGGCGGATGTCGAGCGGCCCGACGCGGCGGATCGTAAGGCCATCCGCTGAGAAACCGTCCCGGGGAGGTCCGATGTCACGCATCGACCTAGCCGCCGCCCGCCGCGAAGCCACCTTCGTCACGCTGCTGGAAGGCCGAACGGCCACCGTGTCCACGCTGCCGGCCCTGATCCGGACCACGGTCGGCAGGTACGGCACGCGGGGCTGCGCCGAGATCGTCGCCACCGAGTACGGTGACCGCCCGGAGGTCGCGGTGCGGCGGATGGTCCGCGCCAGGTCGCTGGTGGCCGCGGGTTACCCGGTGTCCGACCCGGTCCCGCCGCACCGGCCGGCACCGGTACCGCCGCGCCCGGACGACCGCGCGGCCGTGGCCAACGCGGCCGCGTGACCGGCGGCCCTGCCCGGGCGGCCGAGTCCGAAGCCGCCGAGCCGGCAGGTACCCGGCCCGCAGGTGCCGCGTCCGCTGCCGCCGCCTCCGCAACCAGCGCGTCCGCGACCGCCGCGTCCGGAGCTGCGGGGCGCCACGCGGGGCCGGGCCAGGGCTGCCGGGACGCTGGTGCCCGGGTGAGTGCGATCGGCCGGTTCCTCGCGGTGCTGGAGGCCCTGAGCGGCCGCCCGGAGGGTTCCCGGATCACCGAGCTGGCCCGGGACACCGATCTGCCGAAGTCGACGCTGCACCGTACGGTCGGTGAGATGCACGGCCTGGGCGTGGTGCGGCGGGCCGGCCACCGGTACTGGTTGAGCGACCGGTTCGCTCACCTGGCGGGCGCCCGGGAGGGCGGGCGGTCCGGTCGGCTGCGCGAGCCGGCGCTTCCCCACCTGCTCGACGCTTACGAGCAGACGCACGAGGCGGTGCACCTGTGCGTGCCGCGCGGGTTGGAGGCGGTGTGCGTGGACCGGCTGCACGGCACCCGGTCCAGCGCGGTGCGGCTCGCGGTCGGTCAGGGCGTCCCGGTCGACGGGTGCGCCGCCGGCCGGGTGCTGCTGGCCTACCCGACACCGGCCGTGCGCGGCATGCTGGCCGCCGCAAGGCTTGGTGCCGAACGCGCGCACCTCACCGCGGTCCTGGCCCCGGACCTGGCCGGCGAGCAGGCCGGGGGGCGGGACGGGAAGCGGGACGGCGGACCGGTCCGCGCGCCGGGCCGGGCACTGGCCTGGGACCTCGACGCGGTCCGGCGCCGCGGGCTGGCGATGGACCGGGGCGGGCAGTACCCGGGCGTGCTCGTCGCGGCCGCGCCGGTGCTGGACCCGCGCGGGGTGGCGATCGCCGCGGTCTCGGTGATGGGTGCGGCCGGCACCGCCGAGCCGCGGTTGCTGGCCCGGGTCGCCGTGGCCGCCGCCCGCCGCACGTCGGCTGCCGTGCACGGGTCCGTCCCGTTCCGGCACCACCCCGCCGCGCGGCAGTGACGTTCCATATCCGGAACATTCCTTGCCCGCGCCGGCCGAACCCCGCAACCTCGGATACCGAACAGTATTCTAGTTTCGGTTGAGGAGCCTGCATGCTCAGGAGAAAGTCCGCATCGGCGATGGCGGCGACGGTGGTCGGGGTCGCGGTCGCCGCGATGACCCTTGCGGTGCCCGGCGGCGGTGCCGGTGCGGCCACCGCACCGAAGGCCGCGCGGCCGTTCCCGCATCACGTGACCTACCGCACCGGCGTGCTGCCGTCGGTGAGCCAGTCGGCCCGCGACGCCGCGGTGCGCAAGCACTACGACTCGTGGAAGGCGAAGTACCTGCGGGCGGCGTGCGGCGGCTACCTCGTCTACGCCACCGGTGACGCGCCGAACAAGGGCACCGTCTCCGAGGCGCAGGGCTACGGCATGAACATCGTGCCGCTGATGGCCGGCTACGACGCCGGCGCCAAGGCCGAGTTCGACGGGCTGTGGCGGGTGGTCACCTCCCACCTGGACCGCAAGGGTCTGATGAAGTGGAAGCTCGACGGCAGGTCCTGCCGGTACGCCGACTCCGGCACGCCCGACTCGGCCACCGATGGCGACCTGGACGTCGGCTACGGCCTGCTGCTGGCCGACCGGCAGTGGGGCGGCTACCGCAGTGCCGCGCTGAACTGGCTGGGCAAGGTGTACGCCCACGACGTCGCGCCCTCCGGCTACCTGCGCATCGCCGACGACCAGGACTCCTCGGCGCGCAACGGCTCGCGGCCCAGCGACTGGATGCTCGACCACCTGCGGGCGTTCGCCGCCTACGACCGCGGCCACGACTGGCACAAGGTCGTGACCAGGACGCAGAACCTCATCACGCAGGTCACCGCGCGCTACTCGACCAGGGCTGGGCTGCTGCCGGACTTCATCGTGGACGCCAACACCAGCAGCGCCAGGCCGGCTCCGGCCGACTACCTGGAGGAGCAGCCCGACAACATCGTCGGCTACAACTCCGTGCGGGTGCCGTGGCACCTGGGCACCGACGCCCTGCTGTACGGCAGCCCGGTCAGCCTGGCCGCGGCGAAGAAGGAGTCCGCCAGCTACGAGAGCCACGCCGGCGGCAACCCGGCGAAGATCTACCCGCACACGAAGCTGGACGGCACCCCGGTGCAGAAGGACGACCGGTGCGAATGCGCCAACAACCCGGTCGGCGTGGCCGCGATGGCCGCCGGGGACCGGGCCTGGACCGACGCGCTGTGGAGGTACCTCGCCGGCAACCCGTTCGACGACACCTACTACGGCGAGACCGTCAAGATGCTCGTCTACCTCGTCATGGCCGGGGACTACTGGTCGCCCGTGCAGTAGGGCCCGGCGGGCCGGTCCGGGTCCCCCCGGACCGGCCTGGTCCAGTGCCATCAGGGCGATGTCCACCCGGCTCTGCGCCCCGAGCTTGCCCAGGATGTGCGACAGGTGGGTCTGCGCGGTGCCCTTGGACAGGTACAGCTCGGCCGCGATGCCGGGGTTGGACAGCCCGGTGGCGACGAGGTGGCGATGCGGAGCTCGGTCGGGGTGAGCGGGTGCCAGCCGGTCGTGCGGTGCCGCGCGCGTGGTAGCCGCGGCGCACCGCCAAGCGGCCGCAGCCTCGGCTCGTTCGGCTGATCGAGTCTTGGTCGGCGGACGCCGGTAGGGGCGGGTGCCGTCGGCGGCGAGCAGGATCCGGATCCTGTAGTTGGTGAAGTTGCGGAAGCCGTGGGCGAGTCGGCGGGTCTTCTCGATGACGCCGTTGATGGCTTCGGTGCCGCCGTTGGAGACTCCGCCGGTGTCGAAGTAGGCAAGGATCTCAGTTGCGCCACTGCCGTAGCGTCCGGCCGAGCTTGGCGACCTCCGGGATCGGGCAGGTGTGGAGCGACTCAAGGACCTTCTCGGCGGTCTTGCGGCCGGCGGCGGGGCTGGTGGCGGTGTAGATCGAGCGGACCTGCTGGTAGGCGTGCCAGGTGACCTCGACCCGGCTGCTGATCTTGGAAGGCCTCGCTTCGTCTCGCCCTCGTGCCACGGCGTGGACCCGGACACCGCGAGGTGGCTCACCCGGGCTCGGCTAGGAGAGCCAAGATTCTCGGACGGCGATGTCGAGAATCCGTGGCCGGCTCCGTCCCGGTGGTGTACGTGACCAAGATGGGTCGCACCAGCATCGAGGAGAGACACGATGGCGAAGTATCTGCTGCTCAAGCACTACCGCGGCGCTCCGGCTGCGGTCAACGACGTGCCCATGGACCAGTGGACGCCGGAGGAGATCTCGGCGCACGTGCAGTACATGCGCGACTTCGCGGCGCGGCTGGAGGGGACCGGTGAGTTCGTCGACGGTCAGGCGCTGGCCCCCGAGGGGACGTTCGTCCGGTACGACGGCGAGGGTCGCCCGCCGGTCACCGACGGCCCGTTCGCCGAGACCAAGGACCTCATCGCCGGCTGGATGGTGATCGACGTCGACAGCTACGAGCGTGCTGTCGAGTTGGCCGGGGACCTGTCGGCCGCCCCTGGGGCGGGCGGGGAGCCGATCCACGAGTGGCTGGAGGTGCGCCCGTTCCTGGCCGCGTCGCCCACCATCACCGAGTGACCTCTCGGGTGAACGAGGTCCTGCTCCGCAGCCTCACGCCGAGCGTGCTCGGGATCCTCCTCCGCCGCGGAGCCGACTTCGCGGCGGCCGAGGACGCCGTGCAGGACGCGCTGGTCGAGGCGGTCCGCGTCTGGCCGGCCGAAGCGCCGCGGGACCCGAAGGGCTGGCTGGTCACCGTGGCCTGGCGCCGGTTCCTCGACGCGACCCGCGCCGACGCCGCCCGCCGCCGGCGTGAGGACCTCCTCGAGGAGGAGCCGGCGCCCGGGCCCGCGCCCGCGGCCGACGACACGCTCCAGCTCTATTTCCTGTGCGCCCACCCGTCGCTGAGGCCGTCGTCGGCGGTCGCGCTCACGCTGCGCGCCGTCGGGGGGCTGACCACCCGCCAGATCGCCCGGGCCTACCTGGTGCCCGAGGCGACCATGGCGCAGCGCATCAGCCGGGCCAAGCGCACCGTCTGCGGCGTGCGGTTCGACCAGCCCGGCGACGTCGCCACCGTGCTGCGCGTCCTCTACCTGGTCTTCAACGAGGGCTACTCCGGCGACGTCGACCTCGCCGTCGAGGCCATCCGGCTCACCCGGCAGCTCGCGGCCGCGATCGACCACCCCGAGGTGGCGGGGCTGCTCGCCCTCATGCTGCTCCACCACGCCCGGCGCGCCACCCGGACCGCGCCCGACGGCAGCCTGGTGCCGCTGGCCGAGCAGGACCGCGGCCGGTGGGACACCGAGTCGATCGCCGAGGGCGTACAGATCCTGCAGGCGGCCCTGGCCCGCGACCGGCTGGGCGAGTTCCAGGCCCAGGCCGCCATCGCGGCACTGCACGCTGACGCGCCCACCGCCGGGGACACCGACTGGGTGCAGATCCTCGGGTGGTACGACGAACTCGTCCGCCTGACCGACAGCCCCGTCGTCCGGCTCAACCGCGCGGTCGCCCTCGGCGAGGCCGACGGACCCCGCGCCGGCCTGGCGGCGCTCGCGGCGCTGGAGGACTCACTGCCCCGCCACACCGCGGTGGCGGCCTACCTCCACGAACGCGACGGCGACCTGGCAACCGCGGCACGGCTGTACACCGAAGCAGCCCACAAAGCCCCCAACCTCGCCGAACGCGACCACCTCACACGCCAGGCCGCCCGGCTCAACGCCCACCGGAGTCACTGACAGGCCGCGCCCGGATTCCCCCGCAGCACTTGGCGCGGCCCCGTGGCCAGAGCGGTCGCCTCAAAGTGAGTAGGCGGGTCGAGACCAGCTGCACGACGCGTTGCCGGCGGGGAAGCTGCGGCCAGCGCGCGCTCCGATCGCACATGCGAGATCCCGTCGGAGACACCTACGCCGACTGGATCCCCCACGTCGAGGACCCCGAATGGCGCACCTACCTCGCCAGCCTGGCCGCCACCGCCGACGCCCGCCGCGCGCAGCTCGGCGACGCGCTGGCTGACGCGCCGCCCCAGTGGGCCGTCGAAGCCCTCGGACCCGTACCGCAAGACACGGACGAGCGGCAGGAGTGGAAGCAGCAGGTCGGGAGCGTCGCTGCCATGGGATGACGTTGGCTCGGCTCATCCCACGTTCCATCCCACGCGGGCACACCGAAGAAGCCGACTGTTGCGTCAGCGCAGGTCAGCTCGGCCAACGGGATCGCGAGCCGAGTCGCGACATCGATGCCGGATGCCGGTGCTCCGGCGCGCGGACATGCCGATGCGCGGTACACGACTTGACCCGGCGAGCTGCCCGATCGGAACGACTGGCTGCCCTCCGCATGACGAACATGGTGCGGACCATGATCCGGCTGCTAAAGGGATCCGGCTTGGTAGAGTTACCGGCCCGGGCCGGGGATTCTCCCGCGGTCGCCGTCCCCGATATGCCTCCGTGGTAGTTGTCGGACGCGAACGCGCAATGTGGCCAACGGTGGATCGCGCCCACCCTGGGCGGTCCGGTCTAGGAGGCGAGGGTGAGCACCTTCTGGATTTCGGCCAGCACCCGGACCGGGTCGTCGCGGTCGATGTTGTGGCCGCCGTCGAGCACCACCTGGACCGGGTGCGAGCTGCCCTGCAGCCAGACCCGCTGCTCGTCGAAGTGTGGGGCGGACTGACCGCTTCTCGCGGTGATCACCGTCACCGGTATCCGCGGTATCGGCAGCCGGTGCAGCGCCATTTGCCGTTCGGCAGCGACGTAGTCGACGTGCTCGACGTTGCCCGGGCTGTCCCAGGCGAGCTCGGCCACGTCGGTGGCGGACATCCGCGCCTGACCGGCGGGCACGTCGAGCAGAACCAGGCCGGCTACCTCGCCGGGATAGCGTCCGGTGTAGTGGTAGGCATCGAAGCCGCCGCCGGACTGGCCGACCATGAGGTACGGAGGGCTGATCCGCGCGGCCGCCAGCAGCTCGTGCAGGTCTCGGACCACGTCGTCGAGCAACCGCTTGTGGTTCGGTGGGGGATCGCTGAGGCCGACGCCGGAGTGGTCGTACAGGCACACCCGGGTACGGGTCACGAGCCCCTGGGTGATGGACGTCCCCGACCAGTCGGCGATGCCGGATTCGCCGCCGCCGTAGACCACTGCAGGTGAACCGCTGCCCCAGCACCTCAGTGCGAGCAGCCGCCCGTCGCCGACCGGGAATCGGCCGTCAACCGACGGCGTAGCCAGAGGATCCGCGGCGGTCGGTATCGCTGACGGCGGCCCGGAGACTTGCGGGCCCGTTCCGTCCGTGCCCGCACAGCCGACCAGACCGGCGGTCGCCGCTGCCAGCAGGAGTATGCCTACGGTGCGCTGCGCCATCTCGATCCCCCGTATCGCCGCGAGAAGGAAGCCCGAACCACTCCACTTGCCTTCGGGCTCATCTGAGTCCTGGTTCCGCCGTTCATGTTCGGCCGTCCGGCCGCTCTGCCTGGCTGGCCGAGGCGTCCGGACGGCGGACTCCGGCCGGCACAGGGCCCATCCGCCTCCGCGCGGGACGCGCGACTCTGCCGCCGATCGCTCGCGGATCCGGGGGTCGCCGCAAACCGTTCTGCAGGTGGCTCCGTCTCGGCCCTGAGGCGGAGCCCAGCGGCGTCTCCACGGGCGGCGATCGGTCCGGGCACTCGCGGACCGCTTGTTGAGGGTCACTTGCACGTTGTCGGACATTCCTTCTCCTTGGCTTGAGATAGGTTGCGCGTTTCACCGAGGGCGTTTGGTGGCTGTTGCTCAGTCCCGGGTGCGGTCGGGTGCGCCGTCGTGGGCCGGGCCGTTCGCCGCTACTGCGAGGCGGAGGATCCACGCTGCCAGCAGGATGATCCAGGCGGCGCCGAGGAGCAGGAAGAGTCGCTGGAGGTAGCCGGTGCCCCATTGGTCGCCGACGAAGAGCATCGCCAGGATGACCACGTCGAGCGCGACGCCGAACCACACGGAGGGCCGCGCCAGTGGTGCCCAGCGCGGCGATCGGCGCAGGCAGCGCGCGACCAGGAACGGGGTCACCAGCAGCGGTAGCAGCAGCATGGCGGAGCTCGCGTGGATCACGGCGTGCCAGGTCTGGATCTTCTGCTCGGCGGTGCACCCGTCGGCGGTCCGGCAGTCGATGCGGAAGAACGCGTCGGACAGGAACCCGGCGCCGAAGGTGATGGTGAGCAGCACGGCGGCCTGGGTGCGGCCGCGGATCCCGGTCAGGGCGGGGCGCAGCGCGGCCCAGGCGAAGATGATCGTGGTGGCGCCGCAGATGCCTGAGTAGAGCTGGACGAACCAGGCGTGCGGTACGCCGGTCGCGGCCATGTCGCTCATCTCGTGTCGGGCGATGGAGTACCGGTCGTCCTGGAACCAGCTGGCGATGCTTGAGCCGAGCAGGATCGCGACCTGCCCGGCGATGCCGATGAGGGCGGCGGCACGCATGCGTGGGGTGGTGGCGTCGGCTGGCCGAGTCGGGCGCTTCGTGGTGCGGCCGGTCGTCACGGTGGTGGCCTGTACCGTCGGGTTTCTGTCCATGCGGCCACCGTCGCGTGGACGGCCCGCGGGGTCCTGCCCGCTGGTACGGAACTTCGCTCCGTGCCAGTACGGATCCGCTCGCGGCCGATCGGTTCTACTCTCGGGTCGTGCCCCGGCCGCGTCTGGTGACGGTGTCCGTCGCGGCCCTGACCGCAGCGGTTCTCTGTGGCGCGGCCGTGCTGACTGCGCGGCCGCCGTCGCCCGGGGACCTGGTCCTGCTTCTGGTCGGGGTGCTGTTCGCCGGCGTCCCGACCGCGTCGGGTCTGCTGATCGCACGCCGTCAGCCAGGGCACGTGTTGGCCCCGGTGGTGACCGTGCCTGGGCTCGTCGCGGCGCTCGGGGTGACCGGTGAGCTGCTGACCCGGTCCGGGGTCGTGGACGGGCAGCTGGCGGGAGCGGCGTACGTTACGGCGGCCTCGCAGGGCGCCTGGGTCCTGTTCTACGTCCCACTCGTGGTCGTCCTGCTGCTGTTCCCCGACGGCCGGGCGCGTGGGCGCATCGGTCGGTGGCTGCTGGCCTTGGCCGTGCTCGACGGCGCCGCGTTCATGGTGGTGGCGGCGACGGCCCCCGGGCCGTACCTGCCGCCGGACGAGTCGTCCCCGCATGTGTTCGGCACCATGCCGGCGTCGGTCGCTGCCGTACTGACCGCGGTGACCCTGCTGGGACTGCCCGTGCTGCTGGTCGCGTCCCTGGTCTCGCTGGTGCGGCGGTTCCGCGGTGGCGGCGACCGGCAGCGCCGGCAGGTGAAATGGCTGGCGTTGGCCGGGGCGATGCTGCCGGTGACGCTGCTGGCGTCGTGGGCGAGCTACCTGCTGGTGGGCAACGCGGACGTCGTGCTGGCGGTGGGGTTCGCCGCCGCGTACCTCGCCGTGCCGACGGTCGTGGCGGTAGCGGTGCTGCGGCCGGACCTGTTCGACGTCGAACGCGTCCTCGCTTCGACCGCGGCCCACGCGGTCTTCACCACCGTGCTGCTGGCGGTCTTCACCGCCGCCACCCTCGCCGCCGGCTCGCTGGTCGCAGGCGGATCCCCGGTTCCCGCGGCCGCTGCCACCGCGCTGTGCGCCGTACTCCTCGCTCCTGTGCGCGGCCGGCTCCAGCGCGGCGTCGACCGGTGGTTGTATCCGGCGCGCAAGGCGGCGGTGACCGCCGTCGAGGATCTGCAGGCCGACACCGCAGCCGGCCGAGCCCGGCCCGAGCAGCTCGGCGACGTGCTCCGCACAGCCCTGCGGGATCCGCGGCTGCGGGTGGCGTACCTGATTCCCGCGACGGCGCAGGCCGTCGACGCCGGGGGAGAGCCGGTCGAGGTGCCGGCGTCGGCCGTGCCGGTCACGCTCGGCCGTGAGCAGATCGGCGCACTGTCCGCCGGTGCCGGCACGTCCGCCGACCTGCTGCGCGACATCGCGGCTCGGGCAGCGCCGCTGGTCGAGGTGGTGCGGCTGCGGGTGGAGTTGAGCCGGGCGCTGCGGGAGGCCGAGGCGAGCCGGGCGCGGCTGCTGCGGGTCGGCTACGAGGAGCGCAGCCGGCTCGAACGCGATCTGCACGACGGCGCCCAGCAGCGACTGGTGTCCCTCGGGATGGCGCTGCGGCTGGCGCAACGGCGGATCCCGCGCGGCGGAGTCGATGTGACCGGGGTCCTGGACGAGGCCGTCGCGGAGATCGGCACCGCCATCGGGGAGCTGCGTCGGGTCGCTCACGGCATCAGGCCGAGCTGCCTCGACGACGGCCTGCTTCAGGCGTTGTCCGGCCTGGTAGGCACCGTCGCGATCCCGATGACCCTCGATGTGAGGGTGGACGAGCTTCCGGACGACCTGGAAACGACCGCGTACTACGTGGCCGCGGAGGCGGTGACCAACGCGGTGAAGCACTCGGCCGCCAAGCACATCAGCCTGCGGGTCGATGCCACAGCGAGCCGGCTGTACGTGCGGGTCCACGACAACGGCGTCGGTGGCGCGTCGAGCCGCGCCGGCTCGGGGCTCGCCGGCCTCGCCGATCGCGTCGGCGCGCAGGGCGGCGACCTGACGGTGACAAGTCCCCGCGGCGGCGGAACCACGATCGAGGCGGTCCTGCCGTGCGTATCGTGATCGGCGAGGACTCCACCCTCTTCCGAGAAGGTCTCGCCCGGCTGCTCATCGACGCCGGCCACACCATCGCCGGAAAGGCGGCCGACGCACCCGGCCTGCTCGCGCAGGTCGACCGACACCGTCCCGACCTTGCCATCGTCGACGTACGGATGCCGCCCGACAGCACCGACGATGGAGCCCGCGCCGCCCGGGTCCTGCGTGACCGCTACCCCCACCTCGGCATCGTGCTGCTTTCCCAGCACATCGAGACCCGCCACTCGGTCGGCCTGGTCAGCTCCGGCCGGTTCGGCTACCTCCTGAAGGACCGCGTGCTCGACGTGGACGACTTCCTCGACTCGTTGCGTCGGGTCGCCGCCGGCGGCTCCGCGCTGGACCCCGAAGTCGTGATGCGGCTCATCTCCCCGGTCACCGCCGACGACCCACTGGCTACCTTGACCACCCGGGAGCGGGAGGTCCTCGCTCTCATGGCCGAGGGACGAACGAACATCGGTATCGCCCGGCGCCTCTGGCTCACCGACCGCACGATCGAGACCCACATCACGAACATCCTCATCAAGCTCGGTCTCGGCTCCAGCGACGAGGACCACCGGCGCGTGCTAGCCGTGCTGACCTTCCTCAGCCACCGCACCCCTTCATGACGGAACCGCGCTGAGCGACCGCGACCGCCGCGAGTCGGGTGGTCGTGCGAGGCATGCGTCGGGTCGGGTCGGCGGTGACCATTCTGGCCCGAACCCCCCAGCGGTCAGCGTCGCCCGGGGGAGTCGGCGCCTGGCGCGACCCGCAACGGCGATCCACCCGTCCCGTCCGCGGATTCCACCACCGCTCGATGACGCGCGCCGTCCTGCCCGCCGACACCCACCCGCCACCGGGCCAAGCCAAGCCGAGACCGCGCGCTGCCGTTCACCACCCGTGAACCCGCGCCCTGCCCCCGTTGGCCTCGGACCTGCCTTCCCGCAGGCCCGTCCGGAACCCACCGGCACCCGCTCGCGCCGCCGGTCGGGCCGCCGCCCTACCAGGGCTCCGACTCCGCAGCGGCACCTGCTCGGAGCGGGAGTGCGACCTGGACGACCAGCAGCCCGCATACGGGCGGGTATGTGTCGCAGTTCTGTGACGTGCACCCAACATGTCACAACGCGAACCCTCCTGTCCTGGTTGAGGGCCCGGTGGTGGGGTTGCTCCCGGTTCATGCGAAGGTCCGCCGGGAGGGATATTTCCGCAGGTAGATGGCCTGCCTGGCTGCCGGTCGGGGTCTTGCCGGGCGGAGAGCTCTGGGTGGCTCATCGGCGGAGATGGTTGCGCTGGTCCGCGCCTGCCGGTCGATCCTTGTCTTGGTGATTGTGCGGGTGGCCGGAACCCGGCCCTGGGCCGCCGGCCGCCCTCGGTTCAGCGCTGGTGGGGCTGGCGCATCCTTCGCCCCTGTGACGGCGTTGGTCCCCATGTCCGGCGAGACACCGATCGACGGGGGAGGATGCGTGGTGGGCAAGCCTGTCAACGGCGGTACCCAGGATGGACCAGCATCCCACCGCAGGCCGCTACGGGTGCTGCCACCGCAGTTCGTGCCGATGTCACCGGAGCAGGAGCGCCAGGCTGTTGCCGCGCTTGCAGACCTGCTACTGGACTACTCCAACCGCCACCTCGCCGAGCACGGCTCACCGATGCCGCCCTGACCACGGCTGGCAGGTTCCACCTCCTACACGCCGCGGAACGCCGTCCGAGTAACCGGACAACAACCCGCGGCCGGCTCCCCCCGGCCTCACATCGGGCGTGCTTACACCTAGCCCGTCCGGACATGCCGATGTGCGAGGTGTCCATGACCGCAGACTCTGGCCCCCTCGTACATCCGAAGCACGTCGTTAGGCCCGACATCGACCGCTATGACGCCGGAGTTCATCCGGATGCGTGTCGGGCCTGCTCGAGGTTCGAGTGGTGGGGGCCGGAGAGCCAGTCTTGGCGCAGACGCGAATCGACCGGCTCCACTCCTCGCCGCAACCCGTCGATGTAGGCACGATCGGCGGCGAGGCGGGCCGCCACCTCCGAACCCTCGGCAACGGCGCCGTGGCCGGGGACCAGGACATCGACGTGCCGGGTGGCTTCATCCAGCCGGTCCAGTGCCGTCTCGTAGGCGCCGACCTGATCGGGGCGGCGAGGGTCGAGGAGCGGGATCAGGACGTCGGAGAGCATGTCGCCGGCGAGCAGGACGCCACGGTCGGCGAGGAGGACCGCGGCGTGGCCCACGGCGTGCGCCTGATGCTCGACGATCTCGCCCGGGACGGGTCCGCTGTCCGCGGGCAGCGGGGTGACGAGCCCGATCAGTTCGAGAGGGATGCCCGACGCGCTCTCCGCCGCCATCCTCTGCCCCTGCTCTCGGGCTTGATTGGCAGCATCGGCACCGGCGGGGGTGGCGTAGCGCGGCACGTCGCCGAATCGGTGATGCCAGAGCAGGTGGTCCCAGTGGGGATGGGTCGAGAACCCGGCGACCACCGGAATGCCGAGCCGGTCCACGTCATCGGCAAGCTGGTTCAGGTCGGAACCATCGATGCCGGGATCGACCATGATCAACCCACCTTCGCCGCGCACCGCGATGGCATTGCTCCAGACCCACGCGCTCTGCCGGACCCAGACGCCGTCGGCCACCTGATTCAGCATTGGTTCACCATGTCAGGTGTCTCCGCCCGGCGCGAGATGTGTCGCTCGTCGGGACCGGCGTGCGTCCCTCCCGAACACCCGCTCATGCCGAGATGAGTGCGGTGCCCTGGCCGGCAAACTGTCCGTATGGCCGGTGGTGCGCGCCGGCTTGATGCGGGCGGGCGCAGGGTCCTCGATCTGCTGCTTGTCGAGGACCTCGACGGCGCTCCTGCACTTCGCGAGCTGGCGAGGGGTGCCTGGATTGTGGGCCATTGCGACTGCGGATGCCCGTGCGTGTACCTGGCCCCGAACCCCGATGCTTCACCTGCCTGTGGCCC
>WNGA01001368.1_pt1 | contig 37466 bp, 33 predicted proteins | sample 5400061 | NCBI WGS metagenome assembly WNGA01 (sample SAMN13153366, study PRJNA577476) | soil metagenome | isolation source: 100 cm soil or saprolite under grassland replicate 2 | place: USA:California | collected 2016-06-15
GTGTTCGCCTACAAGCTCGGCTGGTTCCCCGTGCAGGGCTGGGGCGACAGCTTCTGGGAGAACCTCGTCGTCTACGCCTCGCTGCCGGTATTGATCCTGCTCGTCGTAAGCATCGCGCCCGACCTGCGACTCTTCCGCACCTTCGTTCTCGATGAGATCAATCAGGATTATGTGCGCACCGCGCGGGCGAAAGGGCTGTCGGAAAACCGCATCATGTGGGTGCACGTGCTGCGCAATGCGTCGATCCCGATCATCACGCATGTGATGGCGACGCTGCCGGGCCTGCTGATCGGTGCGTTCCTGGTCGAGCGCTTCTTCTCGATCCCCGGCATCGGGCGCGAGGTGATTCTCGCGGTCGAGCGCAGCGACTTTCCGGTGATCAAGGCGATCACCGTTTACGTCGCCGTCGCGACGATGATCTTCAACCTGCTGGCCGACCTGATGTACAAGGCGGTCGATCCGCGCGTGCAGCTCAAATAGGAGACGGCGATGCCTTTCGACAAGCCGCATGCTGTCTCTCCCGGGCTATGGGCGCTGGCGTGGAAGCGGCTGCGCGCCGACGGCGTGGCGATGGTCTCGCTGGCGATCGTTGCCGTGTTCCTGGTGATGATGGTGCTGTCGGGAACGGGGCTTATCGCGAAAGACTGGGCGAAAGAGGTCGGGGTCAACTACGCGCCGCCGACGTTCGCCGGACCGGCCGAGCCTGCGGCCGGCGCTACGAGCGCGCCGGCCGCGACCAGCGCCTCCGACAAGCCAACCGAACTGCCGATCGAAGATCCGCTCGCCGATGCGCTCGCCGCGATCCGCAACGAAGGTGCCGCGGCGCCGAAGGCCCCGGAAGGCTCAGTCGCGGAGGACAGCAAGACCGTCGATCCGCTCGCCGAAGTGATGGCGGACATCAGGAGCAAGGCGGTCGAGAACGTGGCTGCAGAGGCGCGGGCCCCGACGTTGCCTTTGGGTGGCGACAAGTGGGGCCGCGACGTGCTGAAGAAGGTAATCAAGGGCTCGGAAACGTCGATCTTCGTCGGACTCGCCGCAGCCTGCGTGGCCACGCTGCTCGGCACCGTGTTTGGCGCGCTGGCCGGCTACTACGGCAAGTGGCTCGACGATTTCTTCAATTGGTTCTACAGCGTGTTCACGGCGATCCCGTACCTGCTGCTTATCCTCGCCGTTGCCGCCGTGCTGCAGCAGAAGGGGACGTTCACCATCGTGCTGATCCTGGGGCTGACCGGCTGGACGGGCACTTTCCGGCTGATCCGCGGTGAATATCTCAAGCACAAGGGTCGCGAGTACGTGCAGGCGGCCGATGCGATCGGCGCGTCCAACGCGCGCCGCATGTTCGTGCACATCTTCCCGAACATCAGCCATGTGGTGCTGGTGCAGCTCTCGATCTACACCGTGGCGTTCATCAAATCGGAAGTGATCCTGTCGTTCCTGGGCTTCGGCGTTCCGGTCGACGTCGTCTCCTGGGGCTCGATGCTGAACGAGGCGCAGAACGAGCTGATTTTAGGCAAATGGTGGCAGCTCGCCGCCGCCGGAACGTTTATGGCGGTTCTGGTCACCGCGTTCAGCCTGTTTACCGATGCCTTGCGCGACGCGCTGGATCCGAAATTGAAGTGACGCAGATAGCGTGACGCCATGGAAACGCTGCTCTCCGTCCGCAATCTCCGGATCAATTTCCGGCTCGACAAGGACACGACCTTCGAAGCTGTCAAAGGGATCAGCTTCGACATCCCGAAGAATGCCACGGTGGCGCTGGTCGGCGAGTCGGGCAGCGGCAAATCGGTGACTTCGCTGTCGATGCTCGGTCTGCTGCCCAAGGAAAACGCGAGCGTTCTGCCGGGAAGCGAGATCCGGTACGACGGCCGGAATCTGGTCGAGCTCGACGCGGTCGAGTTGCGCAAGATGCGCGGCGCGGACATATCGATGATCTTCCAGGAGCCGATGACCTCGCTCAACCCGGTGTTCACGGCCGGCTTCCAGCTGGGCGAAGTCCTCCGGCTGCACATGGGGCTGTCGCCTGGCGCGGCGCGAAAACGCGCTATCGCGCTGCTCGACGAGGTCGGCATTCCGGATCCCGAATACAAGATCAACGCCTTTCCCTCGCAGATGTCGGGCGGCCAGCAGCAGCGGGTGATGATCGCGATGGCGATCGCCTGCGAGCCCAAGCTTCTGATCGCCGACGAGCCGACCACTGCGCTAGACGTGACCATCCAGAAGCAGATCCTGGACCTGATCGCGGCGCTGCAGCGCCGGCACCAGATGTCGGTGTTGTTCATCACCCACGACCTCGCGGTCGTCGGCGAGATCGCCGATTACGTCGTCGTGATGCGCAACGGCGAGATCCGCGAACAGGGTCCCGCGAAGGCCGTGTTCGAGAATCCGCAGGATGCGTACACCAAGGCGCTGCTGCAGTGCCGTCCGCGGCTTGACCGGCGGCCGGTCCGCTTGCCGGTGATCGAGGACTTCATGGGCGGCAGCGCCCACGCGATGAATCTGAACGAGCGCAAGCGCGGCATCCGGTCCTCCGATCCGATCATTCTCGACGTCCGCAAGCTCGGCAAGGACTTCTATACGCGCGAGGGCGTTTTCGGGCGCCGCAAGTTCGAGGCGGTGAAGGACGTGTCCTTCAAGCTGCCCAAGGGAAAGACGCTGGGACTCGTCGGCGAGTCGGGTTCCGGCAAGACGACGGTCGGGCTGACGCTCATGCGCCTGCACGAAGCGTCCGCCGGCGAGGCGCTGTTCGAGGGCCGCGACATCCTGTCGATGACCCCGCGCGAGTTCATGGCCTACAAGCGGCGCATCCAGATCATTTTCCAGAACCCCTACGCGTCGCTGAATCCGCGCTTTCTCATCGGCCAGATTCTCACCGAGCCGATGATGATCCACGGCGTGGGCTCGTCGACTCAGGAGCGCACGGACCTTGCGTTCGAAATGCTGCACAAAGTCGGTCTGCCCGAGGTGTCGTTCTACAAATACCCGCATGAGTTTTCCGGTGGACAGCGGCAGCGGATCGCGATCGCGCGCTGCCTGACGCTCAAGCCTGATATCCTGATTTGCGACGAGTCCGTGTCGGCGCTCGATGTCTCGGTGCAGGCGCAGGTACTGAATCTGCTGCAGGACCTGCAGGATGAATTTCACCTCTCGTATATCTTCATCTCGCACGATCTCGCGGTCGTGAAGTACATCTCCGACCAGGTCATGGTCATGAATCAAGGGGAGATCATCGAGATCGCCGACTCCGACGAGATCTACCGCCACCCGCAGCAGCCCTACACGAAGAAGCTGCTGTCCGCGATACCTAAGGGCTGGCACCACGGAGCGTAGGGCCGGATTTATCCGGCCAACGCCGCGGCCGAATGAATTCGGTTCTACAGCACAAAGACCCCGACCCTCTGCAGGCCATCGAGCGTTATCGCGCGCACGCGCAAGGCTATGACGCGTCTGCGGCGCGGACAATGCGGTTGCGCCGGCGCACGATCGCGGCGCTCAAGCTCAGGCGCGGTGATGCAGTGCTCGACGTGGCGTGCGGCACGGGTCTGTCATTTCCTCTCCTCGTCGCCGCAGTCGGGGAAGAAGGGCGAGTCACCGGCGTCGAGCTTTCGCCCGACATGGCGCGCCGTGCGCGCGACCGGATCGCGCGCACTGGTTGGGCCAACGTGATGTTGATCGAGGCCGCGGCCGAGGACGCGGCACTCGCCGGTCCGTTCGACGCCGTGCTGTTCAACTTTACGCACGACGTGCTGCAGTCACCCTCGGTGCTGGCGCATCTCTTCGCCTTCGTCGCGCCCGGCGCACGCGTGGCGGCATCGGGTTCGAAGCTGCTGCCGCGCTGGCTAGCGCCCGCAAACGTCCTTGTGCGTCGGATCAACGCACCCTATCTGACGACGTTCGCCGGCTTGCGGCGGCCGTGGCGTTACCTCAGCGAATACGTTCCGGATCTGGAAGTCCACGCCGCGCTTTGGGGCGCCGGATATGTCGCGTACGGCCACTACACGCCGCGGTGAGGCGCATGATCGCGCGACGTAGCCTGGGCTGAGCGACAGCGAAGCCCGGGGAAGCATTGAATCCAAGCGCTGTCCCGGGCTTCGCGCTGCCGCGCGCAACCCGGGCTACAACGTAAACGCCATGTCGCGCACGACCGCGCCGGGAAGGCGCATACTGCTCACGTTGCGCTCGCGGTACGTGTCGCCGTTGACAAGCAGCTCGCGTTCGGCGGTGAGCCCGACCAACTGGTCGCCGAGCAGCCGGAAGACGCTATCGTCGAAGCGCATGACGTCGACTGGCGCCACGATCTTCCCGCCTTCGACCCAAAACGAGGCGAAACGGGTCATGCCGGTCAACCGGCACGCCGGCCGATCCGAGAAATTGAGATACCAGAGGTTGCCGAGATAAAGCCCGGTGTCGAGCGCGGCCAAGGCATCGGCGGAGGCAAGATTGCCGGCCGCCATATCGAGCGACTCGGGCATTTCGGACGCGTTGGCGCCGTTTTGCGCCAAAGCGAATTCCCGGGCGGTCCGCGGGCTTACCAGCGAGCCGACCATCCGGCCGCCGGTGACTAGCGGCACCGCGTGTGGGCGCGCAAAGCCCTCGTCCTGGAATGCCGGAGCGATGCCCTCGGCGGTATTCTCGACGAATGCAACCGAGGGATCGAACGCCGCGGCTCCATCCTTCAGCCGGAACAGGCAGCTCTGCCGGGTTTCGAGCGCGCGGCCCGAAAAGCCGCCCCAGCACAGCATGTTGGCGATCTCCTCCATCGCAGTCGGCGTGAGGTAGGCGCGATAGCGGCCAGGCTCCAGCGATCGCGACGGGCGGGAAAGAAGCGCGAGTCGTTCGCGGGCGCCCGCCATCTTCGCCGCGAATGCATCGGAAGCCCAGTCGAAACCGCCGTACACGGTTTTCACCGCCTTATCCGCACGATGGTAGAGGCTCCACTGCAGGTTGAACGACCGGACCTCATGCCAGTTCCGTTGGCCGAACGAATTGGCAAAGCCGCGATAAACCGGGCCTCCTGCGTAAATGCCGACCAGATCCAAGCCGTCGGCAGCAGCAAGGACGGTCTCGACGATTTCTTCGGCTGCCGGCAGGGCAGAGCTGCGGACGACCCTGCTCGGCCGAATGTCGGTCGCGAAACTGAGATGCGGGTCCTCCGGCAACGCTGCGACCGTCGCCCGCAGCGTGGTCAGCGCGGCAGCGATTGCCGCTCCATCCCGGCCAAGATCGCCCGCCACCGTCAGACACTGCTCGGCGTGCCGGCCGCCAGCGATCAAATGCAGCCGCAGATAACACTGGGCGACCGTCCCCGGCTGGCGCACCTTGCCCCGGTTCAGCCTGACAAAATCTGAGACCTCCGCGTCCAGGCGACAGGTGTAAATCTCGCCGCGCGCGACCGACCGGTCGAGCAACGTCGCGACCTCGTTGAAATACACTTCGATGTTCGCGGGCGTCATGAGGCATCTCCGCCGAAGACGTCCACCGCGGCGAATACGCACGCCGGTGATGCGTGCCCGACGCGGATTACCTGCGAGGGCTCGCCCTTGCCGCAATACGGGGTACCGAGTACCTGCATGGTCGCGGCGTCGCCGACGCGGGTCAGGTTGCGCCAGAAGTTGGCCGAGATACCGCGGTAATTCGGATTCTTGACGACGGCCGTCAGCTTGCCGTTCTCGATCAACTGGCCCCATTCGCAGCCGAACTGGAACTTGTTGCGCGAATCGTCGATCGACCACGAGCTATTGGTACTCATCAGCACCCCGCGCTCGATGCCGGCGATCATGTCGGCGAGCGTCGCGTCGCCCGGCTCCAGGTTGATGTTGGCCATCCGGTCGATCGGCGGCCGGTTCCAATTGTCCGCACGCGAGTTCGCAACCCCGGGCAGTCCGGCGCGGGCCTGCGAGATCGCGCCGCCGAGCGGCCGCTCCAGGATGCCCATGCGGATGAGGTAGGCCTTTTCCGCGCGTGTCCCGTCGTCGTCGAAGGCATAGCTGGCGAGCTCCTCCGGACGGGTCGGATCGAAACAGACATTGAGCAGATCGGACCCGTACCGGTAGGTGCCGAACATATCGAGGGTCACGAAGCTCGTGCCGGCAAAGTTGCGCTCGTCGCCGAGAATGCGGTCGAGCTCGAGTGGGTGCCCGATCGACTCGTGGATCTGCAGGACCATCTGGTCGGGCAGAAGCAGCACGTCCATGGTACCCGCGGGACAGTTGGGCGCGAGTAACAGCTGCAGCACGTCGTCGGCGAGGCGCCGTCCGCTGCCGACAAAGCCGAAGCGCTCCAGCATGTCTTCTGCGCCCTGCTGCGCCAAGCCGCGGTAGCCGTTGAGCGTCCGCGTCTGCGTGTCGCCGTCCGCGTGCGCGGTGACCGACATCCCGGGCATGACGAAGCGATAGCGTTGCAACACGTCGCCACCGGCACTCGTCAGGTAACGATGCTCGGCCGTTCGCGTCTCCACCGTCGCCTCCCAGTCGACAATGCGCGGATCGCATCCCGTCTGGCGCGACTCTTCGGCGAGCAGCTCGTACCAGTCGCGCTGCGACCACGCCGGCTTGTCCGCGTCCGGGGAAGCGTATGCGCCTCGCGGCGCAGGCTTCGGCAGCGCGCCGAAATCGATCAGCGAGCGCGGAGCTGCCGCACGTGCCCAGGATGCTGCTCGGTCGAGCGCGGCCTGTAGCCCCGCACGCGAAACGTCACTGGTCGCGGCGTAGCCGCAGCCGCCCGCCGCGTGAACGGTGAGCATGGCGCCCCGGTCGGTCAAGAGAACAGGCGGCTGCGCGACGTTCTTGCGGATCGAGTAGCTTTCGGCCCGCTCGTCGGTGAGCCTTAACGACCAGAAATCGGCATCGCAAGACAGTTGCTGGAAGTCGGCGAGAAGTCCTTCGCTCATGGGAATCCTGTAGAGTGCAGCATCGCCCTAGCGGCGCTGCGGCATTCAAAAAGAAACGAATTATCGCGCGAAATCTGTTCGTAGGTCGCGCCGCTGGCGCATCAGGCGCCGTCGGCCGCATTTGCCAGTCGCTGCAGCGCCGGGCCGGTAACGCGACTGATCCGCCAATCGGGCAGCAGCGTCGCTCCCAACGACTCATAGAAACCGATAGCTGCGGCATTCCAGTCGAGCACCGCCCATTCGAACCGGCCGCAATCGCGTTCAACCGCGATGCGCGCCAACCGGGCGAGCAGCGCGCGCCCATAGCCGCGGCCACGATAGGGCGGCCGGATAAATAAATCCTCGAGATACAAGCCCTTGCGGCCGAGAAACGTCGAAAAATTATGAAAAAATAGCGCAAATCCTACCGGTGCCGGACCTTCCCAGCCAATGAGCACTTCGGCCGCGGGAGGAGAGCCGAACAGCGCGGCCTGAAGGCTTGCCTCGGTCGCAACGCAAAGATGGCGCAGATTTTCGTATTTCGCGAGCGCCTCGATCATCGCCAGAACGTCGGGGACATCGCGCGGCGTGGCGGGCAGGATGCGAAAAGCGCTCGCCGAATCCACGGGTTCAGCCGGCTAGCCGGCACGACATGATCGGGTCGTGCTCGATCCCGGGTCGTGCCACCTCACCGTGACTGCTTGTTCGGGTCTTCACGGCGGAGTCATGCCTCGGGCGCGGCTCCGGGGCGCCAAGCAAGTCAGCGATTTGTGCAGTGCGTTTCGGCATCGTTGGCAGATTTGCAACACACGGCAAGTCGGATTGTAACTAAGCCCATCATTTTGTTGCGGCCCGAATTCGGGCTGTTGTAACGTGGCAACTGTGTCCGATCAGGTAAATCAGAAATTTTCCGGCTCGGGTTCACTTTCCTCTGGGGTTCTACATGAATTTCAACAAAGGACCTCGCTGTCGCGCCCGGCTGCGCTAAGGAGTTGATACTTCCCTTTGGCTTTGGCTTGCTCCGGTCGACCGATGACTTGATGTAATTCCGTTGGCCGAGCCGTTCGAATAAGTTGTGGTGGTAATGACAATCAGCTGTGGTGATTTTTAACTCCATGGGGGTCCATGATGAAGAGGATGCATAGGAAAAAACTGTCGCTGGCAGTGGCGCAGGTGCTAGGCGCCGGGATCATGGTCGGCTTGGCGGCGCCTTCGGCCTACGCGCAACCGGCGCCGACGCCGGAGAGGATCGAGAAGCTTACGGTCACGGGCTCGCGTCTTCCGGTGTCGCCGAACCTCGAGAGCACCAGCCCGATCTCGATCATCACTCAGCAAGAGATCAGAATCGAGAATCCGGTATCGATCGAGCACCTGCTCAATGCCATGCCGCAGGTTGCCGCCGATTTCGGGAACAATCTCTCCAACGGCGCAACGGGCACGGCCACGGTGAACCTGCGCGGTCTGGGTGCTGCGCGCACGCTGGTCCTCATCAACGGCCGTCGCTTGCCTGCAGGAAGCCCGCTCTTTTTCGCGACCGACATCAACGCGATTCCGGTGCCGCTGATTCAGCGCGTCGATATCTATACTGGCGGGGCGTCGGCGGTCTACGGCTCCGATGCGGTCGCGGGCGTCGTGAACTTCATCATGAACGACCGGTTCGAGGGGGTGCAGTTCGACATCGGCCACAGCTTTTACAACCACCAGCAAGGCAACGGGCTCGCCAGCGTGATTGAGGGGCGCGCGGCGACGAATCCGGCGCAATTCAAGGTGCCGGGCGACGTCGATTCCGACGGTGAGGTCGAGAATTACAGTGTGACGCTGGGAGGCAATTTCGCCAATGGCAGAGGCAATGCCACGGTTTTCCTGGGCTATGAAAGATCGAAGCCGGTTTTGCAGGGCAGCCGCGATTACAGCGCCTGCTCGACCAACTCGAATGCGGCCGGGTTTACCTGCGGGGGTTCGTCGACGAGCTTTCCCGGCCGCTTCATCGACAACGTTACCGGCAAGTCATTTACCATCGCCGATGCCGCCGGCAATGTTCGACCTTTTAATGCCGCGACCGACCAGTTCAACTTCGCTCCCTATAACTACTACCAGCGCCCCGACGAGCGTTACCTGGCCGATTTTTTTGCCCACTACGACATCGTCCCGTGGGCACGCGCGTACACGGAATTCCAGTTTCATGATGACCGCACCCTGGCGCAAATCGCCCCCAGCGGCGACTTCGGTCAACAAGCGATACTTTCCTTCAACAATCCCCTGCTTTCCGACGCGTTCAAGGCCGCGTTCGGCATCACTCCGTCGACGCCGGGGGACCTTTCGATTTTGCGCCGCAATATCGAGGGCGGCGGGCGGGTGGACGACCTCCGGCACACCTCGTACCGCGGCGTGCTCGGCGTGAAGGGGGACATCCCATTCCTGAAAGGCTGGGATTACGACGTCTGGTACCAGATGGGCAAGGTCGTGTACCAGGAGAAATACCTGAACGACTTTTCGATTTTGCGTATCGGGCGCGCATTGAATGTCGTCTCGGGCCCGAACGGCCCTGTCTGCGCATCGGTGCTCGACCAGACCGACCCGGCCTGCGTGCCGTGGGATATCTTCCACCTCGGTGGCGTGACTCCAGCAGCGCTCGCCTACCTGCAGACGCCGGGATTGCAAGAGGGCTTTACGGAGCAGAGCGTGGTCGGGGGCACGGTGTCGGGCGATCTGGGCATGTATGGCTGGAGGCTCCCCTGGGCCAAGGACGGCATCGGCGTCGCGTTCGGCGCCGAGCGCCGCGTCGAGAAGCTCGAGCGCCATGTCGATCTGGAGTTCTCGTCCGGCGACCTTGCCGGTCAGGGCGGGCCGACCCCATCCGTTACCGGGCGATATGACGTCAAGGAAGTTTACGCCGAAGTGAAGGTGCCGATCATCCAGGACCGCCAATGGGCGCAATTGCTGAGCGTGAACGGCAGCTACCGGTACTCGGACTACAGCACGGGCAAGACGACCGACACGTACGGGATCGGCGCCGAGTGGGCGCCGGTCAAGGAAGTGAGACTCCGCGGCAGCTACCAGCAGGCCATCCGCGCGGCGAACATCATCGAGCTGTTCACTCCGCAAACGCTCGGCCTCTTCGCCTCGGGTGAAGATCCCTGCGGAAACCCCGATGGTCCGCCAAGCGCCACCTTGGCTCAATGCCTGCTGACCGGGCTCCCGGCCAGCCAATACGGCAACCCCCTGCTCTCGAGCCCCGCGGGCCAATATAACCAATTGCAGGGCGGCAATCCCGCCCTCGATCCTGAAAAGGCGAAGACCTATACGTTGGGCGTCGTGTGGCAGCCAATGAGGAATCTGAACGCATCGGTCGACTACTGGCAAATCAAGCTCGATAACCTCGTAAGCATCATCCCGTCGTCGCTGGCCATACAACAGTGCATATCTTCGGGCCAGCTTTGCAACCTGATTCACCGCGGTCCAACCGGCTCGCTCTGGCTGCCACCCCCCACCGGGGGGTTCGTCACCGGTACCAATATTAACCTTGCGAAGGAGAAGACCTCCGGCATTGACGTCACCGCGAACTACAACCAGCCTCTGGGTGCCTGGGGAAACCTCGGCATCAACTTCCAAGGCACCTGGCTCGAGAAGTTCGTGCTCGAGCCGGTCCCGGGTCTGGGCGACTATGACTGTGCGGGGCTCTTCGGTCCGACTTGCGGCGCCACCTCGATCGGTGTAGCGCCGGAATGGCGGCACAGACTTCGCGGAACCTGGTCGACACCCTGGAACGTCGACGTGTCGGCGACGTGGCGCCATATCAACAAGGTGGATGTAGAGTTCAGCAGCTCGAATCCGCTTCTGAACGGCAGTTTCAACCCTGTCGACAGGGAGCTTGCAGCGCGCGACTACCTCGACCTCGCCGCCATGTGGGCCATCACCAAGCAGGTCACGTTGTGGGTCGGGGTCAACAATGTGTTCGACAAGGATCCGCCGATCAGTAATTCGACCACCATCGTGGGCCCGCCCTTCGGCAACGGGAATACCTATCCCCAGCTGTACGATGCCATGGGCCGGCGCATATTCATCAGCCTCTCCGCCAAGTTCTGATCCGGAACTGCGGTTTTCCCATCGACGGCGAGCTTCGGCTCGCCGTTTTTTTAATTACACTGCCGGTGTTCGGTCGCGGATCCATTGCGACAGCAACCATTTCTCCCCTCGAGTCGGCGCCAGCCCCGCATGAAGCGTTCGCCGGTCGGGATTTCCGACGAGATCGACGTTGGCCAATAGCAACGCGTCGCCTTTGCGCCCCCTGTGGCGCAATCCGAGTGCGGGGAAATCTGTCTCGCCGCCTTCGTAGTCGTCATTCAGGTACATCAGAAAAGTAACCAGCCGCTGACCGCGCGCTTCCATTTCTCCGGCCATGCCTGGCGTGGCGGGATCGATGAAATCGAAATGGGGGGAGAACTGCTGACCGACGTCGTAGTGGAGAACCTTCGTTAGTTCCATCACTGCCGGCGGCAAGCCGGTGGCCGTGGCGATACGGGCACGCAGGAGGATCAGGACCAGATCGGATTCGACAATGTTGAACTCGGCTTCGCTATTGGTTCGCCAATCTCCGACGACGCCCTCACCGGTCTCTATGTCGTAGGTGCGCGCACGGCTAAGCTTGCTGCGAGCGCGTGCTATCAGCCACGCGCAGACGGCTTCGGAGGCGAAGCTCTCGATTTTTCGGATCCGCGGCGACTCCGAAAGCGATTGCTTCGGCGGACAGGCAGTCCATGCGCTGATATCGATCGCTCGTCTTAGCCGCTGCCAGCGGGTGGTCGCTTTGGCTGTCGCTTCGTCTTCGCGATCCACCAGCTTTCGATTCGCTAGCAGCGCAAGCTGCTCCCGCGCCGGCCCCCATCCCAATTCCGCAGAGCGTTGCAGGTAGTCGAGAGCGATTTCCCAGCTTTGCGGTTGACACACGCCGGCGCCCGCCAGAACGGCCACGAGAGCGCAGGCCTCTCCGCTGCCTTGCTCTGCTGCTGCAGCCAGCCAATCGGCGCCCCTCTGCGGCACGAACGTCTCATCTTCCCCACTCAACAACCGCGAGCCAAGATCCGTCATGGCCGCGGCATTTCCCGACGCGGCCGCCCGCTCGAGTTCAGAAAGATTCGCCACGCTCTCGTCAGGCGTTGGTTTTCACATTGTTATCAGGCAGCGGGGACCTGATGCCGCCGTGCTCTTAGGGCTCGAAACCAGCAGCATCGTCGGAGAACGCCCTCACGCCCGCCGTCATTGCCGTGATCAGCGCCCGCTCGGGCGGCGTCAGATACGGGTGCCAGATGTCGAAGATGAGCACGACGCGCAATTTGTCGCTGTTGTTCCAGGCCTCGTGCTCGATGGTGTCGTCGAACACCCACGCCCGGCCCGGAACCCATTGGCGCGTTTCGTTGCCGACCCGGAACCCGCAGTCTTCGGGAATGATGAGGGCTAAGTGCGTGACGAGACGCGCGTTCGTCACACCGTTGTGCGGGGGAATCCGGGTCTTGGGCTTGAGCAGCGAGAACATCGCCGCGGGGGTACGCCCCGGTTGATCCGGCTTGGGCGCCCCGTCCAGTGCCTTCATGGTTATCGGGCACTTGGCGGCGTTTTCCTCGATCCGCTCGCCCAGCTTGTAGAGGTGGAACGCGCTCCAGCGCGGCGAATTATTCAGTTCGGCAAACTGGTTCTGCGGTACGTCGTCCGGATAGGTGATATAGGGCGTGAACCCTTCCTCAGCCCCGAGGATTGCAAGAAATTCTTTCCGGATTTCGTCGGTTGCCGCCTCGATCGGGTCCAGCCAGGGAAAATCGGCGCGGTCGAAGAACTCGGTCGGTGCGAGGTTGGGATAATGGTAGATTTCCGATTTTGAATCGTACCTTTTTTTCCGTCCGACCATGATATCGAGGGAATCGCGGAACCTCTTCAGATTCTCATCCGCGAATGTCTTGTAATACGGATCGAGATACCGATCCATGAAGGTTCCGAAATCCCTGTCGTATTTCTCGCGGTATGCCAACGCGTGGGAGAGCGCGGGTTTCAGATCGGGATGCAGCCGTTCTAACGGTGGCGAGACTTTCGCGACCGCGCCGTGGGCCATGGCCGCCTGGTGCGTCTTTCCCTGCCGCTCGAGCAGATTGGCGCGCAGGATGAGCGCTACCAGCTCGGTGGGATCCAGCGAAAGCGCACGCTGGATCGCGCTCTCCTCGCCCGGTTCGTCGTTCAATTGCTGACAGGCAAGGGCCAGATTGATCCATTGCTGGGGGTGCGACCCGTGGGCGTCGACGACGCGCTGAAACGCTGCGCGCGCCGATTGCATGTCTCCCCTGCGGAAGGCGCGGTGGCCGAGCGCCGTCAAGCTTCGCGCATGGCCGGGGTCGATTTCGAGAATTCGACCCCAAAGAGAGACGGCCTCTTCCTCCCGCCCCGATTGCGCAGCTCGTGCGGCTTGCGCTTCGAGGGCGTTGATCTGCTGCAAGCCGGCCTCGACGTTCTGCATCCGTTGAATCTTCCCCCGTGACTCGTCCTGTTGCCCGTATCATGGCGCCCGTTGTGCCGGTCCGCAACCGGTAACATCTCCGATGGGCGCTCGTGCCCGCGCACCATACCACGCCGCGCTGATTCCGATGGCAGCGCACTGTGCGGACGGGCACCGGACTTCCGCGAGACCCGTTAGCTCCCTCACCCGAGGCTCACGCGAGCACAACGTGCCATTCGCCGGGACCGGTTCTCAGCAGCAGTGTAGGATTCACGTTTGGCACGCATGTATGCCACGCGAGCGCCGGGCCCGCAGAGGCGACCGCGCGCAGCATTGAACTGCGATACGGACCATGAGGTATACCCGAAAGTGTTCCTGAAAATCAAAAACCTTCTTGCATCTTCCGAGATCGCGCGGCTCATGACGCTCAGCCGTGAGCTGCGATTCGTCGATGGCCGGGTATCGAATCCGGCAAACCAGACGAAGGATAATCTGCAGGTGGATCAAACCGATCCGAAATACGCCGAATCCGTTCAGATCGTAAGCGGTGCGTTCGCGCGCTCGCGCGAATTCATCGACTTCGCCATGCCGAAACATGTGGCACCGCCGTTGCTGTGCCGCTACGCGCCGGGCATGAAATACGGGGCACATGCGGACGCGGCGCTGATCCAGCTTGGCAATTTCCGCTTGCGATCCGACCTTTCGTGCACGGTCTTCGTCAACGACCCTTCTGCTTACGAGGGGGGCGAGCTCTCGATCGTGGTGGGCAACCAAGCGATTGCATTCAAGGGTGCGGCGGGCGATGCCATCGTCTACCCCTCGACGGCGCTGCACGAGGTGCTCCCGGTGCGTTCCGGCCAGCGCCTGGTGTCGATCACGTTCATTGAGAGCTGTATCGCCGATCAGCACCAGCGGACACAGGTCTATGAGCTCAATGAAATCGCTGCGCTCGAAGGGCTCTCGATGAAATGGGAGAACCGCGTGCGCCTCGATGTCGTGCGCCAGAATCTACTACGCATGTGGTCGAGTTAGCGCTTCCCTCCGATAGTGCGATGCAACCGCAGCGCACGCTGCTGTACCGCAGCAGCGGCCGGCCCTGAGGCGTCGTCAGCAACCGTCCGTCGAGGCACGCCGAAGCCTACTTGGTCAGCGTGCAGGCAACTCACGACGCGGGCCGCGGCATCACATCGAAGGCGACAGTGAGCCGGTTCCTGTGGCCGCTGAACGGCACGGTGCCGTGCCACATGTACGAGGGGAATAGCACGAGCAGCCCCGGTGATGGCTGCACATAGTGCTCGGCCGGTGCCGCTGGTTTGGTCGGTACTCCCGGCTCGCCGAACTTGATCCAGCCCTCGCGTCCGTCTTTCTCCACCGCCTCCGGCAGTTCGATGTAGCAGGCCGAGGACAGCCAGCCTGACGGATGCGTGTGGTCGATGTGGAATCCGTTCGGCCGCAGCATCACCGACCAAGTGCCGTTGAGGTAGTACTGGTGGGTATTGCGCTGGCGCAAGATGTCCTTTCCCGGGCCCACTTCCTCCATGTAGCGGCGGATGGGCCCGTCGATCGCCGGGAAGAAGGCCCTGACCGCCGGATCCTTGACGCGGGTGAGATCCCGGGAGGTCTGGCTGCCACCGCGCAGCGACTGGTCGAAGGGATGGGTCTCGAAGGCGTGCAGCCGCTTCAGCGCCGCGGCCAGGTCGGCGAGGTACGCGGTGAGATTGGCCCAGCCCGGCGGCGTGTCGATGATGTAGGGCCGCACCAGGTTGTCATAGTCGTAGAGGATGCGGTAGCGCGGATCGCCCATCAGACGCCATGCGGTAGCCAGCCGCGCCACGACTTGCTGCTCGAGCGGCGCGATCTGGCGAAGCCGCAGCGCAAGCTCCGCGGCGCGGTCGGGCTGACCCAGGCCGAGGTAGGCGTCGCAGCCGTTGATGCCGGCGTTGAGGTCGCGCGGCTTGACGTGCAGCGCCCGCGTCACATGTTCCAGCGCCGCCTCCGGTTTGCCGCTGACGATGGCGACGTGGCTCGCCGTCATCTCCAGATCGAAATCGGGCTCGCGACGGCTCGCGATCGCCTTCCTCAGCATCTCGTAAGCCTCGTCGAGCCGGCCGCCATATTGCTGCGCCTTGGACAGCTGCACGATCAGTCCGGGGTCGCCGGGATGGGCTTCGTGCGCCTGGCGCAACGACGCCATCGCTGCGTCCCGGTCGCCGGAGCGCATCCAGATCAGCTGGGCCAAGTCCCGGTGCGCGTCGCCGAAGGTCGGCCGGCGCATGATTGCTTCACGCAGCGCCGCCTCGGCCTCGTCCAGCCGCTTCTGGTTCATCAGGGACCGGCCGAGGACCTGCCAGGTCTCCGGCTCGGCGCCGCCTTTCTCGAAGGCGCGCCGGCAGGCGGCCTCCGACTCCTCCCATGAGTCGGCGTCGCCCAGGTCGGCGGCGAGATTGTGCTCCGCTACGGCGCTGGTGGGAAAGTCGCGCACGGCGCGCCGGCGGACTTCGATCGCGTCGTCGATTCGCCCTAGCTCCTTCAGCACGCCGGCGTAGACGTGCAGCTCGCCGTGCGACGCGCCGTCGGCCCTTGCCGCTGGCTCAATGACCGCCAGCGCATCCTCCGAACGGCCCCGCCGCAGCAGCTCCTTGGCCTCCGTCGCAGGGTTGACGGAGGGCGTCATTGGCGAGGCCCCTGCGAACGCAAGGCCCTGGGGTCGGCTTCGTGCTCATCGCCATTCACGATCTCTGCGACGGCTGGGTCTGATCGCGCGTGGCGTTCGAGCCAATCCATGCCTTTGCGGATTTCCTCGCGGTTGTGACGCCGCGAGTCACGCAGGACTTCCGCGCGAATATTCGGTGTGTAGGCGTGTTCGGGCGCCTTTGAATAGCGCGTCAGCACCGGGCTGCGACCCACTTCCGATAGGTAATGGGCGTCATCCGACAACTCAAAATGACCAAGAATCCGGCCCATGCTATCCGCGACCGTCGAAAGGAATTGGTCGAAGTCCAGCGCGATGACCCTGCCGGCGAATCGCTTCACCGTCTCGCGTTGCGTCCAGGATTCCGCGAGCCAGCTCATCGCTGCCAATTCACCGATCGACAATGTATGCAAAGGCGCGAGTGGCGCAGCAATACGCGCCTGCAATCGCCGCATGCGCTCGGATCCATGTCCGCGCAGATCGGTCGGCGAATTCTGTCCGGCTAGAAGCGTCGCCAGATACGGTTCTGCGCGCAGGTTCATATAGATTGCGCGCGACCCTGCGCTTGCCGCCAGAATCGGCACGGCCATGCGTCCGGCACTGCTTGTCGCCTTCACCACGACGCTGCGCGTCACATCATAACCGCGACTCCAAAGCCGCATGAACATGGCAAGAACAAGGTCGAATTGCGCGGCGCTCAAAAGCGAGTCGGTTTGGCCCAATACGTCGTGTGCCTCGGCAAGAGTCCTCAGCGGCAACGGTTCCCGTAATGACAGCACCTCGCCCGTCTCATCGAGCAACCGGCTCACAAGCGTCGAGCCGACATGACCCGTATGAAAGATGAAATGGAGCGGACGCCCGTTTGTGGCGTGCCCCGAGGCGTCAGCGACACGACCGACGGGAAGCCAGGCCCCCTGCGTGGCCGGCCCCAGGATGCGGTCGTCCAGGAAACTCGCAGAGCGATAGGCACCCGCATTGAATAGAACGACCAAGACCGTCCAACTATTGAGATCAATCTTCTGCGGATATGCATCGGGTGACGCGGACAATCGCGTCAGGAGATCATCTGCAGTCGGCTTGGGCCATCCAGCCGTCATGAGGCCGAGTATTGAACAGTATGGGGAGGAAGGACTACGCGACCCAAGCGATGCACCTGGTAAGTGGGTATGCCGAGGCGCGGCATGGGGCCGCTTGCGCACGCGAAAGTTTACCCCTCAAGCCGGAAAGGATCGGGCTCGATCGACGGGACAAGCGACGATTCCTGGCAACATGCATCTGCCTGATTCTATTCCATCGCAAGGACGGAAAATCGACTGCGACGCCGGGGAACGGCTGTCCGGTGGTCAGGGTCTTATGGGCGTCGTAGGATTGACCTACGCAACCTATTGCAGTGCATAAGATAGGAGTCATCATGAACCTTCGCGCGCTTTTCGTTCTAGCCATTGGGGGACTCGGGGCGGCTGTGACGGCCCCGTCCCAAGCAGCCACTCCACCGACCTATGAAGGTCTGGTATCGGTGCGATCGTGGAACCTCGACGAGCTCTATCTGCGTCCGAATGCTGATTTGGCCAGTTATCGCAAGGTCGTAATCGACCCGGTTCAGGTCAGGTTCCGCGAAGACTGGAACAGGGATTTCGTCGACCCACACGCCAAGACTCGCCGGCTCCTGCAAGAGGACGTTCGGCGCATCGCCGACGACACGGCCCTTACCATGCAAAGCGCCGTGACCGAAGCGTTCAAGGCGCGAGGATACGAAATCGCCTCAGCCCCGGGGCCAGGCGTGCTGCGCCTCTCCCCCAGCGTCACCGACCTTTACGTCAACGCCGCTGAAAACCTGGCGTCGGGCACTACGAAATCGTTTACCAAGGACGCCGGCGAGGCAACGCTCATCCTCGAAGCGCGCGACGCAGCCAGCGGAACGCTCCTCGGCCGCGTCGTCGACCGTCGCACGGCCCGCGAGAGCAAGGGCACGCAGATCGGAGACGTTCGCAGGACGTCCACGGTTTCGAATAACTTCTGGTTCGATGCAACGTTCAGGCGATGGGCGGCGACTTGCGTCAAGGAATTCGAAACAGCCAAGAAGTCCTGAAACGCGTCAGCAGCGCCGATCATAGGGCCCCGAGCAGGGGCCCGCTAGATCTGCCAGGCAGCCCTTTCGCCACCAAGGGCATCGATCGCTTCGAACATCGTGCTCACGAGGCTGCGTTCCTCCTCAGTGAGTTCCGGGCGCCAGATTTCGAACAGGAGGATGGCGCGAATCTGGTCGCTTCCGTTCCATGCCTCGTGTTCCATCGTGTCGTCGAACACCCAAGCCTTGCCTTCGACCGGTGTACGCGTGTCATTGCCGACGCGGAAGCCACAGTCGCGCGGGACGATCAGCGGCAGGTGGCAGATCAGGCGCGTGTTGACGAACCCTGTGTGCGGCGGGATGCGGGCGCCCGGCCGCAGCAGTGAAAACAGGGCCGACGGCGAACGGTTCTTCACCCGCGAAAGCGGGACAGCGGCGAGAGCGTTCATGGTCGCCGGGCAGCGCGCAGCGTTCTCTTGTACGATCTTCCCGTCCTGCCAGAGGTAGAACGCGCTCCAGTCGGGGTTGTTCAACATTCCCTTCGGGTCGTGGGTCGGCCTCCGGGGATCCCCGCGGACATAGGGCTTGAACTTCGACGGATCCTTGAGCACCTCGATCAGCTCCGCGCGGATATCGGCCGTCGCGGCCTCGACCTTGTCGAGCCACGCGAACCCGGTCCTGTCGTAGAACTGGATCTGTGGGAGCTCCGGAAAGAGGTAATACAGGGGCTGCTGGTAATAGACCTTCTTCTTGCCGAGGAGAATGTCGAGCGAACGCATGAACCGCCCCGTGGATGGTCGCTCGGCGAGACCCTGGGTCGTCAGCCGATCCCGCAGGTACGACTCGAATCGCGCGGCATAACGCTCACACATCGCTTGGGCTCGGCCCACCTCATGGCGCAGCTCGACCGGCAGCTGGTTGGGCGGCGGAGCCGACTTGACCGCGGCCATGTAGAAGGAAGATGCCGCGCGTTCGTCACCCTCCGCGGCCAGGTGATCAGCCTTGAGAATGAGCGCGCGCAGATTACGCGGCTCGAGCGCGAGCGCCTTGTCTACGGCGGCGTGGGCAGCCGAGTGCTCGTTGAGACTCCGGCAAGCGTAGGCAAGACCGAGGCACGCGGCGACATCGGCCTGGCCTGCCGCGATGATCCGTTCGAACGATTCGCGTGCCTCGCGTGGATCGCCCCGGCGCAGGGCCTCGATGCCGGATTGGGCAAGCGCGCGCGTGTCGATGCCTGGCGTTTGCATAACCAATATCATCGCGCCCGTCACCCTGATCCGCAAGCCGCATCGCGTTCGGCCGCGACCCGCGCGGCAACAAAATGTGCTAAAAGACGCGCTGGAAAACGCTGGGCTCCGACGCTGCAAGGCCGACACCGGCGCCTCGACGGCCGACGGCCCGACCGGCCTCCGAGCCGCTGCGAGTCCTGCTTACTTGCGGCGGCTCCCACAGATTTGGCTTGCGGCCCCGCGTTGACCGCAGCCGACATCGAGGAAAAACGATGAAGAAAAACTTTGCCGCCGTCTTGTTCACTGCCGCGATGCTTGCGGCACAGTCCGCATGGGCCGAAGACAAGATCGCCGACGTAACCGACATGCAAGCCTTGCGCGCAGCCGTCCGTGCTGACAAGAAAGCGTTCGTGGCGTCGACGCTCAAGCTTACAAACGCCGAGGCGAAGAGATTCTGGCCCGTCTATGACAACTATCAGCGGATTGTTGACGGCGCCAATCAGCGGCGTGTCGTTGCAGTGGAAGGCCTGATCGCCTTGGACAAGCCGATTTCCGATCTCTATGCCAGAAATCTCGCGAACGAGCTGATCGCAACCGACGAGGCGGAAATCAAGGCGCGACGAACGCTCCACAATCGCTTGATGAGGGGCGTGCCGACGAGGATATTGCCGCCGAGGAAGGCGGCCCGCTACCTGCAGCTCGAAGCGAAAATCCGCGCCGTCCAAGCCTACGATATCGCCGCCACCATTCCCTTGGTGAAGTAATCGCCGCAATCCGGGTCGTGCGAGCCCGCACAAGCAGGCCGAGGCGCGAGCCGGAAGCGGGAAAGCAAAGGGCCGGACGCATGAGGTCCGGCCCTGCTCAATCGCGCGCTTGCGGCCCGGCCGAGCGCGGCGAGCGATACGCTTCAGCTCTGCTGCTTGCGCTTCGGTTGGACGCTACGGACATGCACCGAAATGAACGCCGGCTCGCGGGCCGCAAGCACCTTAATGCTCGCAGGCTCGATGACGACCGGTGTCGGCATCGGCGTGACGGCTTCCCGCGCCGCAAGTAGGCCAAGCTCGCGGCTTCCCGAATCCATCTTCGCCGGTGCGACGACCGAGACGCCGATCGTAAGCGCCGTCAAGCCGAGGGCGGCGATCACCAATGCAACGCGGGGGGTCGAAGTCTGGTAAGAGTTCATGTTCCTTCTCCTGGTTTGTATTCTTGCTGCTGTTGGATGCGTCGCATCGGGTATCCGGATTCACGATTTCTTGTGCCGTGCCGCCGGGACCGCCATTGCCGTCAGGGTGGATCGTAGCAGGCGCAACGACAGCCTCAAGCCATGCGCGATAGACGGGGCGAATCGAGGATCGAACGTGCCGGACGCGTGACGAAATGCAAGCGCCGGTCTGGCGGCAGGCTGGCCTGACGCTTGTGCACTTGCACAAGGTGGTCGACGCATCCATTCTGACAAATGCGCCGTATCGACGAACGACTGGCAGTGCTGCGGGTCGGCCAGGCCGACAATACGTATGCCACATGGGATCTGTCCTGGTGCCGGTCAGCCCTCGAGGTTGCCTACATTTCAGGTGGACTTTTTTCGACGGTTTTGTGTAGAATCCTGCGACTTTCTGAGGAAAGCTTGGCCTCGCCACACGGCGGGGCCAATGCGTTTTGGCGTTTTGCGCGCCCGGCCAGAGACTGCAACAAGCAGCGGCTTCGCGGAGGCACTGTCGGAACAATTCGGGCCGTTGCCGGCCGCATCCGGAGAATCCGGTCCGCATTCGTCGGCCTGTGGAGCTAGCCCTAGAACAAATCTATCTGGAGACAATATGTTGAAGATGATCCGTTTGACCGCACTGGCTGCGGCGCTGCTCGTCGCCGTGAGCTCAGCGGTCGTCCCGCAAGCGGCACAGGCTCAAGCACAGCCCCCGGCGCCGACAGCACCTGCTGCTGCGCCCGAATCCGCGACAGGAACTCCGCCTCCGGCGGCGCCTTCGGCGCCGGCAAGCAGTGCACGGGTGACCGAAGTCGTCGAGAACCCCTACGGCCTCGAAGCGATGTGGAAGGGCGGCGACATCGTCTTGCGGATTACCCTGGGCATCCTCATCGTCATGTCGATGGGAAGCTGGTACGTCATCTGCACCAAGGTTTACGAACAGGCCAAGATGGGCGCACAGGCGCGCGCCGCGGAAAAATCGTTCTGGACCGCGCCTTCGGTGCGCCAGGGCGCCGCGGGTCTGAAGGAAGGCAGCCCCTATCGGTACATCGCCGAATCGGGGCTCGAGGCGACCAGCAAGCATGTCGGATTGCAGGGCAGTGTCGACGTCAACACCTGGATCACCATGTCGATCCAGCGCGCGATCGACAACGTGCAAAGCCGCACCCAGGATGGCCTCGCCTTTCTCGCCACCGTCGGCTCAACGGCGCCGTTCGTGGGCCTCTTCGGGACCGTCTGGGGGATCTATCACGCGCTGACCGCAATCGGCATCGCAGGACAGGCGTCGATCGACAAGGTCGCCGGACCCGTGGGCGAAGCGCTGATCATGACCGCGCTTGGGTTAGCGGTGGCGGTTCCGGCAGTGCTCGGCTACAACTGGCTGATCCGCCGCAACAAGAGCGCCATGGATCAGGTCCGCGGTTTCGGTGCCGACCTGCACGCCGTGCTGCTCAGTGCCCCGAAGACCTCGTCCCCGGCGATCTCTTCCCCTGCGAGGGCCTAGGTCATGGCCATGGGCGTCGGCCCCTCGATCGACGACGAGGAAGTGGTCTCCACCATCAATACCACGCCGCTCGTCGACGTGATGTTGGTGTTGCTGATCATCTTTCTGATCACGATCCCGGTTGTCACGACATCGATTCCGGTCCAGCTGCCGAAGGAACGCAACGAGATCCGCGAGACCAAGCCGGAGAACATCACCTTGTCGGTCGACGCGGCCGGCCGTATCTACTGGAACGATCTGCGGATGCAAAGCACGGCTGCGCTCATCGACAGGTTGAAGAAGATTGCGGTGCTCACGCCGCAGCCCGAGGTGCAGATACGTGGCGACGGCAACGCGCGCTACGAAGGCGTCGGAAGGATCATCTATGCCTGCCAGCGGGCAGGAATTGCAAAGGTCGGCTTCATCACCGAGCCGCCGCCGCGCGGCGGCTGAGATGCGCTTGGCTGATTATTTTTCGAGGAATACGCCATGGCAATGAACGTGGGTTCGGGTGGCATATCGCGCGATCCGGAGGTCATGATCGACATCAACACCACGCCGCTGATCGATGTGATGCTGGTGATGCTGGTCATGCTCATCATCACGCTCCCCATTCAGCTGCATGCGATCAATCTCAACATGCCCACGGGCAATCCGCCGCCGCCCTTGGTCCTGCCGCAGGTCGTCAAGATCGACATCGACGGTGCCGGGACGACCTACTGGAACGGCGAGGTCGTGCCGGATCGAGCGATGCTCGAGGACAAGATCAGGGCCGCTGCCGCTCAGATGCCGCAGCCCGAAGTGCATCTGCGTCCCGACAAGGCATCGAAGTACGCGGTAGCCGCCGGTGTGATGGCATCGGCGCAGCGGCTCGGCCTCACCAAGATCGGCATCGTCGGCAGCGAACAATTCATCGAAGAGTAGGCGAGTCGACGCATGCGGCCGACGCGATGGTTAAGCTAAGCGCCACACAGCGAGGAAGCCGCGGCGCGAACGCCAGCAGGCGATAGGAGTCAAAAGGCAATGGATTTCGCACGGCAACAGCGAGACCCGGCCCGGCATATGATCGGGATCGGGTTTGTCATTCTGATCCACTTATTGGTCGTCTATGCGCTGGTGACCGGACTTGCGCGCAGGGCGGTGGAAGTGATCAAGAAGCCGCTTACCGCCACGATCGTCGAAGAGATCAAGGCGCCGCCGCCGCCTCCGCCTCCGCCGAAGAAAATCGAGATTCCGAAGGTTCCGCCGCCGCCGCAGCAGCCCTTCGTTCCGCCGCCGGACATACCGGTCCCGACGATATCGTCGGAGCCTGTCATCTCAGCCGTGACGCCCACGCCGCCGCCCGAGCCGCCGGTGATAGCCCCGCCGGTTGTGGCGCCGCCGCCGCCGCCGCCGCCGCCGCCGAAACCCGCAGTTCGCCGAGGCATCGTACCGATTTCGCGCGTCCAGCCCGAATACCCGCGCGAAGCAGAACGCAAGGGTATCTCGAGCGGCAGGGTGCTCGCGCGCCTGTTTATCGACGAAAAGGGTAACGTCACCGAAGTGAAGATCGTCGAAGCGAATCCGCAGCGTTGGTTCGACCGCTCGGTCATCAACGCGCTATCGCAATGGAAGTTTCAGGCGGACGGGGAAAAGTACATCGGGGAAATCGAGGTGGAATTCAAGTTGGAGTAATGCTGGCCGCCGATTCGGGCGACCGTTTTTTGTCGCGCGGCAAACGACAACCGACCTACTCTGCACGCATCGCGTAGACGATCGTGCTCCACGTAGTGGCGCCGAGCAGGATGATCACGACGGCGATCCGCGACAGCGTCAATGGCTGCCCGACGACCATTGCGACGAGACCGCGAAATACATCGTAGAAAAGCTCCGGCAGCGCCACCGCAATGGCACTCCCGGCGATCAGCCAAAGGAGCGCCAAGACCGGGCGGCGCCAGGCGGGGAGCGTGGCCGGCGCCGGCAGCCGCGCCATCACCTTGGCTGTGAATCCATCGTCGGTGACATAAACAGCCGCATGCTCGCGAGCATCGGCCTTGAGCGCCAGCTCGAGCCAGCCGTTGTCTGCGTCTGCGTGATTCGTGGCCATCTTCAGCCTTCCGGCGCCCAGGCGCCCAGCCGGGCCTTCAACTTCTGCTTCGCCCGGAGAATATGTGTCTTCACCGTCCCTACCGGGCAACCGAGCACGAAAGCCGCTTCCTCGTGTGACAGGTCGTTATGGTAGCACTGGACGATAGCGGCCCGCTCGGCGTCGGACAGCGCCGCCATCGCGCGCTGAAGGTCGACGCTGAGGGCCGCGGTTCGCGCGACAGGCGCCGCCGTGTCAGCAGAGGCCGCGGCATCATCGGCGTCCTCGTCGTCGGGAAGCGGCAATTCCTTGGTCTTCCGCAAGTCGGCTAGGAAGGCGTTATAAGCAATCCGATAGAGCCAGGTCGAGAACTTCGCCTCCTGCCGAAACGATTTGAGATTTCGATACGCGAGCAAGAAAGTCTCCTGGGCTAGATCGTCGGCGAGCGCATGATTGCCGGCCGTCAACTTGCGCAAGCACGCGCGCACCGCTGACTGATGCCGTCGCACCAGCTCGCCGAAAGCGTGGCGGTCGTCCTGGACGAGGACTCGGGCGATGAGCTGCGCATCGCTGACCGCGGCGGACGACATGGACGGTGACCGGCCGTGTGCGTCATCCTCCGCCCGAGGTTGTGCCGCCGCCGTTGCCGGCGCGGGTCGCGCCGGTTTGTTCGAGATGCCTTCCTTCCAGCCACCACAGCGCGACGTATGCCACGCCGACGAACAACAGTATCAGGCCGACCCAGCTGGGCTCTCTGCTCGCGGTGATCGCGTAGAAGGAAAACCCCAGGCCGATCGCCGACAGGATCACGCCCTTGCGCAGGTCCGACCAGACGACACGCTTGCGCATCGCGACCGCCTGCTGATAGACCTGTGGCGCGACGCTCGCCGCGGACGCGCCGGTGGCCAGCGCGTCTGCCGCCTGCGCGGGAGGCACCACGCCCTTTTCGGCGAGCGCCAGCATGGCTTCGTTCTGCAGCCTTGTCTTGCGCAGCTTGTACCAGATGATGCCGACAAGAAGAACGATCGGTGTCAGGAAGATCGATCCGACGACCAGAAATATGAGCCCGATCACCCACGGCGCCTTTTGCACGAACCTATCGAAGTCGTCATCCGTGTCGAAGCGGATGCCGTGCTCGCCCCGCTTCCTTTCGTTACCCTGCGCCGCGGTGTCGTCCTTTTCGGCCTCCGCGGCGACCTGGATCGACGGCGGAAAGGTCTTGATCTTTACCGTCGCATCGGTCGCGGGTTTCGGCGGCGTATCCGCAGCCCGCGTCGGCAGCGCCGCGCAAGCGAGTGCGAGCGCGAGCAGGGCAACGGCGGCGCCCATCGCGATCGGTGGGCGAGCTCGAACCTGGCTGGCGTACGGCATGGGGATCTCCCTGAAACGGTCCATTTGGAGCTTAGATGGTCCGAGACGGCCCTTTGGATTTGGGTTCTTGGCCGCGCGTGCGCACGGGTCTTCGCAAGAGGCGTTGGAGGCCCATGCTATCATTGCCGCGATGCGGCGGCTCCGTTACGCTCAAGCCGCCGACCCGCGCCACGTGACGATGCTCATGCCGCGACTCCTTGCCGCCGCCGCGCTGGCCACCCTGCTCCTGGCGATCTCCGCGCGTGCCGCAGACGAGCCGGTCACGCTCAATTTCGTCAATGCCGATATCGAAGCCGTGGTCAAGGCGGTCGCGGAAATGACCGGGCGCAACTTCGTGCTCGACCCGCGGGTCAAGGGCGTGGTCAACATCGTTTCGGCGCGACCGGTGCCAGTGAGCCTCGTTTATCCGACGCTGCTCTCGGCGCTGCGGCTGCAGGGCTATGCGGCGATCGAAAGCAACGGCGTGACCAAGATTGTGCCCGAGGCGGACGCCAAGCAGCACGGGTCGCCGGTGACGGTGGGTCCCGTCACGGCGGGCGGTGACCGGCTCGTGACCGAGGTGTTCGTGCTCAAGAACGAGTCGGCAGCCCAGCTCGTCAACGTGCTGCGCCCGCTTATCACGCCGAACAACAGCATCGCCGCGGTCCCGACCGGGAACGCGCTGGTCATCACCGATTACGCCGACAATCTGAAGCGGATCGAGCGGATCATCGCCTCGCTCGACGTCCCTCCCGCCGGTGAGCCGATCGTGGTGCCGCTTCGCAACGCCTCCGCGCTCGACCTGGTGCAGATCCTCAATCGCCTCCTCGCCGACACGGGAGGGGCACCGGGTGCCGCAGCCGATCCGCAGCAGCGCGTATCCGTCGTTGCCGACCCGCGCTCCAACAGCGTGCTGGTGCGCTCCGACAACCCTTCGCGGCTCGCCCGCGCGCGCACGCTCATCGAGCAGCTGGACGCGCCCGGCCGCGCCGGCGGCAACATTTTCATCATCTACTTGAAGAACGCCGAGGCGCTCCGGGTCGCACAGACCCTGCGGGCGTTGCTGTCCGGTGGAAGCGATGCAACGGGCGGCCAGAGCACGCTTGCCCTGACGCCGACTGCGTCGTTGAACGTGAGCGCCGTGGCGACACCGGCCGCGGCGCCGGCTGCCTCGCCGCAGATTACGGCCTCGGTCGCCAGCGGCGGGGGAGCCGGGTTTACGGCCGGCGGGGCGACTATCCAGGCGGACACCGCGAACAACGCCCTGCTCATCATGGCGCCCGAGCCCGTATACAACAACATTCGCGCCGTCGTCGAGAAGCTCGATATCCGCCGCGCGCAGGTCTACATCGAAGCGCTCGTGGTCGAAGTGACCGCCGACAAGGCGGCAGAGTTCGGCATTCAGTGGAACCTGCTCGATCCCAACAAGTTCGACAGCAATTCGACGCAGGTCGGCGGCGGGACCAATTTCACGACGCGCGGCAGCGGCGGCAACATCCTTGACGCGCAGGTCAATCTGGGCTCGGTCGGGCAGGGGCTTAATCTCGGCATCATTCGCGGCACGATCTCGATTCCCGGCATCGGTGTCATTACCAATCTCGCGCTGCTTGCCCGCGCGCTCCAGACCGACAACAGCGCGAACATCCTGTCGACGCCGAATCTGCTGACCCTCGACAACGAGCAAGCCAGGATCATCGTCGCGCAGAACGTGCCGTTCATCACCGGACAATACGCACAAACCGGCTCGACGACGACCGTCACCCCGTTTCAGACGATCGAGCGCAAAGATGTGGGCCTGATCCTGACCGTGAAGCCGCAGATCACGGAAGGCGGCAGCGTGAGGCTCGCGATCTACGAAGAGGTTTCGCGGGTTCAGGACACCAGCAACCCGGCCGGGATCATCACCAACAAACGCTCGCTCGAATCGACGGTGGTCGTCGACGACGGCCAGATCGTCGTGCTCGGCGGCCTGATCCAGGACAGCCTTACGGACGGCTCGAGCAAGGTGCCCGTAGTCGGCGACATCCCGGTGGCCGGCGCGCTGTTCCGCTACGACAACCGGCAGCGAATCAAGACCAATCTGATGGTTTTTCTGAAGCCCACGGTCGTTCGCTCGGGGGCGGCGACCAACTCACTCACGGCCGACCGCTACGAATACCTGATGGGCGAGCAGCAGCGGCTCAAGCCTCTGGAACGGCCCTTCTGGCCCGATCCCAATGTGCCGGTGCTGCCGCCGTTGCCCCCGCCTTCCGGCGCCGCCGGCGCGCCGCAGGGCGGGCCGCAAACCAAGCCATAACAGCGCCTGCGATGCCGGTCCCCGTTCCCGGTCCCGAGCCAAGCGCAGCGGCGGTGCGCAGCCCGACGCAGCGCATCCCGTACGCCTTTGCGCGCACTCACGGCGTGCTCGCGCTCCGCGATGACGGCGACGCGGTTCTGGTGCTCGCGCGGAGAGACGCCTCGCTCGAAGGCATCGCCGAGCTCAAGCGAGTGCTGCAGCGACCGTTGAAGACGACGACGGTCAACGCCGAGCGTTTTGCGGCGGAACTCGCCAATGCCTACAACCAGGCCTCGCCGGTAGCGCAGTTCACCGAGGATTTTTCCCGCGACACCGACCTCGCGCGGCTCCTGCAGGACATCCCGAAAGCGGAGGATCTTCTCGGCCCGACCTCCGACGCGCCGGTAATCCGGATGATCAACGCGCTCCTGCTGCAGGCGTTGCGCGAGCAGGCGTCCGATATTCACTTCGAACCCTACGAAGGACGGTCGGTCGTGCGCTTTCGCGTCGACGGTGTGTTGCGAGACGTCATCGAGCCGCCGCGCGCGCTGCACGCGGCACTGGTATCGCGCCTCAAGGTGATGGCGAGCCTCGACATCGCCGAAAAGCGCTTGCCGCAGGACGGGCGCATGGCGTTGAAGCTCGGCGACAAGAGCGTCGACGTGCGCGTGTCGACGCTGCCGACCGGGCCCGGTGAGCGCGTCGTGCTGCGCCTTCTCGACAAGGACACTGCGCGCCTCGACCTCGCTGCCCTGGGCATGAGCGAAGCGACGCTGGGAGCGATCGACCGGTTAATCCGCGAGCCGCACGGTATCGTGCTCGTGACCGGCCCGACTGGCTCGGGGAAGACCACGACGCTGTACGCGGCGATGTCGCGCCTCGACCGCGGCAGTTTGAATGTGATGACCGTCGAGGATCCAATCGAGTTTGCATTGGACGGCGTCGCGCAGACACAGGTCCACCCCAAGATCGAGCTCGACTTCGCGCGCTCGCTGCGCTCGATCCTGCGCCAGGATCCGGACATCATCATGATCGGCGAGATCCGCGATCTCGAGACCGCACAGATCGCCGTGCAGGCGAGCCTGACCGGACATCTCGTCCTGGCGACGCTGCATACCAACGATGCCGTCAGCGCGGTCACACGACTTGCCGACATGGGCGTCGAGCCGTATCTGCTCTCTTCAAGCCTGCTTGGCGTGCTCGCGCAGCGGCTCGTGCGCTGCCTGTGTCCCGAATGCCGCGCGGCGGCGCAGCCTACGCCCGGGGAAGCTGCGATGCTCGAGCACCTCGGCTTGCCGTGCGGGCAACCGCTCTGGAGCGCGGTCGGTTGCGCGGCATGCGGCAGCTCGGGCTATCGCGGGCGCACCGGCATCTACGAGCTGGTGCTCATCGACGATCGCTTGCGGCGGCTCATCCACGACCGAACGAGCGAGCCCGCGCTGCGCGACGCGTGCGCGCGCGCCGGCGCGCGCAGCTTGCTCGTCGATGGCGCCCGCTGGCTCGCCGATGGAACGACCTCGCTCGCGGAGCTGCTTCGCGTCGCCGGCACTGCCGCCTGAAGGCGACCGATGGCGAAGTCGCCGAAGTCCTTCCTGCTCGAGCAGCTGCGCGCGCAAGCCGACGCAGTCGCGGCAAAACGAGTGCAGCAGCTCAAGCTTTCGCGCGAAGTAGTCGATCGCATCGACCAGCGCATGCACCATGTGTTCCAATATTTCGACGAAGCCTGCAAGCTGCTGCAGGTGATCTCTCCGCCAGTCGAACGTTCTTTCGAGCTGCCGCACATCGTGCGCTACGAAGGCTTGCATCTCGAGCGTGCGTCGGTGATGTTCCGCAAACAGCGCCTGCAGGACCGCGACGTGTACGACTACGTCGTCGTCTACTACAGCCTCGCCGGTCCATCGCCGCCCCCGCTGCGCATCGCGATCCGCCGCTCGGCTGAGGTCGAGCGCGCACTCGTCCACGCCAACATCGAATTTTCCTGCGACACCGATTCCACGGTGCAGAGCGGCGCGACGTGCAACGTCATCCGGATTGCGCCGGGCCTGCGCTGCGAAGTGCGCTTCGATCCGGATTTCGAGAATGGGCGCATCGTGGCCACGCTGCGCAACGTCGACCGCTTCGAGCCGGTGATCCTCGATTTCGAGACGCCGGCATTGGACACGAAGGCGCTCGACGATCTCGTGAACCTAATGCTCGCCAAGCCCAGCCAGTTCCTGCTGCGCGCTCCTTTGCGCGGCTTCGCCCGTTGACGAAGCCACGGCGGTAATGCCCGCGTTCCGCTACGAAGCCGTCGACGCAACGGGGCGGCCCCGCAGAGGACTGCTGGACGCCGCGTCGGCGCGCGCGGCGCGCGACTTGCTGCGCGGCGACGGGCTGTTTCCGACGGCGGTCGAGGCTGCCGCCAGGCCGTTTGCCCCCAAGGCCGACGCCACTCGGCTTGCGCCGGCCATCCTGGCGCTGACGACGCGTCAACTCGCGACTTTGGTCGCATCGGGTATGCCGCTCGACCAGGCACTCGGTGCAGTTGCCGAGCAGGCGGATCATCCCGGCGCCGTGCGCGTGCTCGGCGCGGTGCGCGAGCAGGTCGCGGCGGGCGAATCGTTTTCGGGTGCGTTGTCGCGGTTCCCCCGGACGTTCTCCGAGCTCTATCGCGGCCTGGTCGCGGTCGGTGCCGAGAGCGGTCAGCTGGGCGGCGTCCTGTCGCGGCTGGCGGACTACCTCGAAGCGCGGCAGGCGCTGCGACAGAAATTCGCCATGGCGCTGATCTATCCCGCGCTGGTGACGGTGATTGCGCTCTGCGTCATCGCGACGCTGATGCTCTACGTCGTACCGCAAATCGTTGCCGTCTATCAACAGAGCCGGCAAACGCTGCCGTGGCTCACGCGCGCGCTGATCACCACCAGCGATTTCCTACGCGCCACCGGCTGGTACTGGCTGGGTTTGCTCGCGGCAATCGTCATCGCGGCAGCGCTGTTGCTGCGGCGTGAGCGCTGGCGCGAGCGCTGGCATGCGCTGCTGCTCGCGACGCCCGTCGTCGGCCGCGTGCTCTCGGGCCTCGACACCGCGCGCTTCGCCAGCACGCTCTCGATCCTTACCGGAAGCGGGGCGCCGCTCATGCGCGCGCTTGACACGGCTGCGGGCGTCATCTGGGCGCGCCCGATCCGCACCGCAGCGCATGCCGCTGCCGCGCATGTGCGACAAGGCGTATCGCTTGCGCGTGCCCTCGCGAGCCAGCGCGTGTTTCCGCCGCTGCTCGTGCACCTCGTCGCCAACGGAGAGCAAAGCGGGCAGCTCCCGGCAATGCTCGAGCGCGCGGCGCGCGAGCAGGATGCCGACGTTGAACGAAGGCTGACCTGGTTAGCCGCGCTCGTGCAGCCGGTACTGATTATCGTCATGGGCGGCATCGTCCTCGTGCTCGTGCTCGCCGTGATGCTGCCCATAGTCTCCATGAACCAGCTCATCCGTTAAGGTTCCCAGAGACCGCGCGAGGGACGTCCGTCGCAGCATCACGCCTAATGCGCGCGTGACTTCGATCGCTGGCGCGCCAGTGCCCAGGCGACGTGCTCACGCACCAGCGCTGAGGGGTCGTCGGCGCGTGCCGCGAGCGCCGCGACGACGTCCTCGTCGTAGTCCGCGTTGCCCAGCCCCACGGCCAGATTGCGCAGCCAGCGCTCGTAGCCGATGCGCCGGATCGCGCTGCCCTCCATGCGCGTGGCGAATTCATCCGCGGTCCACGCGAACAGCGCGACCAGATCGGTGTCGTCCAAACCATTCCGCACCGCAAAGTCAGGATCTCCGCTCGCTTGCGCGTATTTGTTCCACGGGCACACCAGCTGGCAGTCGTCACAGCCGTAGACACGATTTCCGATCAGAGGACGCAAGGCCTCGGGTATGCTTCCCTTGAGCTCGATGGTGAGGTAGGAAATGCACCGTCGCGCGTCGAGCTCATAAGGCGCGACGATGGCACCCGTTGGGCACACGTCGATACAGGCGCGGCAGCTGCCGCAGTGCTCGCTCGCCGCGGCTGAGATTGGCAGCGGCAGATCGGTGTAGATCTCGCCCAAGAAAAAGTACGAGCCGGCGTGGCGCGTGAGCAGCAGGGTATGCTTGCCGCGCCAGCCGAGCCCGGCCTTGGCCGCGAGAGCAACTTCTAGCACCGGCGCGCTGTCGGTGAAGACGCGATAGCGGAAGCTGCCGACGGCGGTAGTGATGCGATCGGCAAGCTGCTGCAGCTTGCCGCGAAGGACGCGGTGATAGTCGCGTCCGAGAGCGTAGCGCGAGATGTAGGCTCGGCGCGAGTCGGCGAGCACCGCGGCCGCGTCGCGCGCCTTCGGCGGCTGATAGTCGAGGCGCGCGCTGATCACCCGAATGGTGCCGGGCACGAGATCGGCCGGCCGCGCCCGGCGCACGCCATGACGTGCCATATAATCCATTTCGCCATGACGGCCCGCGGCAAGCCACGCTGACAATCGTGCTTCTTCCGCGGCAAGCCCGGTATCGGCGATACCGATCTCGGCAAAGCCGAGCTCTATGCCCCAGCCGCGAATATCGCGCGCAAGCGCTGCGAGATCGACTTGCCGAGTGGACGATGTGGCAGCCATGGCGGGCACGTACCGCGAGCTTCACAATGAAAGACGCCACGATTATAGAAGCGTTGCAACGCTATCTGCCGGACGCGGAATCCACTCTGCGAGCCGGTATGACGCTTGCGCCGGGACTTCGCGGCGGCATGGTCGTTACGCTTTCCGGCGAGCTCGGGGCCGGCAAGACGACGTTGGTGCGCGGCATCCTGCGCGGGCTGGGCTGGGCTGGCGCGGTCAAAAGTCCCAGCTACGCCTTGGTTGAGCATTATGCAATTTCGAGCTTATACTTCTATCATTTTGATTTTTATCGTTTCGAAGACTCCAACGAATGGGACTTGACGGGCTTTGCCGAATATTTTCGGCCCGATGCGATCTGCGTGATCGAGTGGCCCGAGCGCATCGCCGGACGCTTGCCGCCAGTCGACGTTGCGGCGGTTCTCGCGCACTGCGAATCGGGGCGCACGCTCATGCTGCAGGCAGGCACTCAACCGGGTAAGGCATGTCTCACCGCATACTCCGCCGCGACGGCCTGAGTCGCGTCTCGCTCGAGCGACGGCGCGTGTGCGGGTGGCTGCTGTTGCCCGCGGCGCAGTGGTTCGTCGCCGCTCGCGCCGACGCGGCGACAGTTGTATCTGCGCGCCTGTGGCCCGCGCAGGAATACACGCGGCTCATCCTCGAGACGCCGGCCCCAATGGCGCATCAGCTGCTGGTGATGAAAAATCCCGAGCGTCTCGTGCTCGATCTGGAAGGCGTCGAGCTCAATCCCGAAATCGGGCGGCTGCCGGAGCGCGTCCTGCCTGGCGATCCGTACATTCAGGCGATCCGCGTCGCTGCTTACCGGCCGGGCGTGCTGCGCGTCGTGCTCGACATCAAATCGGAAGTCAATCCACAGCTCTTCGCGCTGAAACCGGTCGGCGATTATGGCCACCGCGTCGTGCTCGACCTCTATCCGCTGACGCCTCTCGATCCGCTGATGGCGCTGCTCGAAATCGAGCGCAATGAACGTTCGCTGGAACCGGCAAGCGCGGAATCGTCGGCCGATAAGCCAAGCGCAGCAATTGATCGCCCGGCGGGCAAACCGGCGTCGAGGCGGCGCATCGTCGTTGCGATCGATCCGGGCCATGGCGGCGAAGACCCGGGAGCGATCGGCCGTCGCGGCACCTACGAAAAGAATGTAACGCTCGCCATCGCCAGAAAGTTGAAGGGGCTGCTCGACGATGAGCCGGGAATGCGCGCGATGCTCACCCGTGACGACGATTATTTCGTGCCTCTGGGCGTCCGTGTAGAGAAGGCGCGCCGTGTCCGGGCGGACCTGTTCATCTCCATCCATGCCGATGCGTTCACGACACCGACCGCCCGCGGCTCGTCGGTGTTCGCGCTCTCGGAGCACGGAGCGACGAGCGCCGCCGCGCGCTGGCTGGCGCAGCGCGAGAACCAGTCCGACCTGATCGGAGGGGTTAATCTGGACGCCAGGGACCCGATCGTCAAGAGGATCATGCTCGACATGTCGCAGACGGCGCAGATCAGCGACAGCCTGCGTGTCGGACGCTCGGTGCTCGACGGCATCGGCGCGGTCAACGCGCTGCACAAGGGCAGCGTCGAACAGGCCGGATTCGCGGTGCTCAAGGCCCCGGACATTCCGTCGATTCTGGTCGAGACCGCGTTCATTTCCAATCCAGACGAGGAGCAGAAGCTCCGCGACGAGGGCCACCAGCGAAAATTCGCCGAATCGATGCGCTCCGGGATCAAGCGGTATTTCGCGCGCAATCCGCCGCTCGCACGGGCCAATACAGGTTAGGTTCCTTAAGACGGGACGGACGCGGTTGATGGTTCGCTTCTTTCTGGGTTTTCTCGTCCTGCAGGCGCTTCTGTTCGGCGCGGAGCTGACGCCGTGGGCGCAGCGCTGGTTCGTCGTGCCCTGGACCGATACGCTCGCGGCGATCAGCGCAGGTATCGTCAAGGTTTTCGATCCGGGTGTGATGGCCGACGGCAAGGTGCTGCAGAGCGGCAGCAACGGCTTCGCCGTGTCGATCGAGGCCGGATGCAACGGCGTCGAAGCGACGATTGTGCTCGTGGCCGCGATCCTCGCGTTCCCTGCGCACTGGAAACGCAAGCTCGTCGGCCTTACCATCGGCATCGTCGCCGTCCAAGGCCTGAACATCATCCGCGTGATCAGCTTGTTCTACCTCGGCCAGTGGAGCTTCGACGCGTTCGATTTCGCGCATCAATACGTATGGCAGGCGCTGATCATGCTCGACGTGCTCATTGTCTGGCTGCTGTGGGTGCGTACGCTGCCGCGCGCGATGCCGGCGCCCGCTGCCGCCTGAACAGCTTGGCCGCGATGCAGGACGCTTCGCCGGGCCGGTTCGTCCTCCGGGTCGCGGCATGGCTGCCGCTGGCATTCCTGGTGTGGTATCTCGCCGGACCGGTTCTCGCGTGGCCGATCGCGCTCTTGACCGAGGGCGTAACCAGGCTCGCCTTTAGCGATCTGATCCAGGGCGTCGAGCAGCAGGGACATCTGCTTACCATTGTTTCGACCCTCAAGCCGACGCTCGCCACGACCGAACAGAATGCTACCGGCGTAATCTCGGTCGAGGTCAACACGCTGCTCTACAGCTTCGGTTTGCCGATGCTCGCGGCACTTGTTCTGGCGGCGCGCGAGCCGCATCCGCTGCGCACGCTTCTCCTGGGCTACGCCGTGCTGGCCCCGCTTGTCTCCTGGGGACTGGTAGCGGAATTCCTCAAACGCGTTGTTTTCGACACCGCGCCGTCGGTCGCCGCGCAGACGGGATTCGGTCCCTTGCAGCGCGAAGCGATCGCCTTCGCCTACCAGTTCGGGTCGCTGATCCTGCCGACGGTCGCGCCAGCGGTCTTCTGGGTGCTGACGCATCGCCGTTTCGTCGAGGGTTTTCGCGTCCGCAACGGTGCCGGCAAGGCCAGTTAGGTTAGGTTCCTTAGTAGCCCGCGCTGCCGACGCTGTGGCCCGCGCGCTCCAGTGCGTCGATTGCTGCCGCGCGTTGCGGCCCCGGGATCAGAACGTAATCCGTGTCGTAGGTCGCGAGCGCGAATACCGAAATATGCGCGGCCGCGAGCGGTCCGGTCACGCTCGCGAGGATGCCCGTCTGATCGAGTGGCAGCGGGCCGGCGAAGCGAAGCGCGAGCCAGCCGCGGCTCGCGCTGATGCCCGCGGGCACGCAGGATTCCGCGCAGACCACCGATAGCTCGTCCGGAGTGCGCGTGATCGACCACCAGGGCGCCGCGGTCGCCCACATCGGCATCGGATCCCCGGCCCCAAGGCGGCAGATCGCGATCGCTTCGGGCAGCAGCGTCAGGGAAAGGCGGCGCGCCATTGGGTTCCTTTAGGCGTTTGCCATGCGCATCTTGCGTTCGCGCTCGCGCTCGCGCAGCACTCGCCGTTGCACTTTGCCGGTCGTCGTCATGGGCAGCGCGTCGATGAACTCGATCTCCCTGGGATACTCGTAGGGCGCGAGAAACTGCCGCACGTGGCGCTGGATGTCTTCCTCGAGCGCGCGCGAAGGCATCTGTCCGGGCGCCAGCACGATGAATGCCTTGACGATGTTGCCTCGCGTCTCATCGGGACTCGGGACGACCGCGGCATTGGCGACCGCAGCGTGCTTGACCAGGCAATTCTCGATTTCGGATGGACCGATGCGGTAGCCGGCGGCCTTGAACATGTCGTCGGCGCGGCCCTGGTACCACAGGTAGCCGTCGCCGTCCTTCAGGGCGAGATCGCCGGTGCGGCACCAATCGCCGGCGAACTTTTTCGCCGTGCTTTCAGGGTTCTTGAAGTACTCGAGAAAGAAAACCGGGTCTGGCGTGCCGTCCGATCCCGTCCGATTCACCGCCACTTCGCCCAGTTCGCCAACCGCCGCTTCCTCGCCGTCGTCGGCGACGACGCTTATGCAGTGCCCCGGATATGGTCGACCCATCGACCCGGGCTTCGCGGGCCAGAGCGTGTGCGAGTTGCCGACGATGTAGTTCATCTCGGTCTGGCCGAACATTTCGTTGATCGTCACTCCGAGCGCCTCCTGCGCCCATGTGAATACCGTCGTGCCGACGGCCTCGCCGGCGCTCATCACGCTGCGCAGCGCGAGGTCGAACCGCAGGCGCGGCTCGGGCACCGCCTTCATCATCATCTTCAGCGCTGTCGGGAAGAGGAAGGTGTTTCGCACGTGGTACTTCGCCATCAGCGCCAGCGCTCGTTCTGGGTCGAACCGCCCGCGAAAGCCGAGGACGGGGCACCCGAAGTAGAGCGTCGGCAGCAGTGCATCCATGAGGCCGCCAGTCCACGCCCAGTCCGCGGGCGACCAAAACAGGTCATCGTCCTGCGGGAAAATATCGTGCGAGTAGACGAACCCTGGCAGGTTGCCGAGCAGACACTGCTGCGGCATCAGTGCACCCTTGGGCGGTCCGGTCGTGCCACTGGTGTAGATCAGGAGCGCAGGATCGGTGGCGCGCGTGGCGACAGCGTCGAAGCGATCTGACGCCATCGCGAGCGCCTCATCCCAATCCTGGGTCCAGGACTCACGCGCGCCGGCGACGCCGAGGATATGGGCGAGCAGGGGCAGCTTGTCGCGGATCGGCGCCAAATTGGGCAGCGACGCAGCGTCGATGAGCGCAACCTTGGCATCCGAGTTGGCGAGCCTATACTCGAGCGCGTCGGCGCCGAACAGGAACGACAGCGGCACGGCGACCGCACCCAGCTGATAGCAGGCGATGTGGGCAATGGCCGTTTCCGGCCGCTGCGGCAACATGATCGCGACCTTGTCCTCCCGGCCGACACCTCGCGCCGCAAGGACGTTGGACAGGCGATTCGCCTGCTGCTGCAACTCCCGGTAGGTGTACCGCGCAGTCGCGCCGGTTTCGTCCTCCCACAGCAGCGCGACGCGCGCTTCATCGCCGGCATGGCGTCCGCAAACCGCGCGCGCGATGTTGAAGTCCGGCGGCACGTGCCAGCGGTGTGTGGCGCAGAGTTCCCGGTATCGATCGGTCGCCATCGACGTGGCTGCAGCGATCAGGGCGAGGTGCTCGCGGCGGGCTGCGTCGCAGACACGAGCGGCTCGACGGTCGCCCAGACCCAGTCCAGATGCTGCTCGAGGACGCGGCCGAATGCAATGCGTTGCGACGATCGCGCCACACTCATGTGCAGGCGT
>WNGA01005947.1_pt1 | contig 37460 bp, 33 predicted proteins | sample 5400061 | NCBI WGS metagenome assembly WNGA01 (sample SAMN13153366, study PRJNA577476) | soil metagenome | isolation source: 100 cm soil or saprolite under grassland replicate 2 | place: USA:California | collected 2016-06-15
CTGACGGCCAACCCGCACGGGCTCTTACCGTTCCACACCGCCAGCTACCAACAGCAGTTGCGGGCGTTCGTTGCCGCCGCCAACATCACCGACGAGGCCGGGCGTCCCGTCGCGATCACCGCACACCAGTGGCGCCACACGTTCGCGACCGGGCTGATCAACCGCGGGGTTCGTCTCGAGGTCGTCAAACAGCTCCTCGACCATGCCAGCCTGGAAATGTCGTCGCACTACGCCCGGCTCCTAGACACCACCATCCGCGCCGAGTGGGAGGCCGCCCACGCCGCCGGCGCTGCGGGCCAGAGGCCGGACGATAGTGACGACGAGCTCGCGCACGTGGTCCCCAACGACGTGGAGTGGGCCAACCGAGCCAGGACCGCGCTGCCGAACGGACAATGCGGGCTACCGCGCCAGCAGTCCTGCGATCACTCCAACAAGTGCCTGTCCTGCCCGGTGTTCATCACCACCAGCCACGACCTCCCAGCCCACGAGGACCAGCGCCGCCGCACCCTCACGCAGATCACGCACTTCGATGCCGCCGGCCAGACCCGAATGGCCGACCAGAACCGGCTTGTCCTGGAACACCTCGACGCGCGGATCGCTGAGATCAAGCGCGGCCTGGCCACGCAGGACCATGCCGCGCCGGACCATGCCGCCAACGGGGCGTGAGATGGCACCCGACAGCACGACGGCCAGCACGAATGAAGGCGAGATGAACAGCAAGAACAACCTCGCGGCGCTGGCCGCCGCGGCGCGCCAGCGACACGTCGACGTGATGGAACGAGCCCGCCAGGCGCTGAGGCAGTTCGAGGCCTCCGGCGAGCCGGTCACCTACGCCGGCATCGCCAAGTCCGCACAGGTCAGCCGCGCCTGGCTCTACACCCAACCCGAGGTCCGCGACGCCGTTGACCGGCTCCGCGATCTCAACGGCCGCTCGACTGGTGCGCCCGTGCCCACTGCGCAACGAAGCTCCCAGGCCTCGCTGGTGCGCCGACTCGAGGCCGCGCATCGACGCAACCAGGACCTCGGCAGCCAGGTCTCCACCCTGCGCGAACAACTGGCAGCCGCACACGGAGAACTCCGCGCCCTACGTCGTCAACCCAGCACACCGGCGGCCGTTGATCTGGCGAACTGGCGACCCTGACCGCGCTCACCGCCTGGCCGCCGGTGCACTGGGTTCAGCAACGCGAGGACGACGAGTGGAGTGCAGGCTGGCTGGTGGTCGTTCCGGTGGTGTCGGGATATCTTGGTAGTGGTGTGCCGGGAAGCCTGGTCGGCGTCGTGACCGACGGCTGACTGGAGTACACCATGCGCGCCGGCGATCTTGCCACGCCCTACCCAACTGTGGAGTTTTCCACCCCGGTGGTCGAGGCCGCCCGGTCACTGCTGGGTCAGAACCTGGCCGGGTTGATCGTCGTCGACGGCAGCGGTCGACCGTCGACGATCCTGCCGGGCACGCAGGTGCTTCGGCTCGCCGTGCCGGCTTACTGCCAAGACGACCCGACCCTGGCCCGGGTGATCGACGAGCCCTCGGCCGATGTGTTCCTCCGTGGACTGGGCGAGCGGACGGTGGCCGAGTCGCTGCCCCGCGGCGAGCGTCGCGAGCTGCCGGTGGTGTATCCGAAGGCGACGGTGCTGGAGGTGGCGGCGGTGATGGCCCGCACCCGCAGTCCCCTGGTCGCGGTCGCCGAACCCGGCGGCCGGCTTCTGGGGGCAATCACCCTGGACGCGTTGCTGGAACGGATGCTGGCGCCGTGAACCTCACGGCCTGGCTCGCGGTCGCCGTGTTCGCCGCCGCCTACGTGCTGATCGCGACCGAATGGATCCATCGGGTCGCCGCGGCGCTGGGTGGCGCGGGCGTGATGCTGCTGATCGGCGCCACTGACTCCAAGCACGCGTACTACTCCCCGGACGCCGGCATCGACTGGAACGTCATCTTCTTGTTGGCCGGGATGATGTTGATCGTCGCGGTGGTCCAGCGCACAGGCGCGTTCGAGTACGTCGCCATCTGGGCCGCCAAACGTGCCCGCGGTCGCCCGTTCCGGGTGATGACGATCCTGGTGCTGGTCACCGCCGTGGCGTCCGCGCTGCTCGACAACGTGACCACGGTGCTGCTGATCGCACCGGTGACGTTCCTGGTCTGTGAACGGCTCGCGGTGCCGGTGGCGCCGTTCCTGATCGCCGAGGCGATGGCGTCCAACATCGGCGGCACCGCCACCTTGGTCGGCGACCCGCCCAACATCATCATCGCCAGCCGCGCCGGCCTGTCCTACAACGACTTCCTCGTCCACCTCGCGCCGCTGGTGCTGGTGATCATGGTGGTCTTCGTCGGACTGTGCCGGTGGCTGTTCAGGGCCGCGTTCCGCTACGACGACGAACGAGTCGCAGCGATCATGGCACTGCGGGAACGCGACGCGATCCGGGACACTCGGCTCCTGGTCGTCAGCGCCCTCGTGCTCGCCGCGGTAACCATCGCGTTCGTCCTCCACACCATGCTTCACCTCGAACCTGCCGTGGTCGCCGTGATCGGCGGCCTGACCCTGCTGGCGCTGTCGCGGCTGGACGCCGAACAGGTCGCCAAGGACGTCGAGTGGCCCACCCTGCTGTTCTTTGCCGGCCTGTTCGTCATGGTCGGCGCATTGGTCAACACAGGCGTCATCGACACCATCGCCACGACCGCCGCGGACGCCGCCGAGGGCCGCCTACTGCTCGCCTCGATGGTGCTGCTGTGGGCGTCGGCCGCGTTGTCCGCGATCGTCGACAACATCCCCTACGTCGCCACCATGAGCCCGGTCGTGGAGGAGATCGTCCACAACAACAGCGGCGGTGGACGGTCCCGGGTGCTGTGGTGGTCGCTCGCGCTCGGCTCGGACCTCGGTGGCAACGCCACCGCGGTCGGCGCCTCGGCCAACGTCGTCGTGCTCGGTTTGGCCGAGCGCGCCGGCCACCGCATCTCGTTTTGGCAGTTCACCAAGTACGGGCTGATCGTCGCCGCCGTCACCGTCACAATCTCCATGCCCTACCTGTGGCTGCGCTACTTCGTCCTCGCCGGCTGAACCCAACCACGCAACCGGGCAACCCGATCCGGAGGTCCACCAATGAGGCACGGGCAACCAAACCTGGCACCGTCGACCCGAAACACGCACAGATAACCGCACTGGTGACCGGGTGGGTGACCGGGCATGGACCGGTGAGGCCGAGGAACCAGGCCTGGCGCAGACCGCGCAACAGATGCATGTCCGGTCGCCGCAGCCCCACCACCTCGCCACGCCGCATGCCCGTGCGGCCCAGCAACACCACGATGAACCGGTCCCGTGCCGAGCGGCACGCCTGCAGCAGCGCCAACGCGTCCGCGTCGCTAGCGCGAGCGACCTGCCGCTCCGGAGTCGACAGGCGATGCCTGGGGCGAGCGATATACCGAAGCCCGGTTCGCTCACCGCGTAGCTCCTCCGGCAGCCAACGGTCGTCACCCACCTCGTACAGCATCGACAGCACCCGCGACGGCTCGCCGCGCCGATGGGGCTGATCGAGGACGGCCATCACCGGGCCGCCGTGTGGCCGACGCCTGGCCGGCGGGTGACTAGGCCGCGGGCAGCTCGACGTCGGCCGCTGTCGCGGTGAGCAGGACCGACTGCCCGTCCACCCCGACCTGCTTCAGCGAGGCACCGAACGGTAGATCGGGGATCTCGATGCCCTTGGCGAGCAGCGAGATCACCGCCGCGCGGACGGCGGGCGGCAGCTGTGCGGTCGGGTCGTCGACCACCAGTCTGAGCCGGCCGTTCTGCGCCTGGGGCCGGACCGCCGCGACGGCCTCGACGCCCTGGACCACCACCCGTGCCTGCAGCTCGCCGCTGACGATCCGCAGCGTCAGCCCGTCCAGGCCGCTGGTGCGGGCGGCGAGCTTGGTCAGGGCGTCCGGTGACAACCGGAGCCGAAGGTCGGCCGACTCGACCGTGACCGCCGCGCCCGTGTCGCCGGTCAGCAGTTGGCGCGGCAGGTGGATCCCGGTCATCGCCACCATCAGGTCCTGAGCGGGGACTGACGAGATGGTCGGCCGGTGCTGTGTCAGCGTGATCCGGGAGAACTCGCCCCTGGCCAGCTGCGGCAGGAACCCGAAGCCGCCCACCTCGACCGAGGTGGCGGACGATCGCACGTCGTACCTGGCCGCCTCGTCCTGCGCGATCGCCGCCAGCCGGTCCTCGGCGAGCGACTCGGCCACCCGGTCCGCGATGAAGGCCAGGCAGGCCAGGAACACGATGGCGATGGCCAGCGACCTCAACCCTCGCCCTGGTCTCGTGGAGCTCATCAACGCCTTCCTGAGGTCGGCTGCCGGAAGCCCCGCCAGAATAGAGCCCTCACGGCGCGAGCGTGACCAGCGTCTCCTCGGTCATCTCCCGGGCAGCCTATGCCGGGAACCTCGCGGTCCTGCGGCGAATGACGCCGCGTGCTCATCAAGGTCTCGTTCGCCAGCGCAACATTGACTCAGCCCGCCCCGAGCAGATGTTCGACCGCGAGGTGGTTGAGCCGGACAAAGCCGTGGCCGCGGGCGCCGGCGAGGTCGGCGTCGAACTCGTCGAGATGCGCTGGGGTCGGACCGCGGCATCGGTTACGTGCTCGCGGTCGCGTGCAGCCACCCGGTCCGCACGCGCGCCGGTAAGATCGCGCCGACAAACTCGCCGCGAGCCTGCCACACACGGCATGGCAGCAGATGTCGGCAGGTGACGGCTCCAAGGGACCCCGCCTCTACGGCTGGGCCTGGATCACGATCGAGCCCGAGCGTGACGCGCCCGGGCAGTGGTGGCTGCTGATCCGCCGCAACAACGAAACCGGCGAGCTGGCTTACTACCGCTGCTGGGCACCCACCCCGTGCCCCTGCGCGACCTCGTCCGCGTCGCCGGCCGCCGCTGGACGATCGAAGAGTCCTTCAAGCCGCCAAGACTCTCGCCGGTCTCGACCAACATCAAAGTCTGCCGATGGACCAGCTGGCAGCGCTGGACCATCCTCGCGATGCTCGCCTACGCGTACCTCGCAATCGTCGCCGCGACCGAACGAGCCGAAACCCCAAGCCCACAAGAAAGTTCGCTGATCGCGTTGACCTGCAACGAGATCAAACGACTGTTCAACACCTTCATCGCCGGACCCATACGCGACCTACGACACCGGCTGCGCTGGTCGACCTGGCGACGACAACACCAGCACCGCGCCCGCGCCGGCCACTACCGGCGCCGACAAGCCCTCACAGCATGAAGATCACGAACTACGGCTGCCGTACTAGTCCGCATGTTCAGCGTTCGAGGTGGTTCGTGCGTCCGAGCTCCACATCCGGTTAGCCGAGTCCGTGGTGCCGATCGTGGTGCGAAATGGCGTCAAGCAGCGTTGGCAGAGTGGGCTGAAGTGGCTGGTCTGCTGACTCCTGCAGCCTGAAGTTGGCTGCCGTGGTGGTTACCGTGGCTCTCATAATCCCCTGGTCCCGGGCTCGAGTCCCACGACTTTGCATCCGAGTGCCGGCGACCGGATCGCCGGATAGTTGCCGTCTGCAACGTTGCCATATCCTTGCTGTGCACACCCTCTGGAGGAGCGAGATGGCGCAGCGCACCGTAGTCCGGCTCACCGACGACCTCAGCGGCGCGGAGATCGCGGCCGGCAAGGGCGAAACGGTCACATTCAGCCTCGACGGCCAGTCCTACGAGATCGACCTGACCGCAAAGAATGCGAGTGTGCTTCGCAAGGCGCTGCGGCCCTACATCGAGGCTGGTCGCCTAATCAAGACCTCACGCCGACGCCCGACCCGTACCAGGATCGCGGCCGACACCCGCACCGTGAAGGAGTGGGCCCGGGCCAACGGCTACCCGGTACGCGACCGCGGACGAATCCCCAAGGCCGTCATAGACGCCTTCGACGCCGCCAACTGAGCCGGCCGCCGATCCCGGCGAGCCCCGACCCTTGACCTGAGACCTCGGCGCACAGTCCCTTCGTCGATGGCGACTCTGGCAGCTGCCCGCTGCCTACCGTGCCGGCTCATCGGGGGCGACAGACACGATCCGAGCCGGCCCACGGGCCACGGACGACGCCGACAGGTCGGTGCGGTTCTCTTGGGCTCGACACCTCGTGGCGAGGCGGCCCGGTCTTCGTGCTGCCAGGAGGGGCTCGTTGGTCGCGTCGGTGTGGACTCCGTCATCGGCACCTTGTCGGGGGCGCACCGGTGGGGGCGCTCGTCCGGGTGGCACTAGTCTGCCGCGCATGCGGATGCTGCACCTCGGGCTGCGGGTCACCGATCTGGAACGCTCGCTCGCCTTCTACACCGCGCTCGGGTATGCCGAGCGCGGCGCTGTCCCCGAGACGGACTTCGGCAGCCTCACCATGCTCCAGCTGCCCGACGATCCGTTCGTCAGCCTCGAGCTCGTGCACGACCCGGCGAGACCGGTTGAGGATGTCGGTGCGGTCAACCACCTCGTCGTCCAGGTGGACGATCTCGATGCCACGATCGCCGAGCTCGCGACCCGGGGCGTCACGGCCGAGCCGCCGACGGAGCCCGGGCCGGGGGTCCGGACGTCATGGCTCACCGATCCCGACGGCTACAGGATCGAGCTCGTGCAGTGGCCACCCGGCCATCCGGCCGGCATGACGGCGGCCGATTTTGCCTGATCGGTCCGCCCAGTCGTGGGCATGGATTTGGGCATGACGACCGTTAACCGGTGCTGCGAGAGTCCTCCGGAGTCCTGGGCGGTGACACTCCTGCGCGCTCGTGTCCCGTCCTGTCTATGGGTATGTGCTGCCGACGGGCCAGAAGGTTGGGGTTCGAATCCCTCCGAGCGCGCCGCTCAGGCCCAGGAGATGGCCTGCAAACGCCGAAGACCGCCTCACCGAGGCCCGTGACCGGGCGTGGCTCGGCGAGGTCGGCGCTCTGGAGGAGTCGCTCAAGCACCTGCGGCGGCGTCGCACCGAGGCCGAAGTGCAGATGCAGGCCAAGGTCGACGACGCGCGTTCGATGCTGTGATCAGCCAGCGACCATGAGCGACTCGACCTCGCCATCGCCGTGGCCGAACGTGGCGGCATCCTCATCCGTGCCGATAGGTCGAGAGGGGTCGTCCAGGGCTTTGTCGATCGGGGTGGCTTGAACGCCGAGCTTGCTGGCGATCTTGCTGCTGTCCACGATGAACGGTTCCTCGAACTGGTACCGCATCTCGACGAGCTCGCGCACGATCGGATTGACCAGGCCGAGGACGCGCAGCATCAGCGAGGGCAGGGCACGGAGTCTGGTATGGGGTTGGCCGGCGTGCTGGTGGACGATGTCGACGAGTTGTCTCGTGGTGCGGGTGTTGGGATCGTTGGGAAGGTTCCACACCTGGCCGGGGGCGTCCGGGTGTTCGCCGAGGACGTCGAGGCCTTCGCCGATATCAGGGATATAGGTGTAGGTGTGTGGTTGGTCGGGGTCGCCGAGCACGGTAACGGTCTTGCCGGTCAGGGCGGCGGGGAAGACGCGGTCGCCGAGATTGGACTGGGCGCCGCCGCGGGGGCCGAAGTAGTCCGAGGCGCGGCCGATCGCGACCTGGACTCGTCCGGCCTGGTGCGCCGCGAGCAGATCTCGCGCCATCTGTCCCCGGAGTTGTCCCTTCTTGGTGGGGGCGTCGTGGGCGCGGTCTTCGGTGAGCGGGCGTCCGGCGGGCGTCCGTACATGTAGACGTTTTCCCTGCTGACCAGGCGGGCGCCGGTGGCTTCGGCGGCGGCCAGCACCCCGGCCTGCAGGGCGGGGAACTGTGCGGTCCACTCGGGGTAAGGCGGGTTGAGGGGTCTGGTAGAGGACGCGGGCGCCCTGGGCGACCCCGGCGGTGAAGGGGGGTCGCGGGCGTCACCGCCGATGACCTCGACATCGTCGGGCACGCGGGCGTGGCCGGAACGGTTGACGAGCCGGACGGTCTCGCCGCGGCGACGGAGCGCCTCAAGCGTCGCCAGACCGATGGCGCCAGTCCCGAAGATGACGTGTTGGGGGCGGTCATGCAGTCGCAGCGATCGGGGCCTGCGCCGGTCGCGGGTCGGCGGCTGAGCGGTGGGACAGGATGTGGTGAAGCAGGAGTCCGGACAGTGCGGAGAAGGTCAGCGCGCCGTACGCACCGAAGACCGTGAACTGGTCGTCGACACTGATGCCGCCCAGGGTGGTGGCGGTCCAGCCCAACGCCCACAGGGCGGGCATGGCGGCGGCCCAGACCCAGCGCAGGTGGGTGTGTCGCGGCAGAGCAAGGGACTGGGCCCCGGCGGCTGACCAGCGACTGGCCGGCGCCGATCACAAGCCCGGCGACCGCGCCGCCGATCAGGGCAGCGGTGGGGCTGTCGACGCGGCCGGCCGCCGCGGTGCCGGCCACGCCGGCGAGGGGGAAGGCGAGGAACCCTGCGGTCCAAACCAACCAGATACGCAGGAACGTGGGTTGAGAGGCTCTGGATCGGGTCATGGTGCTCAGCTCCTGGGGCCGGAAGTGGCCGGCCGGGTTGTGGTGGATGTGTTCGAGGCTGGGTTGTCGCTGCTGTTCCTGGTGTCACTGATGTCACTGCGGGAGGGGAGCCGCGGGCGGGCGGGACGTAGGAGGATGGTGACCCCGAGGGCGGCCACCCACAGCCCCCAACCGGTGCTGCCGATCAGGCCGGCGAGATCCCACACCGGGAACCCGGGGACGCCGGTGGCCAGGATGTCGCCCTGGTTGAGCAGGTAGATCGCGCTGACGGCCAGCCCGGCGACGCCGAGCCAGCGTGGCAGGACCCGGCTGCGCAGGATGATCACGCTGAGGGTGACCGACCAGCCGATCACGAGCAGTTGGCCCAGGTGTTCACCGAGCAGCGCGCCGCCGAACTGGTGTTGCGCGGTCCAGGCAGCCTCGACCGCGGCCTTGGTTGTGGCATCGCCGCTGACATAGGAGTCGGCCAGCGGCGGGACGACGAACACCCAGCGCAGGAACCCGATCAGCGAGAGCACGACGGAGGTGGCGCCCATGTAGGTGGCAACCCGCAGCGCCGGGTCGTCGCGCCTCCCGAGCGCGGCCGGCAGCAAGAGGATCGGCACCACGAGAAGCCCGTACGTCCAGGCGGTGGCGAACCAGGTCCAAACCAGGCCGGTGCCTCCGTCGACGAAGGACGGCAGGACCGTGCTGCCCGGCTCACGCAGAATGTCTGGCCAGTCGAACGTCGACGACAACACCGTCGCCGCCGCGGCGAACGCGAGTGCGCCCGCCACGAACAGTCCCCCCGTCGTCCGGCGAATCCCTCTGCCCGTGGTGGTGGATGTCATGTCGTCCCAGCCTCTGTCTTGGATTAATCTTGTACACTGTACAGATACTGTACGCTGTCCAGAGATGAAGTCAAGAGGAGCGGAACGCATGCCAGTACCAGACCAGCGACGAAGGCGTCCCGGTCCGCGGCGGGCCCTGACCGAGGACCAGATCCTCGACGCCGCACTGACCCTGCTCGACGCCGCCGGGCCGAACGCGGCCTCCGTCCGGGCCATCGCCGCGCAGGTGGGCGTGGCCCCGAACGCGGTGTACACCTACTTCCCGGACAAGGCCGCCCTGGTAAAGGCTCTCGTCGAGCGCCTGCTCGGCGAGGTCGACAGCGGCGTCTTCACCGACCGCGACCAACCATGGCGGCAACGCGTGGAGTCCCTTGCCCTGACGCTCAGAGAACTACTGTCGGCGCACCCCGGCGCAGTCCCACTGATGATCGGCGGTCCCATGGACGGCCCCCACGCTCTCGCCCTGAACGAACGACTCCTCAAGCTCCTCGCCGACGCCGGACTCAACCGCACGGACGCCGCCCGCGCGTGCTACCTGCTGATCGTGTACGTGTTCGGCTCGATCGCCCTGGAAGTCGCCGACCTGCACCAACCCGGCCCACTGCCACCGGAATCGGAACGAATCGATACCCGACTCCGCACCTTCTCCGCGACACCGGCCGACCACTATCCCCATACGGCTGCGGCCACAGCCGCGATGGCCGGCTACATCTCCACCGAGCAGTACCTCTGGGGACTTCGCCGGGTGCTCGATGGCATCACCGCCAGCACAGCTACCGACACCAGAGAAGTCAGCGGCTAGCGAGACAGCTTCATGTCTGTCGGACAGGACGGGGCGAATAGGGAAGGGCGTCAAGCCCTATGACCAATTCGAGAAGCGTGCGCTTGTAAGCCCATCCGGGCTCGCTGAAGATGAGGAAACTGCCCGCAGCACCACGCTCGTTATCTTTTAGACGATCCAAGGACTTTGGATCGCAGACCATGCGACTTGTCGTAGCCGTCGGGAGACGGCGAATTTTCCTGTCTTGTACCGGCCAAAACAACAAGCTGGTCCGCCTCGACTGAAATAACGTATCCTGTGAAGGCATCGCCCGCCTTGGCATCGATCGCTTCATACGGCAACCAACTATTAGCCATCAATAGTGGCACGGACGCGACAACCGCGAAGAATAGCAATCCAGTACGCGAATCTCGGTCCGATCTCAACTCTGTTTCAGCGAGCCGTTCGTGCTTGGATGGTTTACCGGTAAGCTCACGCTTGGTATCCCTGCGGCCGGCCATATATCCAAGGGCGAGCTCAATTGCTTCCGGGGCAAGGTCGAGGTCCGGCCGTTCGCAACCCGCGGCGCATGGCGGCGACCGCTGTCGGTGGAGATCCGGTGAGAATTTCCGCCGGCAGCCTGTCGGATACGGAGCGAGGCGTTCGTAGCAGGGGTAAGAGGCTGGCCGGAGGAGGCCGCCGGGACAAGGAGTGGTCAGATGACGCGGTTCCTGATCTCGTTCGAGGACGGTGCGATGAGGTTGAAGCCATGCTGATCTACTCGATGAGCGTCTCGGTGGACGGCTTTATCGCCGACCGCGAGGGCGCATTCGGCTGGACGGTCCCTCACGAGGAGCAGTTTCGTTTCCACATCGCGCAGACACGCGAGCTCGGCGGCTTTCTGTGCGGCCGCAGGCTTTACGAGACGATGCTGGTGTGGGACACGGATCCATCGCTGCGCGACGACGAGCTCGGGGCCGCGTTCGCCGACGTCTGGTGTGCTATCCCGAAGGTCGTGTTCAGCCGCACGCTCGGCAGCGTTCAGGGCAACGCCCGGCTCGCCGAGGCGTCGGTGGCCGAGGAGGTCGCCGCGGCGCTTGACGCGACCGACAAGGACGTCGCGATCGGCGGCGCCGGCCTGGCCGCGGCAGCGATCGAGCTCGGCCTCGTCGACGAGCTGCGCATGTTCCGCAATCCGATCGTCGTCGGTGGCGGCACGCCCTTCCTGCCGCCGGTCACCCAAGACATTCGGCTAGACCTGGTCGAGACCAGGACGTTCGGCTCACGCGTGATCTACGAGCGCTACCGGCGCGCCCGCGATGAGGCGAACTGACACCGCCGTCGAGTCATCAGCGCCTCGCCGGACCCGGGTATTCGCCGTGCTGACCGACTCCGACGCGCTTGCCGTGTGGCTATCGCCCGACGGATGACCGGCCGGTTCGCTTCAGCCGAGGTCGAAACCTGATCACGTCGCTCGCCACCAGAACTCATCATCATGGGTCAGCCCGGGCGTGACACCATTCGTGACGCGAAATGGAGTCGACCAGGCTTGAAGAAGGTGGCTGGAGAGGTTGGCGGCATGACTTCCGCAGCCTGAAGTAGACCAGAGTATGTGGAGACGAGGGCTCTCATAATCCCTGGGTCGCGGGTTCGAGTCCCGCCCGCCCCACGGGCAAACTGGACTGTGTTGCGCCTTCTTGGTGAGACTACGACGCGGGGAGTGCTCTCCGAGTGAGCTCGCCCCGGTCGGATGAGGCGCCGACGGCGTAACGTGGTCGGCGGGGAATGGTGGGCTGGTCTTTGAGGGGGCCGGGGGTGGCGCCCTGTTGGTCCATCGCTGCCCTGCGCCCATCCCGGCAACTAGATCGGATTACCGAGCCAGCCGGTGTTGCCCGGGACGGTGGCTGTAGGCGTCCGCCAGGCCCTGGCCACCGGGGCTGGCGGCCTTCGCTGCCGGGCCTGCCTTCAAGTTGCTCCTGAGCACCTCGCACGAAGGGTGACGGCCGCGCCGTCGGGCACCGCGCGTTGTCTGCGGCAGTAGCGGACGATCGCGCCTGGGCCTCCCGTGATCCCGATGCGCTTGGGTGGGCAGCGCGGTTTCGTTAGCCTTGTCCAAATGCCAGAGCTAATGTTGCGTCCTGCCGAAGCCGCTGATGGCGTTGTGATTGCCCGCATTCAGCTTGCCGCCTGGCGCGCCACGTACGGTGACCTGAACCCGGCGATGGTCGACGGCCTAGATCTCGAACGTACTGCCGACAACTGGGCGCAGGCCGCTAACTGTGCGACGCACCGGCTGCAGCTGGTGCAGTGCGACGGTACGACGGTCGGCTACGCCTTCAGCGGCCCGGCTGACGGGGAGGCGGATAGCGTCGGCGAGCTCGATGCCGTATACCTCTTGCCATCGGCCCAGGGGTTAGGGGCTGGCCGGCTTCTTGTCGAGGACGCCCTGACCGGACTGGCCGAGGCAGGCTTCGCCGAGTGCCTCTTATGGGTGGCCGAGCAGAACGCACACGCTCGCGGCTTTTACCAGCACCTCGGCTTCCGTCCCGACAGCGGCCGGGACGTCTGGCGTGGACTTCCGGTCGTCCGCTACTGCAGGCTGCTACCAACTGCGTCGGCCTGACGGAGGCAGGGCGCAAGTTGGCAGCTGCTTCAACACATCCGCGACAGGCGCCTCGTACATCAACAAGCTGTTCGTTGACGTTCCGGCACTTCTCATTGGTCCAGCCCTTCCCCGGCGTGCGGCTCGGCCGCTTCGATGTGCAGCTCACCCCATCCCTCCTCGGGCAGGCCAAGGTTGTGCTTCGCCAGGCTGGCGGCCTCCTCCGCTCGACAGCCACCGGGGCGAACGTGCTCGAGCATTCACGCCACTGCCCCCGGCGCCTCGAGCCCCACGCCGAGCACGTCGACGGCTGGGGGCTGTTGCCACGCGTCCAGCCCGTGAGGGACGCCGTACTCGCGCCGGCCGAGGAGGGGCCGATGAGGGCCGGGCGCGTCGTCCCGCGGCTCCCGCCTGATCTGCGCGGTCCTGTCGAGGTCGAGCTGGCGCGGGCCGTCGACACGATCCCCGGGCCCGGCGCGTTGACCGGCGGGACCGTGTGGGAACCAAGCTCGACGGCTAGCTTTACTGAACGCGTGAATGCCGACCGGCGATCTGGTCCGGCGATCGTTATGGAGGGGTGTGGTCTGACCGTTCGGTGTCCAGGCGCGGTTGGCGCGTGGCGCTGGGGCTCTCACGCCGGATCAGTGTCGAGGCTCAGCTCGGCGCGTAATCGGTTGGGATCGAGTCCATGTGCCGCCAGGATGGCGGCGGCGGGATTGGGATCGACCAGTGTCCATCCCATCTGGCTGAGGTGCTTGCGGCCGCGTCGGCTCAGGCCGGTGCCGACCGGGTCGGCTGCATCTCGGAGCACTCCGTACAACAGATGCTCGGGAGTGATCTCTGTTCGTCTCTGGCTGTCGGCGTAGTTCGCCGCCAGGGCGAGGGCTCGTTTCGCGGCCAACGGCTTCCCGGACAACGGGGTGCGGCGGCGGCCGCCGCCACGCCACCATGGGCGGTAGCTGGCTCGGCAGACTGCCCTGCTGAGGGCGTCGGGTCCGAAGGCGGCGGTGAGCTGGTGTGCGACATGGTCGACATCGATCCCGACCGCGCGCAGGTCTGCGGCTTGGTCGTGGCGCAGTTGGGGAACGTTCCCTTCGGCTGTCAGGCGGAGTAGTTCGGTTCGCGCGGCTGCGAGGCTCAGGCCGTGGCGCTCCAGGAACCGGCGAGCCGGGCCGGCGTCCTCGCCCAACAGCCCGAGCAGGATGTGTTCGTCGCCGATGTAGCCGTGGCCGAGTTCGTCGGCCGCGTCCAGTGCGGCGAGCATCACGCGTCGTGCCGGCGCGTCGAGTCTCTCCCACATCACCATGCCGGTCACCGTCCGCGGAAGCACAGGCCATGCTTGTAGTGCACCGCCTGTTTGCTGACCCCCAGCCGGTGCGCGATGTCTCGCCACGACCATCCCTGCGCCCGGGCGTGGTCAACCTGCAGCGCCTCGAGCACCTCGACCAGGCCGCGCAGTGCGACAATCGCCGCCAATCCGGTCTCGGGGTCTGGGCCTGATGCTGCCTCCACCATGCGCCTCGCCTCTTCCGCCTCCACGCCCACATCGTCAAGATACGTTGACGCCTTGGTGGCGTCAACCTATCTTGACGGCCCGCGTTGTGTGAGCCGCGACCGCCGTTGTTTCAGCCGTCGCCCAGCCCGGGCCCAGGCTCGCCAGGATGGTCGTGGGTCAGCAGGCGGTCGTTGAGGCGCACAGGCTGGGTCCCCAACGACGGATCAGGTCGAGGCCCGCACCGCGGCCGCGACATTCCACGGACCGCAGCGTCGCCGCCTGGTTCACGCTGATGGCGCCGGGATGGTGGCCGCCGGACGGGTCGGTGACCCAGGCCTATGGGCTGTGTGTTTCGACCCCGGCGGACGGGTGGTGCTGGTGCAGATGGACGACGGGTTCGACGGCTCGGCCGCGGACGGCGTACCCGAGCCACTAATGGTGCGGCGATGATGCTCGCACGTCACAGACCGGCGACTTCATCGAGCCGGGATTCTCGAGTCCGGCTCGGGCTCAGGCGCCGCGCGGCTCCGCTCGGCTCGCCAGCTCGGGTCGGCCGGCCGGGCTGCCGACACCGATCCAGGCGCTGAAACGGTCGGCGGTCAGCAGTTCGTCGATGACCATGAAGTCGGGCGCCGTGCAACCCTGCCTGGTCGCCGAGCGGTGACCTGACGATCTGCAGGGCTCTGGTGTAGTGCGCTCCTACGTTTCGGTGTCGATTCCGACTGGCTGCCTCGAGCAGCTGTACCTGGGTCAGTTGCGTTGTTATCCTGGAATCTAACGATTGTTATATTGTGATAGCAACGTTCTTACTTCGGAAGGTGTGACATGGATGGCTCGGGCGACCGCCAACATGGGCTGCGTATCGCAGTGCTTGTCAAGCAGGTGCCTGCGGGTGACGCACTGGAGCTGGACGGGAGCGGTCTCCTGCGCCGGGTCGGTGGCAGCGAGATGAACGCCTTCTGCCGGCGGGCGGTCAAGCAGGCCGTCGTGCTCGCCGACGCGACCGGCGGGCGGAGTGTCGCGTTCACGATGGGGCCACCTGGCGCGGTCGACGTGTTGCGTGAGGCCGTAGCCTGCGGCATCGACTCCGCCGTACACCTGTGCGACGCCGCGCTGAGCGGCTCGGACACGCTCGTGACCGCACGCGCGCTCGCGCTGGCGATCGACCGTGAGGGCCCGTTCGACCTGGTCCTCGCCGGACGATCCTCCTCGGACTCGAGCACGGCGTCGACCGGCCCGCAGGTGGCCGCCTTTCTCGATCTCCCCTTCGCCGGTCCGGTTCGCTCCATGCAGGTGGCAGCCGGTGGCGACACGGTCGATCTGGAGCTGGAACTCGACGATGCGACCGAAGTTGTTCGCGCGCAGTTGCCGGCCGTGCTCTCGACGGCAGAGCGGCTGTGCAAGGGCGCCAACAGTCCACCTGAGGACTGGCCCGAGAGAGTACCGGTTCGGCGCTACAGCGCCGCCGAGCTGGGACCGGGGCCTTGGGGTCTGGCCGGAAGCCCGACCCGCGTCGCCACCGTTCGTCCCCGGCCCCGGCGGTCGGCCGGTCGCGAGGTCCGGAGGCTCTCAGGGACGTTGACCGCTCAGATCCGTGCTGCCGTTGACCTGCTCACGGCGCGAGGCGCGTTCGACGAGGACGAAACGATCCGCGGAACGGTGCCGGCCACTCGCGAGGGAGGGTCAGCGGTGGTGGCGGTCACCGGTGGCTCGACGGACACCGAAGCGCGGGCGCTGCTCGGCGTGGCAGCAGACCTTGCGTCGCGCGTGGGCGGGCACGTTGTCGCAGTCAGCGGCGAGCAGGCCGATGTCGGCGTGATCGGCAGCTGGGGAGCCGATCGCGTGGTGGTCGCCGCACACTGCGAACCGGCTTCACTGGCCGACGCGTTGGCGTCCTGGTGTCGTGGCGTCCAGCCGTGGGCCGTTCTCGCGACCGCCGAATCCTGGGGACAGGAAGTGCTCTCCCGGCTCGCGGTTGCCTTGCGCGCCGGGCTCGTCACAGATGCACTTGGCTTCGGCCTCCGCGAGGGGCGACTGGTGGGCGAGAGATCGGCGTTCGGCGGAGAGGCGACCGTAGAGATCGACTCCACGTCGCCGGTTCAATGCGCGACGGTGTGCCCGGGTGCGATGCCGCTGCTCGCGCCCCGCTCGTCACGGCCCCGCGTCGAACGGCTTGACACAGTGCCGGACGCGCGGATGCAGCTGCTGTCCCGCCGCGTCAACGACGTCAGCGGCGCCCTCGGGCGCGCGAACGCCGTTTTCGGCGTCGGCCTGGGTGTGGCGCCAGACGAGTACCCGCTCCTCGATCCCCTTCTTGACGCCCTCGGCGCCGAACTGGGCGGTACGCGAAAGGTGACCGATCGCGGCTGGTTGCCGCACGGGCGGCAGATCGGTACGACCGGGCGGGTGATCGCGCCACGGTTGTACATCGCCTTGGGCATTTCCGGAGCACCACAGCATGTAGCCGGAATACGGCATGCCGACTGGATTCTGGCGGTCAATGTCGATCCTGGTGCACCGATCTTCGCGGTGTCGGACGTCGGCATCGTCGCGGACTGGCGGGAGGTTGCGCCGCTGCTCCTCGAATATCTGCCACGACGAGAACTGGCAGCGAGCTAGCCGCTGCGGGCGCCCAGGGGACAGGCGCAGCCGGTACGACGCGACGGCGCACCCGGGGTCTCTCAACTGGCCCGGAGCAGTTCGGTGGAGTCAAGCGTCCGCTGACCGGGTCGCCAATTGCACGGCGTCAACTCGTCGGTCTGCGCCGCATCGAGGACGCGGAGCACCTCGTCAACGTTCCTTCCGACCGAGTCCGGCGTGACCATCACGAACCGAACCACGTCGTGGTGATCCACAAGGAACGTCGCGCGCTGCGCTACACCGTCGTCGCCCAGAACGCCGCAGGCCTCGGATAGTTCCCTCTTGACGTCCGCGAGCATGGGGTAGGGAAGCTCTCGCAGATGCGGATGCGCCTTCCGCCAGGCAAGGTGGACGTACTCCGAGTCCACCGAGACGCCGTGAACGTCTGCGCCACGAGCCGCGAACTCGTCGTGGAGCTCCGCGAAGGCCGACAGTTCGGTCGGACAGATGAAGGTGAAGTCCTTCGGCCAGAAGAAGACGACACGCCACCGGTTCTTGCTCGATGCACCGTCGATCGTGGCAAAGGGTCGTGTTGCGTCGATCGATACGCATGCGGTCAGTTCGTATCCAGGAAAGGTGTCGCCTACGGTGAGCAATGCAGTCCTCCGGCGTGTAGTGGCAAGAACAGTGGTATTCTAACAGTCGTTACTCTACCGGTGCAACGCACATGAGTATCCAACAGTGGCTGGCCAAACTGCTGTTAGTCTCCATACCTAACTACGAGGCCGCAGGCATTCCCGGACGATCGGAGGTACGACGTTGCCGCCAAGGAAGCGAACTGCGAAGCCGGCCGCCGAGGGATCTCGGAGCTCGAAAACCGGGGCGCCGGCACCCGCGACGAGGCGCCGCTCGAGTTCCGCCGGCGCGAGGCCCTCCGGGACCGGTGAGCCGGGCACGGATCCAGCCGCACGGAAGCCGAGAGAGCCCATGCGGTGGCTTGTGCTCGTCTATCGCGTACCCAGCGAACCCACGAGGCTGCGGGCAGCCGTGTGGCGCAAGCTCAAGAATCTCGGCGCCATCTACCTGCAGAACTCTGTCGCCGCCATGCCGGCCGACCCCCGGTCAGAACGCGCCATGCGCACACTGCGCAACGAGATCATCGAAGGGATGGGCGGTCGGGCGCAGCTGCTCACCAGCACCGCGCTGGTCGGCGAAGCCGATCTGGTGGCGGAATTCAATGCGGCTCGTGACGACGAGTACGAAGAGATCCTCGACAAGTGCCAGGACTTCCATGCCGAGATCGAGAAAGAGACCGCAGCCGAGCATTTCACCTACGGCGAGCTGGAGGAGATCGAGGAGGATCTCGAGAAGCTGCGGCGGTGGCACGAGAAGGTGAAGGAGCGCGACGCGCTCGGGGCGAGCCGCTCAGGAGCGGTTCGCGAAGCGTTGGAGGAGTGCACCGCCGCTCTGCAGGGTTATGCGTCACTCGTGTACCAGGCCGACAGCGAAGCCATATAGCCGGCGGTCCGGCGGTCACGTGGTCAGACGGCCAACCGGCTCAGTTCCCGTCGCGCCAGCCGGGCCGGTAACGGCAGGAACGTCCCTTCGGCACGCACCGCTTGTTGCCCTTCCTCGCTGAGGATGAACCGAGCGAACTCGCCGACCGCGGGGTCCACCCCGGTGACAGGGTGTCGATGCGCGAAGACGTAGATGGACCGGGCTAGCGGGTACCGCTGAGCGGCGACGTTGGCAATGGTCGGCGGCAGCGCAGGCCCGCCGTCCTCTGGCTCGAGATCGACGAGGCGTACGCCGTCCGCGAGGTAGGCCAGGCCTGTGTAGCCGAGGGCGGCCACGTCGGCGGCCACGTTGTCCGCGATGGGGAAGACGAGGTCGGCCAGGTGCAGGTCGTCGCGGTATGCTCCGCCACGCAGCACCCGCTCCTTGAAGAACTGCTCGAACCCGTTCTGGGCGCGCACGCCCCACAGGTTGATCCGCCGGTCGGCCCACTCGCCGGTCAGCCCCAGGTCGCCCCACCGCGTCACCGGCGGGTGCCCGCGACGCCTCGTCGTCGAGTAGAGGGCATCGAGTTGAGCGAGCGTCAATGAGCGCAGCGGGTTGCTGGCGTGCACGACCACGCCGAGCGCATCGGTGAACGCAAGCGTGCGGTGGCTTCCGCCGGCGACCGCGACCCGCAGTGGTTCGTACCCGAACGCGTCGGTGAACAGCCGCTGTTCGCGCGGGAGCATCTCCCGGGCGACGAACGCAAAGTCGGCCCAGTCGTCGGTCAGCGCCGCACCGCCGGCGCCGGAACCGCACACCCAGTCGTTGATCTCGACATGCCGGTGATAGCGGCGGAAACCTTCGATCAGCCGCTGCAGCGTGCCGTCGGTGGTATCTGACTGCACGCACCGAAGGCGCCGTTGACCGAGGTCTTGGCCCGGACGGTACGGCAGGTACCCGGCTTCCAGCTGCGGATAGTCCGGCTCTACAGGGGGCTTGGGCCGCGACGGCTTGACCGGGATGGGCGGGGCTGTCTCAGTCATCAGCGTGCTCCTGTGGTGAGGTTGGAACCGACTTTCGCCGGCTCGTGTACGTCGTCGTTGATCAGCCAACAGCGAGACCAGTGGCCCGTTGATACGGGGAACCGGTCCGGCATGTCGCCACCACAGATGTCTATGACATATGGGCACCTGGTCGAAGGGACATCCCGCTGGGTCCACCGGTCCATGCACGTGGGCGGGCCTTCCGGCTTGGTTGGCGCTGCCGCGGCGTGCCGGGTCAGGCGCGGACTCGATGAGCAGTTGCGTGTAGGGATGCGCCGGTCGTTGCGTCACGTCCTCACTGGAACCGCCTTCGATGATGTGCCCCCGGTACATCACGAGCACGTCGTCGGCGAAGTAGCGCGCCGACGCGATGTCGTGCGTGATGTAGAGGACGGCGAGTTGCTCCTCGTCCTTGAGCTTGCGGAGGAGGTTCAACACGCCGAGCCTGATGGACACGTCGAGCATCGACACGGGCTCGTCGAGCAGCAGGACGCGCGGTCGAGCGGCGAGGGCGCGAGCAATGGCGATCCGCTGCAACTGTCCGCCGGACAGCTCGTGGGGGTACTTGTCGAGGTATTGGCTGGCCGGCGTCAGCTGGACCTTCTCCAGCAGCGCGTGCAGGTTCTGCTCGATCTCACCTCGGCTACCGGCGTACCCGTGCAACCGAAGCACGCGGGTCAGTTGGTAGCGGATCGAGTGCACCGGGTTCAACGAGGCGAACGGGTCCTGGAGCAGCAGCTGCACCTCGGACACGTAACGCCTCCGTTGCCGCCCGGTGCGGACGGTCACCGGCCGCCCGTGCAGCAGGATCTTCCCGGACGTCGGCCGTACCAGCTGAGCGAGCATGCGCGCAGCGGTCGACTTCCCGCAGCCGCTCTCGCCGACCAGGGCGAGGGTACGTCCTTCGTAGAGCGCGATGTCAAAGCCCTGGACGGCGCACAGCGTTCCGGCCTTGCCGCTGCCTGAGCGACGAGAATGGCCAAGCCGGTAGGTCTTCGTGAGCAGACGGCCCTCGAGCAGCGGTTCGCCAGCGGCGCCGAATGGCGGCTTGACTTCTCGCGATTCGTTCATGACGTCCGCCCGGTCCGCGCCGGGCCGAATGCCCTGCGGGTGACAGTGATCGGCTGCATGGAGGGGTTGTAGACATGGCAGGCCACCTGGCGGTCCCCGTGTTCGAGAAGTGCGGGCGCAGTGCTCGAGCACCGCTCGGACGCGTCCGGGCAACGTGGGCAGAACGGGCACCCGGACGGCTCGAGTCGCAGGTCCGGCGGCGATCCGGCGATCCCGGTGAGGGTTCGCTGAGGTCCCTGAAGGACAGGGAAGGACCCGAGCAGGGCCTGCGTGTACGGGTGACACGGTGCCCGATAGATCTGTTCCGCGTCGCCCAGCTCGACGATCTGCCCGGCGTACATCACCGCGATGCGGTCTGCGACTTCGAGCAGCAACGAAAGGTCATGCGTGATGAATACGAAGGAACAGTCGACGCGCTGCCGCAGGTCCATGATGCATTCCAGGATCGAGCGCTGCACGACCACGTCGAGTGAGGTCGTCGGCTCGTCCAGGATGACGATCGCCGGTTCCAGGGCGAGCGCCATAGCGATCATGACGCGCTGGCGCTGGCCACCGGAGAGCTGGTGGGGGTATGCGTCGAGGCGGTCAGGGTCGATCCCGACGAGCCGGACCAGTTCGCGAGCCCGCAGTTCCCGATCCTTGCGGCTCATGCCGGGACGGTGGGCTGGGAAGAGGTCGGTGAGCTGGGTCCTGATCGTGAGCACGGGGTTCAGCGAGTTCATCGCGGCCTGGAACACCACCGCGATCTCGGACCACCGGAACGCCCGCAGCTGCTCCGGCGATGCGGCGAGCACGTCGAACGGCTCACGCTTCCCACCTGGCTGCGCTGCTGGCCAGTACTTCACGTCGCCCGCCATGATCTCGCCGGGTGCCCGGAGCAGCCGGGTGATCGCGAATGCCAATGTCGACTTCCCCGATCCGGACTCGCCGGCGATGCCGAGCACCTCGCCTCGCCGCAACGACAGGTTGACATTGCGCACGCCGTGGACATCGCCGGCCGGGCTGCGATAGTCGACCCGCAGGCCGCGGACGGTGAGCACGGTGTCCGCGTCGGCAGAGGTTGCGCGAGGCGAGGTCGCTGCTCGGTCGGTGTGGACCTTCGTCGCCGCCGACCGCGCGCCCTTGATGCCCCGCAGCCGCGGGTTGACGACCTCGTCGATGCCGAGGGTGATGAGCGCGAGGCCCATGCCGACCAGTGCCAGGCAGAGCCCGGGCGGCACGTACCACCACCACGCGCCGAGGAGGAATGCGTTCTCGCTCTCCGACCAGTGCAGCATCGCGCCCCAGCTCCACTGCGAGGTTCCGCCCAGCCCGAGGAACGCGAGGCTGGTCTGCACGATGACGCCGGCGAGGACGGTGAACAGGAATCCCGTGGCAATGATGGCGATCTCGTTCGGCAAGATCTCGTACAGCACGATCCGCCAGCCCGGCTCGCCCGCGGCCCGGGCGGCCTGGACGTAGTCCCGCGACCGGATCGACAGCGTCTGCGCCCGCAGTTTCCGCGCGCTGTGCGGCCACGCAGTCAGGGCGATGACGAGCGCGATCATGAACCAGCTCGTCGCGCCCAGGTAGGTGAGGATCAGGATCTGCAGCGGCAGAACCGGGATGACGAGGAAGATGTTCGTTCCGAGCGAGAGCGCCTCGTCGGCGACACCTCCCAGATAGGCGCCCGTGATGCCCACGAGGATGGCGAGCACCTCGGCGATCACCGCAGCGGTGAAGCCGACTTGAAGGCTCAGTCGTGTGCCGGCCAGAAGCTGCGACAGCACGTCTTCGCCGACGCTCGTCGTGCCCAGCCAGTGCGCAGGCGAGGGACCGCTGAGCGCGTCACCTCCGGTGGCGGAGGGGTCCGAGGGGGCGATGTACGGGCCGATGAACGCGACGATCGCGAAGAAGCCCAGCAGGGCCAGTCCGATCATCACCTTGGGTGACCGCAGCCAGGCTGGGCGCCGGCGGTGGACCGGGACGTCGGTGCGCACTGTGCCGGGTACGTCGACGAGAGTGGTCATGCGTGAGCACCTCGGGATTCTCGAGTGCGGGGATCAAGGACGAAGAATGCGAAGTCAGCGAGCAGGTTGGCCGCCAGGACCGCCAGCGTGGTCACGAGCAGGATCGCTTGCAGCAGGGGGAAGTCCTGGTTGTGGATGGCCTGGAACATGACGAAGCCGACGCCGGGGAAAGAGAAGACCTTCTCGACGAGGAGCGATCCGCTCACGACCAGGCCGAGCTCCATCGCAAACCCCGCGACCGCCGGCAAGATGGCGTTGCGCGCGGCGTAGTTGACCATCACCCGGCGGGAGCTGAGCCCCTTCGCCTCGGCGACGACGACGTAGTCCTCGGCTAGGGCGGTCACCATCATGTTGCGCTGAATCAGCATGTGTGCCGCCACCGACCCGACGACGACCGTCGCGGCCGGCAGGATCGAGTGGTACGCGGCGCTGGTCAGGAACTGGCCGCTGAACGAGGGGGTCAGCGAGGCATCGTATCCGCCGCTCACCGGAAACCAGCCGAGCCCCACGCCGAGGACGGTGATGAGCGCCAGCCCGAACCAGAAGTGCGGAATGCCACGCAGGAAGGCGCCGACGGGCATGACGGCGTCCAGCCACGTCCCGCGCTTCCAGCCGGCAACGACGCCGAGGAAGGTTCCGAGCCCGGATCCGATCACGGTGGCGATCCCGAGAAGCGCCAGAGTCCAGGGCAGGCTGTCGGCGATGACCTGCGACACGGGAGTCGGAAAGTAGGTGAACGACAGGCCGAGATCGCCATGGAACAGGTTGTTCAGGTACTCCCCGTATTGCGACCACAGGCCCTGGTCGGGATCGAGCCCGAACGCGGCGGCGAGGGCGTTGCTCGCCTCCGGGCTCAACTGCCCCTCGTAGCGGGCCATCGCCGCTTCGACGGGATCGCCGGGCATCAGGCGGGGCAGGATGAAGTTGATCGTGATCGCGGCCCAGGCCGTGATCAGGTAGAAGCCGAGGCGCCGTCCGAGAAATCGCACTGCCACCAACCCCTTTGCGGCTTGGAAAGATGTTTGGTCCGCAGGGAGTGCCGCCGGGCCCCGAAGCGCCCGGCGGCACCTTGCTCAGTTGCTTGGCGACACCGCCAGCGCGACCTTGACTGCGTTGATGTGGCCCCCGATCGGAAGGGCATAGGCGTTGCCGTCACTCGGCCAACCGGTGAACCGGTCGCTGCGCCACAGGCCGAAGTAGGCCACGTGGAACAGCGGGATGACCGGCGCGTCCTCGACCATCAGAGCCGCCAGACCACCCGCGGCGGCCGACTCTTCCGGACTCCCGGGAGCCGAAGCGGCGTATCGGTCGAGAAGCTGCTGCGCCTGCGGGTTCTTGTACCGCTCGAAGTTCTGCTTCGCCGTCTTGCCGACCGGCTTGAGCTTCTGGCTGAAGATGGTGTTGTACAGCCCGTGGATCGACAGGTTGCCGCCGACTGCGCGCAGTGCCAGCTGGTACTCACCCTTGCCGATGTCCGTGCGCCATGCCACCGGCGCCTCCGACTTGACGGTCACGTCGATGCCCGTGGCCTTCAGCTGCTGGGAAATCACGGTCGCTGCGCGCACCAGGTCGCCGTACGGGCTGGAGGTCGGGACGGTGATCGTGAACCGCAACGGCGTGCCGCTCGGCGTGGTGAAGATGCCGTCCTTGAGCGTGAAGCCCGCGGACTCGAGCGTCTTCTTCGCCTCCGCCGGATCGCCGGAACCGACGGTGACGTCGCGGTACTTGGCCGGGATCAGCTTCGCCCACTTTCCCAGGTCCAACCCGGTCGGTGACTCCACCGGACCGTTCATCCCGCCGAACGCCAGTTTCGAGGTGTTCCCGCGGTCGATCGCCTGGCTGATCGCATGGCGGACCGGCGCCAGGCTCAGCGGATATTGGGCGTTGTTCGGCACCAGGTAGATGGTCGCCGGGCTCATGTCGGTGACCCAGTAACCGATCTTGGAAGGCGCCAGCTTGGCGATCCGGGCGGGGTCGGACACCTGAGGCGTGATCCAGTCCACCTGCCCGCCGCGCAGTGCGGAGACCATGCTGTTGGCCGAGTCGTACGAGAGGAGCTGGAGGGTCTGCACCTTTGGTGCCTTGCCCCAGTAGTGGGGGTTCCGCTGCATCGTGATGACCTGCGAGGTGAACGTCTTCAGGGTGAACGGGCCGCTGGTGACAGGATTCGGATTCGTGTACTTCACTGGATCCGGCACCGACGACCACACATGCTTGGGGACGGGCGTGGTGTCCCACCACTCGTCCTGGTACGCAGGTCGCGTGAACGTGACCACGGCCGTGTCGCTCGCAGGCGCCGACGCGCCGGCGAGGGGGAGTGTGTAGAAGTTGAGCGCGTCATGCTGGCGCATCAACTCGAAGGTGAAGGCAACATCCTCGGCCGTCAATGGGCGGCCGTCGGACCACTTCAGGTCGGGCCGCAGTTTGAGCGTGAGAGTCTTCCCACCGTTGCTCCAGGTGTACTTGGAGACCAGCCACGGCTCCGCCGTCGCCCGCTTCATGTCGTTCATGAGCAGCGGCTCGTATAGGTAGACCTGGGCGTCTCCCGCGGCGTCCTTCGACGCTTGCAGGAGCGGGTTGAACTGGTTGGTGAACGGTCCGCTCGCGACCGCGGCAAGGCGGAGGGCGGCGTCGCCGCCTCCGCCCCCGGCGTCGTGGGCGGTGCAGGCACTCGCCCCCGCCACGAGCGCGACGGCGAGCAGGCCGCGTGTCGCCCGCCCGAAGAGCTTTGGTGAGATCCGCTTTGACATTCTGCTGGACTCCTTAGTCCTGACTTTCGCGAGTCGTGCATCTCGGCGTATGCGCGACGTCTGGCGGGGGATGCACCAGGCGCTCTCGCACTGGTTGGGGGATCGCCGGTGTCGCGTCTCGATGGCGGGTGCGGTGATGCGGCTTGCTCCGCTGCCACCGGGCCTACTACATCTTGTCCCTTGGTGCGGTTAATAATGGAAGCTATCAATCGTTACGTCAAGAGCCAACAGTTGATACACCCAAAGTCGAAGGCCGTTATAGATAGGTACGCGCGAACGTACTGACGATGCACCTGGTTGGTCGTACGTCGGCGGCGGTGCGGGTAGAGGCTCTACTCATGGACCATGGACCACCGCTGACCGTAGGAGCCCGTGACGGCCGTCACAATCCTTACGTCGGTTGTCACCGCAAGCCTCGTAAACAAGGTTTTGCTCGTTTCGCACGTCGCTCGCGACAGCGCGGCTCTGACATCGATCGCCGAGGATGCGACGAAGCTCGTGAAGAGGTGCCGCGAGCGTAGTGTGGTCATGTGCCTCACCTGCGGACCCGGTGGCACCCTCGGTTCGCCACCCAGGCGCTGCTGGCGCAGATCGGCGTGCTGGTGCTCGTCGTGGCCTCGGGTTTTGTCTTGATCGCTCTCCTGCTTCGGGCGGAGCTCGAGCAGCAGTACGAGGAGCGAGCGCGCACGATCGCCCGCGCCGTCGCTGCCGATGAGACGATCGCCCGGTACGTCGCAGATCATGAGCTGTCGCCTGAAGTACAGCGACGCGCCGAAGCGGTCAGGAGTAGGACGGGCGCGCTGTTCATCTCGGTGGCCGACAACCGCGGCGTCCGCTATGCGCACATCGACCCGACGCACGTGGGGCAGTCCGGAAGTGTGGCGCCCGAGGTGCTCAGCGGCCGGGAGGTGGTGGCGATCGAGCACGGCACCTTGGGAACATCGGCCAGGAGCAGAGTGCCTATCCGGGGTGATGACGGAACCGTCGCGGGAGAGGTGTTCGTGGGGATCTCAGCCGATGCGATCTACGGCCGGCTGGGCGACCTCCTGCGAGCGGCGGCCGGCTTCACCGCGGCAACGCTGGCGTTGGGCGTGGCGGGTGCGGCCGTCCTGACCCGTCAGCTCAAACGTCAAACCCTCCGGCTCGAGCCGCGTGACCTCGCGGACCTGTTGCGGGAACGGGAGGCGGTCCTCCATGGCATCGACGAAGGGGTGCTCGCCGTCGACCAGGAAGACCGCATCACCGTGTGCAACGACGCAGCAGCCAGCCTGCTCGGCAGGTCACTCGCGCCGGGCACTCCTTTGCAAGAAGCGAATCTCCCCGCGAGTCTCCAGTCGCTGCTCAAGGAACGATCGTCAGCCCGGGGCCTGATGGCCACCACCGGGGACCGCACCTTGATTGTCAGCGCCACCCCGGTGAAGCGGGGACGGCGCAACCTCGGCCACGTACTCTCGATGCGAGATCACACCGAACTCGACCAGATGGCCCGGGAGCTCGACGTCGTACGCGCGTTGTCCGACGCCCTCCGTGCACAGGCGCATGAGTACACCAACCGGCTGCACACTCTGTCCGGGTTGCTCCATTACGGCCATCTCAGTGAGGCGGAGGCGTACCTTCGTCAGTTGGTCCAGGACCCGCTGGCGACCGAGCGCGGTGACGCGGGCCGGCTGCGCGATCCCTACGTCCGTGGTTTGCTGGCCGCGAAGAATGCCGCCGCCTCCGAACGCGGGGTTCAGCTGCGTCTCACCGAGGAGTCGTTCGTACCCGGTCGGCTCACCGCCGCCCTCGACGTCGTGACGGTTCTCGGCAACATGCTCGACAACGCCGTCGGCGCGGCGGCCGACGGCCGGCGACGTCCCGCGTGGGTCGAGGTGTCGCTGGTGGCCCAGGGGGACACTTTGAACGTGGTCGTGGTGGACAGCGGTGATGGGGTGACCGAGGGCCTGGAGGACATGGTCTTCGAGCCGGGCATCACCACCAAACCTGATGTGCGGCGGCCACATGGCATCGGTCTTGCGCTGGCTCGGCAGCTCGCGAGCCGGCATGGTGGAGCCCTGGAGCTCACCAGCCGCAGCGGGAACGAGTGCGGCGCGGTGTTCGTCGCGAGACTGCCCGGCGTCTTGGAGCCTGCCACCGAATGGCAACCGGTGCCCGCCGATCCGCCGGAAGCGGTCGCGAAGGAAGCGCCATGATTCGGGTGGTGGTCGTAGATGACGACTTCCGCGTTGCCAACATGCACGCGGGGTACGTGAGCGAGGTTCCGGGCTTCGAGGTGGTAGGGATCGCCCACACCGCCCACGCAGCCGTCGAGGTCGCCGCCAACTCCAACGCTGACCTGATGCTCCTCGATCAGTACCTTCCGGACGCGCCGGGGACCGCCGTCATTACTCAAGTCGCGTGCGACGTCATGATGCTGACGGCGGCAGCGGACAGCGCCGTCGTAGCGGAAGCGTTGCACCTCGGTGCGGTCAACTACCTGCTCAAGCCATTCCCGCAAGCGGACCTGGCCGCTCGACTCCGCGCTTACGCACGGTTCCGCTCACAGCTGGGGGCCAAGCGCACGCTCGAGCAGTCGGATATCGACCACGTGGTCCGAACGCTGCATGAAGGTGATCGCGTCGAGGCATCGCTGCCCAAAGGCGGGTCCAGTCAGACCGCCCAGCTCGTGGTGGAGGCGGTGCGGGCTGCGCACCACCCCGTCACCGCGACGGAGCTGGCAGAGGAGCTGGGGATCTCGCGGCACAGGGCCGCCTGGCCGTGACGCTGCGATATGGGACCAGTGGGCGTCCGGAGCACCTCTACAGCTGGGATACCTCGTCGGCAGGCCGATCGCTGAGGCGGTAGTCCGGCGGAAGATCCCTACCGGCCGGGCAGCGCCCCGCCGAGTGTCGTCATGAGCACAACGAGCAAAACGACTCTTACGTAGCTTGCTGCATCAACCATCACAAGGCTGGTGAGCCAGGTACCACGCTCCTAGCGTCCTCTCCATGTCCCATACCAGACCAACCAGCCAAGGAGATGGGCTCTGATGCGCTCCCACGTTCCTCCACGCTCTCCCGCTGATCGGATCGGTCGCGACGCCGCCCGCGTGATCGCGAGCCGTCCCGAACAGAGGCTGGAGCCTGTTCTGCAACGGCGTTGTGCTCTTCGACGACACCGGAGAGCTTCTGCCCGACGGACGTGTCATCACGCCCCATCGCGCCTGGCCGGCCGCTGCGGCCTGACTGACAAGGGACGGTGAAACATGCGTCAGATCCAGGTCCGCGTCCAACGCAGGACGAGGCGGACTACAAAGCTCGATCTGCGAACCCCCTCCGGCCGCCGGCTCCCCTTCTAGAATCTAACAGCCGTTATAAATGTAACTTGACGAAGAGCGAGTCAGTTGAGTAGCGTTACGGCCTACAGAGATGTAACGATCCGAATCTGAGGAGTCGTCGTGACTGCAGCCGTATGGGGGTTACTCATCGCAACGTTCGTTGCGTGCTTCGTCGAGATGGTGGAGGCAGTGACCATCGTCATGGCCATGGGATTCACGCGAAGCTGGCGATCGGCGCTCGCCGGCACCATCGCCGCCCTCGGCCTTCTTGCCGGCGTTACCGCCGCAGCCGGCTACGCCTTGACGACGTGGCTGCCGGAAACGGCTCTGCAACTGGCAATCGGCGGGCTGCTGCTGATCTTCGGGCTGCAGTGGCTGCGCAAGGCGATCTTGCGCTCGTCAGGTCGAAAGGCGATCCACGATGAGGACAAGATCTATCGCGAGGAAGTCGAGGCCGCACGTGCCGCCGGGGCGCCGGCGCCGGGGCTGGACATGTTCTCCTTCATCGTCTCCTTCAAGGGCGTGTTCCTCGAGGGGATGGAGGTCGTCTTCATCGTCATCACGTTCGGGCTCAACGCCGACAACATCCCGGTAGCCGTCTACGGCGCCGCCACCGCCGCCGTCGTCGTCCTGCTGATCGCGATCGCGGCTCGCCGGCCGTTGTCGATGATCCCCGAGAACACCTTGAAGTACGTCGTCGGCCTGCTGCTCGCCTCGTTCGGTACGTACTGGGCGATCGAAGGCGTCGGGATCTTCCGCGCCGGCCGCGAGAGCATCGAGTGGCCCGGGCACGACCTGGCCATCCTCGGTCTGCTCGCCGTCTGGGTGCTGCTCAGCCGCGTGTTCATCGCCGCGCTCCGCAAGCCCACCGCGACCGCGGACGCCGCCGTACCGGAGTTCGAGTCACTCGAGGAGACCATGCCGTGACACCCTCCGACGCTCCACGCCTGCCCGCCCAGCTGCCCACACGACGGAGGGATCAGCTCTCATGACTGCAGCGAAGCCGGTTCCGGTCGAGAACCGAGTCGTCATGCTGGTCGACGAGATCCACGCGCTGCGCAACCTGCCCGTGCTCATCGCCGAGCGCCTGGGTTATCTACGCAGCGACGGCATGGATGTCACGGTGATGAACATCCGGTACGACGTCTCGCACCGCGAGCTTCTCGCCGCCGGACGCGTCGATGCCGTGATGGCCTACTACCACCACAACTTCGCGAACCGGGCGCAGGGCCTGACCACCCGGGCCGTGATCACCCTGGGGATCACCCCCGGCATCCGTGTCATGGTCGCGGAACACGCCACAGCCGTTTCGTCACCCACGGATCTGCGTGGCCGTCGTGTCATCACGGGCGGCATCAAGTCCGCCAAGAGCACCGTGGCCGCCTGGCTCGCGCTGAACGGCGGCGTCGGGCTCGACGAGTTCGCCCACCTGCCGACGCGCGGACGGGAAGCGAACGCAGAGCTGCTGCGCTCCGGTGCGGCCGACCTGATCGTCGTGCCCGCACACGAAGCGGGCTACTACGAGTCGTCCGGCGTCGCGACTGTGCTGGCCGACCTCGTGGAGCCGGAGTCGACCAAGGACACGCTGACCACGCTGTGCCCGACGAGCACCATCTTCATGGCCGACGACCGGATTCACGAACGTCCCGACTTCGCGCAGCACCTGGCCACGGCTTTCGTACGCACGCTCAACCACATCAACACGCACAGCGTTGACGAGCTGGTCGACCTCGTACCCGACGCCGTCATCGGCAAGGGGATGGACCGGGCGGCCTACCAGCGCCAGGTCGAAGCAGTGATCGGGATGTTCGGCGGAGACGGCACGACGCCGGCCGACGGTGCGGCACGCGAGTGCCAGGTCCTGCAGGAGCTGCACCCGCCGTACCGCCACGTCGCCCTGGCCGATACCTACTCCGACGAATTCGTCCTGCACGCCCACCCCCGACCATCCGTCAAGGAGCCATCCCCATGAAATTTCTCCGGTCCTTCGGCCAGTTCTGGTACGACTTCATCATCGGCGACGACTGGAAGATCGCCGTCGCCGTGGTCAGCGCGCTCGTCGTGGTGTACGCCGCGATGACCGGGCCGGCGTTGGGCGACCACATGCTCGCCGTGCTCGGCGGTGTCGTCATCGTCGCGTTCTTCGCCACGAGCCTCGCGATCGACGTCCGGCCGGGGAAGAAATGACCGCGGCACTGGACCGGCCCGTCGAGCTTCACCAGCACCACCGTGATGTCAACGGCGGATGGTTGCGCCCGGCATCGTTCGGCATCATGGACGGTCTCGTGTCCAACCTCTGCCTGGTCACCGGTGTGGTCGGCGGCGGCGCGTCGACACACACCGTTGTCATCACCGGCCTGGCCGGGCTGGCGGCCGGTGCCTGCTCGATGGCGGTCGGCGAGTTCACGTCGGTGTCGTCGCAGGCTGAGCTCATCGAGGCCGAGATCGCCGTGGAGCGCCGCGAGCTCCAGCGCAAACCGGTCGAGGAGGAGCGGGAGCTGGCGCACACCTTCGAGCGCAAGGGGATCAGCCCCAAGCTCGCCGGCGAGGTCGCGCGCGAGCTCAGTGCCAACCACGAGGAGGCCTGGCGCACGCACGTGCGCGAGGAACTCGGCGTGGACCCCGACGACCTGCCCTCGCCGTGGGTCGCGGCCAGCGCGTCATTCCTCTCGTTCGCCCTCGGCGCTGTCGTGCCCCTGCTGCCGTTCCTGCTCGGCGCAACCGCGTTGCTGCCGGCACTGCTCGTCGCCGCAGTCGCGCTGTTCGGGACCGGTGGGCTCATCGCCCGGCTCACCGCCCGCCCGATCTGGTTCGGCGGTGGCCGGCAGTTGCTGCTCGGCGCTCTGTCCGCAGCGGTGACGTACAGCGTCGGACTCTTGGTCGGCACCGGACTGGGCTGATCCAGACGCACCACGGCTGACCAACGCTGACCAGCCACCACTCGGCCTGCCGCCGCTCTCGGCACCGGGCCTGCGGTTCAACGCGGAGGGGAAGCCAAGATCGTGACCGAGATCGAGACAACGACGAGCACGAATGGACCGCTGACCGGGCTGCGCGTGCTGGACGTGAGCACCGTGTACGCCGCACCGATCACCGCGATGCTGCTCGGCGACTTCGGCGCCGAGGTGATCAAGGTGGAGCATCCGGACGGCGACCCGGCCCGTACCCACGGCTGGAGTCGGGACGGCCACGGCCTGTGGTGGAAGGTGATCGCCCGCAACAAGCACACCGTCACCCTGAACCTCGGGACCGCCCAAGGGCAGGAGCTGCTGCGCCGGTTGGTGGTCGACGCCGATGTGTTGGTGGAGAACTTCCGGCCGGGGGTGATGGAGAAGTGGGGCCTGGGCCCGGACCGGCTGCTTGACGTCAACCCCTCTCTGGTGATGCTGCGGGTCACCGGCTTCGGGCAGTCCGGGGCGTACGCGCAGCGCAGGGCGTTCGGCACGTTGATGGAGGCGATGAGCGGGTTCGCGCACCAGACCGGCCACGAGGACGGGCCGCCCACCTTGCCGCCGTTCGGGCTGGCCGACGGGGTGGCCGGGATCACGGGAGCATTCGCGGTGCTGACCGCGCTGTATGGAGCCGCTGCTGGGCATTCTCGGTCCTGGCCCGACCGTGTACGACCAGCTGGGTCTGATCCCGGGCCGGCACGGCAACCGGTCGCCGAACAACGCACCGCGCAATGCATACCTGACCCGCGACGGGCGGTGGGTGGCGATCTCGGCCAGCGCCACCTCGGTGGCCGAGCGGGTGATGCGGTTGGTCGGCCGCGGCGACCTGGTACGCGAGCCATGGTTCGGTTCGGCCGGGGAGCGGGCCCGGCGCGCCGACCTGCTCGACGCCGCGGTCGCCGCGTGGATCGGCGAACACGACCTCGACGACGTGGTGGCGGCCTTCGACGACGCCGGCGCCGCGCTGGCCCCCATCTACGACGTCGAACAGATGACGCACGACCCGCACGTGATCGACCGGGAGACCATCACGACCGTGCCCGACGAGGACCTGGGGCCGCTGCGGATGCAGAACCTCATGGTCCGCCTCCTCGACACCCCCGGGCGGATCCGGTTCCCCGGCCGCCGGCTGGGCCAGGACAACGAGGAGATCTACGGCGAGCTGCTCGGGCTCGACGGCGACGACCTGGCCAAGTTGCGCGAGGAAGGGGTCATCTGATGCACCGTAGCTACCTGTTCGCCCCAGGACACAACCGCAAGCTGTTGGACAAGGTGTTCACCGCGGGCGCCGACGCCGTCATGCTCGACCTCGAGGACGCCGTCCCGCCACAGGACAAGGCCAGCGCACGCGCCCTTGTCGCCGCCGCCCTCGTTACGCATCCCGCGTGGGTACGGGTGAACGCCCCGCGCACGCGAGCCTGCGGCGCCGATCTGGCTGCGATCGGCGAGCTGGCGACCGGCATCCGCATCCCGAAGACCGAATCACCCGAAGACGTCGCCTGGGTGGCCGAGCGGGCGCCCGGCAAGCTGCTGATCTGCGCCATCGAAACCGCGCGTGGCGTGCTGGCCGCGGCCGAGATCGCCGCCGTCCCCGGGGTCGCCCACCTTGCGATGGGCGGTGTGGACCTGCAACGTGACCTCAACGCCGGCAACGGCAACCTGCACACACTCCACGTGCGCTCGCACCTCGTCGTTGCGTCCCGTGCCGCCGGCATCGCGCCACCCATCGACAGCGTCTACCCGCAGCTCGACGACGAGACCGGGCTGCGGGAGCAGACCGAGTTCGCCCGCGCCCTCGGCTTCTTCGGCAAGTCCGCGATCCACCCGCGGCAGCTCCCGGTGCTGCACCAGGTGTTCACCCCATCTGAGCGGGAGATCGTCTGGGCCCGTCACGTCGTCCAAGCCTTCGACGCCGCTGAGGGAAACGCCTGCCGGCTACCCGACGGAGAGTTCATCGATCTCCCGGTCGCGCAGCGCGCCCGCCACCTGCTCGGTCTCGCCGCGAGGGTCGCGGTCTGACACTCGGTCCCGCCGACTCCGCGGCGGGCTCCTCCCCATCTGCGGGACCACGAACGTCGCGGCCCCGTCTCGGCTCGAAGCGCGCAGCCGGTAGCGCGAGCGCGGCGGCGGCACATGCCGCGGCGAAGCCGCCCATCGCGAAACTCCAGCGGGCGCCGAGCGTCGCACCGACCCACCCCGCCAGCGGAGCGCCCAGGGGCCGCCCGCCGGAATTCATCAGCAGGTAGACGGACATGATTCGGCCGCGCAGCTGCGGTTCGACATTGATCTGCACGATCGCGTTCGAGGTCGTGGTGACGGTGAGCGTGAAAAGACCGATCGGCACCATCAACGCAAAGAACATCGAGTACGTCGGCGTCACAGCGGCCAGGATCTCGGCGACGCCCATCGCCAACGCACCGAGCAGGAGATATCGCACCCGCGGGCTGCGACGCCTGGCCGCGGCGAGCGCGCCGACGATGGAGCCAGCTGCGATCGCGGCGAAGGCCAACCCGTACGCCGCGGCGTCGCGGTGAAACGTGTCGTGGACCATGAGCGCGACCACGATCTGGAAGTTCTGGCCGAACGTGCTGATCACGCCCACGACAATCATGATGATCACCAGGTCACGCCGGCAGAGCAGGTACCTGATCGCCTCGCCGAGCTGGCCTTTCGCGCGTGCGACCGGGAGGGTGCTGAGGAGTTCGGCATTACGCATGAGCCGGATGGTGAGGACCAGGGCTCCGAAGGACGCGGCGTTCAGCGCGAAAGCGACCGCGGTGCCTGCCTTCGCCACGACGAGGCCGCCGATCGCCGGCCCGATCATCCGGCCCACGTTGAACGTGGCGGAGTTCAGGCCGATGGCGTTCGGCAGGTCGTGGACTCCGACCAGTTCAACGACGAACGATTGCCGCGCCGGGTTGTCGATGGCAGTTGCCAGGCCGAGGGCGAACGCGAGCGCGTACACCATCCACACCCGTACCAGACCCGTCGCGTCGAGCACCGCGAGCACCGCGGCGAGCAGCCCCATCGTCGTCTGCGTAACCATGAGCAGCCGGCGTTTCGGGAACCGGTCGGCCACGACCCCGGCCCACAGTCCGAACAGCAAGATGGGGAGAAACTGAAGCCCGGTAGTGATGCCGAGCGCCGTGCCGTCGGCGTTCGTGAGGCGCAGCACCAGCCAGGTCTGTGCGACGCGCTGCATCCAGGATCCGGTGTTGGAGACCAGCACCCCGATCACGAAGAGCCGGTAGTTCCGCAACCGCAATGAGCGGAACATGCCGGTCACCGGTTTCGTGCCTCCCGGATTCGTGTCGGGGAACTGAGGTCGTGGCCTCCAAGGTCAGGACGACGCCGGGCCGGTCAGTCCGCGTTGCGGTCGCGGAACACGCTGACGGTCGCGTCGGCGTTGAGCACGAACAGCGTCCCCGGCGCCGTACAGATGAGGCCGCTGATCGCGTTGCGAGCCGGATCGTGCGACAGCTGCCCGCCCCCTGCCATCGCGTCCGCGGGCAGGTCGTACACACACATCTGACGGTCCGTGCCGGACACGACGAACAGCAGGCGCGATGGATTCACCACCCAGTTCGCCGGACGGTCGACCACGTCCACCATGCGACTCACGTCCAGCGCCTCGCCGTCGATCGCGCTGATGCCGCCGCTGGAAACGTCCGCCTCGCCCGAGCACAGCACCCACATCTCGTCGTGGTTGCCGAGCGCCGCCACCGGCAGCAGCCGGAACGGGCCAGGCAGGACACCGATCGCAGCAAGCACGCGGTCGTCGGCGATCCGTACCACGCTCACGCTGTTGTCGCCGAGGTTCGCTGTGTAGATGTGGCCATGCTCTCGGAAGATGGCATTGCGGATCGGCCGGTGCCCCACCTTGACCCGGTGCAACACGCGATCGGTTCTGTCGTCGAAGACAGTCAGGTCGTCCGTCTCGACGCCGGGGATGTACGACTTGCCGACGGGTTTCGTGATCGGCTTGTAGCTGGCACCCCACGGCTGACCCCACAGCGGCGTGCCGCCGACTTCGATCGTCGCGACCACTGAGGCGGTGCGGGTGTCGATGGCGCTGACGGTACGGCTGATGGTGTTGAGCACGTACACCCGGCGCCGGTCGAACGCGGGCATCGTCGCGACCGGTCCACTGCCGGGCGGGAGAGCGACTCGCCCGAGCACCTTGTGCCGACGCGGGTCGATCACAATGACCTCGTCCGCGTCCCGCAGTGCGATGAATCCGACTGCGCATCCCGCATCGAACGAGAAGTGTGCGGGTCCGGCACCTACCGGAATCTCGCCGAGCGACCGGCCCTCGACATGGTCGAGGACGGTGATGGTTTCACCACCCGTGTTGGACACCCATACCTCGCCGGTCTCCTTGACGTACCCGAGATGAAGGTGGGGCGGGTTTCCGACGTCGACCGTCCGGGTCTCTACGAAGTCGACGGCTCGCGCTCGCACCTCTGAGGTGGTCATGCCGACGGAATGAAGACGGAGACGGTCTCGTCGGCATTGGCCAGGAAGAGCCGCCCGGAACGCGAGAAGACCATGTTCGACAACGAGGTCGGGTCCGGGTCGTGGCTCAGCGTCGCCTCACCGATGACGCTGGCAGAACGCGTGTCGACGATCGCCATCTGCCGGGCGCTGCGCGCGACGACGTGGCCGATCGGGCCTTCGTACAGCCAGTTCGCCGGTGCCTCGACGGTCTCGAGCGGCGTCACGGTGTGGTCCTTGACGTTCACCACGTTGACGATGCCGTCGTCCCCGTGCTCGCCGCGGCAAAGGACCCAGAGCTCCGGGCGCCCGTTCTTCTTCTGCACGGGCAGCAGCCGATAGGGCTTGGGCCCGACGTCGATGGTGTCCACGACCTCGTCGGTCTCGATGCTGATCCCGGTCAGCGTGTTGTCGCCGAGGTTGGCGGTGTACATGGCGTTGACCTCGCGGAAGATGGCGTTGCGCGCCGGCTGAGAGCCGGTGGGGACCGTCGCCACCACGTCGCCGCTGGCCTGCTCGATCACGGAGACCGTGTCCGAGCCGGCGTTCGCGACGTGGACCTTGCCGGCAGACTTCTTGTGTGGCTGGCCCCACGATGGCTGCTTACCCACGGCGACGGTCTTGACGATCGTGAGCGATTCTGTGTCCACGGCGTCCACGGTGCCGCCGGCGCCGTTGAGCACGTAGAGACGCTTGGTGTCCGGAAGGGGTACGAGCGCGGTGGGGCCGCTGCCGGGTACGAGACCGATCGTCTTCTCGACGTTGCCTGTACTGAGGCGTGCGACGACGAGCGCGTCGTCGACCAGCAGCACGTAGGCGCGGTCGCTCTCGTCGTCGATGATGATGTGCACCGGCGCGGAGGCGAATTCGATGCTCCCCTCCGGCTTACCGGTCTCGCCGTCGAGCAGGGTGGCCGACGGCGATCCGGCGTTGAGTACCCATACCCGGTCTGTCGATGCCGCATACGCGATGTGTGGATGCGGGCCGGTGCCGGAATCGACAGTGATCAACTCGATGAGGGTCGCGCTGGTGGTTGTCAAAGGGAGTCCTCTCGCTACTGCACGCACGCTCAGGTTCGTGCTACTAGATCTGCAACGATTCGTACGATACTGTGCAACGAACCACTGGGTCAAGAAGTAACCACTGTTAGTCGTCAACTAGCAAGGTCCGACTGGCCCGCAAGCATGCCATCGCACTGCACCCGACACCTGTGCATCGCTGGCACGCTACGACGGGCTGCCGGGAAGAGGCACCGGTGCCAGATTGAGTCGAACAACTGTTCGATCACTGGAAGCGGTTGTGCGGTCACGTCGATCAGTGGGAGATGGGACGGGAGCACCCGGCTCAACCGCCGTGGGTGGACACGTTCACCGAGCGCGGCGTTGCACTGCGCGCTGTTGCCCCGGGCAACAAAGTAGTGCAGTCTGGAGGGGTGACGCTCGGTGCTCGCCGCACCCGAGCGCCACCTGCGCTCAAGCAGAACTAACCACGGAGGCAACGATGGCAGTTTCCGGCATGCACAACATCGACAGCCCTCACGAGACCCGTCCCTTCAAGGCGCACGGGCACGTGGATGTGGTCACGATCGATGACTTCACGCTCGGGCGAGGCGTGT
>WNGA01001369.1_pt1 | contig 37451 bp, 34 predicted proteins | sample 5400061 | NCBI WGS metagenome assembly WNGA01 (sample SAMN13153366, study PRJNA577476) | soil metagenome | isolation source: 100 cm soil or saprolite under grassland replicate 2 | place: USA:California | collected 2016-06-15
GGACTCCGCGATCGCATCCGCGACGGCCGAGTAGTCGAAACCGTCGACTCGCTCGCCGAAGATCTTGACGAGGTCGGGATGCGAGAGCGAGTCGAACAGGCCGCTCCGCGCCGCGCGCGCGAGGCTCTCGAAATAGCGTCGCCAGGCTTCCTCGACACCGACCTCGTCGACCAGTCGCGGCTCGCCGTCCACCCCATACCCGTCGATGAAGTGCACCGAGCCGAGCAGGTAGTCCCAGGGATACGGCGCGAGCAGCGCACGCGTCTCGTCCTCGCGTCCGGGGACGTAGTCCACCTCGAGGCCCAGTTTGACGGGCAGCCCTCGCTCCCGCGCCTGGAGAACTGCATCGACGTACGCCTCGAGGTCGTAGACGCAGCGCTCCGTCTGGTACGGGACGGTCCAGAGCGAACGCGTCTGCTTGAAGTAATAGACGTGCTCCGTGAACCCGATCTCGTCGAGGCCGGCCGCGCGCGCCTGCTCGACGAAGGGATCGACCGCCCAGGTCTCGTGTGCGATCTCCTCGCGCGGATTGCGCAGATGCATGTGGTAGTCGACGATCAAAGCAGCGCCGCGACGCGCTCGAGATCGTCTGCGTCGGTGATCTTCAGCAGACGCGGGTCGCCGGCGACCGCCTTCACCCGTCCGCCGGCGGCCTCGACCGCGGCCGCGCAATCCGTCCAGTCGGAACCGGTCAGCGCGCGACGGAGAACGTCTGCGATGAACGCCTGCGGCGTCTGCACGACGCGCAGCTGATCGCGGGGCAGGGTCTCGACGACGCGGTCGTCCTCGACCAGCTTCACCGTGTCCGCGACCGGCAGGGCCGGAACTGCCCCGTCCCAGCCTTCGTTCAACGCAGTGACGACGCGCTCGACGACCGCGTCCTCCAGCAAGGGGCGCGCGGCGTCGTGGACGAGCACGACGGCAACGTCCTCGGGCACCTCGGCCAGGCCGAGCCGGACGGAGTCGGCGCGCGTCGGGCCGCCGGTGACGCAGGCGCTGACCTTGCCGCAGCCGAGCTCCTCGGCGAGCAGGATCGCGGGCTCCTCCCAGTCGGGCGGGGCGGCGACGACGATCGCGTCGATCCACTCGGACGCGTCGAGGCGCGCCAGGCTCTCCGCGAGCAGCGGCCGCTCGCCCAGACGGACGAAGGCCTTGGGCCGGTCGGCGCCGAGCCTCTCCCCGCTACCGGCCGCAGCGAGGACGGCCCACACGCTCACCTCGAGCCGGCGCGCGCCCTTGTGCTCGACTTGGTCTTCGCTGCGGGCTTGCCGGTCTTACGGGCCGCCGGCTTCGTCGCCGCCGTCTTCCGTGCGGCGGGCTGCGCGGTCTTCGAGGCGACCTTCGCGGGCTTTGCGGCGGTCGTCTTCTTGCGATCGTCGGAGCCGTTCGTGCTCGAGCCGACGAGGACGCCGTCGAGCCACTCGGCCGCCTCTTCCTCGTCCATGTCCTTCGCGTACATCAGCTCGCTGGCGAGGATCTTCTTGGCCTTCACGAACATCTGCTTCTCGCCGGTCGAGAGCCCCTTCTCGACGTCGCGCAGCGAGAGGTTCCGCACGACCTCGGCGAGCTCGAGGATGTCGCCGGTCTTCATCTTGTCTCGGTTGTGCTTGAAGCGGCGGTTCCAGTTCTTCGGCATCTGCGTGCCGCCTCCGGTCAAAGCCTTGACGACGACCTTGACCATGTCCTCCCCGATCACCTTGCGAAGCCCGACCTTCTCGGCGTTCTCCGACGGGACATTGACGGTCATGTCGTTGTGCAGAATCTTGATCGTCAGGTACTCGCGCTTCTCTCCGAGCACGTCGCGCTTTTCCTTCTTCACGACCGTGCCTGCCCCGTGGTGTGGATACACCACCTTGTCGCCGACTTTGTACAAGCCCGCCCCTTTCGTCCTTATGTGACCGCGAAGCCGGCGGGGTTCTTCCGCCGGCCGAGGCCGACAAGTCTACCAAAAGGCGCTGGAAATGGCCACATTTTCGCCAAAATCCCTGCTAACCAGGGGATTCGCGGAGGAGCGGAGCGCAGAGGGCGAGGAGGACGGCCACGGCGCAGAGGAAGATGAAACCGCCGCGGAGGCTGGAGGCGCTCGAGACGCCTCCGATCAGGGGTGGGCCGACGAGAAACCCGAGGTAGCCGAGGATCGCGACGGTGGAGAGCGCCGAGCCGCGTCCGCCCTCCCCGCCGAGGCGACCGGCGAGCGCGAAGAGGGTCGGCGCGGACAGCGCGAGCCCCGCGCCGGCGATCACGAGACCGGTGAGCGCGACGAGCGCGTGTTGCGCGGTGGCCGCGAGGATGACACCCACGGCTGCCGCGACACCGGCGAACAGCATTCGCCTCGCGACCGACGGTTGCTCGACTTTCTGCGCGAGCAGGCGACCCGTCGCCATCGAGCCGGCGAACAACCCCGGCCCGAGCCCGCTGATCGCGGGGCCGGAGTCCAACGTACGTTCGAGGAAGAGCGCGCTCCAACCTTCGAGGCCGCTCTCGACGAGGAAGGCGATCGCGAGCACGCCGCCGACGACCAGCAGCGGCCGCTCGAGCCGCGCACGCCGCTGTGCGGGCTCCGGCGGCGGCGCGGGAGCGAGGTTCGCGAGGACGGTCAGCGCCACCAGGCACGCCACGCCGCCGAGAATCCATGATGGGTGCCCGCCTGCGCCCCGCAGCAGCCCCGCGCCCACGCCACCGCACAGCACGCCGACAGAGAACGCAGCGTGCAGTCCGTCCATCACGCGCACGCGATGTCTCGCCTCGATGCTCGCGGCCTGCGCGTTGACGGCGATGTCGAGCGCTCCCGTCCCCACCCCGACGAAGGCAAGGGCGGCGAAGAGCGCCGGCACCGACCGCGTCAGTCCCGGAAACGCCGTCGCCGCCGCGAAGAATGCGAGCGCGAGTGGGACGAGCTTCGCTCCGAAGATGTCCGCGAGCCGGCCCGCGAGGAGCATCGCCGGGAGCGCGGCCAGCGCGACGCATAGCAGCCCGAAGCCGAGCTCGGCTTGGCTCGCACCGGTGGAGCGCTGGATCGCCGGCAGGCACGCCGCCCAGGCGCCCCAGTACAGCCCGAAGACCGCGAAAGCCGCGGCCAAGCCTTTCGCTCTACTCAGAGCTGCAGATACCGATCGACGAGGTTGTGCTCCTGCAGCCGGCGCAGGCCCTCGCGGATCTCGCGCGCTCGCACCGTGCCGACGCCGGCGATCGCCTCGAGGTCGCGCTGCGATGCGCGCACGATCGCCTCGAGGTCGCCGAGATCGTGGACGACCTTCTTCACGACCCCGTCGGGCAGGCGCGGGATGCGGGCGAGGATGCGGAAGCCGCGCGGCGACACCGAATGGTCGAGCGGGTTGATGTCGCGCGGATAGCCGAGCAGCTCGGTCAGGCGTTCCGACTCGAGGAGTTGCCGGTAGGGCAGTGCGTGCAGCCCCTCGAGCGCCAGCTCCGCGCGCGGGCCGGAGCCCTCGGCGTGGTAGTCGTAAACGACGGCCGCGCGCTCCGCGGGCACCTCCCCCACGAGCTCGTGCAGCTGCATCCGGATCAGCCGCGCCTCCGCGCCGAGCTCGACGCAGTCCCGCTCGATCTCGGCCGCCATGCGCGTTGTCATCTCCGCGCGCTGCAGGACGACCAGCACGTCGTCGAGGACGACGGCGTTCTGGAACTCGAGCGCCGTCAGCCGTGTCAGCACCTGGTCGAGCCGCTGCCGGTACGTCTCCAGCGTGGCGAGTGCCTGGTTCGTCTTTGCCAGCACCTCGGGGACCGGATCGAGCTGGTAGCGGGCCTGCCCGACGTAGACGGAGATGGTCGAGCGCTGTTGCGAGATCGAGATCACGAGCGCTCCGGTCTGCTTGGCGACGCGCTCGGCCGTGCGGTGGCGCGTGCCGGTCTCGTTCGACGGGATCGTCGGGTCAGGCATCAGCTGGACATTTGCGTACGCGATCTTCGTCAGCGTCGGCGTGACGATGATCGCGCCGTCCATCTTCGCCAGCTCGTAGAGGAACTGCGGCGTGAACGGCTGGTCGAGCCGCATCCCGCCGGAGAAGAGGAACGAGAGCTCGTTGGGGTCGCCGATCACGAAGAGCGCGCCCTCGTGCGAGCGGATGACGTCGTCGATCGCCTGGCGGAGCTCGGTACCCGGCGCGATGCGCTTCAGCGCGTCGAGCAGCTGCGGATCCCGGCGCGGATCGTCCTCAGACGGAGTGCGCGTGAATCCGAGGGCGGCGGTTTGTGACTCGGGCATGGGAGCTGCTTAGTGTGCCATGTCATCCCGCTAGCTCCGGTTCGGCGGCCGGGACCTCACGCCGACGAACAGTCGCCGTGACGAGCCCGGCGAGGATGCAGGCTGCGCCGGCGAGCTGGAGCCACGAGGGCGATTCGTTGACGATCAACGCCGCGAAGACGACGGCGCAGACGGGCTGGAACGTCAGCAGGATGGACGTCGTCACGGCCGGCAGCCGTGGGAGCGACGTCGAGATCAGCAGCCAGCCGAGCACCTGCGAGGACAGCGCGAGCACCACGAGCCAGCCCGTCGCCGCCCATGAGGGCGTCAAGTCGAGGTCGCCGACGACGGCACCGATCGCCGCACAGCCGAGCGCGGACGCGAACGTTGGTGAAGAGCGGCCCGGCCGGGCGCCGCAGGTCGCGGCTGCCCTCACGCAGCGCGAGCAGAAATCCCGAATAGGCCATCGCCGTCGTCACGCCGTAGACGACGCCGAGACCTGGATTCTTGCCGTACGCGCCGCTCTCGAGGACGCCCGAGATGAGCAACACGCCGACGCCGACGATCGGGATCGCGGTGAGCGACGAGCGGTGCGGCCGCTCACCGAGGATCGCCCAGGCGAGCAGCCCCACCATGACGACCTGCGTGTTGCCGAGCACGGTCGCGAGGCCCGCCCCGACCTGTTCGATCCCGTTGTGCCAGAGGATCAGGTCGACGGCGAAGAACGCGCCCGCCAGCCAGGCGAGCACAACCGCCCGCCTTCCGAGACGCCCGAACCGGCGCGTCTCCAGCCGCGCGAGCAGCCAGAGCGGTGGCAGCGCGAACACGCAGCGGTAGAACGCGCCGGTCGAGGCGGACACATGCGAAAGACGGAAGAGGATGCCGGAGAAAGCGATCGCGACCGCGCCGACGAGCACGGCGAGCACAGGCCTCTGGCCGACGCCGCGCAGCACGGCGACACGCTACCGCTACGGGCCGGATGCGACGGCACCTTTGGGAACCGTCAACGGCTTCCAGAGGGACAGACATGTCTTGTTCGTGCAGTGAACCTGCCTTTGCGCTCGACGCTGAGGCTGTCATCACAACACGAAGGTGCTCCGCGCCGCTCGCGCGGACCGCGTAGAACGCGGCAAGCACGCCGAGCAAGGCGACGATTGCAACTGCTGCCCCGAGACGAGTTGCGGCTCTTCCCATGAGCGTCTCCCGGTCGAAGTGAACATACGACCAGATTTACGCCTGTTTCAGGGGGCTGGATGTTAAGCGAGCGTTGCGGTCACGGCCTTCGCGAGCGTGTCGGTCTGCGCAGGCGTGATGACCGTCTTGATCCCGAGCTTCGCGCACTCCTCCAGTCGGCGTTCCGCCTGCGCCGCCTGTCGCAGACGACCGGTCAGCCCGATCTCGCCGAACGCGGCGAGGCTCTCCTTGGTCGGAGCCCCTTTCGCCGCTGACGCAATCGCGAGCGCGATCGCAAGGTCGGCGCCGGGCTCGTCGATGCGGACGCCGCCCGCGACGTTGACGAAGACGTCGGCGGTGCCGAGCGCGACGCGCGCGTGCCGCCCGAGGACGGCGACGATCATCGCGAGCCGCTTCGGATCGACTCCCGTTGCGACGCGCCTGGGCATGGCGAGATCGGTCGGCGCGACCAGCGCCTGGATCTCGAGCAGGATCGGCCTCGTCCCCTCGAGCGCGCAGGCGACGGCGGAGCCGACCTCGCTGCCGGCGGTGCGGCCGAAGACCTCGGACGGATCAGGCACGCCGACGAGGCCTGCGCCGGTCATCTCGAAGACGCCGAGCTCGTTGGTCGAGCCGAAACGGTTCTTCGTGGCGCGCAGCACGCGGTGCGCGTGGTAGCGGTCGCCCTCGAACTGCAGGACGCAGTCGACGAGATGCTCGAGTACCCGCGGGCCGGCGACGGAACCGTCCTTCGTGACGTGGCCGACGAGAATCGTCGCGACCCCGAGCTCCTTCGCTGCGCGCATCAGCCGAGCGGCCGCCTCGCGCACCTGTGCGACGGAGCCGGGCAGTGATCCGACCTCCGCGGAGTAGAGCGTCTGCACGGAGTCGATCACGCAGACGTCGGGCCGCTCGGCCTCGAGCGTGGCGCACACCGTGTCGAGCTCGGTCTCCGCGAGGATCTCGACGCGTTCGGCGCCGCCGAGCCGCTCGGCGCGGAGCTTCACCTGCGCGACGGATTCCTCGCCGGTGACGAGCAGGGCCCGCCGATCCTTCGACATAGCGGCGAGCGCGGTCAGCAGCAGCGTCGACTTACCCACGCCGGGCTCGCCGCCGACGAGCACCAGTGACGCGGGGACGAGGCCGCCGCCGAGCACGCGGTCGAGCTCCGCCACGCCGGTCGAGATGCGCTGGGCCTCCGTCGCCTCGACGTCGACCAGGCGCAGGAGCGGCTGCGGCGGCGCCTTGGCGCCGGCCCCGCCGACGACGTCCTCGACCAGCGTCCCGAAGGCGTTGCAGCCGGGGCACTTCCCGAACCACCGTCCGGCGGAGTAACCGCAGTCGGTGCACGCATAGTTGACGGCGGGCTTTGCCACTCGGCCAGTGTACGAGCGGGTCCTGACGGCGATAGTGTCGGCTCCGTGTCAGTGGGCGAACGAATCTTCGCGGCCGTCTACGACCCGCTCAGCAAGCGTTGGGAGGAGAAGCACGGCGCGCAGCTGAAGCGGAGCCTGCTCGCGAACGCGCGTGGTCGGGTGCTCGAAATCGGGGTCGGCACGGGCCTCAGCTTTCCTCACTATCCGGAGCTCGACGAGCTCGTCGCCGTCGAGCCGTCGGAGCCGATGCTGCGCCGCGCACGAACGCGCGCCGCTGAGCTCGGCCGCCAGGTGGAGCTCGTCGCGGCCTCAGCGGAGCGCCTGCCCTTCGAGGATGCATCGTTCGACACGGTCGTAACGATGGCCGTCCTGTGCACGGTGGACGACCCCGAGCGCGCCGTGCAGGAGATCAGACGCGTCCTGCGCCCTGATGGGCAGTTCCTTTTCCTCGAGCACGTGCGGTCGCCCGAAGCGCGTCGGGCGCGTTGGCAGGATCGACTCGAGCGCCCATGGGGCGTGATCGCCGGCGGTTGCCATCCGAACCGGCCGACGCTCGCGACGATCGAGGCGGCGGGCTTCGAAGTGACGGAGCTCGAGCAAGGCGAACTGCCGGGTCAGCCGCGGCTTGTGCGTCCCTACGTATTGGGGACAGCCCGTCGACCCGCCACACCATCTGACGCCGGACGCTAAGGCGCGTGAAGCGGCCTTAGCGGCAGGCGGAACTCATGCGCCGCGCGATCGCGAACCGTCGCCCGCCACCCAAACTTATGCGCGAATGCCGGGCTCTGCCCGGCGTTCGCGCCGTACCTACTCGGCGCCGACCTCGTCGGCGTCGGAAGGCTCCTCCGGCGGAACGGTGATCTTCTCCGGCGTGACCTCGCCCGGGATGACGGTCATGTCGACCTCTTCGGTCTCGCCCTTGCGAGCGACCAGGATCGTCGAACCGGGCTCGAGTGTGCGGCCGAGGACGAAGTCCGCGAGCGGGTCTTCGATCACGCGCTGGATCGCGCGGCGCAGCGGCCGGGCGCCCATCGCCGGGTCGTACCCCTTCTCGACGAGCAGCTCCTTCGCCTCGTCCGTCAGCTCGATCGCGACCTCGTGCGTCGCCATCTGCTCGCGGACGCGCTTCATCTGGATGTCGACGATCGTGAGGATCTCTTCCTTCGTCAGCTTGTGGAAGACGATGACCTCGTCGATCCGGTTCAGCAGCTCGGGACGGAAAACCTTCTTCAGCTCGCCCATGACCCGGTTCTTCATGTCCTCGTAGGACATTCCGGTGTTGTCGCCCATCGAGAAGCCGAGGCCGACGTTCTTCGAGATCTGGGCTGCGCCGATGTTCGAGGTCATGACGATGATCGTGTTCCGGAAGTCGACGCGGCGGCCCTGTGCGTCGGTGAGCTTCCCCTCCTCCAGGATCTGGAGCAGGATGTTGAACACGTCCGGGTGCGCCTTCTCGATCTCGTCGAGCAGCAGGACGGAGTACGGCTTGCGGCGCACGGCCTCGGTCAGCTGTCCGCCCTCGTCGTACCCGATGTAGCCGGGCGGCGAGCCGACGAGCCGGGACACGGAGTGCTTCTCCATGTACTCCGACATGTCGACCTGGATCATCGCGTCCTCGTCGCCGAACAGGAACTCGGCGAGCGTGCGCGCCAGCTCCGTCTTGCCGACGCCGGAGGGGCCGAGGAAGATGAACGAGCCGGTCGGCCGCTTCGGATCCTTGATCCCGGCGCGCGCGCGGCGGATCGAGCGCGACACCGCGACGATCGCTTCCTCCTGGCCGATCACGCGCTTGTGCAGCTCGTCCTCCATGCGCGTCAGGCGTGCGGACTCGGCCTCGGTCAGCTTGAAGACGGGGATGCCGGTCCACATCGAGACGATGTCTGCGATCTCGTCCTCGCCGACCTCGGGCTGTTCGGCCTCCGCCTCGTTCTGGCGCCAGTTCTCCTCGAGCTCACGCTTCTTCTGCGTCAGCTTGCGCTCCTTGTCGCGCAGCGACGCCGCCTTCTCGAACTCCTGGTTCTCGATCGAGTCTTCCTTGTCCTTGCGGACCTTCTCGATCTCCTCCTCGAGCTCGCGGTAGCGCGGCGGCGCGCTCATCGTGCGGATGCGCATGCGCGAGCCGGCCTCGTCGATCAGGTCGATCGCCTTGTCGGGCAGGTGCCTGTCCTGGATGTAGCGGTCGGCCAAGGAAGCCGCCGCGTGCAGCGCCTCGTCGGAGATCTTGCAGCGGTGGTGCGCCTCGTAGCGGTCGCGCAACCCCCGCAGGATCTGCACCGTGTCGTCGACCGACGGCTCGTCGACGCGGATCTGCTGGAAGCGGCGCTCGAGCGCTGCGTCGCGCTCGAGGTACTTGCGGTACTCGTCGAGCGTCGTCGCCCCAATCGTCTGCAGCTCGCCGCGTGCAAGCGCAGGCTTGAGGATCGACGCTGCGTCGATCGCGCCCTCGGCAGCGCCGGCGCCGACGAGGTTGTGCAGCTCGTCGATGAACAGAATGATGTCGCCGCGCTGCTGGATCTCCTTCATGACCTTCTTCAGCCGCTCCTCGAACTCACCGCGGTACTTAGAACCGGCGACGAGCGCCGCGAGGTCGAGCGAGTAGATCTGCTTGCCCTTCAGCAGCTCGGGCACCTGGCCGTTCGCGATGCGCTGAGCGAGCCCCTCGACGACGGCGGTCTTGCCGACGCCGGGCTCGCCGATCAGCACGGGGTTGTTCTTCTGGCGGCGTGAGAGGATCTGCATGATCCGCTCGATCTCGGTCTGGCGCCCGACGACCGGATCCAACTTCCCCTCCCCGGCCTGCTTCGTGAAGTTGCGGCCGAACTGGTCGAGGAGCTTCGAGCTCTTCGCCTTCTCGCCCGGTGCGGCGGCGCCACCCTGCTGGCGGCGGCCGGGACCGGAGAGCATGCGGATGATCTCGTTGCGAATCTTGTCCGCATCCGCGTCGAAGTCGAGCAGGATGCGTGCGGCGACGCCTTCGTTCTCGCGCACGAGCCCGAGCAGGATGTGCTCGGTGCCGATGTAGTTGTGGCCGAGGCTCAGCGCTTCGCGCAGCGCGAGCTCCAGCACCTTCTTCGCGCGCGGCGTGAACGGGATCTGGCCGGTCGTGACCTCGTCACCCTGGCCGACGATGCGCGCAACCTGGGCGCGAACCTCCTCGACGGTGATGTCGAGCGACTCGAGCACGCGGGCCGCGAGGCCCTCCTCTTCCCGCAGGAGCCCGAGCAGGATGTGCTCCGTCCCGATGTAATTGTGCTTGAGCGCTCTCGCCTCGTCCTGGGCAAGGACGACGACTTGCCGAGCCCGTTCCGTGAAGCGTTCGAACAACTGCGTCCTTTCCTGGCTTGGAGGCTCATCGTAGCCCAGCCGACGGAAGCTGTGTCCGCCCCCTTACGGGATGCTTACCAGCCTTTCGGCGCGTCTCGACGCCGCCCTTCTTCGCGGGGCGAGGACCCCGCGGAACGCTGTACCGTCCTGCCGGATTTGGCCGATCAGCCGGCAAACGAGGCGCCGTTCCGTCTCATCAGCGACGTGGAGTTCGGTGAGGGCGTCCTCGTGTGGTCCTTCACGAACCTGTACGGCTGCCGGATCGGCGACCACACCCGGGTCGGCGCGTTCGTGGAGATCCAGGCAGGAGCCGTGATCGGGGCCTCCTGCAAGATCTCGAGCCATTCGTTCATCTGCGACGGCGTCGAGATCCAGGACGAGGTCTTCGTCGGCCACGGCGTCCTCTTTGTGAACGACAAGTACCCGCGTGCTACGACCGGCGAAGGAGCCCCGAAAGCGGTAGGGGACTGGCCGCTGCTACGGACAGTCGTCGAGCGCGGAGCGTCGCTGGGGTCGGGTGCGGTCGTGCTCGGCGGCGTCCGGATCGGGGCGGGCGCGCTCGTCGGCGCGGGCGCCGTCGTGACTCGCGACGTTCCGCCCGGGCAGACGGTCGCGGGCGTCCCCGCCCGGCCAACGAGCGGCGGATAGGCGCCCGAGCAGGCGGCGGGTCTTGAGAAAGGGCGCTGCTCGGTTCAACATCGGAGGCCGATGCGTGCATTGGCCGTCTTGATCCTTGCCCCTGCGTTCGCCCTCGGGGTCGCCGCGGGTGCGGTGGGCCTCGTCGGCCATTCCGTGGAGCACCCGCAGAAGGCGGAGAGCGTCCTGTGGTCCGACCGCGTGTTCGTCAGCCGCAGCGATCTTGCTCACTGGCTTCGAGCCAGAGGTGCGACCTACGACGCTTGGGCGCAGCGGCATCCCTCGGCAGCGAGCATCTTCGGCGACTCCGCGGCCCGACGGACGGCCTCAGTCTCAAGCCGGCTGGCCAGCGACAAGCGCAAGCGGCACCACGACGCACTAGTTGTCGGGTTGATCGCCGGAATCTCGCTTACGTTCCTGCTCGTGATCTATGCATCGAGGGAACGTATTCGCATCGCGGTGGCGTCGCAGAGAAAGCGAGCTCGCGCATCGCGGCCGCGCCTCCGTCACGGAGCCTGGAACTGGACCGCGCAGTTGGCTGCGATCCGGGGAAGGCTCCCACGCGTCCACGTCCATGCGCCACACATGCGTGTGCCAACCCTCTCGGTATCGAGGGCGTTCCGGTTGCAGCGCCCGAATTTCTCGCCTCATCCTCGTCTTGCACCGAATGCTTTGGAGGCTCTGCGCAGGCATCCCTGGCTCTCATTCGACGTTCACGCCGCGCTCCATCGGCCGCGGGTCCGACGCCTGCTCTCTCGAGTCGTGTTTTACGGGCTCGCATTCGTGTGCTCACTCGCAATTGGTGCCTCGGTGGCGATCTACCTGCAGTAGACGGCGGACCCGCTCGATACAAGTTGGATAGCGTCAGAGCCGTGTCAGCACAGCCTGCACCCGCCAAGGTCCAGCAGATCCCATTCGTCGATCTCGTCGCTCAATACGATGCGATCGCCCACGAAATCGATGCTGCGTTCCACGAGGTCACACGCTCCGCGCAGTACATCCTCGGGACGCAGGTGCAGCGCTTCGAAGCAGAGTTCGCAGAGTTCGTCGGCGCTGATCACGCTGTCGGAGTCGGCAGTGGCCTGGATGCTTTACGCCTTGGACTGCTTGCGCTCGGGATCGGCCCCGGCGACGAAGTGATCGTTCCGGCGAACAGCTACATCGCGACTGCGCTCGCGGTGAGCGATGTCGGTGCCGACGTCGTCCTCGTCGACTGCGACCCGAGCACGTACAACATCGACCCCCAGGCGGTCGAGGCGGCGGTGACGGACAAAACGCGAGCGGTGCTCCCCGTCCATTTCGCAGGCCAGGCAGTCGAGATGCAACACCTACTCGAGCTCGCCGAACGTCACCGGCTGGAGCTTGTCGAGGACGCGGCGCAGGCCCACGGCGCTCGCTGGCGCGACCGCCGCTGCGGGTCGATCGGGAGGATCGCGTGCTTCAGCTTCTATCCGGGGAAGAACCTCGGCGCATACGGGGACGGAGGCATGGTGACGACCAGCGATGCCGGCGCCGTCGAACGGATTCGACAGCTGCGCAACTACGGCGAGCGACGTAAGTACGAACACGTCGTGAAAGGCGTCAACTCGCGGCTGGACGGGTTGCAGGCGGCGTTCCTGTCAGTCAAGCTGCGCCGCCTCGCCGATTGGAACGCTGCGCGCGTGTCGCATGCCGGGAGCTACGCGGCAGAGCTCGCCGGTGTCGGCGACCTGATACTCCAGGAGGTCGCCCCGGACTCGACGCACATCTATCACTTGTTCACGGTGCGCACGGCCCATCGCGATGCCCTGCGCGACTTCCTCGGTGAGCGCGGCATCCAGACCGGCATCCACTATCCGGTGCCGATCCACCTCCAGGAGGCCTATACGGAGCTCGCGCTCGGCGCCGGCACGTTTCCGCACGCCGAAGCACTCGCCCGCGAGACGCTGTCACTCCCGATGTATCCCGAGCTGACGGCCGAGCAACTGGCCGTCGTCGCAGGTGCGGTCAAGGAGTTCTTCGCATCAGCCGCGGCACATTAGGCCGCGTCGAGAAACGAGTCGCCGATCTCCTTGCGCATCTGGTCGAGCGCGGAGCCGCGCAGCTGTGAGGCGCGTCCCTCGCTGACGTCGAACGCCTCGGCGAGCTCCTGGTTCGAGTAGCCCTCGAGCTCGCGCTTCACGAGCACGAAGCGCTGACGTTCGGGCAATTCGGCGCTCGCGCGACAGAACGCGTCGCGGAGCTCGAAATCTTCAATCGGGTTCCGCGGCTCCTCGATCGTGTCGACGACTGCAGGCGCCGAGTCGTCGTCGGGCGCAACGCTCGCGTCGAGAGAGAGCGGTTCCTGCGGATTGATCCAGCTCAGCTCGTCCTGCGTGACGGTGAGCTCGCCGCTCGCGTCTTGCGCAACCGCGGCGCGCTGGTGGCGAGTTAGATGATCGAACCTGCGCAGCTCGTCCCTCATCTCGCCGAGGATGCGCTTGAAAGCGAAACTCCAGAATGAACGCCTTCGGCCGGCGCGACGGCCCTGGCGCGTCGGTGCATCTGGATCGAAGTCGCGCGCAGCTTTGGCAAGTCCCTCGAGCGCCGCACTCTCGAGATCCGAGATCTCAGCGCGGCGAGTGCGCCGTGCGTACCAGTGCGCAATCTTGAACGCTCGCGCAACGTGCTCTTCGGTGACCTTGAGCACAGAAGCAGGGAAGCATGGGCTGCGGACGTCTTTCGCGCCTGTTCATAACGTTTTCTTGAGGTACTTGAACAAACCTTCCGTGAATTCTGTGCAAACCTTCAGCCACGTTTGTAGCCGTACCACGTAAACGTCCCTTTGCCGGTACCACTCAGGCGATAGCGGACGGAGATTTGCCCGGACGCGCCGTCCGCCGAAAGGCCCACCGTGCAGAGGTATGAACGCTTGGAGGGACGGCAGATGACGTGCACGTTGTTTCGTACCAGACCCGTCTTCGGGTCGATAAACGCGCGCGGGAGCTTTCGCGCAGGCGCCGCGAGTATGACGGCAACGAGCTTTCGTTCTACGGACGCCTTCTTTGTCAGTCGCAGCGACGAGGTATGCCTGCTTCCGCGTCCAACGCTAGGCGATGCAACCGGGCCGGTGCCGGTCGGGCCGGCTGGACGAGCAGCGAGGGGCACCGCTGCGGCACCATCTTGCTTATCTGCGCGCGCAACGAGTTCCGCGGCGAAGAATCCGTTTGCGAGCAGGCTGCCCATCAAGGCCACCGGAAGGACTTTGCGTCGAGCGAATTCGGCGGCGTCCCTGCGGAATGTCGATCCCGTGTCGTCTACCGGAACGTGGACGTCGCGTTCGACCGCCGCCGGGGACGCGTCGGACTCCAGCATGCTGACCAAGCGGGCCTTTTCCGTCAAACGCGCCCGCTCGCGCCGCGCGAGCTCGGGATCTACCAGTACGAGTTCGGGGCTGACGGCCTCCGGCACGACGGAGACCGAAGATAACAGTGGGACAAGATGGCCGCGAGTGCCTCAAGCAGTGGCACGGGGTGCCGATGAGATGCATATGCCGAGCGCGGCTGACGACCACGAAGACGGCCCGACGATTCCCAGCAAAGGGCAGCGCATCGAGCTCCTGACGGCGCAGACGGGCGTACGCCTGCGCGGCACGGTGTTCTACTCCGACCACCTGCAGATCCTCGTGAAATGGGACAACGGCCGTTCGCAGAGCCTCAAGCCGGGCGTCGACCGCTATCGCGTCATCGGGTGAGCTCATGACGCTCGCCCCCGCTGCCGATAAAGCAGGAAGATGACGATCTGGGCATGGGTCGCAGTCGGAGCCTCGATCTTCGCACTCAGCGCGGTGCTGATCGGGTTGGCCATCGCCAGAATCCTCGGAGAGATCGCGCACAACACCGCAGAGCTCACGGAGCAGCTGTGGTCGTCTGCGCCGTTGACCCGAGAGAGCGAGACCCAGGACGCTGCAGAAGGTGCCGAAGACGACGACGGTGGGCCGAGCCGCGTGGCCGGTCCGCACGGTCGTCGGCAGGCGTAGGCTTCGGAGGATGCGTTTCCGCTGCTGCGGCGCAGCGGAGCTGGACCGCCCTCGAAACGCGCCGCAACTGAGTGCCCGATCTCAGCGTTCTCATCGCCACTTATAACCGGGCCGACCTACTGCGCGCTTGCCTCGATTCCCTCAGCGCACAGTCCGAGGAGCCGGCGCAGTACGAGGTCGTAGTGGTTGACGACGGCTCGACCGACCACACCGGCGAGATGCTGCGGAGCTACGAGGCTCCGTACAAGCTGCGTTTCGAGCGGCAGCACAATCAAGGGCAGCCCGCCGCCCTCAACCGTGCCGTCTCCGCCGCGCACGGTCGTTTCTGCCTCTTCACCGACGACGACGTGTTGGCTTCGCCAAACCTCGTGGCCGAGCATCTACGCACACAAAGAGCAACCGGCGGCGCGGTCGTGATCGGCAAGCTGGAGCTCGAGCTCGCGAGCCGCGGCGGGTTGGCCTCGTATCTCGCGAGCTGGTGGGACGCACACTACGCAGCGCTCGACTCCGGCGGCCGCGCGCCCACCTATACGAGTTGTTACACCGGCAATCTCTCGGCGCCGCTCGACGCCGTGCGACGCGCGGGAGGCCTCGACGCCGAGACGGCACCGACGCACGACATCGAACTCGGCTTCCGGCTCGTCCAGCTAGGCCTGCCCGTCGTGTATGCGCCGACCGCGAGCGCTTCGCAGCTGTACACAAAAGGACTTCGCGAAACCCTGCGCGACTTCGAACGGCGCGGAACCGCGGCGCTTGCGCTCTTCGAGCGGCATCCACAGATGCTCTCGGACATTCCGCTGGGAGCGTTCGCTGAGGGAAGTGTCCGTGTGACGAGCGCACTCCGACTCCTGCTCGCCCTGCGTGCGCCCGTCTGGCCCGTTGCTTTCGTGGACCGCGGACTGACGAAATTGCCGAGCCGTGATCGCGTCTACCGCTTTCTGCAGCTGTATTGCTACTGGCGGGGCGTGCGTCGAGTCGTCTCGGACCGGAAGCTCTGGCAGAGCCTCACGAACGGAGTCCTCTTTCTGCTGTACCACGCAATCGGTGAGCGCGGGGAGGCCTCGAGCCGATACATCGTGCCGGCAGATGCGTTAGCGCGGCAGCTTGCTTGGCTGCGCCGGCGTGGTTACGCCCCGATGAGCGTCGACGAATACGTCAGGCATCGCTCCAGCGGGAAGCCTCCACCGGCCCACTCGGTCGTGCTGACGTTCGATGATGGTTACGGCGACAACTTTTCCGCCGCCTCACCGCTGCTGCGAGCCGAGGCCATGTCGGCGACCATCTTTCTCGTCAGCGCCTCGGTAGGTGGAGCGAACGAGTGGGATGCGGATACCGAACTGGCCGGCCGAAGGCTGTTGACATGGCAGGAGATCGGGGACCTGCGCGAGGCCGGTGTCGGCTTTGGCGCGCATACACGCTCGCACGCCTCACTCCCGTCGCTCGGCCTGACGGACGCCGAGGTCGAGATCCGCGGCTCACGGGAAGAGCTCGAGCGGCGTTTAGAGATCCCCGTTCCTCACTTTGCGTATCCCTACGGCCGCGCCGGCGGCGCGATCGAAGCGCTCGTGGAGAAGTGCGGATTCGCCAGTGCGTGCGGCATCCGGCCGGGGCGGAACACGTTCGCGACGCCGCTGTTCGCTTTACGGCGTTGCGAGATCGACGGGCGGATGTCGCTCTTCGACTTTGCTGCGACCGTGTGGCTGGGGCGGCCGTTTCGACTCGGCCTGCCCGCGCTGCGGAACCGACGGCGTCAAGATCGTCGAGCGTAGCGGCGAAGGAAGGGGAGCCTTCGCTTTCCGGGATGTTCGTGCAAGCCTTCCCGTGAGGTCGAGGCGACGACCTCGTCGAGCACGGACTCGGCAAATCTTCGATCGGAATAGTCGCCGCGCGGCAGTGAGTGCGCCGTCGCCAGTCGATCGAGCTCGGCAACAGCGCCCGGCGACGGCCGGCTGTCATCCATCGTGGCGGCCCACAGACGGACGTAGAACTCGTCGACCGGACCCAGGACATAGCCTTCGTCTGCGGGCACGCGTCGTCGCAGAACCTCTTCCAGCCATGGCTTCCGTACCGGATCATCGTCCGGCGAGCGGAGGCGGAGCCGTACCTCGCCACTCCCGATCCGTACGATCTCCCCCGCCTCGAACTGAGCACCGCGCTCCCAGGCATTCGCCGTTACGGCCGCCCACCACCGATGTCCGACGAGAAGCTCCAGTGAGTCCGCCGCGGCCTCGCGAGCGGCAGGAAGCACCACAGAGTCCACGGTGACATCCAGGGCCGTCAGAAGCTGGCCCATGCTCTCCCAACCGTCGGCGCCGAGAAGGTCATGCGCACGTCGACGACTCGACAGAGCCCTCTCTCTTCGCTTCATCCCTTGGTAGAAGCCGGCGCGCCGGCCGAGTAGGAGGAACAGATCATGATCGGCCTCGCGCGTCGTCAGCGACCCGTGGACACGGTGCCCGCCGCCCGTCCACGAGCGGTACTTCTTGCGTGCGTCGAACATGCGAGCGTTGACGACCGACGAGCCTCGCGATGTTCGCCGCCGTGCGTGGCGAGGGGCGACATCCTCGACCACGATCAGACGAAAAGGCCCGACACCGCAGTGACGCTCCTTGTCGCTTCCGGGCGGAAGCATGTCGCGGTAGAAGCGGGTCAAGTTCTCTGCGAAGCGCGCCTGGCTCCACTCGACATCGACTACCTCGAGGACCCCGAACCGTCGCTCGACGTGCGTCAGGATGTCGGCTGCATGATCGAGCGCGTTGTGCCAGATCAGGAACAGGTGCACTTCAGCCGGGCGAGCTGTTCGGTTTCGCGCCACGCTGTCGACATTCAACATCTTTGGCCGCTCGAACCGGCGGCCGCCGGGCCCAGGTCGGTGCCGCCGAGATGACGACCCCAGGCGCGGTGATCATCGCCACGCGTCACCGGCCGGAAGCACTCGTCCGTTGCCTGCGAGCAGTGATCGCGGGCAGCTCGCGTCCGCAAGCCGTCGTCGTCGTCGACCAGGGTTCCCGGCGAGTCGAAACTGAAGCCCGCGCAGCGCTCGACGGCACCAACATCGAGCTGCGCTACGTAGCCGTTCCGGAGGGCGGCGTCTCACGGGCGCGAAACGCCGGCCTCGCTGCAGCTGCGGAGTTCGACGTCATCGCGTTTACCGATGACGATTGCGTTCCGGCTCAGGACTGGCTGTCGCAGCTCGGCGACGCGCTCGTTCCGGCAGCAGCCGCGGCGACCGGTCGAGTACTGCCTCTCCCGTCGCCGCAGCGAGGCCTCGTCGCACGATCCTCGCGCACCAGGACGACCGCACGTCTGCATGGACCCGAATCGCTCCCGTGGGAAGCGGGGACCGGAGGAAACCTCTGCCTGCGGCGTCGTGCGATCGAGAGCGTCGGCGGCTTCGACGAGCGGTTCGGGCCGGGCGCCCCATTCAAAGCCGCGGAGGACCTGGACTTGCTCCACCGCCTGCTCCGCGGCGGCCACACGGTCGCTTACGCACCGGAAGCGGTCGTCTACCACGAGATGCAGACGCTGAGCGCGCGCTTCGCGAGCAGGTTCCCGTACGGCTTCGGCATGGGTGCCCTGGTCGCGACCCGCATCGGCGAGAGCGGCGAGAGCACCCGCCTCGCGAAAGCGTACGCAGGCCTTCAGGCCTCGACCGTCGCCCGCGGCGTGACGGCCAGGTCCGCCCGGCTGGCGCTCGAGCCACTCGTCGGTCTCGCAGGGTTCGCCGCAGGCTTCGCCGCGTGCCTCGCGCGCGACCACGCTCCGCACCGATGAGGGTCTTGATCGCAGGCACCTACGGCAGTCGCAGTGGAATCGAGACGTACACACGGACGCTGGCGCAGGCGCTGGGTGCCAACGGCATCGAGACGATCATGGTCGACCGGTCCCCCGGCGCGAAGAACGGCACGGATTTGCAAACGGCGGCGCTGCACGTCGCGGTACCGCCGCCACACAGGCGCACTCGAAGCCTCCTCGGTTCGCTGGAAGCGTTGCGATCCCAGTCGCATGTACGTCTGATCGCGCAGCGAGCCGACGCCGACCTCATTCATGCGTCCTTCCCTGAGCTCGCCCCCGACTCGAGCGTGCCGCTGGTCGTCACGGCGTGGGATCCCCTCTTGGGACTCATCGAGCGCGGCGCCGCCGCGGCCCGGCGCGGGGAAGCTCTGCGAAAAGAGCTGGCGTTCGCCTTCACCGACCGGCTCGCGCTACGCCGTGCAACCGGGATCGTCGCGGTCAACATGCCGACGGCACGCGTACTGGCAGACCTGCAGAAGCCAATCCAATACGTCCCTGGGTTCGTCGACGACTCCACGATCCGCCAGGCGGCAAAGGAACGCCGGGCACGCTGCGTCATGATCGCGGGCCGCCTCGACGAGCCGCGCAAAGCGCTCCCGCTCGCGATCGAAGCCGTCGCGCGGGCACGGCGCAGCATTCCGGGGCTTCGACTCGTGCTCGTCGGCGGCTGGCGGGATCCCGCGCTCGCGGGCGCGTTGCCAAGCTTCTGCGACGTCAGGGGTCTCGTCTCGCGCGAGGAAATCGTGCAGGAGCTCGCTGGCGCCGCCTGCTGCCTGCTCACGAGCATCTGGGAGGAGTTCGGCTACGTTGGCGTAGAAGCACTCGCGGTAGGCACTCCGCTCGTGTGTGGAAACCTGCCCGCGTACATCGACCTGAGCCCCGAGGCGGGTGTGCTGATCGCGCCTGGTCGCGATGCCGACAGCTTCGCGAGGGCGATCTTCGCCGCGTGGCGCTTGGGCGGGTTCGAGTTCCCGAGCGACTTCCGCGCCTCGACCGCGCTGAGGAGGCTCCGAGCGCTCTACGGAGACGTCTTGGCGACCTGAGGGGGCTATTCGTCGGCCACATCGCCACGTCCGTACACGGCATGGCCGCCTCGTTCGACCCGATCGAGCCACGCGCCGAGATCTTCGGAGACGACGCGCCCGCTCGCGAGTGCCGTAAGAACCGGGCAGCGGTGTCCTCGTGTGAGTTTGAACCTAAGCCAGGTTGCCCGCCGCCGGAGGTCCCGCACGGCACCTACCGCGTACACCGGCTCGAGTCCGAGCATCGCGCGACGACTCCAACTGTCCGCAAGCACCGCTTTCGCCCCTGCGACCGCGGGCGCGCCGACTGGGCCGAGCATCTCGCTCGCGAGCTCGGCGCCACCCGGATCGTCGCTGAGGAGGCGTCTCACGGTCCAGAGGTCTTCCAGTCGACGGGGAGGGCGTCCGGCTCGCCGGGCGTGCACGAGCAAGAGTAGGAGCCCCTCGGCTCCGGGGCGCAAACGGCGAAAGCCCCGCGTGTCCAGCTCGGAGGCCCCGACGAGACGCTCCGCGGGAACGACTCGTGCCGCCCGGTCGTAGACGTCGAGCTGGAGCAGGCGTGTCGGCGTCGACGGAAGGGAGCCGACGACGATCAGCGCACCTGGGGTGTGTCGGCAAACGACGACGGGCCCCAGTTCAGAAGCGCGGGCCCAGGCGCGAAACTCGGCGACGATAAGCGGCCATGCCGCTCGTGGTGCGAGAGAGTCCACATCCCCCTGACCGGCAAGTGCGGAGTCGGCGTTCTTCCAGACGTACCAGTCGGGCACGACCGCGGTCAGACGCCGGAGCAACGGCAGCCATGGCGCTCGGGCCGTCACCGCAGGAGTTGCTCCAAGGCCCTCCAGTTTCCCTCCCGATCGCGGCCGAGACTCAACTCCCAGACCAGAGCGTGCTGCAGCGCCGCAGCGGCGCAGCGCGCCCGAACTGCAGCACGTGTTGCGGCGCCTGCAGCGCGGAAGGTGCCTACGCGCTCGCCACCGCGCTGCTCCTTCGCAGGATCGCGGGCGCCGCCACGACGAACGAGGAAGCGCACAGCATCCCCGAAGGAGAATCCCATCACCGACTGCCGAAGGAGCGGAGCCAGGGCGTGCGCACGCCCAACGGGCTCGAGGCGCGAGTCGTGCGCAAGCGAGCGATGCGCAAGCACGATGTGCCGCAACGGCTGCGGCTTGCGCGCGACGCGATCGACAAAGGCGGCAAGCTCCAGCAGCCTCACGTTCGTCTCGGTCACTCGCCGGGCGTGGTCCGCCGGAAGCTCCTTGGCCTCGGCGGAGTCGCCGCGCACCCAGAGTGGGAACGGGAACGGGTGCATGCGACCCTTCCGATCGAGCAACGGGCTGGTCTCGGAGAAGAACCGGATGCCGTCCTCCTTGAGGGCGCGCAGCGCAAGGGTCGTCTTCCCGCCGCCGGGCGGTAGCAGGACGAGCACGGAACCCTGGGCACCGCCGAGGCCGAGCCCCAAGACGCGAGGGAGTCCGTGCGCGTCGAGGTGGTCATGCGCGCGCGCGAGCAGAAAATCGAAGGCTGCGCGACGTGCAAGCCGAGCGTCGTCCCCCTGCACGAGCGCGTGCGTGCCTCCCGCTTGGACGAGCGACACGACGCCGCCGTAGTCGACAGCCGTCCGTCCGTCGAGCCGGTACACCGTGTGCTGTGGCGTCACGTACGCGGCCCGTACGTCTCCGAGCGAGTCGTAATCCGGAGCGCGATGCTCCACGGTGACCCTCACATCGGCCGGTGCATCGACGGCGTGACTTTCGAACCAGTCGAAGTCGAGCCGAATCGCCGAGACCACATCCGCCCAGTCACCTGCGATTCGGGCATGGAGACCGTAGAGATCAAAGTCCGCGGATGGTTGGTTCACACGCGAAGACATGCATGGATCTTAGGTTCGACCGAGCGGAAACCGTCCGCCCGAAACGGCTCACTATGATCCGAAGGTGAAGGACGAGAACACGATCGAGCGTCCGGTCGGCACGCACGCACCGAGGTCGCTGGCAGGGACGCGCCGAGCGCCGTGGGTCGACATCCTCGTCTCGATGACCCGCGCGGACTTGAGCGCGCGGTACGGGCGAGGACGCTGGCGGATACTCCGGTGGCTCCTCGAGCCGTTCGCGTTACTCGGGATCTATTTGGTTTTCGTTGCGGTCGTGCTCAATCGGCCGGGAACCGCGACAGGGCTCAGCCTTGCCTGCGCCGTCGTTCCCTTCCAGCTTCTCATCACAACCGTGACGAGCGCGCTGCCATCCATCACGACGCGGCGCTCGATCATTCTCAACATGACTTTCAACCGGACGCTCATTCCCGTCGCAACAACCTTCACCGAGGTTGCAGTCTTCACCGCGAGCTTCTCGTTGATCGCGCTCATGATGGCGATCTACGGTGTGCCGCCGAAACTCTCGATCGTCTGGCTTCCGCTCGCCGTTGCAGTCAACGTACTGCTTGCGCTGGGCTTGGCGTTCCCGGCCGCGTTGCTAGGCCTCTGGTTCCGTGAGTTACGGGTCTTCGTCATCAGCTTCATGCGTGCTCTCTTCTTCCTCGCACCAAGCCTTGTCCCCCACTCGGTCACGGGCGGAGTCGCATACGACCTCCTGAAGCTGAATCCACTGACGGGGTTGTTCGATACGTACCGCGATGTCTTCCTGAACGACAGAGCGCCCGCAGCGTGGGCGCTTCTGTACCCGGCTGGGTTCGCGCTCGTCCTCCTTGCAATCACGCTGCCGCTTTACACCCGGGAGCAGCACCAATTCGCAAAGGTCGTGGAATGAGCGCCAAGATCGAAGCGCACGGCCTCGGCATCCGGTTCCTGTTCGACCGCGAACGCAGAGTCGTGACACCGATGGTCGCCAGACTTCGCCGCCGCGGATCGGAAGCATGGGGTCTACACGGGCTCGACCTCGCAATCGGCCGCGGCGAGGGGATTGCTCTCATCGGTCGGAGCGGGTCCGGCAAAACGACCCTCCTGCGCACGATCGCGGGAATCCTGGTCCCCGACGAGGGTTCCATCGACGTCCAGGGCCGGGTTGGGTCGCTCTTGTCCGTCGACGCCGGGGTCATGAGCGTTCTGACGGGTCGCGAGAATGCGCTCTTACGTGCGGTGCTGGCGGGAATCCCGCGGGCGGAGGCACGTGCCGCGCTTGACGAGGTCGGGGAGCGCACGGGCCTCGGGCCCTACTTCGAGCGTCCAGTCTCGAGCTACTCACAGGGAATGCGCGCCAGGCTGGGATTCGTCGTGGCAGAGCGAGCCGACCCTGAGATCCTCCTCCTGGACGAGGTGCACGAGGCACTCGACCACGACTTCCGCCGTGTCGTCGCGGATCGAGCGCACGCGATCCTGGGGTCAGGCGGAATCGTCGTCGCCGCCGGTCACGACCACGAGATGCTGGAGCGCTTCTGCGGTCGTGCACTCTGGCTCGAGGGTGGGCGCGTTCGTCTCGATGGGACGTTCGCCTATGTCAGGGCCACCTACCTGGATGCGGCATGACAGGCCGGGCAGGCCGGCCTTTCACACGCCCGGCCCGTCCAAGGGCCTTGCCGCCGGCAGAACACGCGACTACGGTCCAAAGAGAATCCCAGTGCGAGAGACACGATGCGAGTGGGCCCTCGTAGCCCAACAACTCACGGGCATTCCCTCGGTCAAGGAAGGGGGCTCGTGATCTTCCCCGACTTGGGGCCGAGGCCCAGGTCCTCGCCGCGTTCGGCCGAGGTACTTCTCTATCCGGCCGCGGCCGCACTCGGGCTGCTCGCCGCTTACGGCGTCCTCATGAACCCGCCGTTCCTGAAGTTCCTCCTCCTCTTCCCGGCCCTCATCTTCGCCGTCGCCATCAGCCCAGAAAGGCTCTTCGTCGGATGGCTTTTCTTCGCTCCGTTCGTGCAGGGCGCCTCGAGCGGACACGCCCACGGCCACGTCTTCTTCAAATTCCTGTTCTTCGTACCTCCGTTGATCCTCGTGGCTCGCATGGCGACCGGGACGCTGCGGCACCGTCTTCACGTCTCCCTGATCGACGTCCTTCCAGCCGTGTATCTCGCCTACATTCTCGTTCGCGTCGCCCTTTTCCCGACGGACTTGAGCGGCAAGGAAGCGAGCCTGCGCGGAATCTACGGGGTCGTTGGAATCGGCATCATCTCCTATTACTTCGTCGCGTTTGGCAAGACGAGCGACGGATTTGCGCTCAGCGTCGTGCGCACGCTTCTTTGGAGCGGCATCGTCGTCGCGATCCTCGCGCTGGTCGACGCCGCTACCGGCTGGAATCTCTGGCAAAACACGATCGGCGGGAACGGGGAAGTGCGCCGCGTGTCGTCGACCTTCGACGGGCCGGTGCCGCTCGGTACGTATCTCGGCAGCGCAACCGTATTTGGGGTTGCGGCTCTCGTGTGGAAGGGGCCGCGTCGCCTGCAGATGCCGGCGGTTCTACTGATCGCCCTCGCGGCCCCGGCTCTCTATTTCACCTACACGCGGGGGCCGATTCTCGGAACCGCTTGCGTCGGCGTAGGCATGGCGCTTCTCGCGAATCGTGCCCGCTGGCCGAGCCTGTTGCTGCTCGCCGCGGTCGCGTTGCTCGTAGCCGTCGCCTGGAACGACATCTCGTCCAGCGCGATCTATGAGAAGCGTCTCGGTGTCACGTCGACGATCACCAGCCGCGCCGAGATTCAACACGAATCGGTTGAGCTCTTCCGCGAGAAGCCCGTCTTCGGCTGGGGTTACAACACGTTTGACGAGGCGCGGTTGACGCTGCCCGACCGCGACCCGAGGATCTCCGAGGAGACCAGCCACGACACGTATCTCACCGTTCTCGTCGAGCTGGGCGCCGTGGGCTTCGCAATGCTTGTGCTTCCGTTGCTGTTGATCTGCTGGCGCGCGGTCGGGGCGAGTCGGCGCTTGCCGGCGGCGCGGTGGATTCTCGGTGGCTGCGTCGGCAGCGTCGTGTGTTACGCGATCGGCGCCCTGACCTACGACGCGCGATTCTTCTCGCTCACCACCGCACTGCCGTGGATTGCGCTGGGAATCGCCCGCGCGAACATGCGGACCGAGCAGCCACAGCTCGGCTAGCGTGGCAACGACCCGAGAACTGCTCAAGCGCCTTCCCGTCGCCGTCAGAGCGGTTCGGACGGTTCGAAGGCTCCGGACACGATGGACGCCGTGGATCCGGATCCGAGACGCAAAGGTCGAAGTTCCGCGCGACATGAGATGGACAGTCGCAAGCGGCGAGCACTACGAGCGAAATCTCACGGAAACGCTCCGCCGTCTCGTGACCCTCATGAGCGGACCGGTCATCTACGACGTCGGTGCAAGCTATGGCTTCTATACGTTGAGCTTCGCCGGACAGGCCCGATGGGTTTACGCGTTCGAGCCTGTCAGCGGAACCTTCGAAGTCCTCGTCCGAAATGTCGAACGCAATCGACTCGTCAACGCAACCGCATTCAAGCGTGCTCTTTCCGACGAGGAGACCGAGGCCCAGATCAACCTCTACAGCTCCAGTGGCACAAACTCGCTCGTCTGGGCCCTCCCCGCCAACCATCCGGCAAAGCTCGTGGGTCACGAGGTCGTCCGCGTCACCACGCTCGACAAGATCGTGGCTGAAGAACGGCTGCTGGCGCCGGCCATCATCAAGTTGGACATCGAAGGAGCCGAATTGCAGGCTCTCAGAGGCGGGCGCCAAGTCATTTCCAAGACGCGACCCGTCCTCGTGCTCGAAAGCCGCGACGAGCCGTGGTTCGATTCGGGGTACTCGAGAGCCGCGCTACTTCAGGAGGTATCCGACCACGACTATGTCCTCGCTGGGCTCTCGAAGGACTATGACGACCTCGAGCTCCATCCGGTCGAGGACTTCGACCGAGTGCCGATTGCGAACATCATCGGCGTTCCAAGCGAGAGAACCGAGTTACTCGAAGGCATCGGCCCGTGGGCCGTACGAGTCTTGCAGCGGCTCTAAGCACCCGGGGATAGGCCCGCGTGGCCTACGACGCGGACGGTTCCTCTTGACGTGATCGCCCGGTCAGGTGACCGGCCGTGTTCTTTAGCTCTGAGAGCGCCTCCCGCGAAACGAGCGCCAAAGCCAGGAGATATATCGCTGCGGCGACGGCTAACTCCAACGCCAAGAATCCGACTCCTTTCGCTCCGCCGGTCCTCGCGGCGTGGAAGAGCCGTTCGTCGAGGAGGAACACAATCGCCAGCATCGCCAAGCTCGCGACAAGAGACGGTCGAAGCTGCGCCAGGATCGTGGCCGGGCGGACCTGCGCGACACGTCCCAGGGCGCGAACTGCATAGAGGGCTTCGAGCGCCAGGCCGAGGGACACGGCTAGGCCCATCCCGACTGACCCGACCGGCAGCAACACGAACATCCACAGCAGCGGAGCGGTCGCGGTCAGTGCGTGCAGTCGGGGGAGGAGGTCCGTTCGGCCGGAGGCCTTGAACGCCTCCGCGCTGACGGAGCTGATCGCGAGCGCGAGCCCCACGCCCGCGAGCGCCATCATGATCGGCCCCGCTCCAGTCCAATTCTTCCCGAGTACCGTCGCGGCGATTGGTCTCCCCAGCGGGATGAACACCAGGCTCAGCGGGAACACGATCAGGCTGAGGACCCGGAGCGCACGCAAGATGGCGGCCCGGAACCGGAGCTCGTCTGCTGCGATACGCGAGAACGCAGGCAGAAGGACGTAGGCGCTGCTCAGGGTGACGGCGGAATTCGCTTGGACAACCAACCGCTGTGCGTAGCGGAACTGGCCAAGGACGCTCGAGCCGAAAGCACGGCCCACGAATGCCGTCATCCCCGCGAACCCGATTTCTCTCAAGAAGAGACTGATCACGACCGGTCGGCCGTACCGCGACAACGACCTCCACATATCCCATGAGGCGAGCCGAAAGGTCGGCCGCCAGCCGGAGAACATCCAGACGGCGGCCGTACCGACGGCGGCGGCGGCATAGGTCGCGAGCACGAGTCCCCAGAGGCCGAACCCCGCTGCGAGCAAGCTGCCCGCCGTCGCGCCGTACGCGACAACTCGGACCGGCTCCACAAATGCGAGCCGGATCGAGACGCGTCGCCGGATCACCGCGCCGGGGACGATTGCCGCCGCGTTCAGGGGGATCGTGCCGGCGAGAACGGCAGCGGCGAGCCCAGTCGTTCGGCTGTGGAAGAACAGGCCGATCAGCGGAGCGGCGGCGGCAGCGACCAGGCCGAGCGTAATGCCGCCGACAAGATTGGCAATGAGAGCGGTCGTGGCCGCCTCCTGCAGTTTGTCTTGTCGCTGAATGACCGCCGCGTGCATACCGGCCTCGGTGAAGAGGCCGCTTACCCCAAGCAAGACCGATGCAGCGGCGTATTTCCCGAACGTCGACGGGGGTGCGAAGTGTGCTAGCACGATGAAGCTCGCGAGTGCCAGAGCCTGTGTCGCGAGCGCCAAGGCCACCGCCCCGGTTCCAGCTCTGACAACCCTGCGCGCGAGGGCTGAGCGAACATCCTCATCCTGCAAAACTGTCAAGGTCACATTGTTATGAGATCAGAGGTTGTAATTGGGTCTGGCTTCTGCGCGCGCTTCGATGATGAGTAGTCGGGGGCGACTCTGCTTCTACGTGCCGTACCTGTATCCGATAGCCGTCGGTGGAGAGATCGAGCTCGCCGGGGGGATCGAGGTTCAGCATTGGGCCGTTGCGCGGGCACTTGCGCAACGCGGTTTCGACGTCTCCGTCGCGACCGGTGACTATGGACAGGATTCCGTCGTCATTCGAGACGGTGTCAGCCTCGTGCGCACGTACTCGACAGATGCCGGAATCCCGGGGGTTCGGTTCTTCTATCCGCGCCTGTGGAAGGCGATGCGGGCCCTTCGCGGGATCGGCGCCGACGTCTACCTCGCCAGCGGAGCGGGTCTCCATGCCGGGTGGGCGTACGACGCGGCGAGGCTCGCCGGCGGTCGCTTCGTCTTCTTCGCGGCCAGCGACAAGGATGCCGTTCGCTCGCTGCCGGCCCTCACGCGGCGAAGGGAGAGATGGTGGTATGTGCGAGCTCTTCGAGGCGCCTCCATGCGCGTCGCGCAAACCGAGCTACAGCGCCGCCTCTTTCGGGACAACTTCGGCGTCAACGCTCACGTGATCGCGAATCCGGCCGAGGTACCAGAGGAGGCCGCCGATCCTGGCGGGAACGACATCGTTCTTTGGCTCTCGACCTACAAATCGAGCAAGCGTCCCGAATGGTTTCTCGAGCTGGCGCGCCGCTTGCCGGACATTCGATTCGTCATGGTCGGTTACCCACCGTCGGCGGCGACCAACGAGCACTGGCAAGCAGCGACACAGGCGGCGGCGACTCTGCCCAACCTCGAGGTCCACGGGTTCGTCGAACATCGCCGCATCGGTCGTTTCTTCGCGGAGGCGGCCCTGTTTGTGCACACCTCACCTCTCGAAGGTTTTCCGAATACCTTGCTCGAGGCTTGGGCGCACGGTGTCCCGACCGTTTCGGCTGTCGATCCCGGCGGTGTCATCGAACGACACCAGATCGGAAGGCTCGTCGACAATCTCGACGGCCTCGCTCGAGCGGTGGCGGACACGATGGCAGCGCCGGAGCTGCGGCGCACCGTCGGAGCGCGAGCCCGCCGTTACGTCGAAGCTCACCACGGGCCCGACCGGACCGTCGAGCCTCTTGCAGTGCTGCTCGACGGTGTAGTCGCGAACGAGAGCCCCAACCGCCGAGACTAGAGCGATGCGGATCCTCGTCTGCGCCTTGGATGGGCCCGAACCGCGCACCAACGGCATACGTCTTGCGGTCGGAGCGTTGCTCGACGAGCTTCGCAAGAAGCACGACATCCGGTACCTCGGCTATCGCATGCCCGACCAGCACAGCGTCACCGAGCACCACTGGATGCGACTCGTCGATCCGCCGCCGCGTCCGGTTCGAGGCACGTCATTGTTGCGTGCGACGCTGAGGAGACGGCCTTGGGAGGCGGATCGCCTCGCCGCTGGGCTCGAGGCTGCCCTTCGGGACGAACTGAGGACGTTCGATCCGGACATCGTTCACGTCACGCGGTGGGTGCTCGCAGGCCTCGGCAGAGTCGTCCGCGACGGCAATGCCCTGTTGACGGCGTTCGATGCCTGGCATCTGAACGTCGACGCTTCACTCGCGGTCGCGAGCCGTTTCAGGCGACCGCTCATCCGCGCCGAAGCGCGCCATATCCGGATGTTCGAAGCAGCTGAGTTCGCCTCCTTCGAACGGGTCGTCGTCGTGAGCCAGGAGGACAAGGCCGCCTTGCAGGAGCTGAACGGGGCCCTCCGCATCTCGGTTGTCCCCAATGGAGTCGACACAGACTTTTTCGCTCCCGACAGCACAGCGTCAGTCTCGAATCGGATCGTCTTCACAGGGCACATGGGATACCCGCCGAACATCGTCACCGCGACATTCACTGCTCACGAGCTCTTCCCCCGCGTCAGGGCGGTCCGTCCCGACGCTGAGCTCGTCATCGTGGGACGCGATCCGCATCCACAGGTGCTGAAGCTCGAGGCGCTCGACGGAGTCACGGTCACGGGCGAGGTAGCCGATATCAGGCCGTGGTTGAGAAGCGCTCGGGTGTACGTGTGCCCGATGCTCACCGGTACGGGGATCAAGAACAAACTTTTGGAGGCGATGGCGTCTGGACTTCCGTGCGTCGTGACGCCGCTCGCTCTCCAAGGGATTGCCGGCACTGCCGGCGAGCATGTCCTCGTAGGAGAGAGTGCCGACGAGTTGGCTGCTCAGATCGTCCGAGTCATGGACGACGCGACGCTTGCCCATCGGCTCGGCGAAGCTGCATGCGAATACGTCCGGACGCATCACAGTTGGACGTCCGCCGCCGAGGCGTATGAACGGATCTACGCCGAGTTGCGCGGCGGCTGAGCCCACGATTCCGCGAGGCCCTGACTCACTTCAAGTCATAGAGGTACGCATGTGCTCCGTGCCGGTCGATGCCGTCCAGTCGGACGCCCATGTCGTCGAGCGCACCGATCAGCCCGTGCTCGATAAACGAAGCCTCCGCCGGATTCGCGACGTGGCTGTAGAGGAACCAAACGCGACCACGTCCCATCAGCTTCCGGAGAGACGCAACGGCCTCGCGACGATGACTTCCGTAATACCGGCCGACCACCAACGCGCGCGTCCTCGACAGCACAGCCTGGTCGACCTGATGACGTCCGGCCAGCTCGCGCACCGGCCAGAGAGCTCGCCCCCTCACTGTCAGCCGCAGGCACCCGCACTCCTCGTAGTAGAGGAACGCGTACTGCGCGCCGTAGTGGATGTACAGGGTGTCGCCGGCTCGCCAATGATCTCGAACGAATACGAGAACTGGCCTGATCTCCTCTACCTCGCGCGGGTGGACCATCCGCTTCGCCGCGGTGTAAACGGGCCCTGCCGCAACGAGGCTCGACAGGACGAGCGCCGTGGCTGCCTTCCACGTGGATGGTGTCCATTGCGCGACCTTCGCAACGCCCTCCACGAGCAGCAGAATGATCGGCGGCACCAGAAAGAGCTCCGTTCGCTCGGACAGTGGATATGCGTTCGCCGCTGACGCGACGAAAGTGAAAACGAACGGAAGCAGGAGAACCGAAAGCACGACGGGGTTCCGACCGATGAAGCTCACGATCCCGACCAGGACCAAGACGAGCGCCAACTTCTCGAGTTGATTGAACGGCGCCTTGCCCACAAACCCCATCGCGGCAACGATGTTCGTTCCGAACGCATTCACTGCATGCGCCAGCGAGGATGAGCCTGATACGCCGAGGAAGCGCTCGGTGCTTCCGGAACGGATCTCGTCGAGGCGCGATGCGGCAAAGACACCGACGGCCACTGAGCCGCACAGCCAGAGCGACAACGCAACCGTTACGCCCAGTCGAGGAGCCCGGGTCCGGCGGATGAGCGCAGCCAACGCCAGCGTCGCCGTCACGGCCGCGATGAAGAAGACCGCCGGGAACGAGAATGCTGCGAGCACAAGCCCACCGACCCCGAGCAACGCAGCCGTCGCGTCGCGGACGTGGTGCTCGACCAGCTTGCTCGCCGCAATGATCAACGCTACCGACGCAGCCACATCCACTGCGTACGGCTTCAACTCCGATGCGTAGTAGATGAAGCCGTCCGCAACGGCAAAGAGCAAAATCGCAAGCGGTGCAGCCTTCCTTGCCAGCAGTCGACGCGAAAGCCATGCAAACGCCCCGAGGGAGAGGGCTCCACATAGCAGTGGGAGTAGCCTCAGCGCATATTCGGAGAAACCAAAGACTCTCGTGACGAGCTCTTCGCCGAACAGGAAGCCGGGAGGCGCGCCTTGAGCGAAGTCGAGCGACTTGGTGAGTTCCCCGAAGGACCTCGAGACAAGATTGAGTGCCAGCCAGGCCTCGTCGACCCAAAGTGAACGATTCGAGAGGTACTGAGCAAGACGAAGCGCGATCCCGATCGCGACGAGGAGGTACACGAGATTGCGGGACGACAGCGCACGTACAGCTGGGCTCTCCCGCGGCGGCTCAGCCCGGGAACCGCCGACGGCGCGATGTCTCATGAGGCGATGCCCGCACGGCGAAGAAGGAGGAGGCGCGCTCTGAGCCCGCCGTAGAGACGGCTGAACGCCGGAAGGACGCGTACGAATGGGTAGACGACTCGGGTCCGCCTTCCATGCTTCAACGCAAGCGCCTCGACGAACGCAGCCTGCTCGAACCACCGCTCCCCGGCAGCGAGCAACTGCGCGCGCGGCAGATAGTTCGTGCGGGCGTGGAGGTAGTCGATGTTGAACGCCGCGGTGTCGCGCCAGGGCATTCCCCGCTGAAACCGGTTTCGGATGCCGAGTCGCGCCCAGACAGCGAGCCACCAGTGGCGCTGGAGCACGGTTGCCAGAGGCACGCGCACGTGCGGTTCGATCGGCGTCCACCTTGGTGGGAAGAGATGGAGGCTGAGAGCGCCCGGCTTCAAAACGCGCCGGATCTCGCTGAATGCGGCGTCATGGTCCTGCACGTGCTCGAGCACCTGGTTCGAGACGACGAGATCGAAAGTGGCGTTAGCGAACGGCAGGCGGTATGGGACCTCGATCAAACGAAGCCACTCTTGAGATCTCTCGAGGACGATGTCGCAACCGTGGGCCTCATGGCCGGCGTCCCGCCAGGCGCCGACGGCCGCGCCGTCGCCGCACCCGAAATCGAGAACCGTCGCATGCTCGGGCAACGGGGCGCCGCTGTCGGCGGCCACAGCGCTAAAGAAGCGAACGAGCCTCCGCTGCTCATGTGCGCCTTCGCTGTCCGCATTGTCGTGTTGCACCTGGCAGCCCTTCTGCGCCGCGATCCGGCGCCCGACGGAACGGACAGGAAATGCCCCCGGAGAGAGGCCATTCTAGGCGGGGTCAGGAGCCCGCTTGCGGTTCGTGCGAGCGTGGCAAGCTTCAACACGTGTGAAGCTACGGGGTTGCGGCCGAGGCCGCGCCCCGGAAAAAGCGCGCGCGTCTGGCTCCGACTTCCCAAGAGACCGAACTGCATGGCAACGGCTTCCTTTCTGATCACGATCGACACGGAGGGCGACAACGTCTGGGGCCGCCCACGGCATGCAACGACCCAGAATGCTGGATTCCTCGAGCGATTCCAGCAGCTATGCGAGCAGTACGGACAACGACCCACGTGGCTGACGAATCACGAGATGATCCTCTCCCCCGTCTTTCAACGATTCGCACGGGATGTACTGGGGCGCGGAACCGCAGAAATCGGGATGCACCTGCATGCATGGGACTCGCCTCCGCTCGTACCGCTGACAACGGACGACGCGCACACACAGCCGTACCTCGTCGAGTACGAGCCGCGTGTCATGCGCGAGAAGATTCACGCGTTGACGGGGAGACTCGAAGACGAGCTCGGCGTGAAGATGATCAGCCACCGCGCCGGGCGGTGGGCGTTGGACGAACGCTACGCCGAGATGCTGATCGACCAGGGCTACAAGGTTGATTGCTCGGTCACGCCACTCGTCAGCTGGGCGTCGATCCCGGGCGACCCGTCGCGCTCGGGTGGTCCCGACTACAGCCGATTTCCTCACAATCCTTACTGGATCGACCTCGCCGACATCTCACGTCCCGGCTCGTCGACATTGCTCGAAGTACCCGTGACCATCGTCTCCACGCGCCCGGCGGTCATCAATCGTCTGGTGCGCTTAGCCGAGAGCCTCCCACCGTCCCTTGCCGGCCTGCGCCGATTGACTCATCGAGCCGCAGATCGCCTCGCCCCCACAGCTGCCTGGCTCCGCCCGACCAGGCGCAATCATCAACAGCTCCTGAGCGTGGTTGATCGTGTGTTGGCGGACGGCAGCCCGCACGCAGAATTCATGCTTCACTCCTCGGAGCTCATGCCGGGCGGGAGCCCAACGTTTCCGGACAACCGATCGATCGAGACTCTCTACGGCGAGCTGGAAGCGCTCTTTCAATCGGTACAGAGGCGATTCCGAGCCGCGACGCTGTCTCAGTTCCACGACGAGATCGCCCGCGGCCGATCCTGAACGCGAGCGGAACGCCTCGCTGTGAGACCGGCCTACGGCCTCGTCCCGTCAAGTCCGAGCGCGTCCTCCCAAAGTGCGGCGACCACTTCAAGCGAATGGTTTTCAGCGATGTAACGTTGGCAGCGCCCAGCAAGCTCGCTTTGATCGGTAAGCCCGTCCCAGAGTCGGCGCGCAGCGTCGACCAACGCTTCCGCGGAGCCGTGTGCGAAAGCGCCGAGACCTTCGCGCTCGATCACACCATCCGGGTCATGCGAAAGCGCCAGAGCCGGGACGCCGCGCGCCCAGCCCTCGAGAAAGATGTTCGGCATTCCCTCGAACTCCGCCGTGTTGACGATTGCCACGGCGCGCTCGATGAGATCCAACAGCTGTCGCCGCGGCCGCGGCGCGCACAATTCGAGGTTCGGAACGCCTGCGGCCTCAGCCGCGACGGCGGCGAGGAGCTCCTCTCCCTCCGGCGCGTGGCCCGCCGGAACACCGACCATCCAGAACGTTGCGTCAGGCACTGACCGCGCGAGCTTGACGAATTCGAGGGGACGTTTGTACCAGACCATCCGACCAATCCAGAGGAACGCCTGCGGAGGACGTTCGCGACGAGGCGCGGGCTCAGCGATGCTGCCGATCAGGATGGGTTTCCGGCGGAAGCGCAATTCGCAGAGACGCCGCTGCTCCTCGGTCTGAACGACCACCTCGTCCGCCAAGCGCGTTCCCAACCTGAAGAGAATCCGATTAGTCAGCTTCGGCGAGACGCGCGAGAAATCGAAGTCGGACACGTTTGCACTCGAGTAGACGAAGCGCCGTCGATACAGCTTCGCACCAACCGCGGCGAGGCCGATGTCGGGGCCCGCCGCTCGAGTGACGAGTACCTCCGCATCGACGCTCGAGATCGCCCGGAACACGCTGCGTGCCTCGCGGAGCTTGCTCAGCCGCCGATGGGCGCGATACGGGGGCCGCACAGAGACTTCGACTCCGTCGACACTGCTCGGAATCGCAACCCCGGGCAGGTCGAAGGCGATCAAGCACACACGCAAGCCGCGGCTGACGAGCGCCCGGGCGAGCAGAAAGACCTGTGTTTCGGCGCCGCCGGCCGGCACAGCCCCGCCCTCCGACAGCAACGGGCCTATCTGCGGCACATAGAACGCGACGTCGAAACGGCGGGTGGCTCGCGTGCGTCTCACGTCCGCGGGAAAACCGTCCACTGCGCGCAAGGGACGCATTCGCTCAAACTCTTGACGTCCGTGTCTGCTGGGTGTCCCGAGACCACGGCTACGCTTGCTTCCCCATGTGCGGCATCGTCGGCAAGATTTCCCTCGACGGCACGATCGACCCCGCCCTCATCGATCGCATGTGCGACGTCGTTGAGCACCGCGGGCCGGACTCCCGGGGGCTCTTCGTCGACCGAAACGTCGGTCTCGGTGTTCAGCGCCTCGCCATCATCGACTTGGAAACGGGCGATCAACCGATCTTCAACGAGGATCGGTCCGTCGTCGTCGTGCTCAACGGAGAGATCTACAACTATCGAGAACTCCGCGAATCGCTTGTCGCCGCCGGACACCGCTTTAGCACGCGCTCCGACACCGAGGTCATCGCGCACCTCTACGAGGACCACGGCGACGGCCTCGTTCAGCTCCTTCGCGGCATGTTCGCATTCGCACTCTGGGACGTACGACGACAGAGGCTCATGCTCGCACGCGATCGAATCGGCAAGAAGCCGCTCTTCTTTTCCTTCGACGGTAACTGCCTCTGGTTCGGGTCGGAGGCGAAGGCGATTCTGCAGGACTCCCAAGTCTCACGTGCGGTCGATTACGGCGCCATCGACGCGTTCCTGCATTATCAATACACCCCGAACGCATCCTCCGCGTTCGCCGCGCTCTCGAAGCTTCCGCCTGCCCATCTCCTCATCTTCGCTGACGGCCGCGTGGAGCAGAAGCGCTACTGGAAGCTGTCGTATGCCGATCGGCAGGGCAGCTCGCATGAGGAATGGTGCGCGCTCGTCCGGCAGCATCTTCTCGACGCGACACGCTTGCGGCTTCGGAGCGACGTTCCGGTCGGAGCATTCCTTTCGGGAGGCGTCGATTCAAGCGCGGTAGTCGCAGCGATCGCGCAGCAGACGACAGGTCGTGTCAAAACGTTCACGATCGGTTTCCCGAGCGATCGATTCGACGAGCGTAAATACGCCCGCCAGGTCGCATCCCTGTTCGACACAGAACACGAGGAGCTCGTGATGGAGCCCGACGTGATCGGCTTGCTGCCACGACTGGCCTGGCACTACAGCGAGCCGTTCGCCGATCAATCTGCAATTCCCAGCTTCTATCTCGCGGAGCTCACGCGTCGCGACGTCACCGTTGCCCTCAACGGCGACGGTGGCGACGAGAGCTTCGGAGGGTACCGGCGCTACATCGGAAACGATCTCGCGCGCAGATTGGAGCTCGTGCCGCGCGGCGCCGCGCAGGTTGCAGAGTGGGCGCTCATGCGCATAGGGACAGGGGATGCACAAGACAACCGGCGTGCTCGGCTCATGCGACTCAGCCAAGCTCTGCAGCTCGATCGCGCCGAACGTTACGCGCGCTGGATTGCATGCTTCGATTCGGGCGCGCGCAGCCGACTCTACACGGCTGACTTCAAAGAACACATCGTCGGGACCCACACCGAAAGCGTGATTCGGGACGCCTACGACGCATCTGATGCTCCGACCTTGATCGAGCGGTTGCTCGACGTCGACACACAGACGTATCTCCCGGATCAGCTGCTCGTAAAGATGGACATCGCCAGCATGGCGTACTCACTCGAGGTGCGATCACCACTGCTCGATCACGCCTTGATGGAGCTCGCGGCGAGCGCTCCGCTCGCCGAGAAGGTCTCGGGAGGACGAGGAAAGCGTCTCCTCAAGGATGCCGTGAGATCGTGGCTTCCCGGGATTCCGCTCGACCGGCCCAAGCAGGGCTTCACAATGCCGATCGCCGAGTGGCTACGGAGCGACTTGAAGGGGCTCCCAGCTGCACTCCTACTCGACACCCGCTCCCGGGGACGCGGACTGTTCAACCCGGAGTCGGTCAAGGCGCTCATCAGCGCTCACCAGAGCGGGTCGAACGACAATTCGACGAAGCTTTGGGCATTGATTCAGCTCGAGCTCTGGTTCCGGACGTATGTCGACGTCGAGCCGACTGGGCCGGTAACCCTCGACGGCGCGGAGCTTTCGCTCGCCCGCTAAGGCGCCGGCCTTCGGCGCAACTTCACGGTCTACGATGGGAGGATGCCGGCGCGGCCGAGGGTCTGGCAAGACGAGGTGCTCCGACACGTTCAGCAACGGTTCGACTCGCATTTCGAGCGCGATGGGCCGTTACGTCGAGTGCTCGACGCGGGCGCCGGCGACGAGATGCCGCTCGACATTCCGCTGACCGCGCACCTGGTGGCAGTGGACCAATCGCAAGAGGCGTTGGACAGGAACGAGAACGCGGACGAGAAGATCGTCGCCGACCTTCAGACGCACGAGTTTCCTCCACAGAGCTTCGACGCCGCGATCTGCTGGTGGGTCCTGGAGCATGTCCCGAAGCCACAAGCGGTGATCGAGCGGCTCTCGTCGAGCGTGCGCCCAGGCGGGCTGATCGTCATCGGCGTCCCCTACTTGTGGGGGTTCAAGGCGATGGTGACGAAAGCCACGCCGTACAGATTTCACATCTGGCTTGCGCGTCGCGCCGATCCGTCCGCAGGCACGGCCGGACGAGGCCCGTTTCCGACATACCTCAAGTCGGACATCGCCCCGAGGTCCTTGCGCTCGCTTGCGAGTGAGCACTCTCTGTCCCTGATCTACGAGAAAGCTCACAGCATGGAGCCCGAACGGATCCTGCCACGACCGCTGCGTTTCGTCTGGAAACTCAGCGGCCGGATCCTCGAGGTGGCGACCGCCGGGCGATACAACCCGCTGCTGAGCGAGTACGTCGCGGTCTTCGTGAAGCTCTAGTCATCGCCCGCACTTGCGGCGGCGAACAAAGTTGGTATGTGCACAAATGCTCGCCGTCTCCCTGATTCGAGGGAAAAATCGACCGCGATTCGGCGCATTGTGCGTCTGTTTATGCGGACAGCCTAAAGAGCGGCTCGCAAGCGCCGAAGACCTACCTAAGGGGCGGAAGCGCCGCCCCGAGCAAGCCGCATCGCCCCCCAACCGCATAAGGAGCCGCCCCTATGTGCGTTCGGACGCACCTCCAACGATCCCTGTCGTGCGCCGTGGCCGTCGTGTTTCTCGCACTCGTCGTGACAGCGGGTGGCGGGAGTGCATCGGGCACGACGACGATCTCCGGCGTCGGAATCATCCGTTGGGGTGGGAGCAGCCTCAGCACCCTCACGAATGTCTCCAAGTACAGCGTTGTCCTTTCGGACATCGGCAACATGGACCAGGCCGCCACGTTGCCCGGGAAGTCGCTGGTCTACGGCTGTGGCGACAACATGTACTACGGCCAGGCG